>Ga0335069_10016013_pt1 | contig 10476 bp, 5 predicted proteins | sample Lox_Sample_11_FD_206714 | JGI IMG/M metagenome (GOLD analysis project Ga0335069, IMG submission 206714) | Soil microbial communities from Loxahatchee National Wildlife Refuge, Florida, United States - Lox_Sample_1.1 | ecosystem: Environmental > Terrestrial > Soil > Wetlands | place: USA: Florida...
AAGAGACGCAACCTTCACACCGGGCAATGCCGACACGCGGTCAAGTATCTTGTGACGGATCAACTGTTCCTCGTCGTGGCTGTAGCCGGCAATATTCAGCCCCACGGACGCAGTGAGAACGTGGTCCTGCTCAAATCCGGGATTAGCGCCGGCGAGATTGCGCAGTGTTCGCAGAAAGAGCCCGGAGCACAACAGCAACGGGAGGGTAAGCGCGATTTGCGCCACCACCAGCGCGCTGAGCAATTTCCGGTTTCGTGAGCCGCCGGAGATACTTGCAGACTCTGCCTTGAGTACCTCAACTGCCGGCGCGTGGGACGAACGCCAGGCGGGGAGCGCGCCGCAGAGCATTCCGGCCAACAGTGACGACACTGCAATCCCGACTACCACCTTATGGTCCATGCTCCCGTTCAGTACGAGGGGATTCGAGTTCGCCGGAAAGAACCATGCGAATGTCTTCGAAGTCCACGATGTCAACACAAGGGCCACGGCTCCTGCGACGATGGAAAGCACCACGCCCTCCAGCACCATCTGCCGCACCAGTTGCATGCGATTCGCCCCGAGCGACTGCCGGATCGCGAGCTCGCGCCGCCGGGATACAAACCGCACCAGCGTGAGCGTAGCCACGTTCGCGCTGGTCAGCAACAGCACGACAGCGGCGAAGGCCAGCAGAATGGGCAGCGTCGCCGCCATGTATCCGTTGACGCCGAATGGTGAGCGCCACATGGGATCGAGCGTGATCCGGTTCTCGCCCAGATGATCGTCCGGAAACGCCGCGACAATATTGTGCATCACGGTGTCGAGGTCCTGTGCTGCCTGGCCACGGCTCACGCCGGGCCGCAATCTTCCGATTACGTTCAGCCAGACCGCAGCACCACTGCGATGCGTCATCCGCCACTCATCCGTCCCGAGGGGGTCGAGCGTTACCCATAGATCTTCACGGATCCCGGGCATTGCTCCGACAACCCCCTCCGGCGCCACGCCGATCACCGTCACAGGATGCCGGGCGAGTTCGATCGACTTACCCACAATCGCCGGGTCCTTGGCATAACGCGTCTTCCAGAGCGAGTAACTCAGCACCACGCTTGGAACCGCATCTGGACGCGTCTCTTCTTCCGGCAGAAAGAAACGCCCCAGCACCGGCTTGATGCCGAGCACGTCGAAATAATTCGCCGACACGTTCGCAATATAGGCACGCTCCGGCTGTGCGCCGCCGGTCAGCGTGATCCAATCGTGATGATAGGCAAGCATTCCGGTGAAGGTGTGGTTTTGCTCGCGCAGATCGCGGTAGTCGAGATACGAGAAGGGCGGAGTCGGAGAGAAACTGCGTTCCCCCCGCTGCAGGCTCACAAGCTCGCCAGTGTCTCGCGCGCCAGGAATTGGACGCAACATTGTGCCGTCGATCCAACTGAATACGGTGCTGTTGGCGCAGATAGCTACTGCCAGCATCGCCGTCGCGGTGATCGTAAAGCCGGGGCTCTTGCGCAGTTGCCGTAACGCATAACGGACATCCCGGCCTAGTTGTTCAAGCCACGCTTGGCCCCACATCTCGCGCGTCACATCTTGCACCAAAAGAATGTTTCCGAACTCCCGCGCTGCAGCTTGTCGCGCTGTCTCCGCCGTCTCGCCTCGCGCCACTCGATCTGCAATTGCCATCTGCAAGTGCGCATCGATCTCTTCCTGCAATTCGCGCTTGCGCCGCTGAAAACCGAAGCCCGGGAGCCACTTCATAACCCACTCTCCTCCGGCTTGACGTACATCACCGACCCAATCGCTTCGACAATCCGCTCCCATCGGCCCAGATCCGATGCCAGCTGCTTTTTCCCCTTGGCCGTGATTCGGTAGTATCGGGCTCTTTGCTTGGTCTCTGACTGCTTCCACTCAGACTGCACCCAGCCCTGACGCTCCAATCGATGGAGGGCCGGATACAGTGATCCAGTCTCCACCTGAAGCACGTCTCCGGATCGCAAACGTAAAGCCTGGACAATTCCGTATCCGTGCTGTGGTCCCCATTGCAGGGTCTGAAGAACAAGCATGTCGAGTGTCCCCTGCAGCAACTCAATCCGATTCTTATACTGGTCTTTTTCGCTCATAGACGTAGACACTCTACTCCCACTGGAGGTAGATTGTCTACTTCGTTTTGTACAGCGTGGCGAGCAGCCTTGCCCGCTCAGGAGATTCAAAACGACGTCGGGTCTCAGGACAAAATTGGTGATTCTGCATTGCCGCTAAATCGCCGAATCACTCACCTAGCCGGTCGAGTTCCGGTTGGTTGATCCCCTGTGCGGGAATAACGAAGAACAACCGCAGATGCTTCGACTGCGGTTGCCGCGGGAACCGCGGCAACCTTCGCTCAGCATGACAGGGCTCAGTGGAGTTCCAATGGTCGGTTGCTCGCCCAGTCGTTACACATCGTTCCCAAGATGGAAAATCGGCTCGACACCGTGCCCGCCGCTCAACAGCGCCTGTTCTTCGTGCGCCTCTAGCGGCTTGTAGTTCTGCGCCACGTCCATGGCGAGGCGGAAATACTTCTCATCGCCAGGCGGGATGGCCGCGGTGATGGGATGACCCAGGGTCCAGCGGAGGCCAAGGGAGGCTTCATCCGGATAGCGGGAAGGCTGATACCAGCACTTGGGCTCGGGATGATTCTGCTTCTGGTCGGCGGGCCACACTGTCTTGGCCATTGCTTTGAGCGCGAGGATGCCCATCTGCTTTTCCTGCGCCTTCTTCAGAATTTTTGGACCGAAGTCTGCCTGCGTGAAGAGGACCCAGTTCACGGGGAAAAGAATCGTGTCGAAGTTGTAGCGGTCCAGCGCCGCCAACGCCGTTTCCTGCGAGTGAACACTGAAGCCGATGTAGCGGATCTTCCCTTCCTTCTTCGCGGCCTCCATGGTCTCCATGGCGCCGCCGGGGCCGAGCACCTGGTCCAGTTCCTTCATCTTGGTCAGCGCGTGGAACTGGTAGAGATCGACGTGATCGGTCTTGAGCAGGCGCAGCGATTCCTCGAGCTGCTTGCGCGAATCTTCTTTTGTGCGGCCTTCAGTCTTGCAGGCAAGGAAGACGTTTTTGCGATAGGGCGCCAGCGCCGGGCCGAGCCGCTCCTGGGCATTTCCGTAGCTGGGCGCAATGTCGAAGTAGTTGATGCCGCGGTCTACGGCTTCGGCCACGACATTCGATGCTGCGTCGGGACTCTCATCCATCACTACGATGCCGCCGAAGCCGATCATGGAAAGCTTCTCGCCTGTCTTGCCGAGCGTGCGGCGAGCGATGGGGCTGGATGGCGTTTTATCCGACGCGTGAATCTGGCTGGCGGAGGCGACGGTTGCGGCAGTGATGGCAGCTTGCTTGAGGAATTCGCGACGTCTCATGGTCTGCCTCCTGGAGGGGGGAATGTGAGTTTGACCAAGGTTAAAGCCTGTGGAATCCGCTTACTGGATCATTCTTGCACAACCTGAACCCCGCCACAGACGCCGGCCTTTTATTTCGGCAGTTGCGCGAGATAGAAGCCGAACAGGACGAGGATGATGACGGTCATAAACACGGCGACCCGCAGGCGGCGATCGAAGAGAGTGCGCGGAGCGCCGAGCCTGGGCACCATGGGCATGGCGAAAATCAGCCCGCAGGCAACGCCGCCGAGGTGGGCCATGTTGTCGATGTGAATGCCCTTGCCGATCACGTCTGTGCCGAAAGAAATGCCACCGCCGATCACGAGATTGATGACCGCAAAGTAAATGACGGAACGACGCAGGCGCTGCACTTCCTGTACAGGCACAGGCAATCGCCGCGACTTCAGCAGGATGATCAAGGCTCCCGCAATTCCGAACACCGCACCCGAAGCGCCCGCGCCCGCCGGGAACACGTGGATATCATGGTATCGCAGCCAATCGTTGTAATAGGCGTAGAACCAGCGCCCGGTGGAGAGCAGGTTGCCCGCGGCCCCGGTGAGCAGGTACACGGACAGCACGCCCCAGGACCCCATCAGGGGCTCGGCCAGCAACCCGAGGTTCCACAGGCACCACATATTGGTGGCAAGGTGAAGGATGCCCACGTGCACGAACATGGCCGTGACAATGCGCCACCACTCGCCAAGACACAGCACCGAGCCGGCATTGTTTGCTCCCCAGTGCTGCAGAAGCTGGTCGGGATCCGGGTTCAGCGGACTCACGCGGGCCAGCACCATGGCGATGAACACCGCACAGTTGATGCCGATCAAAACGTACGTCGCAGGAGCAATCGCCCAGGAAGGACGACGCCGCCGCTGCGGGGGCGGCGGAGTGTATTCGGTTCCCGGCGGCAGGATCTCGGGCGCAGCCCCATAATCGCCACGGGCGGAGCCTGGACCGGGCGACGGGGGCCCGTACGGCGGCAGATTGGGGTCAGTTCCCATATCTCAACTGTAACTGATTTCCATGTGTGAGGTTGCTGAGCGGCCAGCGAGCGTGGGCCGTTGCCTCGAGGCCGGGGTTGTAGTCTGTTGTGTAGCGTTCGAATGGACAATCAGCGGTGGAGTTGCACGATTCCGAAAGGAGTCGGGTGATGTGCGTGTCAAAGCAAGAGAACGAAGGAGTTTGAGGTGAGCGGGATAAACGGGAAAAAGAAGGTTCAGCGCGCCCTGGTCAGCGTAACGGACAAATCGGGACTGGCGGAGTTCGCTCGGGTGCTTGCAGGTTTCGGCGTGGAGCTGATTTCCACGGGCGGAACGGCGAAGGCTCTACGGGAAGCCGGTCTCGCGGTAAAAGATATCAGCGAGCTGACCGGCTTCCCGGAGATGCTGGACGGCCGCGTAAAGACGCTGCATCCCCGCGTGCATGGCGGCCTGCTATTCGTTCGCGGAAACGCCCAGCATGAGGCTGCTGCCGCCGCGCACGGCATCCAGCCTATCGATATGGTGATCGTGAACCTCTATGCGTTTCAAATGACGGCCGCGCAGCCGGGGGTGCACTTCGGTCACCTGATCGAGAACATCGATATAGGGGGCCCGACGATGGTGCGATCGGCGGCCAAGAACTTCGAAGATGTGGCCATCGTGACCAGCGTGGCCGACTACCCTGCCCTTACCGAGGAGTTGAAGGCGAACAACGGCGCGCTCAGCCGCGAGACCCGCTGGCGTCTGGCGAAGCAGGCGTTTGGCACGACGGCGGCGTACGACACCGCGATTGCGAATACGCTGGATCAGATCACCGGGTCCCCGTCGACGGGGTCGCGCACGGAGGCCCCCCTGCCGGACCAGCCGGTTACGCGCGATACCAGTGCTTTTCCCTCCACCCTGCGCATCAATATGCCATTGGCGCAGCCGCTGCGCTACGGCGAGAATCCCCACCAGCGGGCCGCGCTCTATTCCGACGGCAGCGGGCTGGGCATCGCGGGCGCGAGGCAACTGCAGGGCAAGGAACTCAGCTTCAACAATCTCGTCGACCTGGATGCCTGCTGGGAACTGGCGCAGGAACTGCACGCCGGTGAAGGCGACCTGCCGGCGGTGGCCATCATCAAGCACACCAATCCCTGTGGAGCGGCCACGGGCGGAACGGTCCTCGAGGCCTACAAAAAGGCTCTGGAATGCGATCCGGTCTCGGCATTCGGCGGAGTCATCGGCATCAACCAGGCGGTGGACGGCGAGGCGGCAGAGGAGATTGCCAGGCTCTTCGTGGAGGCGATCGTGGCGCCGGAGTTCACCGCCGAGGCGCGGCAACGGTTCTCCGCAAAGAAGAACCTGCGGCTGGTCGAGATCAAGCCTGCGCCACCCCGCCCAGTGGTCAAGCACGTCTCCGGCGGCCTGTTGCTGCAGGATGCCGATACCGGCCGCGTGGACGAGTCCGAGCTGGACGTAGTCACATGGCGTCCGCCCACGGCCGAGGAGTTGCGCAGCCTGATCTTTGCCTGGCGGGTGTGCAAACACGTGAAATCAAATGCCATCGTCTATGCGCGTGACGGGCAGACGGTGGGTATCGGCGCCGGACAGATGAGCCGGGTGGATGCGGCCCGCTTCGGCGCGATGAAAGCGGTGCTGCCCCTGAAAGGTACGGTGGCCGCCTCCGACGCATTCTTCCCGTTCCCCGATGGACTCGAAGCGGTGGCGGCAGCAGGGGCGACAGCGGTGATCCAGCCGGGTGGCTCGGTGAGGGATCAGGACGTGATCGCCGCGGCCGACCGGCTGGGCATGGCCATGGTGTTTACCGGGATCCGGCATTTCCGGCACTGACGCCAGCTCCGATCGGACCGGGGGGCCTGAGAGGTTTTTTACTCCTTTCGCTCCCCGGGTCCCCGGTGGTTAATTTGAGCCGAAGTCCTCCAAATCTTTCCTCTCTTTGCTCAGGCGCACCAATTGGGCGGTAGAATCGTCTGTATAAACAGGTATGCTGTGCCTATAAGCTGCCTGAACGGCGGTGCCCGCCCGGCAGGACTTCTGGGCCACATCCCGCTGGGAATATGAATCTTCCGACCATGGCATGGAATGTGCTTCGCCCCCTGGAGAACATGAGAAGAAACAAGTATATGCCGTCTCTCTGGCTGTCGCTGGCCGCGTCGTCACTGGTGTTGTTGCTGCCCGCAATGAGTGCCCCGGCTGAACCCCCAGTCAAGGCCGATTCCCAGCCAGAGATGGCCACGGGTTCCGACCCCGGCTCACCGGACCGGTCGGACCGCTCATCCGCATATTTCCACGCATCCATGGCCAATATGTACGAAGAACAGGCGATCAATTCGGGCCGGCCGGAATTCGTGCAACATGCCATCGAGGAGTACAAGGCTGCCATCAATGCCGATCCGCACTCGGCGCAGTTGTATGACGGGCTCGCAGAACTGTACTTCCGAACCGGGCGGGGACGGGAAGCCGAAACGACGGCGCGCGAACTGCTGAAGAACTCGCCGAACGATGTTGACGCGCACAAGTTGTTGGGACGGATTTACCTTCGCCAGCTTGGAGACCAACAGAACGCGGTTTCTTCCGCCCCGGTCTCCGGCAACACTCTCGACCTGGCCGTCGCCGAGTTTGAAAAGATCGTCTCGCTGCAGCCAAAAAGCGTCGAAGACCACATGGTCCTGGGCTCGCTCTACACGGTGAAGCATCAGGCCGCCAAGGCCGAAGAGCAGTATAAGATCGCGCAGAGCATCGAGCCCGAATCGGAAGAGGTTGTTCTGAACCTGGCGCGCGTTTACGTGGAAAGCGGCGACATCGATCGCGCGGCCAAGCTGATCGAAGCAGTTCCACAGAGTGACCGCACCGCGCGGATGGAGTTTACGCTGGGGGCGGCCTACGACCAGTTGAAGCGGCCCAAGGATGCGATTGCCGCTTACAAACGCGCAGCCGACCTCGAGCCCGGCGATGTGCCGACCATGAACGCGCTGGGCCAGGCCCTCCTGAACGACAACCAGTTCGATGCCGCGCTGAAGGAGTACAAAGACCTTGCCGCGGCCGATCCCGATGATGTGGGCGCGCTGGTTCACATTGGGGAGATCCAGCGACGGGAGGGCAAGTTTGAGGATGCTCTGACGACGATTCGCAAAGCCCGCAAGAAGGATCCGGAGAATCTTGAGGCCGGTTACAACGAGGGCCTGTTGCTCGACGTGCTGGGCCACTACGACGAAGCCGCCGTGACCTACGAGAAGATGGTCGATCAGACCTCGCACGCCAACGGCGCCTACACCGCAGAAGAGAAGAACAATCGCGGAATTTTCCTGGAGCGCCTGGGTTCGATTTACCACGAGCAGAACAAGGTGGACCAGGCCATCGCCACCTTCCAGAAGATGATCGACATGGGCGGCGAAATGGCCACCCGTGGCTACCAGGGCCAGGTGGACACGTATCGCGACGCCAAGATGTTCGACAAGGCGGTGGAGACCTCGAAAAAGGCCGTGGAGGCCAATCCGAAGGATCGCGACCTGAAGCTCATGCTGGCCAGCGAGCTGATGGATCAGGGCCGCAACAGCGAGGCCATCGATCTGGCCAAGAGCATGCTCGACAACTCCGACCAGGACCGCGCCGTGTGGCTTGCCCTGGGCAACATGTACACGCGGCTGCATCGCTTCAAGGAAGCCGACGAGGCCCTGAACAAGGCCGCTGCGCTGACCACCAAGAAGGAAGACAAGATTTACCTGTTCTTCCTGCGAGGGGCGCTTGCCGACCGTGAAAAGCACCTCGAACAGGCCGAGCCCTACTTCCGCCAAGCGCTGGAACTCGATCCGCAAAACGCGATGACGCTCAACTACCTGGGCTACATGCTCGCGGACAAGGGCATCCGCCTTCCAGAGGCGCTGAAGCTGATCCGCAAAGCCGTGGAGCTTGAGCCGATGAACGGCGCGTATCTTGATTCGCTGGGATGGGCATACTTCAAGCTCGGCGAGTACGAACTGGCGGAACAAAACCTGCGCCAGGCGGTAGAGCGAGACCAGACCGACCCGACCGTGCACGACCATCTGGGCGACCTGTACGAGAAGACCGGGCGCATTCGCCTGGCGGCAGCGCAGTGGGAGCTCTCGTTGAGCGAGTACTCGAAATCGCCGACAACCGACTACGAGCCCGGCGATGTGGCCAAGGTGCAGCACAAGCTGGAGACCGCGCGCGTGAAGCTTGCCAAGCAGGAAAGCGTCGCAGGTCAGGCCAAGCCGGAATGAACTAATCGGATCCGCGCTGAAATGAAGGGACCAGGCATTCGCCTTGTCCCTTTTCCTTTTTGTAACCAGCACGGGCGCCTTGCCCCCGAGCGTTCTGCAGATTATTAAAATCTGGTTGACAATTGCGGCGCCCATCGTCATGCTGTGATGCGCGCGCAAAACCTCCCCCTTGCGACACGCCACCAAAGCTGGCCCCAGACACCCCGCGGGTGTAGCCGGAAAACTGCGTTGCGCTTTGCAATGGAATCCGCTGGGTCTGTCAAATTTGCAACGCCACCGATCTAACAGGAGCGGAGATGCAAGGTAAGAAAGACGATAAGACCTATCTGGGTTCTTCATGCAAAGCCAACAGCAATGCCGGATCGACAGCGTTTCCTTGCTTACAAATCTCTCCGGTGAAGTTAAGCCTTCTTGCAGTGTTGATTTCTTCCATCGCCCTGGTTGGATGTGGCGGTAGCACCACGAAAAAAAGCTTCACCATCGCGGTCGCCCCATCGTCTATTTCCATCACACCTGGAGGCTCCTCGCAGACCCTGGTTGTCTCGGCTTCACCGGTCAACGGATTCGCCGATACCGTATCGGTCGTGCTTAGTTCGCTTCCTTCGGGAGTCACCGCGTCGCCTTCCACGCTTACCCTGACGCCCGGTGCACTCGGTCAGATCGCGCTTTCAGCCTCCGCCAGCGCAAAGGCCGGGAGCAGCACCATCACCATAACCGGCACCGCCGGCGCAATGTCCCAAACCGCCACTTCCTCGCTCACCGTGAATGCTCCGCCTTCGCCCGTAACATCGGCAACCTTAAGTACCTACTACTTTGATTTTGGCGATAATCTCGTCAATAACTCACTTACCAAGACGGTGGTGGTGGTGACTAATACCGGCTCAAGCTCCCTCACCATGAGCCCCGCGTTGTCTGGCGATACAAGCTACTCGATCGTCGCAGACCAGTCCTGCGGCTCCTCCCTCGCGCCTTCTGCCAGCTGCGACATGGTGGTGAACTACAAGCCCACCGCCGCATCCGCGCCGAAGAGCCAGGATGCGGTCCTGAACATGGGATTCGGAGACGTGGACGCCTCCACGCCCCAAATCGTGGCTATAACCGGATCGTCTGCCGCCTTATCGGCGGGAACAGTGACGGCAACCAACAACCCTCAGGTCGCGCTCTATACGATGACCTTGCCGTTTCCAGGCAGCATGACTGTGAATTTCGGTACGACGACGAATTACACCCTCAATACGTGGAAGCAATCAACGGATAGTGCCGGAGGCCAGATAAGCATATTCGTGGCGGGAATGATGGCCACTACTACGTACCACATGGCCGCCACCATCGAATTCGCAAACGGTATCACGGTCACCGACACCGACCACACCTTTACGACTGGAGCTGTACCCAACTCCCAGGGCTTGAATCTCTCGTTGACAACGACCACGACGTCTGGACTCACGCCTCAGCCGGGCCTTGAATTGCTCAACCCTCTCGCCGGAATTGTGATCACAGACCTCTCCGGCAACACTCTCTGGACTTACGCCAATCCCGGCATTACCACTTACAACTACGTGCAAGGCGTCAAGATGCTGGACAATGGCGACATTCTCATGGCCATTGGACCGGGCTCCAACATCCCGCTGAATGGCCCCATATCCGCAAACGCCTTTGTTGAGATCCGCGAGGTCAACCTGGCCGGAGATACCGTTCGCGAAATCTCGATCAACGACCTGAACGACAGGCTCAAGACCGCCACGTGCGCCGAATGCCACGTGACCCTGCAAACCTTCCATCACGACATCACGCCATTGCCTAATGGACACTGGCTGGTGCTCGCAAATGCTCTCATGAACCTTTCGAGTTCCACCACTCCTGCTCTGA
>Ga0335069_10016014_pt1 | contig 10476 bp, 14 predicted proteins | sample Lox_Sample_11_FD_206714 | JGI IMG/M metagenome (GOLD analysis project Ga0335069, IMG submission 206714) | Soil microbial communities from Loxahatchee National Wildlife Refuge, Florida, United States - Lox_Sample_1.1 | ecosystem: Environmental > Terrestrial > Soil > Wetlands | place: USA...
GTTTGATCTGACATTTGTCTACTGGCGACTGACGACTGTCTTCACAGTTGCGGGACAGCGTCGGACTAGCGGCAGATACCGCGCACCGAACTTCCCCTTTTCAGCCCATAATGTGCACGCGCGACCTTGCGGTCTTGGGTCACCTCTGTGACCGCGCGGAATCTTCCGCGCGGGTTTGGGATATTCTCTTTTCAGCGTTTCGGCGGCGATTATAGCACGAACGGAGTGATTGTCCAAACTGGGGAAAGCGCACGCAATGATTTTTGACAACAACGCGTGTGACGGATAGAATCGCCACGGAGAGGTGAAGATGATCGTTGCAGTGATTGATGGTATGGGCGGCGGCATCGGCGTGCAGATCGTCACGCAGTTGCGACAAGAGTTACCCGACATTGAAATCCTCGCGCTCGGTGCGAACGCTGTTGCTACCGACCGAATGATGCAAGCCAAAGCCAGTCGCGGCGCAAGCGGCGAGAACGCGATTCGTGTGTCGGTTGGTTTGGCGGATTTCATCGTCGCCCCCATCGGCGTCATTGTGCCAAACTCGATGCTGGGAGAGATTACGCCTGCCGTTGCCGAAGCGGTCGCGGGGGCGCGCGCACGCAAATTGCTCTTGCCTGTCAATCAACCGCATTTCGAGATCGTCGGCATCGAAAGCAAACCACTTGCTAAACAAATCGGCGTGGCGATTGCGCTCATCAAAGAATCCCGCGTTTGACATTTCTGCAGGCGTGTTATATATTCCGCACGGCTGAGATGAAATCAGTTCACGCAATCTGAAGATTGCTCCGTTCTGATGCGTTGCCGTACGCATCGCATTTTTCATTAAATCGCTTTTGTATTCCAACTGAACACAGCTGAACCAAGCCATGAAGGTGGTTTCCGACTTGAAGTCGGACAATTCCTTGATGGCTTTTTGTTTTCCAGAACAATCCAGATCAGGAGAAGATATGGGCAAGCTCGAACAATTGCAAGACAACCTGCGCGCGATGGAATCGGTCGTCGTCGCGTATTCGGGCGGTGTAGACAGCACCTTCCTGCTCAAGGTCGCGCACGACGTACTCGACACATCCGCGCTCGCCATAACCGCCGACTCGCCATCGTTACCACGTGAGGATTTACGTGAGGCGCAAGCGATTGCGAAACAAATCGGCGCGCGTCATCTATGCATTCCCATTTCTGAAATGAGCGATGCGCGTTATGTGGATAATCCGCCCGACCGTTGCTACTATTGCAAAACGCACACGTACGACGCGCTCGTTGCGTTGGCAGAACGCGAAGGGTTTCGCGTCGTCGTGGATGGCAACAACGCCGACGACGCGCACGACGTGCGACCAGGACACCGCGCGGCGCAGGAACACGGCGTTCGCAGTCCGTTGCAAGAAGTAGGCATGACGAAAGCGGAAATTCGCCAACTCGCGCGCGAGCACGGCTTGCCGAACTGGGACAAGCCTGCCGCCGCGTGTTTGTCGTCGCGCATTCCGTACGGCACGCGCATCACGCCCGAATCCTTGTCCCAGGTCGAACGTGCCGAAAATTATCTCCGCGCGCTGGGCATCGGTCAGGTGCGCGTGCGGCATTTGCAGTCAGCGGCGCGCATCGAAGTTGCCCCCGAAGCATTTTCACTCGTGCGCGAAAATCGTACGGCAATTGTTGCATACTTGAGTGCGCTCGGTTTTCGCGAGGTCGTGCTTAACCTAGACGGTTATCGCATGGGCAGTTTCAATACACAAACATCGCCGAAGGTGGAAACGCTATGAATGCCGATGCGTTGCGTGAGGTTCTCGCTCAGGTCCGCGCGGGCGAACGCTCGGTCGAAGATGCGCTGGTACGCATCAAGGATTTGCCGTATGAAGACCTAGGTTTTGCGCGGCTCGATCATCATCGCGCCCTACGCCAGGGTTTTCCCGAAGTCGTTTTTTGTGAAGGCAAGCGCATCGAACACACCGTTGCGATTATGCAAAAGCTGGCGAGCGAGCACGCGAACGGGCTTGTGCTGGGCACGCGCGTCACACCTGAAACATTCGCCGCGATTGAACACGCGTTGCCACACGCGCAATATTTTCCCGAAGCACGCATCGTCATAGTTGGCACGCTGCCTCAGCCCCAGGACGACGGCGCGTTTGTTTTAGTCGCGTGTGCTGGCACGGCTGATATGCCAATCGCAGTGGAAGCCGCTATCACCGCGCGCGCGATGGGTAGTCGCGTCGAAGAATTGTACGATGTCGGCGTCGCTGGGATTCATCGCCTGCTTGATGCGCGCGATACGTTGATGCAAGCCAACGTGATCATCGTTGTGGCTGGGATGGATGGCGCACTGCCAGCCGTCGTTGGCGGCTTGGTCGCGTGCCCAGTGATTGCATTGCCGACGAGCATTGGTTACGGCACGGGCTTGGGCGGCGTCGCGGCATTGATGACGATGCTGAACGCGTGCGCGCCAGGCATCGCCGTCGTCAACATAGATAACGGATTCGGTGCAGGTTATCTCGCCAACCTGATCAATACTCGAACAAGGAGAACTTCACGGTGAAACACGACACGATCTATTTCGATCTTATTGGTGGCGCGAGCGGTAACATGCTTCTCGGCGCATTGCTCGATGCGGGGCTAGAATTCGACATGTTGCGTGCATCACTCGACGGACTCGCACTTGCGGGTTGGTCGTTTGAAACTAAGCGCGTTACGCGGTGTGGCATCGCGGCAACCTGGCTTGATGTGCGCGTTCACGATGAAAAGACCGAACGGCATCTGCACGATTTGCTCAGTGTGATTACTGCAAGTCGCCTGCCTGGTGATATAAAGGCGGCGAGTGCGCGCATCCTCACGCGAATCGGCGAAGCAGAAGCGCAGATTCACGCGCAACCACTGGAACAAATTCATCTGCACGAATTGGGTGGCTTGGACACGATTGTAGATGTGGTTGGCGTGGTCGTGGGTTTGCATTTGCTTGGCGTCGAGCACATCGTCGTTTCGCCGTTTCCGCTCGCGCGCGGGCGTATGATGATGGCGCATGGAAACTTTCCCTTGCCTGCACCCGCAACACTCGCGCTGCTCCACGATGCGCCGATTGTTGGCGTGGACGGCGAACGCGAAACGGTCACGCCAACGGCGGCGGCAATTCTCACGACGATTGCACATGCCTACGGCAATCTGCCGCGCATGACCCCGCACGCGGTTGGTTATGGTGCGGGCACCCGCGACGATCCCACACCGAATGTACTGCGCGCGATTCTTGGCGCGAGCGCGTTGGATGCCGCTGTGGTGGAATCCGTTGTCGAGTTGGAAACCAACATTGACGACATGAATCCGCAAACGTACGATTATGTGATGGCGCGACTGTTTGATGCAGGCGCGCTGGATGTCACGTTGACGCCCATGCAGATGAAAAAGAATCGCCCTGGCACTTGGCTCCGTGTCTTTGCGCCAGCGGATCGTGGGGCAGAGTTACGCGCGATCATTCTGAACGAAACAACAACCCTCGGTGTGCGGGAACACCTCGTGCAACGTTACGCTCTCGCGCGCGAAATCATTTCCGTCGAAACAGAATTCGGCGCCATCCAAGCCAAGGTCGCGCATCGTCCGAACGGTGTGCGAACGGTGACACCCGAATATAACGACTGCGTGCGCGTCGCCCGCAAGCAGGGTATTCCACTCCAAACTGTTTTGGATGCCGTCAAGCATCACGCGCTAATGTCGTTGACGACCAATTCCCAAGTAACGTGAGTTCGGGATAAGAATGGATTTATTTTTTTACCGCAGAGGACGCTGACGCTTCGCGCGCAGAGATTTATAAATATTTTTCTCCGCGACCTCTGCGTGCTCTGCGGTGAATGAAAGTTGATCGTGCTTGACCCGCACTGACGTTAAGTAATCGCGTCAAGGCGCATTGTGTTTCCACTACAATCATTTGACAGTTGTTCAGTCCTGTGTTATCTTTTATTGCAACTAGTTGCAATAGGGAATAGTGGCGATTGGAACATCCGCTCCTCCACGATTTGCGCCAGGCGGGCTATCGTCTGACGCCGCAACGTAAAGCCGTTATCACCGTTCTCGGCGAGACCCACGAGCATCTGACCGCGCCAGAAATCCTGCGCCGTGCTCGACGGTACATTCCGCGCCTCAACAAATCGGCGGTGTATCGCGCGCTTGACGTGCTGACGCATCTGAGTCTAGTCAATCCGATTGACCTGGGGCAAGGCGAAATTCAGTACGAACTGAATTGTCATCCCCATCACCATCACCTCGTTTGTCAACAGTGCGGCAAGATTGCTGACGCGGATGAGAGTGTTTTCGGCTCACTGGAAAAGAACCTGAGAACCCAGTATGGCTTTGCCCCTTTCCTGTTTCATTTTGCGATCTTTGGCATCTGCTGCAAATGTCAACAGAAGATGAAGGACACGCGCGTCTCGCTGATCTTGGCGCAGTGCGCGCCCACAAAAAACGACCCCGCGCGGCGGTTAACCCAAAACCGCGCGCGCCCACGCTGATCTTTCGCACGAGTCAAATTCCTCGGGAGAAGTACTTTGTATTACGTGCTTGCGCGCAACATGTGCCTAAGCAGTGTCTGGTTGTGGTGGGTCTTGCTACCTGGGTTGATACTTGTAGCGGCGCTAGGATTCGCGCTGTTGGTTTCCGCACTCGAGGATGCGCTCAGTCCGCCGTTGCGGACACAGTAGTGTGATAAAACGTAATGAGGAATTTTTTATGACGGCATTAGAAAAATGGCAAGCGCAAGTGCGCGCGTGCCGCAATGATCGCCCTGAGGGTGAAGAACACGTATGGCAACGTCTCGCGCAGTGGTACGACGATTGGGCGCGTTACAATGATTACGTCGCGCTCGTCTTGCCGCGTCTGCTCGCGCGTGTGAACCATGAATCCCGTGTGTTGGAAATTGGACCTGGGAGCGGCGCGTTCACATTGCCACTCGCACGCACGGTTAAGCAACTCGTCGTGGTTGAACCATCGTCAAATATGCGCTATGTCCTAGAACACAAACTGGGAGAGTTGGGCATCACGAACGTGTGCCTCGTTCCTCGTACGGTCGAAGAAGGATTGGCTGAACTCGATGGTGAATTTGATCTTGCGTTCGCGTCCCATTCGCTCTACAACGTCGAGCCGATTGACCAGGTGACGCACGACCTATCGCACTTGTCGCGGCTCGTTGCGATCTTGATGGGTACGGGCGACACGCAATCGTGGCAACGCGACTTGTATGTGCAATTCTGGGGCAAGCCACGCGTTCCGTCAGCCAGCTTTCGAGAGTTTTATCCAATGCTGATGGAAATGGGCGTCTACGCCGACGTGGAGATATTGCCCACGAGTTCCAACTATGTGTACGAGAGTGAAGATGCATTGCTCGCTTGGTGGCAACGTCAACTCGGTCTCGATGACACACGGCGCAACGAACTGCGCGCCGCGCTTGCGCGCATCGCCGAACACCGTGACGATCACGTCGGCATCTACAGCGTCAACCGCAGCGCGTTGATGTGGATCGAGCGCGAGCGCAGTTTATTCGGATTCTGAATTGGGGTTTTGTGCCATCGTGGAATCTTCTGAAGAATTGGCGCTATACGACTTGACCCGTCAGCGGCTGTGCGACGCGCTGGCGGACCAACTGCTCAGCCACACAGATATCGAAAACAGTCTCACGGCATACGCATATTGGGTATGCACTGCGGTTCGCAAGCGGGGCATGGATTGGGATACCGCACTGTGCGAATACACGAGGCGTGCTGCGCGTGACGCGGAACACGAGACGGAAGCCGAACACCGCGAGTGTGCTTTGTTGCGCCGCGCGCTACGCGCTGTGCCAGAACACACACTCCTACTTGATGTGGGCGCGGGGTGGGGACGCTTGGCTTCACTGTATTTCGAGTTGAACCTGTGTGCAGTGTTCGTTGAACCAGCAGACTTGGGTGTGCAGTTGATGCGCCGCAATCGCTTGGATCGAATTGTGCGCGCGGTGGGCGAAGCGTTGCCGTTCCCATCGTCCACATTTTCGGCGGCATTGCTCGGCTGGGTGTTGCACCACGACTCGTTCGACCTTGACGCTGCCGCCATTGTGCATCAAGTGGCGCGTGTGCTCACGACCGATGGATTGCTATTCTCTATCGAGCCGCTCGGGACAGATTTTACTCTGGGCAAATGGACCGCCCTGCTCGTGCAATGCGGAGTTGAGCTGGATGAGGTGCAGGAGTTTTTCCAGATGCCAACTCCCCGCGGTGAAATCGAGCGTTACGCATTGGTAATTGGAAAGAAATCTTGCGACGGATCAGAGAGAGGGGTAGCGAATGTGTCAAGCCAAAGCATACCTTGACGAACATCCAATAATGGAAGAGGTCATTTGGCTAGAGCCAATCCAGGAAGGTTTCTTGCTTCGCGACTTGTTTGGAGAGAGCAGAGAAGTGAGAGGAACACTACGGGGGATTGATTTGCTCAAGCATCGTATCATCCTAAGCTCGGCTGCCGATTCTTCCCTGCCACACCCAGATGAAAGAGTTAGCTATGACGGACATTGACAAACTGCGCGCCTTGTTGCCGAATTGGATCGAGCATAACGTCGATCACGCTGCCGAGTTTCGCGTGTGGATGGAACGCGCGCGAGAATTCGATCAAGCGCAAGTTGTTGAACAGCTCGCCTCGGCAATCGAAGAGATGGAAGCGGTCAACCGCAATCTACGACATGCGCTGGATCATCTGGGCAGTGCGCTCGACACACCAAGTCATGACCATGCCCATCAGGATCACACACACTAACACCGAGATGCCGCAATGAACCATCGCAGGGATTCGAGTCACCGCGAATTCTTCGATCAATCGGCTGCCCAATGGGATAGTTGGGAAACCCAAGAGACGCGTGCGCGTCTGTGTGAGATTGTGAAGGGGCTAGACATCGCACCCGATGCGCAAGTGCTAGACCTCGGTTGCGGCACAGGCATCCTCTTTCCGCTCTTGAGTGAAGCGACGCGTGGACAAGGACACATCATCGCGCTGGATCTTTCAGGCGAGATGTTGATTCGCGCGCAAGCCAGGGGATATGCGGTGGCGTGCGTGCAAGGCGATGCGCAGGCATTGCCATTGACAGGGCAAGTTTTCGATTGGATCATCTGCAACGCTGCCTTACCACATTTTCCTGACAAACTCCGCGCGGTGTGCGAAATGGCGCGTGTGTTGCGCGAAGGTGGAATGTTCGTCATTTGCCATGCCAACAATCGGCAGACGATCAATCAAATTCATCATGCGGCTGGCGGCGTCATCGCACACGACCTGATTCCCGACGCGGATGAGCTGAGACGCTTGTTGCGCCAGGCACGATTACACCCAATAGAAATCCTTGATGCGCTTGATCGCTACATCGTGGTAGCACGCAAGACATAGACAACGAGAAGGAACCAAGTCGCAATAAGAAAGATGGGAGGCCGAATGAGTGAATCAGGCGACGTGCATTCTCATGTGAAAGCATATTGGAACTTGCGCGCTCAAGAATATGATGCCGACGCTGGTCATGGTCTGCGCAACGACACGGAGCGAGAATTGTGGTCAAGCGCGTTGCGCGATCTGTTGCCTGCTGCGCCCAGTGATGTGCTGGATGTGGGCACCGGCACTGGCTTTCTCGCGCTTTTGCTCGCAGACCTGGGTTATCATGTCGTCGGCATTGATCTCGCGGAAGAAATGCTCGCGCAAGCGCGACGCAAAGTCAGCGCACTCGCGCATCCGCCCATTTTTCAATTGGGTGATGCGATTGAGCCGAAAATCGCTCCATCCAGCATGGACGTTGTCATCAATCGGCATTTGCTTTGGACGCTGACCGATCCCGAACGTGCGCTCCGCAACTGGGGTGAGTTGCTCCGCCCGGGAGGATATCTTATCGCCATTGATGGGTTATGGTATCAGCATAAAGATGCATCATCGGTCAGTTGCAAGGCACCTGGCGTGCAATCGGCTTGGGACGAACACTATTCCGCAAGTGTGCGTTCTCAATTGCCGTTGATAGATGCTAAAACGTTGGAACAACATTTGGCCTTGGTGCGCGCGGCTGGGTTCACTAACATTACGGTCTCGCGGCTTGAAGCCATCGAAGCATTTGAAAGCACAATGATGGCAAGCAATGACCAACCCCGGCAACCTCGCTATGTCATTCGCGCGCGACACGCTGGTTGAGCAGATTTATGCGACCTAATCTCATTGAACATCATCCCAATCATTTCACTATTCGCGATGCGCGCCCGGAAGATCTGCCATCAGCGCGAGCGGTGATTCTGCGTGTACTGGATCAAGACGTTGGCACCGGCTATGTCGCCAAATGGCATTGGGACTTGGACGATTTGCAAGGAACTTATCTCGATCATCCACGCCATGCATTCTTCGTGGCGGTAGACGATTCCACTCAACAGGTGATTGGCACAACCGGAGTTCGTTCAGGCGCGCCCAAAAGTCCTCCCTTTCCCAAGTGGTTGACCGACCGGTACGACCCAGGCACGACCGCGCAATTGTATCGCGTGTATGTCGCGCGTGAGCATCGGCGGAGAGGCGTGGCGTGCGCACTCGTCAACCTCGCGCGGACATTTATCGCTAACGAAGGTGGATACCGTGTCATCTACTTTCACACGCAAGCGCGCGTCGTCGGCGCAGAACCTTTCTGGCGTTCTATGCCCACGACGCTCATCTATGATGAACGCACGAACGAAAACTCGACTTCTGACACGGTTCATTTTGAAATCGCCGTATCCGATCCAAAAAATAAATTGAATCCAGGAGGATGATCCAATGCGTCGTTTCTTATTTTCGATTTTGTTGCTCATTACGATGATGGTCGCTTGCAGTCCAGCGCCATCTCCAACTGCGCCACCCGCCACTACCGTGCCAATGGTTGCGGCTACGCGGGTCGCGCCGACGGCAACGGCTCCATCTGTTCCCACGCCAGTGCCTACAGTACCCGTGAGTACTCTCGCCCCGACCACTGTACCTCAGTCCCCAACCCCGACGACATCAACCCAGCGCGGACCTAGTAAAGGTGAACTGCGGTTCTCGGATGGGTTTCTTACGCCTTCGCTCGACGCGGATTCTGGCACGGCCGGTTTCCGTCTACTCAGTTATGGCGTTGCGGAAACCTTGATGCGCCTTACGCCGCAACTGAAAGTCGAACCCTGGCTCGCGAGCAAAATGGAATCCGTTGATCCCTTCACCTGGCGCATCACGCTGCGCGATGATGTGACGTTTTGGGATGGCACCAAGATGGACGCGGCGGCCGTCAAAGCATCTTTACAACGCTCGATGGACAAACAACCTGGGACAGTGAACCTGTTGCCCAAAGAAACGCACATCACGGCAGAAGGTCAGGTCATCACGCTCAAGTTGCCGGTCGCGATGGGTTTGTTACCCAACAATCTCGCGGCGTACAACTTTGCGATCAAAAAAGTAGGGGCGGACGGCAAATTGATTTACACGGGTCCCTTTATGACCTCCGAGTTTGTCCAGGGTTCGTCGTTGACGCTGACCGCGTACCCAGGGTATCGCGGCGGTCCCGCTGGCATTCAAACGGTTCGCGTCCGCTTGATTGCGGACTCGAATGCGCGCGCGCTGGCGTTGCAGGCGGGCGACATTGATTTCGCGATTGATCTGTTGCCCGCCAGCGTCGAGCCGCTCAAGAAAGCCGGTGTGACTGTGATGACGTTCCCCGCGGTCCGCCAGCATTTCGTCATTCTCAATGTGACGCGCGCCCCGCTCGACGACGTAAATGTCCGCCGCGCCATTGCTCTGGCAACCGACCGTGAGTCACTCGTCAAAGGCGTCATGGACGGGTTGGGAAGCGCGGCATTTGCGCTCGTGCCAGAAAACCTAGGTCTGCCGGGAATCGAACGTATTCAAAAGTACGATCCTGATGAAGCCAAGCGCGTTCTCGACGCGGCGGGCTGGCTTGTTGGCGCAGACGGCATTCGCGTGAAAGATGGCAAACGGCTCACCTTCAAGCTGAGCAGCTACGCCGGTCGCTCGGAACTCGAACCGTTGACGATTGCGATGCGCGATCAACTCAAAGCGGTTGGCATTGATGCCACCTTGGATAAGATCACGGATATCACGACCGCCGTCGCGACGAGCGCCTTCGACGCGACCATCTATTCACTCAACACCGTTCCCAGTGGAGATGCCGCCGATATCTTGCGTTTGTTGTACGTCGCTTCGGACAACAACAAGAATCGGTACTTGAATCCGCGCTTGGAAGATTTGTTCAAGCAGTACACCCAAAATCCGGATCCAGCCAAGCGTCAAGACTTGTTGCATCAGATGCAAGGTCTCATCGCCGACGATGTGCCGATGGTGTTCTTGGTGAACACCTACCAGGTCAATGGGCTTTCACCCAAAATCAAGAACTATACGCCGCATCCGTTGGACAATTATCGCTTGACGCCCGACATGACGATTGATTGATCCATTGGGTTGGTTCGGGAATTCGATTCCCGAACCAACCCCATTCCT
>Ga0335069_10016015_pt1 | contig 10475 bp, 8 predicted proteins | sample Lox_Sample_11_FD_206714 | JGI IMG/M metagenome (GOLD analysis project Ga0335069, IMG submission 206714) | Soil microbial communities from Loxahatchee National Wildlife Refuge, Florida, United States - Lox_Sample_1.1 | ecosystem: Environmental > Terrestrial > Soil > Wetlands | place: USA: Florida...
AAGAGAATGCTCGACACGCGATTCGTGCTGCTTGCCCACGGAAGCAAAGACACACGCTGGCAGATGCCCTTCAATGAGTTAACGAATGACCTAAAGGGACGACTCGGGTCAGAAGCGGTTCGCTTGGCTTACATGGAATTCAGCCTTCCCACGCTTTCGCACGTCGCGAGGGAGGCGGTGAAGGATGGCAAACGGGGACTCTGCATCCTTCCCCTGTTTCTGGCAGCAGGTGGTCATCTTGCTGAAGACATACCAGCACAGGTTGACGATGTGAGAAGGAGTTTTCCGCAATTGCAAATCGAGCTGCTGCCTCCGATTGGGGAGCATCCTCTCGTGAAGGGAGTGTTTCAGGAGATCGTTTGCGAGTACGCTCGTGCCCGGGGTCAAGCAGAGTCTGGGAGCTAGATCATTCACAGCGAAAACAGTCCTATGCGACTCACGATATGCATTGCCGTATGTCTTTCAGCCGGCTGGCTTGGTTCTTTAATGACACGGCCTGTCCTGACGACGTGGTACGAAGGATTGGCTAAACCCCATTGGACACCCCCGAACTGGTTGTTTGCTCCGGTTTGGACGACTCTCTACGTGACGATGGCTGTGGCGGCTTGGCTGGTTTGGCGACGTAGTAGCTTGAAAACAGTTCCAATGCAGCTCTTCCTGGGGCAATTGCTCCTGAACGTCGCGTGGTCGGCAATTTTCTTCAAGTTCCGTTCTCCCGGTTTCGCTTTCCTTGAAATTGTCGCTCTGTGGTGCGCGATTCTTCTTACCGCGATCGCCTTCGGTAGGACCGTTCCACTCGCGGGCTGGCTGATGATTCCATACTTGGGGTGGGTCAGTTATGCGGCTGCCTTAAATTTCGCGATATGGCGACTGAACTCCTGACCCCAATAGCGATGGCTTCGGGACGATGAAATTGATTTCAGTTCTTGAGAAATTGAAAAACGGACATTTAACGAAGGACACAGAGGGCACCGAGGTGATGAGTCTGTCTCAAGGAGGTCTGCAGAGTTCAAACGACCTCATCTTGTTAACGGGAGCTACCGGCTATGTGGGAGGGCGCTTGCTCCGTGCACTCGAACAAGAGGGGCGAAAAGTGCGCTGCCTGGCTCGGCATCCGGAAGCATTCTTTCGGCGCGTGTCGCCTAACACGACAGTGGTCGCGGGCGACGTGCTTGACACTAAGTCTCTGTGCGCCGCAATGGACGGAGTTCATACGGCTTTCTATCTGGTGCACTCGATGTCTTCCAAAGAGGGTTTCGAGGAAGAAGATCGACGAGCGGCGGCCTCTTTTGGCGCTGCGGCTCTCCGAGCTGGCGTGAAGAAGGTCATTTATTTAGGTGGCCTCGGCCAAGGCAATGGTCTATCCGCTCACCTACGGAGCAGACAGGAAGTCGGACGGATTCTGAGGGAATCAGGCACACCAACGATCGAATTTCGTGCTTCGATTATTATCGGGTCGGGAAGCTTCTCCTTTGAGCTGATTCGGGCCCTCGTCGACCAGCTGCCGATCATGATCACGCCCCGCTGGGTAATAACGCCAACGCAGCCAATCTCCATCGAGGATGTGATTGACTATCTCACACAGGCGATAGACTCGGACGCGAAAGAGAGTCGCATTTTTGAAATCGGCGGTGCCGATCGCGTGAGCTACGGGCAGCTAATGAAGGAATATGCGCGCCAGAGGGGTCTCAAACGCGTGATGATTCCCGTGCCTGTATTATCTCCCCGTCTTTCGAGTCTCTGGCTAGGCCTCTTGACACCCGTGTTTGCACGCATCGGCCGTGAGTTGGTTGAGGGTCTGCGGAACGAAACAGTTGTGCAGGACGAGTCTGCCCTGAAAGTATTTCCAATCCGCCCCCGCGGTGTTCGTGAATCGTTGCAGCGTGCTCTTGTGAATGAAGATCGCGACTTTGCAGAAACACGCTGGTCCGACGCCTTTTCATCCAGTGGTTCCAAGCAAAGATCGGGTGGCCTTCAGTTTGGGCGGCGCTTGGTCGATTCGCGGGCGGCGCATATGCCCTGCCCGCCCGAGGTGGCTTTTAGGGCGGTCGAACGACTGGGCGGAGCGACTGGCTGGTATTTTGCAGACTGGATCTGGACCCTGCGCGGACTGATGGACCTTGCCGTCGGAGGAGTCGGGATGCGGCGAGGTCGCCGTGATCCTGACCACGTGCTTCCAGGCGACACGATCGACTGCTGGCGGGTGGAAGGTGTTGAGCCCGGGCGGCTGCTTCGCCTAACCGCGGAAATGCGTCTTCCCGGTAGGGCCTGGTTACAATTCGAGCTAGAGCGGGACGGTTCCGGGAGCACTCTTCGCCAGACAGCGATCTTCGATCCCCTGGGCCTGATGGGACGGCTCTACTGGTACTTTTCGTATCCGTTCCATCTGTTCATATTCCCAGGTATGTTGCGCGGCATTGTGGCAGCCGCCCGAAAGACCGGATGATAGAGTTCCCAAGACAAAAGTGGTCATCACTAAGTTTCCCGGAATTGAGGTTTTCCGATTCGACCGTCCGGCTTTTCAAGACAAGTTCTTCCCCCCGCTTGGAGATCAGGTAGATTCTCTTCGAGTCTCCTCTAGCTTGGCAGTCGTAAACAATTCTGGAAGAGGTTGGCGATGAGACATTTCGAATTCGCATCTAGGCTTTGGCTAAATCGACCAAGAGACGTGGTCTTTAGGTTTTTTTCTGACGCGCTGAATCTCGAAGAGATCACGCCGCCCTGGTTGCGGTTCCGAGTCGTCTCGAAGCTCCCCATCGATATGCACCGGGGTGCCGAGATTGAATATCGGTTAAAGGTCCACGGTGTTCCGGTTGGGTGGCATAGCCGCATTACGGCCTGGGATCCACCTTACAGTTTTGTGGATGAACAGGTGCGCGGCCCCTACCGAATGTGGGTTCACGAACATCGGTTTCTTGAGGATTCGGACGGAACACTATGTGAGGACAAGGTGAGGTACGTTCCGCGCGGCGGCGCGCTCATCAATACACTGTTCGTGGCGAGAGATATTCAGAAAATATTCGCGCACAGGTCAGATCGCCTTCGGAAGATTTTTGCAGAGGCTTCTGCGAGCTCAATCATGCGGACTGATATAAACGATTCGGCAAACCCTGTCGAAGCGCCGCTGTCTTCGCAGTTGCGTTTTTGCGGGGGCAGCAATCGTTGCTGCCCCACGAGTTTCCGAATCCGACCTCAAACCAAATGGAACATGAAGGCACACAAGCAGCCCTGGAGTGAACTCCTAAAGTGGGACAGTTTGACGTTGCACACTTTGCCGAGGCAGTTGTTGGAATCGACTCTCGCGTTTTGCAATCGGGGGACCACAGGATTCAGCGAGGCCGAGCTCGCATTGAATAACATATCGTAATACGAGATAATCGTGGGGCGGAGGTCAACTCTGTATTTGAGCACATTCAGCGTGGCTTCATTTTGGAGCCCGGAAGTGCGAGCACAGCACCAGCTCAAGACACTCACCTTGCTATAGAAGTTCTTCCGGGCCCCGACTCGCGTGGGGCCGGTGGAGAAGTGAAATTGCGATAGAAGTAGACCTCGGCGTGTAATGCGACACAACAAGACAATCGCGAATAGTGGAGGCGGCCAAAGATGAGTTCGCAACAGTCACAAGGCAAGCGTGAAATGCCTGCCGGAGAAGTGGTCCGTTTGACAGAACTCGTCAATTACCAAGAAGGAGCCGTTGTCAGCCGGACGCTCCTCAACCGTGGTACCAAAACAGTCACTCTCTTCGCCTTCGATGAGGGGCAGGGTCTAAGTGAGCATATGGCCCCGTTTGACGCCCTCGCACATTTGTTGGAGGGGAAGACGGAAATTGTAGTTTCGGGCAAGCCTTTGCTTAACGCAGGCGAAGCAGTTCTTATACCTGCAAATCAACCGCATTCTCTGAAAGCTCTCACCAACTTCAAAATGCTTTTGACGATGATCCGTTCGTGACCGAAGTGGCGTTAACGAGGAAAGAGGAACTGGTGCTAGAGAGTGCTCTCTTCTGTGAAGAAGCAATGAGTCCTATGAAGTTGAGATCATGATTTCGTTTGATGCCCCGCACGCGGCAGTGCACTACCCACAGGACCGGCGGTTTCACATTTGGATTCGTCCCTCGATCCTGATAGGAACCGGAATCGCGATCCTCTCCGTGGTCGTAGCCGCTTGGATCGAGTTCGCCGTTGCCGGAATGCCTCGCGTTCCGCCCATTCCACAAATCTATCCGAACAACTTCCCAGGGCCACACGGATTTCCCGTATGGGTGCGTTACTGTCATTTCTTCAACTTTCTTTTCGTGATGCTGCTGATTCGCAGCGGGTTATCCATACTCATGGATCATCCGCGTCTGTATTTTAATGATGACTGCACACCGGGAAGCGAATGGATACGATTTACGCCACTAAAAGTTCCGCGCGACCGCATCTGGACCGCGAAGGACGACGCTCGATACATTTCGCCGCTGGTCGGGACGCCCGGCTACAGGCACACGATTGGTGTCGCACGGGTTTGGCACTTCATCGACGTGCACGGCTTTATCGCTACGGGGATTGTATTCATCGCACTGCTCTTGAGTACGGACCAATGGAAGCGGATCGTGCCGACTTCCCCCTTAGTCCTCTTGCAGGCTTGGAACACGTTCGTACATTACGCTACGTTTCATTTGCTACCTGAGCCGAACGGCTTTTACGGCTACAACGCGTTGCAGCAAATCGCTTATTTCACTGTTGTTTTTGTCTTTGGCCCCCTGGCGATTATGACAGGCATCGCTATGTCGCCGGCGGTGGTGAACCGTTTCCCATGGTACGCGCGTATCTTTGGCGGAAGGCAGTCGGCGCGATCAATCCATTTCTTGACAATGTTCAGTTTTCTTGCATTTCTGGTCGTGCATGTGACGCTCATCGTCATGACGGGATTTGTCCGCAACATGAACCATATCGTCATGGGTACCGACGATCAGAACCCGATGGGAATGTATCTCGGATTCGTCGGGATCGCAGTGGTCATTTTTTCCTGGATCGCAGCGCATTATTTCTCCTGGCACCACCCCCGCGGATTGCAGCACGCGCTCAAATCCGTAACCTATCCGATGCAGCTCCTCACGTTGAATCGTCTGACGCCACAGCAGAGGTACACAGAGGATGAAATCTCATCGTATTTCTGGTCCAACGGCAAAATGCCGATCCGTGACGACTGGAGACGCCTGGCAGCAAATGGGTTCAAGGATTTTCGGCTCAGAGTGGAAGGGCTTGTCGAAAACCCTGTGGAGCTTTCTCTCGCCGATTTGGAGCGGTTAGGTGGGGTCGAGCACATCACGATGCATCATTGCATCCAGGGGTGGAGCGGGATCGCGAAGTGGGGCGGCGTTCCTATGAGGGAGCTCATCGAACTCGTGCGGCCAAAACCGAAAGCGAAAGTCGTCGCCTTTTACTCCTTTGGCGAAGCACTTTACGGGGGCCGCTATTACGACACGCAGCGCCTTGAGAACGTGCTGAAGCCGCAATGTTTGCTGGCAACGCATATGAACGGCAAGCTGCTCCCCGAGGTATACGGAGCGCCATTGCGGTTGCGCGTCGAGAACCAGCTCGGGTACAAGATGGTCAAGTGGATCGAGCGCATCGAGTTCGTTGAATCAGAAAGACCGCTTGGCAAAGGAGAAGGCGGCAAGAACGAAGATGATGAATATTTCGACCTACTGCCCAACATTTGATACGAAAGCGTGACGGAATCTGGGTGGGTTGATTGCAATGGCGAATGGACTCCCAAGTACTAGTCAGCACCCTGTGTGGCTCGACGACAAGACAAAGTCCATCATGGACCGTGCGATCGCACGCGAGCAATCTCTATCGCGCCTGCTGATGACTTACATCGTGACGGGCGTGATCTTCATGCTCCTGCCCGGCACATTTCTTGGTGTGTGGAATCTCATCAAGATCAGCAGTCGTGAGGCAGCGGAATCCATCTCGCCAGCCTGGATTCAAGCGCACGGCCACGCGCAACTGTTCGGCTGGGTAGGCACGTTTATTTTGGGAATCGGTTTTTACTCGATTCCTAAACTGCGAAAACTCAAACCATTTGCTCTCTGGGAAGCGTGGATGTGCTGGGGACTCTGGACTATCGGCGTTAGCATGCGCTGGTTCTCGAACATCGACCCGTGGCATTGGCGTATCCTGATGCCACTCTCGGCTGTACTGGAGCTTGCTGCCTTCCTAATTTTCTTCCGGGCCGTTGCGAGCCATCGGCGTGCAGGTCGGACATCCAGACCTTGGGAACCCTGGATCTTTGTCGTGATTGCAGCGACCTTGGGGCTGTTGGCGTCACTGCTGCTTAATCTAGGGGCTTGTATCCAACTGGGTCTGAATGCAAGCTCTCCTGCATTCCCGCACGAATTCGATCAGCGCTATCTGATCGTTTCCACCTGGGGCTTCCTCATACCGATGGTATGGGGGTTTAGCTCTCGCTGGCTCACGGTGTTCATGGGCTTGCGCCCAATTCGGAGCACGCTTCTTTTGGTGGCACTGGGATTGAATACTGCCGGTGTGGTGGCTGGTTTCATCGAGCATTTCTTTGTGGCAACGGTGCTTTTGCTGGGAGGCTCGGGGACTGCGATTGCAGCAATCTGCTTTTTCGAATCTTCGGTCAAACCAGCGAAAACCATAAACGTTCATCGAAGTTTTCCTGTGTTTGTCCGCTTAGCCTACGTGTGGCTGCTAATTGCCGCTGCGCTCGGCATCTGGGCATCGATTATGAACGAAGCCCCTGGAATCTGGGGGGCATCACGCCACGCACTGACTGTAGGATTTATCGCGGCGATGATCTTCTGTGTCGGCCAACGAGTGCTGCCATCTTTTTGCGGGATGCGCGTTTTGTGGAGTCCGAAGCTAATGCTGGTGATGTTGATCCTGCTGATGACCGGGTGCACGCTCCGGGTTTCAGGCGAAATCCTCGCTTACCAGGAATATGCGAAATGGGCATGGAATATCCTGCCGATCTCTGCGCTCATTGAACTTACGGCTGTGACCCTGTTTGCTTTGAATCTGATTGTCACTTTCGCGCGTCCACCGGTGGTTGTGACCTCTCCCCTTACGATGACGACCGAATAAGGATTCCCGAAGTACATGGGGCGAAATAAGAACGTGTCAGATCGCAGGCTCAGTGCCGCCTTGCTCGTCGTTTTGTTAGCTTCCTCGACTTCTTGCAAGGCTGCGCCCTGCGCAGAAGTCTAAGTGCTGTGCCTTTGTGAATTGCGATGTGGTCGGTCTCGTCGCTCTGAACGCGGTGACCATGTCGAATGGAACTCGGAAGCAGGCCGAGTTCGCGGCGGCGGCGATGACATTCATCGACGGATAGTGTGATTCACAGTTGTGTCTCTCGGAGGGGTTCACGGTGCACGTTTCCCTGAAGCAATGACTGTGCACGAAGTGTGCACGAATCGACCGTTTTCACTCCATTGGGGTTAGCTTTTGAGCGAAAGCAGATTCCCCGATTTGTTGTAAACGCTAGCAGTTAGAAACTACCAGCGCGGTTGTTGGAACGGATTCGTCCGCTTTGCAAGCAGGGGGTCGCCGGTTCGACCCGGGCCACGTCCACCAATTCCTCCTAGGTCCGGAAACATTTTACAGTCTTGCACCGAACGGGCTAAGCCCCCAACCGTGCTCCATACAACTGACCGGCCAGTTGCCGTCGTGCGCTTGGATTCCACAAAAACCCGCATATGAACAGCGCCAGGAAGGCACGGTTTTGCCGCTACTCGTCAGGCAGGACACTGCAGTAGGGGTGAGTCTTTGCGCAATGTCCCGCGCTGAGAACAGCAGACGATGCTAGCCTGAAAGAAGTTGGTTGACGGAACTGCACGACATTTGAATCCGGATCAAGTGACTGTGGCAATCATACCGGCTGAACTGGTGATTTGGCATGAGGCCATTCCATTCCCTGCGCGCCAGGATGTTCTTCGCCCGACACCGTAACCTGTTCTATGTCAGGTATGAAAAGCTGCTCGCTCTGCTCTTACCCGGAAATGATTTAACAGTCCTGATGTTCGTGAAGCCGGATTGGAATGATGGCATCCGGCGAGGTTTCCGCCGCACGCGATACAAGGTTGAATTTGGTGACATCACCTGCGAAAGCATAAAGAAATTCGACGTAGTCGTGCCCCTAGCACCCCAAGATTTTGACTCTTTGCGCCGATCTTCGGGAAGGTCGTGCAAAAATCGCATTTCAGTTCCCTCGGAAGAATCCGCGCAGCTTTGTCACGATAAGCTGGCGTTGAACGAAGCTCTAATTCGAGCTGGATTTGCAGCCAATATTCCCAGGACCGGCCGTGAACTCACCCCTCCGTACATCCTGAAGAAGCGCATGGGATGGTGGGGAGTGGATTGCCACGTCATCCGCGATCTCAAAGACGAGCAGACTTTCTCCCAGCAGATCAACGACCCCGCCTATTTTTGTCAAGAGTTGATCCATGGACGAACCGAATTCGCGACACACATCTTGTTCATGGGCGGTCGGATCGTTAAGGCACTGAACGTCATGTATGAGTTTGAGACGGAGACCCCAATCAAGGGGCAAAGCCAGATTCTCTACACGGTGATTCACCGCTGCCCCTACCTTAAGCTGTTCGCCCAAATGTTGCGAGCCATCGACTTCGAAGGGCTATGCTGCGTGAATTATAAGGTAGAGCGCGGCCGACCGCTCTTGCTGGAGATCAACCCTCGCTTTGGTGGAAGTCTTGCCCCTTATTTCTTCTCCTTCCTGCGTCATTTGCGATGAATTGGTTAAAGCGGGCTCGTCGTTGTTCCATTGAGAATTATCGGCTCGTGGAGAATGCGTTTCGAATATCGGGGGCGACGGGACTGGTTTTGGTCAGATGTGGTCAGGACAGGTCATCGCTGCCGCATCGCCCCATATGTCTATCCTAGCGTTTGTATGAAAAAAACAAACTGCTCAGTAGTCCAGTAATGGAACTGTACCGAACATCCAACTGCGTACTGATCGTTTCATCTGATCGGGACAATGCAGCCGCTGCCTTCTGTTCCGACGGTCAGCGATTGGGAAAAAGAGAATTGGCGCGGACCACCTAGCTGTGGCTACTGAGAAGATGTCTCTCCTGGCGTCAGGGGCCTTAGGGAGTGACCTGTACGCGAGACTAGATAGTCCGCAGCAGGATAACGAGCATTTCTTATGCCGAGTACCCCGCTCCGCCAAGTCACTGGGCCAGCGGCACATAAGTTGCGACCGCGGTCACAGGTTATGTCCAATTAAGAGAGTAGATTGCCTGAATTGTGCAAGTACTTCGCAATTGCAACCAGTCTGTCAGGGGAGCGGGCGAACCTCCGTGCGCACGTAATGACGATGGCGCTACACGGCGGCACTTGCGATGGAGGACCCCGCGTCGTATAGAAGAGTTAATCCCGTAAGGGAGCCGCGTGGCTCTCGAGGGAGGGACATCATGAATTCCACATGGTTCAGAGTTATTGGCCTGATCATCGGATCCGTAGCGCTTGGTTGCCTGGCGCCAGTGGCTGGTGCGCAGCGGGGCGGAGGTGGTCACGGCGGCGGTGGTGGAGGGTTCCACGGTGGTGGAGGTGGCTTCCACGGTGGAGGCTTTTCCGGTGGAGGCGGGCACTTCGGTTACGCCGGCGGGCACGCCTATGGCTACGGTAGCTACCGGAGCGGGGGCTACTACGGCACACATGGAAACTATGGATGGCATGGTGGTTCGGGTTGGCATGGCGGAGCTGGGTGGCATGGTGGCTATGGTTGGGGCAGCAGGTATTGGGGCTATCCCGGGTGGGGGTGGGGCTGGGGACTTGGATTTGGCTGGCCGTATTGGGGGTGGGGATATCCCTACGGCTACTACAGTCCGGGATATTACGCTCCCTACCCGTATTATTACAACTATCCCGACGCGTGCCCACCGGGCTATACGTGCACTCCTAATAGTGACGATCCTCCGCCACAGGACCCAAGCCCTGACTCAGGAGGCAACCCGGCACCTTGGAGACCATCGCGGAGTTCGTCGAGCAACTCGCCAAGTACAGACAGCGGAACTGACAACGTAACAACGATCGGCCCGCGTGCTCCCGTTCTTTCGGTCGATCACATCACCGCCACTCCAGCCGATTACAAAGTCGCGCCCACGAAGGCACAACAAAAGCTCACGCTTCGCCCCGAAGTGTTGCGCGCGGCGCAGGTCTTGCATGAGATGCCACCGTTTGCACGCGAACGAGAAATTGCCACGGGCTGGTACAGCCACTTCTCAGCGAAAGAACGAGCGTTCCTAAGGACTGTAGAGTGAAGGCGCAGAGCGCTGGTTGCGCCCCAAGGTAAATGCCGGCAAACCGATTGTTGCTTTGATGGCGTCGGAGTGGTGTACTGGCTGTCCCATTCAATGTCTGTGAAGCGGAAGTCTCCATCGAAGGAGAGCCAGTGGCGAAAGCAGGGGCCGGCAAAGTGCGCGTCGGAATTTCCGGGTGGACGTA
>Ga0335069_10016017_pt1 | contig 10474 bp, 8 predicted proteins | sample Lox_Sample_11_FD_206714 | JGI IMG/M metagenome (GOLD analysis project Ga0335069, IMG submission 206714) | Soil microbial communities from Loxahatchee National Wildlife Refuge, Florida, United States - Lox_Sample_1.1 | ecosystem: Environmental > Terrestrial > Soil > Wetlands | place: USA: Florida...
CGGCCTGCCGCACGGCCCGGCCCAGGAGCTGATCTTCGACTGGCAGAAGCCGGAGGGGGCGCCGGTCGACGTCAAGGCCGGCGCCGACGGCGCGCTCTATGTGACGGAGGACCACAACGGCACGGTCCTCCGCCTCGTCGCGGAATAAGCGCGGCTTCTCCTACTCGTTGGCCTGGATCGCCATCTGGACGTCGCGCTGACGTCTCGCTTCGGCGCGGGCCATGTAGACCGTCGAGATCATCACGCCGACCGCCACCACCGAGATGATCAGGGTCGCGAGCGCGTTGATCTCCGGGTTGAGGCCCAGCCGCACCTTGGAGAAGATCACCATCGGCAGGGTGTTGGCGCCCGGGCCGCTGGTGAAGCTGGTGATCACCAGATCGTCGATCGAGATGGTGAAGCCGAGCAGGAAGCCGGAGACGATGGCCGGCGCGACGATCGGCAGGGTGATCACGAAGAACACCTTCAGCGGCTTGGCGCCGAGGTCCTGCGCCGCCTCTTCCAGCGAGATGTCGAGCGTGGAGAAGCGCGACTGCATCACCACCGAGATGTAGGAGAGGGTGAAGGTGATGTGGGCGATGGTGATGGTGCCGAAGCCACGCTGCCGCAACCAGCCGAAGCCCCAGATGTCGCCCATGAAGGTCTGCGCCTGGACGAACAGCAGCAGCATGGAGAGGCCGGTGATCACCTCCGGCATCACCAGCGGCGCCGTCACCATGCCGGAGAGCACGGTGCGGCCCTTGAAGGCGCCGAACCGCGCCAGCACGTAGCCGGCGATGGTGCCGAGGATGGTGGCGACGGTGGAGCTCAGGAGCGCGATCCTGAGGCTCAGCAGGAAGGCGGTGATCACCTGGGTATCGTTCATGAGCGCGCCGTACCAGGCGGTCGAGAATCCGCCCCAGACCGTGACCAGCTTCGACGCGTTGAACGAGAAGAAGATCAGCGAGAAGATCGGGCCATAGAGGAAGAGGTAGCCCAACACCATCATCAGGATGATGAACCAGGAGAGGCGCTTGTTCATTTGCCGGCCTCCGCCTCCTTGTTCTGGTAATACTGGTAGAACGTGATCGGCACAACGAGGAGCACCAGCACGGCGATGGCGATCGCCGAGGCGGTCGGCCAGTCGCGGTTCTCGAAGAACACGTTCACCAGCTCACGGCCGATCATGACCGTGTTCGAGCCGCCGAGCAGCTCCGGGATCACGTATTCGCCGACCGCCGGGATGAAGACCAGCATCGAGCCGGCGACGATGCCCGGGAAGGAGAGCGGCACCGTGATCTTGAAGAAGGCCTTCAAGGGCCGGCAGCCGAGATCGGCGGCGGCTTCCAGCAGGGTCAGGTCCATCTTCTCCAGGTTGGCATAGAGCGGCAGGATCATGAACGGCAGGTAGGAATAGACGATGCCGACATAGACCGCGAACTGCGTGTTCATCATCGGCAACGGGTCGCTGATGACGTGGAACGCGATCAGGATGTTGTTGATGACGCCGTTGTTCTTCAGGAGGCCGATCCAGGCATAGACCCGGATCAGGAACGAGGTCCAGAACGGCAGCACGATCAGCATCAGCAGGGCGTTGCGGACCGTGGGGCTGGAGCGCGCCATGCCGTAGGCCATGGGATAGCCGATCAGCAGGCAGAGGATGGTGGACCAGAAGGCCGTCACCACCGAGTTCCAATAGGCCTTGATGTAGAGCGGCTCGGCGACGAGATAGCCGTAGGCCTGGGTATAGAGGTCCGGCTTCAGGTGCCCCTGGAGGAAGCAGGTCCAGCTTGAATCGGCCAGCGTCGGATCGGTGCAGATGAAGAGCGGCGAATAGGGCGGCTGCGCGATCCTGAGCTGCGCGAAGCTGATTATGAGGACGATCAGGAACGGGATCAGGAAGAACAGGATCAGCCAGATATAAGGGATCAGGATCACGGCCAGACGCGGCTGGATTCCCATGGCCTTCAGGACATGGCCGATCGATGCGGCGCCGGGCGCCCGGTGCAGGCGTCCGCCAGTGGACGCGCGGCCGGGTACGGGTTCGGTGTTGCTTGCCATGGCGGTTCCCTAGGACAGCAGGATGACCGGGCTGTTGGGATGCCAGGTGAGGCTCACCCGGTCGTCCCAGCCGATCTCCTGCTCCGCGGCCCGTGTCTGGTTCGGCATCGTCACCTTGACTTCCTTGCCGCTGTCGAGCTTCACCAGATAGATCGAGAGATTGCCCATATAGGCGATGCCGGTGACGGTGCCCTTGATGCAGTTGTAGGGCTCGTCGCGGTCTTCCCGCTCGATCTGGATCTTCTCCGGCCGCAGCGCCACCCACACCTTGGCGTCCGGCGCCGCGGAGATGCCGTGATCGACATAGATCCGGCCGCCGGCCTCCTCGGATTCGATCAGCACATGGTCGGCCTCGTCTTCCAGCATCCAGCCTTCGAACAGGTTGACCGAGCCGATGAAGTCCGCGACCTGCTTGTTGTGCGGATATTCGTAGATCTCCTGCGGCGTGCCGATCTGGACGATCTGGCCCTGGTTCATGACGCCGATCCGGGTCGAGAGGGTCATCGCCTCTTCCTGGTCGTGGGTCACGACGATGAAGGTGATGCCGAGCTTGTCCTGGATGTTCATGATCTCGAACTGCGTCGCCTCGCGCAGCTTCTTGTCGAGGGCGCCCAGGGGCTCGTCCAGCAGCAGCAGCTTCGGCGCCTTCACCAAGGCGCGCGCCAGGGCGACGCGCTGGCGCTGGCCGCCGGAGAGCTGATGCGGCTTGCGCTTCATGAACTGGGTCAGCTGGACCATGTCCAGGATCGCGGCGACCCGGTCGCGGATCTCGGAGGCCGGGCGCTTGTCCTGCTTCAGCCCGAACGCCACGTTCTGCTCGACGGTCATATGGGGGAACAGCGCGTAGGACTGGAACATCATGTTGGTCGGACGGTTGTAGGGCGGAATGTCCGCCATATCGATGCCGTCGATGTAGATCTTGCCGGCGGTCGGTTCCTCGAAGCCGGCGAGCATGCGCAGGAGCGTTGTCTTGCCGCAGCCGGAGCCGCCGAGCAGCGAGAAGAGCTCGCCGCGATAGACGTTCAGCGAGACGTCGTTGACCGCGACGAAATCACCGAACTTCTTGGTGACATTCTCGATGCGGATATAGGGCTCCGCATCGGGATCGTTCCAGGGCATTTCCGTATGATGATGTTCCGGCTTGTCGGCTGGCATGATTTTCCTGTGAAATTGCCGTGCAATATGCGAGTTCGCCGGGCTACTGCCCGGTCTTGAATCGGGTCCACTCCCGGGTGATCACGCGTTGGACGTCCACGTCGCGGACTACGCTCGGATAGCCGTTGGCCAGGATCTTGGCATCGGGATAGATCGAGGGGTCGTCCAGGATGTCCTTGTTCACCAGTTTCATCGCCGCCATGTTCGCGGTGGCGTAATAGGTCGTGTTGGTGTTCGCCGCTGCCACGTCCGGCCGCATCATATAGTTGATGAACAGCATGGCGTTCTTCGGATGCGGCGCATCCTTCGGCACCAGCATCGCGTCGAACCAGATGTTGGTGCCTTCCGTCGGGATCGTATAGGCGAGATTGATCTTCACATGGGCGTCGGTGGCGCGCTGCGTGGCGGTCGCGTAGTCGCCGGACCAGCTCATCGCGATGCAGAGATCCTTGTTCGGCAGGTCGTTGAGATAACCCGCGGAATCGAACTTCTTGATGAAGGGCCGCACCTGCAGCAGCATGTCGGCGGCGGCCTTGATGTCATCCGGGTTCTGCGAGGTGGGGTCTTTCCCCATGTACGCGAGAGCCAGCGGGAACACATCCTCCGGAGAGTCGAGGAAGGAGATGCCGCAATCCTTGAACTTCGCCGCGACCGCGGGATCGAAGATCATCTTCAGGCTGTCGAGCGGCGCGCTCTTCATGCGCTGCTGGATCATGTCGACGTTGTAGGTGAAGCCGTTGGTGCCGAAGTTGTACGGCGCCGCGTACTGGTTGCCGGGATCGGCCTGCTTCGAGAGAAGGTCGAGGATCCAGTGGTCGATGTTGCTGAAGTTGGGCAGCGCGGTCTTGTCGAGCTTCTGGTAGAGCCCGGTGCGGATGTCGCGGGCGAAGAAGTTGGAGGAGGGGAACACAACGTCGTAGCCGGCATGGCCGGTCAGCAGCTTCGCCTCCAGCGTCTCGTCGCCGTCATAGGTGTCGTAGTTGACCTTGATCCCGAATTCCTTCTCGAACTCCTTCACCTTGTCCATGTCGATGTAGTCGGACCAGTTCGAGACGTTCAGCACCTTCTCGGCGTCGCTGGCCGCGCTGTCGGCGACCGCCTCCACCGGCAGCAGGAATCCCGCAACCAGGGCCGCGACCAACGCGGTCGCAGCCGGCCGTACCGTCAATTGCGGCATGGAACCTCCCCAAATCGCGCTAGAGCCCAACGCCTGCCATTCGTCCGGATTTGATCCGGATCGTCATTCTTCTCACGCCCGCCGGTATCTGACCGCGACTTCGGCCGCCCTGTCAACAATCGCCGCGGGTGGCCGCCGGATGCGAAAAGCCCCGCGCCCAGGTCTTGGGGCGCGGGGCCGTTCGTCGTCATGACGTCGCGGACGCGCTTACTGGCCGGTCTTGATCGCCGTCCAGGTGCGGGTCCGGAGCTGGTCCAGAGCCGGCGACGCCACCTTGTCGCCCTGCAGCTTCGCCATCACGTCGGCTGCGGGATAGATCGCCGGGTTGCCCTTGTCGTCGGCGACGATCAGGCCCTTGTCGAGCGCCGTCTTGTTCGGCGTCGCATAGTGCACGGCATTGGCGTTGTCCGCCGCGACCTGGGCGTCCAGCATGTTGTTGATGTACTTCAGGCCGGCATCGACGTTGGCCGCGTCCTTCGGCATCGCCAGGTTATCGACCCAGAGCAGCGTGCCTTCCTTTGGGATCACGTACTGGATCTTCACGCCGTTCTTGGCGTCGTCGGCGCGCGACTGGGCGATCTCGAAATCGCCGTTCCAGCCCAGTGCCAGGCAGATCTCGCCGTTGGCGATGTCGTTGATGTAGCTGGAGGAGTGGAAGTACTTGATGTACGGGCGCACCGCCGTCATCGCCTTCTGCACCTCGGCATAGTCTTCCGGCTTGTCGGTGTGCGGGTCCTTGCCGAGATAGATCAATACCGACTGCAGCACGTCGGAAGGCGCGTCGAGCATGGTGACGCCGCAATCCTTGAACTTGGCGACGACCTCCGGCTTCATGATCAGATCCCAGCTGTCGGTCGGCGCGTCCGGCATGCGCTCCTTGATCTTGTCGATGTTGTAGCCGAGGCCGACGGTGCCCCAGAAATACGGCACCGAGTATTCATGGCCGGGGTCGAACGCCTCGGTCGCCTTCAGCAGCACCGGGTCGATGTTGGAGAGGTTCGGCAGCTTCGACTTGTCGAGTTTCTGGAATACGCCGGCCTGGATCTGCCGGCCGAGGAACGCGCCGGAGGGCACGACCACGTCATAGCCGGTGTTGCCGGCGAGCAGCTTCGCCTCCAGGGTCTCGTTCGAATCGAAGACGTCGTACTGGACGGCGATGCCGGTCGCCTTGGTGAAGTTCTCGTTGGTATGCTCGCCGATATAGTCCGACCAGTTGTAGACGTTGACCTTGCCGCCGGCGGCGGCGGGAGCCGCGGCCGGTGCCGGCGCCGGCGTGGCGGCGGCCTGCTGCTGGTTGTCGGTCGTGGCCGGCTGGGTCGCCTGCTGGTTTGCCGGAGCGGCCGGCTGGGCGGCAGTGCCCTGGTCGGTCGAGGATTGTTCCTGCTTCTCGTCCTTGCCGCAGCCTGCCAACAGCAGGACCGACACCACCGCAACGGTGCCAATCGAAAGTGCTCTCACGATATCCTCCACGTCTAAGTCGTTGTTTGGATTTATGTTATTGCGCGCCCAGAGTCGCCCCGCCGGGCCGCGCAGGATGTCGGCAGCATTTGTCCCCGTCTGGCGCCGAAAAGTCAACCGAGGCCGCCCGGTCGGCGCAGCACCTGCATGGAATCTTCATTTGGACAGAGGGGGTTACCTGAATGCGCCCCAAGGTCGCCCTCGGGGTCGCGGCAACCCGATCGGACTCAGTCCGTCCAGCTCAGTCGGTCCAGCTCTGGCCGTCGAGGGTCATAAGGACGGCGTAGAGGTCGGGGCGCCGGTCGCGGAACAGCCCCCATCCGGCGCGCTCCTTGCGCTGCTGGCCGAGATTGAAGCTCTCGACCAGGACGGTCTCCTGATCCTCGGCGCTGGCGAGGATCTCGCCATGCGACCCGGCGATGAAGGAGCGGCCATAGAAGCTGAGCGAACACGACTGGCCCTGCTCGAAGCCGATGCGGTTCGACGCGATCACCGGCAGCATGTTGGCGGCGGCATGGCCTTGCATCACGCGGCGCCAGTGCTCGGAGCTGTCATAGCTCTTGTCGGAGGGTTCGCTGCCGATCGCGGTCGGATAGAACAGCAGCTCCGCGCCCTGCAGCGCCATGGCGCGGGCGCATTCCGGGAACCACTGGTCCCAGCAGATCGCGACACCGATATTGGCATAGGCGGTTTCCCAGGTCCGGAACCCGGTGTCGCCGGGGCTGAAGTAGAACTTCTCCTGGTAGCCCGGCCCGTCGGGGATGTGGGACTTCCGGTAGATGCCGAGCTTCTCGCCATCGGCGTCGATGATCACCACCGAATTATAATGAGCGTTGTTGGCGCGCTCGAAGATCGAGACCGGCAGCACCACGCCGAGCTCGCGCGCCAGCGACTGCATGCGGGCGATGGTCGGATGGTCGTCAGCCGGTTGCGCGAGGTCGAACAGCTCGGTGATCTGGTCCTTGCAGAAATAGGGCGTCTCGAACAGCTCCTGCAGCAGGATGATCTGCGCGCCCCGCGCCGCCGCCGCGCGCACCAGGCGCTCGGCGCGATCGACATTGGCGGCGATGTCGGGACCACAGGCGAATTGGGTTGCGGCGACGGTGACGTTCGAATTGGCGGGCATGGCTTCCTTCCGGCTTCAGCGACCATAGCGGCTGGCGCGGCCGGTTCAAGCCTCTATTCGTCCCCCGAATTCGCGCCGTCTCTCACATGTCGCCGCGCATGCTGCATGCTATTGCGGCAGGACTGTCTTGCGGTACGGAATGAATTGCGGGAAATTCATGACTGCAAAACCGGTTATGCGTCGGATGTCGACTGAAACATCCGGAATCGCATCGCCAACGCAATCGCGCAGCCGCCGCCCAGGGGTCGCTGACGCCAAAGGGAGGAATGGGGAATGAATCGTCGCCGATTTATCAAAAATGCCGGATTGCTGAGCGGCGCTGCCGCTGGCGCCGCCGCGACCATGGCAGCGCCGGCGATCGCGCAATCGATGCCGGAGATCAAGTGGCGCCTGACCTCGGGCTTCCCGAAGGCGCTCGACACGATCTACGGCGGCGCCGAGCGTTTCGCCAAGGCGGTCAGCGATATGACCGACGGGAAGTTCCAGATCCAGGTCTTTGCCTCGGGCGAGATCGTGCCGACGCCCGGCGTCGTGGATGCGGTGCAGAACGCCACGGTCGAGATGGCCCATACCGCCAGCTACTACTACTTCGGCAAGGACCCGACCTTCGCCTTCGGCGCGGCGGTGCCCTTCGGCCTCAACAGCCGTGGCCTCAATGCCTGGTTCAATTACGGCGGCGGCAACGACGCGCTGAACGCCTTCTACGCCAAGTTCAAGATGATCGGTTTCCCGGCCGGCAACACCGGCGCCCAGATGGGCGGCTGGTGGCGCAAGGAGATCAAGACCGTCGACGACATGAAGGGCGTCAAGTTCCGGGTCGGCGGATTCGGCGGCACCGTGCTCTCGAAGCTCGGCGTCGTGCCGCAGAACATCCCCGGCGGCGACATCTATCCCGCGCTGGAGAAGGGCACGATCGACGCCGCGGAATGGGTCGGCCCCTATGACGACCAGAAGCTCGGCTTCGACAAGGTCGCGAAGTTCTACTACTACCCCGGCTGGTGGGAGGGCGGCGCGACGCTGCACGTCTTCGTCAATACAGACAAATGGGCCTCGCTGCCCGCGAACTACCAGGCGGTGATCAAGACCGCGGCCGGCTGGGAGAACCAGGACATGCAGGCGCAGTACGATGCCTTGAATCCGAAGGCCTTGCGCGAGCTGGTGGGCAAGGGCGTGCAGCTCCGCAGCTTCTCGCCGGAGATCCTCTCCGCCTGCTACGACGCGGCGACCCAGACCTATGCCGAGATCAGCGCGAAAAATGCCGATTTCAAGACCGTCTATGAATCGATGAAGGCGTTCCGCAACGAGGAATATCTCTGGTTCCAGGTCGCGGACGGCACCTACGACAACTTCATGTACGGCCAGCAGCGCGGCGGCAAGCTGATGCAATAGCGCCGCGAGGTCGTAGCGAATGTGAGAGGCCCCGGAGCGATCCGGGGCCTTTTCATTGGCCCGAAGGTTGTGTCCCGAAGTTCGGGGCGGCGGGCTCCGTCGAAGGTGCCGATTGCGGCGCGGGCGTGCCGAAATTCGGCCCCTGGTCCGATCCGGATGGCGGCTGCGCCGGCGCCGGGGTGGTGCCGAAGTTGGGCTGGGCGCCGGTCCCGAAATCGGGCTGCCCGGTGCCGAAGTCCGGCGCCTGGATCTGGATCTTCGAGGAATCGATGTGGATCTCGCCGGCCTTGTAGCGCGTGACCATGCCGGGGAAGGCGATGGTGACGCTGATCATCAGCACCTGGATCAGTACGAAGGGCACGGCGCCCCAGTAGATCTGGCCGGTGGTGATCGGCGCGGTGACGGCGCCGGTGACGCGGTCCTTGTAGGGATCGCGCGCCGCCACCGAGCGCAGGTAGAAGAGCGAGAAGCCGAACGGCGGGTGCATGAAGGCGGTCTGCATGTTGATGCCGAGCAGCACGCCGAACCAGATGAGGTCGATGCCGAGATGGTCGGCCGCCGGGCCGACCAGCGGCACGACGATGAAGGCGAGCTCGAAGAAATCCAGGAAGAAGGCGAGCACGAAGACCAGCAGGTTCACGACCACCAGGAAGCCGACCTGCCCACCCGGCAGGTTGGTCAGCAGGCTCTCGACCCAGACATGGCCGTCGACGCCGAAGAAGGTCAGGCTGAAGACCCGCGAGCCGATCAGGATGAAGAGCACGAAGGCGGAGAGCTTGGTGGTGGAATCCAGCGCTTGGCGGACCACGCTCCAGGTCAGCCGCCGCTTCAGCGCCGCCAGGACGAGCGCACCGACAGCCCCCATGGCCCCGCCCTCGGTCGGGGTCGCAAGGCCGATGAAGATCGTGCCCAGGACGAGGAAGATCAGCACCAGCGGCGGGATCAGCGCCACGACGATGCGCCAGAGGAGCCGTCCGCCGCGGAGGGTGCGGAACTCCTTCGGGAGGGCCGGCGCGGCGTTCGGATAGATCAGCGTCATGCCGAGGACGTAGAGCAGGTAGAAGCTGGAGAGGACGAGGCCGGGCACGATCGCGCCCTCGTACATGTCGCCGACCGACTTGCCGAGCTGGTCGGCCATCACGATCAGCACCAGGCTCGGCGGAATGATCTGCGCGAGGGTGCCCGAGGCGGCGATGACGCCGCTCGCCAGCCTACGGTCGTAGCCGTAGCGCAGCATGATCGGCAGCGAGATGAGGCCCATGGCGATGACCGAGGCCGCGACCACGCCGGTGGTGGCGGCGAGCAGCGCGCCCACCAGGATCACCGCATAGGCGAGGCCGCCGCGGACCGGCCCGAACAGCTGCCCGATCGTGTCGAGCAGCTCCTCGGCCATGCCCGAGCGTTCGAGGATCAATCCCATGAAGGTGAAGAACGGGATCGCCAGCAGCGTCTCGTTGTCCATCACGCCGAAGATCCGGTCCGGCAGCGCCTGGAAGAAGGTCGGCTGGAAGAGGCCGAGGGCGATCCCCACCACGCCCCAGGCGAGGCCGTTGAAGGCCAGCGCGAAGGCGACCGGATAGCCGAGCAGCAGCACGATCACCAGCGAGGCGAACATGATCGGCGCCATGTTGGCGGCGATGAAGGCGGTCATGCGGGGCTATTCCAGCGGCGCATGACGAGTCCGGTCATGCGGGTCCGGGATGCGGCCCGTCATGACGGCGATGCGCTTGATGGTCTCGGAGACCGCCTGGGCCAGCAGCAGGGCGAAGCCGCCGACGATGAAGGCCTTGGCCGGCCAGATGATGAGCCCGCCGTAATTGCTCGACATCTCGCCGATGTCGTAGGACTCCATCATCGAGGGCCAGCTCTCCCTGAGCATGATCAGGCAGAAGGGGATCAGCATGACGAGATGCCCGAAGAGCTCGATGGCGTTCCGCAGCCCCTTCGGCATGATGTTGGAGACGATGTCGATCCGGATGTGCTCGTTGCGCTGAAGCGTGTAGGCCGCGCCGAGGAAATAGGCGGCGCCGAACAGATACCACTGCATCTCCAGCCAGGCGTTGGAGGAGAGATCGAACAGCTTCCGCGATGTCGCATTGCCGGCGCTGACCAGGATCGCACCCAGGATC
>Ga0335069_10016018_pt1 | contig 10474 bp, 6 predicted proteins | sample Lox_Sample_11_FD_206714 | JGI IMG/M metagenome (GOLD analysis project Ga0335069, IMG submission 206714) | Soil microbial communities from Loxahatchee National Wildlife Refuge, Florida, United States - Lox_Sample_1.1 | ecosystem: Environmental > Terrestrial > Soil > Wetlands | place: USA: Florida...
TTACGAATCGATGAAAGTGACGCCGCCGGAATTCATTGGCCATGCTTTCGCTCTGGTCGATTTTTTCTTCGTCCTCTCTGGTTTCGTGCTCGCTCACGCCTTTTTCGACCGTTTGGCGAGGGACGGCGACGGCTGGTCCTTCGCCTTGCGCCGCTTCGGCCGCATGTATCCGCTCCATTTTTTCATGTTGAGCTTGCTGGTCCTGGCGGAAGCCGCCAAATGGGCGGCGGCGCGTTATGGCGTTCCGGTGCTGGTTCAGCCGTTCAGCAACGAAAATTCGGTTCCGGCGCTTTTTTCCAACCTGCTGCTCATTCAATCGCTCGGCTTGCACGACAGGCTGACCTGGAATTTCCCGGCCTGGAGCATCAGCGTCGAATTCTATGTCAACCTGCTGTTCTGTCTGGTGATGGTTCTGCCGTTCGGGCGCGCGGATTCGGAAAAAGCGGTGCGGCGCCGCAAGACGTGGACAGTGGCCGCGCTGGCGCTGGCCGGCGGCGTCGCGACCCTGTGGGCGACGCGCTATTCGACCGCGATGAGCTATGATTTCGGGCTGCCGCGCTGCATTTACGGCTTCTTCTGCGGTGTGCTGGCGCAGCGGTTACGCGTCGGCGGCTTCGATCCTTTCGCCCGCCTATCCACGCAAGCTCTGTCCGCTGCGGAAGTTGTTCTGACGGTCGTCGCCATTGCTTTCGTGACTTTCGCGCCGTGGTTCTGGCTGTTCGCGCTCACCCCGCTGCTGTTCGCCGCGATGACCCTGGTCTATGCCCATCAACAGGGACCGTTCTCACGGCTCCTGCTCACGCCGCCGCTCCACGCCATCGGCGAATGGTCCTATTCCATCTATCTGGTCCACACTTTCCTGCTGATCCATGTTCTGGGGCGGCTGGCGTCCTTCGCCGCCAAGCACGACTGGCTGGGGCTGCACGCCGCGCCGGGCGCGGATGGCGGCGCCTATCTCGCGGGGATCTTTCTGCAGGGGCCGCTGGCGGTCGTTGCGCTGGTCGTGGCCTATATTGGTCTGATCCTGGCCATGTCGAGCCTGACCTTCCGCTTCATCGAAAAGCCCGCGCACCGTTATTTCAACGCTCTCGCCGCGCGACGCGAAGTGGGCGACGCCAACATTATCGCCCGTCATCTGGCGCCGGCGGCGGGTAAAATTCAGGCGGCGGAATGAAGCCGTGCGGGCCAACACGCAGCTCGCGCCGTGCGCTTTCTCGCCCTTGACGGCGCCGCGTCGACGGACTGAAACGAGGACTTATCTTTTTGCGATTTCGGCGATCTGCACTTTCTGGCCATCGGCGAGATCGGCGGCCGGATTGAGGATCACCTTGTCGCCCGGCTGAAGGCCCGAGGAGGCTTCGATCGAGGTTCCGAAATCGCGCGCGACCCCGATCTTGCGCAGGCGGGCGACGCCGTTGTCCACCACCGCGACCTGAGTTCCGTCGCGGTTGAAGATCAGCGCTTCGGCCGGCACCATCAGCGCCGGCGTCTTGCGCGGAATTTTCAGCTCGACCTGGCAATAGGCGCCTGCCCGCAGCGCGCCGTCGGGATTCGCCACGTCAGCCTCGGCGAGCAGGGTGCGTGTGCCCTGCTGCAGGGAGCCGGCGATGCGCGTGATTTTGCCGGGGAAGATCCGGCCGGGCAGTTCGGGGATGCGGACCGCGACCTCGACGCCCGGCGCCACGCCGAAGGCCTGATCCTGCGGGACATGAACCTGGACCCGGATCATGTCGGTCTGCTGCAGATTGAACATGAGGGTCGCGCCGCCCTGCACCAGCGAGCCGACATCGACGCCGCGCCGGGTGATCACCCCGTCGAAGGGCGCGACCACGGTCAGATAGTCGCGCTGCTGCTTGAGGACGCGGAGGGCGTTGGTCAAGGCGGAATCATTGGCTTCGGCGGCGGCGAGCGCCGCCTTGCGGGCGGTTTCGGTGAGGCGGTCGATGTCGCCCTGTTCGGCGGTCACCCAGCCTTGTCGCACCAATTTAGCGGAGCGGGCGTTGGTCGCCTCGGCCAGTTTGGCGTTGGCGTCGTTCTGGCGCACGCCGGCCTTGGCCTGGGCGATCGCCGCTTCGGCCTGGGCGATCTGGTGGTCGAGCTCCGGCGCGGCGAGCACCGCCAACACGTCGCCAGCCTTCACATGGTCGCCGATATCGACATTGCGCTTGTCCACATAGCCATTGGCGCGGGCATAGATGTCGGCCGCCGCGAAAGCCTCGCTATTGCCCGGCAAGGTCACCGAAATCGCGTTGGCGACCGGGGCGATCGCGGCGACGCGGACGATGGGGCGGATGTCGCGGAACCGGACATTGGCTTCTTCGGCGGCAAGCCGCGCGGCGCGGTTCTGCCACAGGCCCCAGCCGAGCGCGGCGGCGAGCGCCAAAGCGACGCCAAGGCCGAACCGGCGCCGTCCGGCGGCGCGCTGGCGCGCCTTGATGGCGTCGCATTGGCCGGGGTCCGGCGGGCGCCAGCTGCAGCCAAGTTCGTTATGGCCGGGTGCAGCGTGATGATCGCCTTTCGGCGGATGGGGAATGGCTTCGTTCATGTCAGTTCCGCCTCGGGGAAGACGCCATGGGCCGGCTTGCCGTCATTGCCGCGCCGCAGATAGGCGAAAAGATAGGGAACGATCAGGAGGGTGGTCGGGGTGGCGAACAAAAGGCCGCCGATCACCGCGCGGGCGAGCGCCGCGTTCTGTTCCTCGCCGGGGCCGCCGATCGCCATCGGGATCATGCCGACGATCATCGCCGCCGCCGTCATCAGCACCGGGCGGATACGGGTATGGCCGGCCTCGACCGCCGCCTCTAAGGACGTGGCGCCTTCGAGCTGCCGCTCGCGGGCGAAAGTGACCAGCAGGATCGAATTGGCGGAAGCGACGCCGACCGCCATGATCGCCCCCATCAGGGAGGGCACGTTCAGGGTCGATCCGGTCACGAACAGCATGGTCAGAATGCCGCAGAAGGTCGCCGGCAACGCCAGGATCACCACCAGCGGATCGCCGAAATTCTGATAATTGACCACCATCAGGAAATAGACCAGCACGGCGGCGAAAAGCAGACCGAGCCCCAGGTTGCGGAAGGAATCGCGCATGGACTTGATCTGGCCGACCACCTCGATGTGATTGCCCGGCTTGAGCTTCGGGCTGAGCTCGGCGACCAGCCTGTCGAGTTCGCGCGAGGCGGTCCCAAGGTCGATTCCCTGCAAACTGGCGTATACCTCATAGACCGGCTGGATGTTGGTCTGGTTGGAATTGGTGGCGATCGAGCCGCGCGCGAAAGTCGCGACATTCGACAGAAGGCCAGGGACCGGCGCGCCGCCATTGGCGTTGAGCGTCGCCGAGACCGGAAGATTTTTCACGTCGTCGAGCGAGGCGATCTGGCGCTCTGGCGCCTGGACCGCGAAGAAATAGGGAATGCCCGATTTCGGGTCCGTCCAGAAATTGGGCGAGACCTGTTCCGACGAACTGAGCGCGATATTGAGATTGTTGGCGATGGCGCCGGCGTTGAGCCCCAGCTCCTGGGCGCGGGCGCGGTCGATCGAGGCGAGCAGGGCCGGAGCGTCGGTCTCCTGCTGGAGATGGACGTCGGCGAAGCCGGCGGTTGCGGCCAGGCGGTCGCGAATCTCCTTGGCCACAGCCAGATTGTTGGCCCGGTCATAGCCCACCGCCCGGATGTCGATCTGCGCCGGCAGGCCGAAATTGAGGATCTGGGTCACCATGTCGGCGGGCTGGAAATAGAACAACGCCTGCGGAAAATCGTGGCGCAGCACCAGCCGCAGCTTGTCGATATAATTCTGGGTCGGCGCATGGCCGTCTTTCAGGGCGACGACGATGATTCCGTCATTGGGCCCGATGGTCGAGCCGTCGGAAAAGGCCAGATTGTAGGAGCGCGCCGGCAGGCCGATATTGTCGACGATCCGCTCGCGCTGATCCTCGGGGATGATCTCGCGAATCCTGTCTTCGATTTTCTCGAACAGGGCCTCGGTCGCCTCGATCCGGGTCGCGGCCGGCGCGCGGACGTGAAGCTGGATCTGGCCGCTGTCGATCAGGGGGAAGAAATCGCGGCCGACCAGATTGAACAGTACGCCGGCAAGGCCAAGGATGACCACGATGGCCATGGGCACGACAAAACGCCGGGCGAGCAGCGATTGCAGCAGTTCGACGTAATTCTCGCGCATTTTTTCGAAGCCGGTCTCGAAACCATGGCTGAGGCGACCGAAAAAGCCGCGAGGCGCGGCCTCCTCGTCGTGGCGCTCATGCTTGAGCAGCAGGCCGATCATGACCGGGGTGAGCGTGCGCGACAAGGCGTAGGACGCGAGCATCGCAAAGACCACGGCGAGGCCGAGCGGGGTGAAAAGGAACTTGGCCGGGCCGTCGAGGAAGACCACTGAGGTGAAGACGCAGCAGATGGCGATGGTCGAAACGAGCGTCGGCACCGCGATGCCCGCCGCGCCATGCAGGGTGGCGAAAGGCAGCGGCTTCTTTTCTTCGGTCAGCAGGCGGTGGGTGTTTTCGATGGTGACGGTTGAGTCGTCCACCAAAATGCCGACCGCCAGCGCCAATCCGCCCAAGGTCATGGTGTTCAGCGTGTGGCCGAGCGCCGACAGCACCACGAGCGACGACAGGATCGACAGCGGGATAGAAACCATCACCACCAGGGTCGAGCGCCACGAGCGCAGGAACAGCAGGATCATCAGGGCGGTAAGCGCGCCGGCGATCAGGCCTTCGCGCACCACGCCGGTCACCGCGTCGCGCACGAAAACCGACTGGTCGAGCAATTCGCCGATCTTCAGGCCGGGCGGCGCCGCGGCGCGCAGGGTTTTCAGCGCCTCGCGCACGCCATTGACAACCGCGAGGGTCGAGGCGTTGCCGTTCTTGATGATCGAGAGCAGAACCGAGCGTTTGCCGTCCTCGCGCACGATGTTCTGCTGGGTCAGCCAGCCGTCGTGAACCTGGCCGACATCGCGCACGAAGATCATCGCGCCATTGACGCTCTTGATCGGAATGTCGTTGAGTTCGGCGATGCTCGCGGGCGTGGCGTTGGCGCGCACCACGTATTGCGAATCGCCGAGCTTGGCGGCGCCGGAAGGCACGGTGAGATTTTGGGCGTTGACGGCGTTCACCACATCGAGCGGCGTCAGCCCGCGCGCGGCGAGTTTTTCGGGGTCGATATCGACCATGATCTGGCGATATTTGCCGCCCGCCGGCGTCGGTAGGGTGACGCCGGGCACCGGGGCCAGGCCCTGCCGCACCCGATAGATACCGTAATCGTAAAGCTGCTGCTCGCTCATCGAATCAGAGCTCAGACTTAGCTGGAGCACGGGCACGCTGGAGGCGTTATATTGCACGACGATGGGCGGCTGGATGCCCGCCGGCATCAGGGCGCGGATGGCGTTGGTTCCGGCAATGATCTGGGCGATGGCGAGATCGAGATTGACGTCGGGCTGGAAGTAGATTTTCTGCACCGACAGGCCGTTGAGGGTCTGCGCCTCCATGTTGCGGATGCCATTCACATTGGAGCTGATGGCGTATTGGCTGTAGGTGCTGACTCTTTGCTCCATTTCCGGCGTGGAGAGCCCGGTATATTGCCATATCACTGTCACGACAGGGATACGGATTTCCGGAAAGATGTCGGCCGGCATGGTCTTGATGGCAATGCCGCCCAGGAAGAGAATCAAAGCGGCGAGGACGTAAAACGTGTGCGGGAAACGCAAGGCGAAACGCACCAGGCCCATGAACTGTCCCATCTCTGTTGGGGAACGCCACGAAAGCTCGGCCGCCGCTGCGCCGCCGGCTTCCCCGTCCGCGCGGAATAAGCTTTCAGGAAGTTGGCGAAATTTGGCGCGAATGACAGAGGGGCGGCCTGCAAGCGCCAATTTGCGCGCGCGCATGCGCGCCGCGGCGGCGGCGGCGCTGTGGCTCGCCTGCGGCGCGCCGGCCCGGCCGGCGGCGGTCGAGACCGAAACGCACGCCGCCGTCGCCAAGAGCGAATCTCATGGCGATTTGCGCGGCGAGGTCTGCCGGATGATTGAAAGCGCCGCCGCCGCCCACCACCTGCCGCCCTCTTTCCTCACACGCCTGATCTGGCGCGAAAGCGCGTTCCGCTCCCAGGCCGTCAGCCCGGCCGGGGCCCAGGGGATTGCTCAGTTCATGCCCGGCACCGCCGCGGAACGCGGCCTCGTCGATCCGTTCGATCCCGAACAGGCGATTCCCAAGGCGGCGGAATTTTTGGCCGAATTGCGGACGCGCTTCGGCAACCTCGGCCTCGCCGCGGCGGCCTATAACGGCGGTCCGCAACGGCTCTCCAACTGGCTCGAGAGCGGCGGAGGCCTGCCTTTCGAAACGCAAACCTATGTCGAGATCGTCACCCGCCACCCGGTCGAGGACTGGCGCGACGGCGCCGCCGTCGCCAGGCTCGACGCCGAATTCGCCAAGCCGGCGACCTGTCTCGCGACCGCCGAGAGCATCCGCATCCGCGAACCGCAGCATTTCGCCGGCTCGACCCTGACCGCGCCCTGGGGCGTGCAGCTTGCCGGCTCCTTCAACAAACGCGTGGCGCTCGCCGCTTACGCCCGCGCCCGACAGCGCTTCGCCGCCTTGCTCGGCAACGGCGAACCGATGGTCATTGGCAAGAGAGCACCCGGGCGGGGCTTCGCCCGGTTCTGGCGGGTGCGCGCGCCAGCGCAGACCCGCGCCCAGGCGCAGGCGCTCTGCGCCGCCATTGAACGCGCGGGCGGAGCGTGCGCAGTGTTGAAAACATGATACACTGCAAAGATTGATGGCTTCGGCGAGGCGGGAACGGCCTTTACAAAGCGGGCCTCGTTTCCCAAAAAAGACCAAGCCCTCTGGCGCGCCGCGCGCGCATAGGATTGGATCGTCATGTCCCCCGTCTTGAAATTCCGTTACGCTTTGCTGGCCGGCCTGCTGATGGGTCCGGTTCTGGCGCCGCAGGCGCAGGCGCAATTCTTTTTCCCCTTCGCTGAGCCGCAAACGCAGCCTCAACCGCAGCAGCAGCAGCGCGCTACGTCCGGCCATCAGCGCCAGCAGCAGCAGCGTCGCGCGCCCCAGCATTTCGCGGCGCAGCAGCCCCAGCAGCCGCTGCCGGCGCCGCGCCACGACCAGCCGCATTGGTTCTGGGAAGAGCCGGAGCCCGCGCCGGCTCCGCAGCAGGCGCGCCGGGCGGCGCCCGCGGTCGATGAAGACGGCGCAGTGGTCGACCTCGCTGCCCATAATCCGGCGCTCGATGGCGGCTATGGCCGGCGTAGCGGCGTGTCTTCGGCAGTCCTGCCGCCCGACGCCGACCCGAATTACTCGACGCCGGTCAATCTCGACCCTGACGTGAACTACAAATTCAAAACCCAGAAGGAAGTGAACGACCCGACGGGTCAGCCGCCCGGGACGATCACCATCGATACCGCCAAGCGCAAGCTCTTCCTCTCGGAAGGCGGTGGCAAGGCGATGGAATATGGCGTCGGCGTCGGCAAGCAGGGCTTTTCCTGGAAGGGCGAGGCGACGGTTGGCCGCAAGTCCTATTGGCCGGGTTGGACCCCGCCGCCGGAAATGCTCCAGCGTCGTCCCGACCTGCCGGAACATATGGACGGCAGCCTGTCCAATCCGCTGGGGGCCCGCGCGCTCTATCTGTTCCAGGGCAACAAGGACACCTTGTTTCGCATCCATGGCACCAACGAGCCGAAATCGATCGGCCACGCAGTGTCCTCGGGCTGCATCCGGATGCACAACGCCGACGTGATCGACCTCTATGGCCGCGTCACGACCGGCGCGCGGGTCGTGGTGCGCTGAACCGGCGAAAAGTGACCTGTCGCATCGGATTGATTTGGGCGCGCCCGGTCGGCGCGCCTTTTTTGCGCGCCGATTTTTCGCACGCGCGAAATTAATTTTCGCGGCGATGGAACCTTTTCGGCCTCTGGTGTTTTTCGTTTCATAACGAAGGGCGGTCGCTCGTTGCGCCTCGTCCCGGCGACTGACCAAAAATTCGTGACGCGATGCGGCCGGGGAAGTCGCGCGCGTCGACATGACGAGGCGATGCTCCGAAAGATGGTGCTGCGCCATGTGTGACTATTCGCTCGAAATGTATGATTCCCGGCCCGCGCGCGAAGGCGAGGCCTATGTCACGACACGCTTTCCGAGCGGTTCGATCGGGCTGACCGCGCCCGACAACGCCACGACGGCGATCTGCCTCGCCTGTGGCAGCCGGCTGCTGCTCGAAAACCTTTCCGCCGACTTGCAGAAGGCGCAGGGCGTGAACGAGATGGAGGAGGTCACCTTCATTCATCTCGACGAAGGGCTCTATCGCGACGGCGTCGCCTTCGACAATGGCGTCCGCGTCGCTTTGTGCCGGCTTGGCCCGGGCGTGGTGGTGAGCCTGAAAGATCCGCCGCGCGCCGCTCGCGCCGACGAAACAGGAAGGACGTCGACCGAGTCCGAGCGAGTCGCGGTTTTCGAACCGGCCGAGTGAGGCAGCCGGCGAGCATGTTCAACCGGACTTGAGCCGGTAAAAGATGTGCTTGCCGATCACGTCCATTTTCTTCAGCGACCGCGCCCAGCGCGGTCGCACGTAGTTGGCGTGATAATGGGTCGCGCCGCCAACATCGGCGTTCCAGGTTCTGCCGTCGAGCACGTCTTCGGCAATACGTGTTGCTTGTGTCCAGGCCTCGGCTTCGCGGATGCGCAGTGAGCGGCCTTCGCAAGCGAAGGAGAACTGGCAGGCATGGTAATGGTTGCGGTTCTGGAACACGACTCCGCAGATGGTCGCGGGATAAAGCCCGGACAGCGCCCGGTTGAGCACGACCTGGGCCACCGCGGCCTGTCCCGCTTCCGGCTCGCTGCGGGCCTCGAAATAGATGGCCTGGGCGAGACAGCGCTTTTCCGATTCGAGCTTTTCAGGCGCTATCCGCGCGAGATAATCACGCCGGTTGCCGCGATCGGCGGCGGCGCGTTCGCCTTTGGCGATGATCGATAGATCGGCCTCGATCGGGGTCTGGTCGGCGGCGAATGGCGTGTTGGAGGAGAGCGCGACGGCGCGCGGCGTCGCCGGCGTCGCACCCTGTGCGATCCGTTCCGCCAGCGCGGCCGGGCGCATGGTGAGCGCGCCTGCGCCTGCGGCGGGCGAGGCGCCGGCGCTGCTCGGTTGGGTCACCGGGGCCTCGCCCTCATCCCAGGCCTCGAAACTGGCGACCGAATCGGGGCCGGGCGCGTCGTTTTCGCCCGGGGAAAAGGTTGATGCGAGGCCGCTTTCGTCCTGGTCGAAAGTCAGAATGTCGGCGCGCAGGCGCTCGACCGCGCCTTTCTGGCGCAGCCGGCCTTGCAGGCTCGGACGCAGGCCGACGAGCGGATCGCCCTTGTGATGGCGATCGATTTCCGGAAAGGCTCTGGCGTTACGCTTGAGGTCGGCGCGCGGTTCGACCTCATCGGGAAGCGTGGCGAGCAATTCCGGCGCGCCGAGTTCAAGCCGCGCCTCGCGCAACAGGCCACGCCCGAAATGCGGGCCGAAATCGGCGGCGAGCGAGGGCAGCGGCGGCGCGATTTGCGCCGGAATGACGGCGGCGCGTTTGGAAGAAATCGGCGCGAGCGAGGCGCCGGAGGGGACTTCCTGTCCGGCGTCGGCGGTGAAGGAAATGAGCAGGCCGGCGCCGAGCGCCCAAGGCGTCGCGACTTTGATCGCCCACGAAATCCGGGTCCAGGGACGCCGGACCCAATCGAGGCGCGACCAAGAGAATTGCGCCAGACGCCGCGCCTTCCGCATACGCGTTCCCATTACCGACTGAAGCGGCGCAACGGCCGCGCTGACGCCGGCCAGACGCGGAAACGCATGAGCGGCCCGTCATTTATCGCCTGTTAGGCTTGAGGGCCGGTTACCGGACGCGCGCCCTGCCGCGTCCCGATATGAGACGCGGCGGCGCGATCACGCTCCGCCAATTTTGGAGAAATCGGCGACGAGATGGATGGCGCGACGCAATTGCGCCAGCATTTGCAGGCGGTTGCGACGCAGGTCGGCGTTTTCGGAATTGACCGTGACCTTGTCGAAAAAGGCGTCGACGGGGCTGCGCAATTTGGCGAGCGCCCGCATGGCGCCCTCAAAATCCTCCGCCTTGACGGCCTCCAGCGCCTCGCGCTCGGCGCGGTCGAGCGCGGCGGCCAGCACATGTTCCTCATGCTCGATGCGCAGATTGGCTTCGGGATGTTTCTCGAAAGCCCCCGCGCCGTCCTTCTTTTCTTCGGCCTTCAGAATATTGGCGGCGCGCTTGTACCCCGCGAGCAGGCTAGCGCCGTCCTCGGTGGTCAGGAATTTTTCGAGCGCGTCGATGCGGGACGTGATCATGACCAGATCGTCCTCCCCGAGAGCGAAAACGGCGTCGAGCAGATCGTGCCGCGCGCCGCGATCGCGGAGATCAATCTTCAAACGATCTGCGAAGAAGGCAAGAAGGCTCTCGGCAAGCTCCTTCGTCTCGGCGACGCCAA
>Ga0335069_10016020_pt1 | contig 10472 bp, 8 predicted proteins | sample Lox_Sample_11_FD_206714 | JGI IMG/M metagenome (GOLD analysis project Ga0335069, IMG submission 206714) | Soil microbial communities from Loxahatchee National Wildlife Refuge, Florida, United States - Lox_Sample_1.1 | ecosystem: Environmental > Terrestrial > Soil > Wetlands | place: USA: Florida...
CTCGTCGGCGCGCGCCAGGCGGGCAGGCAGGCCTGCGGCCAGTGCCCCCACCATGGCCGCGCCGAGCGCGGAATGCTCCTCGCCGGGGTGCCAGTGGACCGGGCGGTCGAACACGTCCGCCAGGATCTGCCGCCAGAGCGGGCTGCGGGAGCCTCCTCCCGAGCACTGCACATCGCCCACGGGGACCTGGAGCTGGCGGAAGAGCTCGAGGGAATCCCCGAGCGAATAGGCAACTCCCTCCATGATGGCGCGCACCATGTGGGCGCGGGTGTGGCGAAGCGAGAGGCCAATGAAGCAGCCGCGCGCGTTGGGATCCATGTAGGGCGTCCGTTCGCCGCAGAGGTACGGGGCGAACAGCAGGCCCTCCGCCCCGGCGGGGACGGCTTCCGCCTCCCGGGACAGGGTCTCGACGCCGCTGTCGGCGCCTTCCGCGCCGGCGCCTTCGCCAGGCCCCGCGATGTTCCGCGAGAACCAGGACATCGACAGCCCCGCGGACAACGATGCTCCCATCAGGATCCAGCGGCCGGGCATGACGCCGCAGAACGTGTGCAGGCGCCGATCCAGTACCAGCCGATCCACCCCCGTGACGACGGTGCCTCCCGTGCTGATGGACACCGCGACAGTCCCCGGCTCTCCAACCCCGAGCGCGAGGTTGGCCATGGCGATGTCGGCGCCCCCGGCCGCAACCGGGATGCCGGCCTCCAGGCCGGTTTCATCCGCCGCGGGCTTCGTGAGCGTCCCCTGGGCGGCCGTGGTGGGAACCACCGGAGGAAGGAGCCGTGCGTCGAGGCCGAATGCCCCGAGCAGCTGGGTCGACCACTCCCTGCGTGTGACGTCGAACAGGAGGCTGCCCGACGCGTCGGTCACGTCGGTTGCGATCCGGCCCGTCAGGCGATAGCGGATGTAGTCCTTGGGCAGGACCACGGACGCCGCCCGGTCGTAGATCTGCCGCTCGTTCCTCTTCACCCACGCCAGGGACGGCGCCATGAATCCCGTTGCAACCGGCAGCCCGGTGATGGAGCCGATCGTGCCGGTCCCGATGGTGTCGGTCCACTCGCGGCAGATTTCCGCGGTGCGCCGGTCCGGCCAGATGATCGCGTCACGGAGCGGAATGCCATCCCGGTCGAGCAGGACGAGACCGTGCATCTGACCGGAGAGACCGATTCCCCTTACCCTCGCGCCGCGCAGGGAGTCGATGCCCATCAGGCGCCTCGTGCAATCCACCACCGCGCTCCACCATTCCGCGGGTGACTGCTCCGCGAATCCCGGCCGCGGCTCCCGGATGGCATAGCCGCACCCCTGGACTCCCAGGATGCGCCCGTCCGGGCCGAGTGCGAGCGCGCGAACGCTGGATGTTCCGAGGTCAATCCCCAGGCAGCATTCCACGCGCGGACTCCTGGCGAATGCGGTCGGCCACTGCCTGGGGGGTGAATCCGAACTCGCCGCACAGGTCACGGGTCGGGGCAGACTTGCCGAACGTCTCCACGGAAATGACCACGCCAGAATCGCCGGCGATGCCTTCCCATCCCTGCGCGGAGCCGGCCTCGATCACGATCCGCCGGGCCCCGCGCGGAATGACCTTTTCCCGGGCCTCTGCCGGGGCCTTCAAGAGGAGCTCCCGGCACATCACCGATACCACCCGCACGTTGTCCGCGCCGAGACTGCGCTTGGTCTCGAGCGCCAGGCCGACCTCGGACCCGGAGGCGACGAGGACCGTCTCGGGCCGGCCGGCCGAATCCGACACGACATAGGCGCCGTGCTCCAGGTTGGATTCCCAGTGCGGGTCGTCCTTCTGGTAGGTCCTGACCGCCTGGCGGCTGAAGATCAGGGCGGTCGGCCCCTTGCGGTTGGTCACGGCTATCTTCCACGCGGCGACGGTTTCCTCGGCGTCCCCGGGCCGAAGAACGGTCAGCCCCGGGATGGCGCGCAGGGAGGCTACCTGCTCCACGGGCTGATGCGTGGGCCCGTCCTCTCCCGCCAGCACCGAGTCGTGCGTGAACACGTAGATCACCGGCAGCTTCATCATCGCCGCAAGGCGAATGCTCGGCCGCATGTAGTCGCTGAAGACCAGGTAGGTGGAGCAGAATACCCTCAGGAGGCCGCTGAGCGCGATCCCGCTGCAGATCGCCGCCATGGCGTGCTCCCGAATGCCGAAGAAGAGGGTCCTTCCACCCGGGTTGCGGGACGAGAAGGCCTCCAGGCCCTTGATGGCGGTGGACGTGGATTGGCTGAGGTCGGCCGAGCCGCCCACCAGGTTGGGCATCTGCGCCATCAACGCCGTGAGGACCTCTCCCCCGGCCGTCCGCGTGGCGGCCTGGCCTCCCTTTTCAAACGCGGGCAGCTGCGCCGCGCCGAGGTCCGGCTCGTGCAGGAACCGCTGCAGCTCCGCGTGCCGGCCGGGATTCTCCCGGGCCCACAGCTCGAACGTCCGCTGCCACTGCAGGCGGCTCTCCTGCCACGCGCGCTTCTTCCCCCGGAGAAACTCGGAGGCCGCCGGCGGCACGTAGAACTCGGAGTCTGGCGGCACGCCCAGCGCCTCCTTGGTGGCCCGGACCTCCGCCTCTCCCAGGGGCGCGCCGTGTGCCTGGTGGGAGCCCTCCATGGTGCGGGCTCCCTTGGCCATCACGGTCTTCATGACGATGAGGGAAGGTTTCGACGGCTCGCGCTTCGCGCGGTCGATCAGCCGAAGGATTCGCGGGATGTCATACGCGCTTCCCTCGAGCACCTGCCAGTTGAAGGCCTGGAACCTGCGGTGCACGTTTTCCGTGAAGCACAGCCCGGTGGACCCCTCGATGGTGACGCCGTTGGAATCGTAGAACACGATCAGCTTTCCGAGCCCGAGGTGACCCGCGAGGGAGCACGACTCGTAGCTGAGGCCCTCCATCATGTCACCGTCACCGGCGATGCAGTAGGTGTGGTAGTCGATGATCGCGTGTTCCGCGTTGAAACGCGCGGCAAGCATGCGCTCGGCGATGGCCATCCCGACGGCGTTGGCCAGCCCTTGCCCGAGGGGCCCGGTAGTCACCTCGATCCCGGGAACCACGCCGTACTCGGGGTGGCCGGTTGCCTTCGAACCCAGCCGGCGGAAGTTCCTGATGTCGTCCACGGATATATCATAGCCGCAGAGGTTCAGCAGCGCGTACTGCAGCAGGCAGCCGTGCCCGGCAGAGAGAACGAAGCGGTCGCGGTTCATCCAGCCCGGGTCCTGCGGATCGTGGTGGAGGACTTCTCCGTAAAGGGTAGCGGCGAGCTCCGCGCAGCCCATGGGCTGGCCCGGGTGTCCGGATCCCGCGCGCTGGACGGCGTCCATGGAGAATGTTCGAATCGCGGTGGCAACCGCCTTGATGCCTGCAATGTCCATGTCTGGTCTCCGGAGGCGACGTCCTGGCCCGGGGCCAGGCGGGATCCGCTGCCTGGCGGAACCGTGTCCGCGACGGGAGCGCCGCTGCGTGCCCGGGGCAGTGTGCATCGGGCAGCCTCCGGCTGTCAACGCGGCGTGGAAAATCGCGGCTCGGGGCAACCGCTGATCGAGTCCGCGGTGCCCCCAGGGGCGCCGCGGACCGGCTATTTCGCGGTCGGGGCGAGGACCTCGCTGTACTGCCGGTCCATGGCCTTGATGTGCTCGGCCAACCAGGTGCGGGTGAAGTTGCCGACATCGAACAGCAGCACGAGCTTGCCGGCCTGCAACCTGGCATCGTACTCCTTCACCTTGTCCGTGAAGGCCCTGTGGGCCGCCTGCTGGGCCGCGAGCCCCGTGTAGCCGCCCTTGAAGAGCTTCTTGTGCTCGTCGTCCATCTGCGTGACCTTCACGCTGTATTCGTCCTTCCATCCCACAAACGCCATATGCGCCTCCTCCGGTAGCGGATGCAACAGGTGGAGCACGTTACGTGCCAAGTGTCGAAAGGGAAGACCCCTCCCACGGGTGGCCACCGGGACCATTTTCGAGCACACTGGGAGCGCGGACTCGGGGCGGGGCTGCGCGGCGTGTTCCAATCTGAAGCGCCCCTGGTGGAGCAGCGGAACACTCGCGGCGATGCGGCTTTGGGTCACGCGTGTTGCGTCCGATAATTGGAGCAAGGCGGTAGGGGAATGTTCAGCCTGGAGAAGGTTTCGGAGACAGAGATCATGCTGGTTGTGACCGGGTCTCTCTACGGGGAGGCCGCCGCGGAGTTCGAGAGGCGGTTGGAAGGGCTCGCGCAGAGCGACTATCCGACCAACACGCTGGACTTGTCCCTGGCGCTGGGCATCACTTCATCCGCGATCGGGAAGCTGCTCTCGGTGCGCAAGAAGCTGATGGAACGGAACAAGACCATCCGCATCAAGGGCTGCAACGAGACCCTGTACGAGACCTTCGTCAAGATCAAGCTCAACTCACTGATCGAAATCTCTCGGTAGCCGCTTCCGCGGCTGCGACCGAGGAAGCTGCTCCCGAAGCGCGGCGTGCACGGACCGACGCCGCGGCGGCGAATCGAGGGGCCGTCCGGCAGTTGTGCGACAGGCGGGCTCGCGCGGCAGAGCGAGCCCATTCGGCGTAAAATCAAAGAAACCTTTGGAGTTTTGCCCGATCCTGGGCCTGGTTTTCCCGGAATCCATCGTATGCGGGGTATCCTGGCTGACCATCTCTCCAACTTATGTTTTGCATTGACAGATCGGCCGCCACGGTTTAGGATTATCTCACATCTCGTGATATCTCGGAGAATCCCAGTGACCGGCGCGCGCTCCATCTGCGCGGAGCCGGTGGGAAGGAGGCGTGCGCGGGTGGGCGGACCCGGTATCGCGTGCTTCGGATTCGATCAAGCGGACTGAAGGGAAGGAAAGGAGAACGGAAATGAGGACAAACAGGATCCTGCTGCTGGTGCTCGCGGTGCTCCTCCTGGGAGGCCTGGCGGCCAACGCCGGCGCCCTGGACAAGAACACCAAGGGCGAGCTGGTGAACTGGACGTGGACCAACAAGTGTGTCGACGAGTGGCTGGTGCCCGCGTTCAACAAGGTGTACCCCAACATCAAGATCACCACCGTGCCCATGGCATTCGACGAGACGCATGACAAGATCTTCGCGGCAATCGCCGCGGGATCGGGCGCCCCGGACTTCGCCACGATCGTCAGCGACTACGTGCAGAAGTTCATCGCCCAGGGCGGGTTGGTGGACATGACGGACTACATCGCCAAGCACAAGGGCGAGTTCCCGGCCTACAAGCTGCAGATGAACTCGGACGCCGCGGGCCACGTGTTCGGCGTGCCGTTCAACAGCGCGCCGGTCGGGATGTGGTACCGCAAGGACATCTTCGACAAGTACGCCATCAAGCTGCCCGAGACCTATGACGAGTACCTCGCCGCGGGCCGACAGCTCAAGAAGTACGGGATCTACATCGATTCCATCTCGGTGGCCGCCCAGGCCATGGACCGATCCACCCACGGTGAGGTCGGCCTGCACGCGTTCCTCACGCAGCAGCAGTCCGGCAGCTACTTCGACAAGAGCGGCAAGCCCATGCTGGACAGCAAGGAATCCAAGCGCGCCATGACCCTGATGAACACGCTGGTGCGGGAAGGCCTGGCGGCGAACGTGGAGAACGGCTCGCCGGCCTACTACCAGCTCATGGATGACAGCAAGCTGGCCACCGTCATGTCGGCCGCGTGGTACATCAACGTCCTGGTGAACTACGTGAAGCCGGGCTCCGCCTCGTTCGGCAACTGGCGCTTCGCCAAGCTGCCCGCCTTCGACAAGGGCGGCTCGCGGGCCTCCAACCTCGGCGGCGCAGAGTTGTGCCTCTTCAAGCAGACCCCGGCGGCCAAGCGCGACCTGGCCATGGCGTTCATCGACTTCAGCTGCACCACGCTGGAAGGCAACAAGGTCCATGCGCAGTACGGCGAGTTCCCGTCCTGGATTCCCTCGTGGACCAACCCGGACGTCGTGAACATGACCTGGCCGATGACCGGAGACCAGAAGCTCAACAAGGTGTTCGCGGAGATCGAGCCGCTGGTGCCGGCCTGGAAGCAGCCGCCGCGCTACACCGAGGTGCAGAAGATCCTGCAGGCTTCGATGAACGACATCTTCGTCGGTGACAAGTCCGTGGACCAGGGCCTGGCCGACGCTCAGAAGGAAGCCACCCGGTAGGGCGGCACGCGCATCTGTCTATTTACCCGGGCCGGCAGCCGCCGGCCCGAGTTCTCTACGGCGGCTGAAAGAGAAAGGGACTTCGCGCACACCATGAAGAGCCAGGGCCTCGGGCACCGGATCGTACGCTACCGGCACGCCTACGCATTCATCGCCCCGTTTTTCCTCATCTTTGCCGTGTTCGGGCTGTACCCCACGGCGTACTCCCTCGTCCTGAGCTTCCACGACTGGTCGGCGAGCCAGCCCTGGGTGTTTGTCGCGTTCCAGAACTACGGCAAGCTGCTGGACGACCCGGTGTTCTGGACCTCGGTCTGGAACGTCGTGTACATCTACCTCATCAACGTCCCGGCCATGGTCGTCCTTTCCGTGATCATCGCGGTGGTCCTGAACTCCCCCTACCAGCGGTTCAAGGACTTCTTCCGGGTCACCTACCTGGTGCCGTATGTCACGTCGGTGCTTTCCATCACGATCGTGTTCTTCGTGGTATTCGACGACTCCCGCGGACTGGTGAACCTGCTGCTTTCCAGGATCGGCCTGGACCCGGTGCACTGGCTGACGTCCAAGAAGATCTCCAAGGTCTCCCTCGACATTCTCGTGACGTGGAAATGGGTGGGCTACAACATGATCATCGCGCTGGCGGGGCTGCAGAGCATCGACACGCAGATCTACGATGCCTGCAGGATCGACGGCGCGGGGACCCTTCGGACGTTCTTCCGCATTTCCCTGCCGCTCATCCGGCCCGTGGTCGGTTTCCAGCTGATCATGGCCACCATCGGGACGCTCACGATGTTCACCGAGCCCTACATCCTCACCGACGGCGGGCCGGGTTACTCGTCGCTCACGCCGGTGCTCTACCTCTACCGTTCGGCGTTCAAGTTCATGAAGCTTGGCTACGGCGCCGGCATCGCGTTCCTGACGTTCGTGCTGGTGCTGGTCCCCTCCGTCATCCAGGTGAGACTGTACGCGGAGCGGGGACGAAGCTACACGGCGGTGTGAGGGCGCAATGGGAACGAAAACCTACGACGTGACCCCCGCGCCGCGGCTCCTGAAACCCAGGAACGCGTTCAAGCCCCGGATCGTCATCACGATCCTGCTGTTCCTGGGGGCGCTGGTCTTCCTTTTCCCCTTCTATTTCATGCTGATGGGATCGTTCAAGACCACCGGCGAGATCTTCTCCATGAACGTCATGCGCCTGCCCAGGAACGGTTTCCACTTCACCAACTACGTCGGGCTGTTCGGCAAATCGAAGTTCGGCATGTCGCTGCTGAACAGCTCCATTGTCTCCGTCTCGTACATCATCCTGATCCTCTTCCTCTCATCCATGGCCGGCTTCGCGTTCGCCAAGTATCCGTTCCCGGGCCGCAACTGGCTCTTCGTATTGCTGCTGGCTTCCATCATGCTCCCGCCCCAGGTGCTGTACATCCCGCTGTACATGCTGATGGCGCGGCTGGGGTGGCTGTCCAGCTACCAGGCGCTCGTGGTGCCGCGGCTCCTGCAGGGGTTCGGGCTGGCCTTCACCATCTTCCTCATGCGGCAGTACATGGCTTACGTGCCGGAGGCGCTGCTGGACTCCGGGCGCGTGGACGGGTGCCGGGAGTTCCGCATCTACTGGCAGATCGCCGTGCCGCTCGTGAAGGCCGGGCTCCTGGTCATCACGATGATCGTGTTCATGGACATCTGGAACGACTTCATGTGGCCGCTCATCGTCACGAGCCGGCTGGAGATGTACACGGTGTCGCTCAACATCTCGCGGCTGTTCGGGACGCAGCGGGAAGTGGAGTGGGGCCAGATCATGGCGGCGTGCTTCATGAGCTCGCTGCCGCTCATCATCATCTTTCTGGTGTTCCGAAAGACCTTCATCTCTGGAATTGCGCAGGGGGCGTTCAAGTAGGCCGCCCGCGGGAGGACCTGATGAAAAAGATCGTCGTCATCGGTGCGGGCAGCATCATCTTCAGCACCACCGTCACCAACGACCTGCTGGCCACGCAGGCTCTCAGCGACTCGGAGCTGGTGCTGGTGGACCCGGTCATCGAGAAGGCGCAGCGCGTGGAAAACTACGTGAAGCGCATTGTCTCCCAGAACGGCCTCGCGGCGACCATACGGTCCACCACGGACCGCAAGGAGGCCCTGGAGGGCGCCGACTACGTGATCACCACCATCAAGGTAGGCGGGGCCGCGGCCTTCCAGGTGGACTACGAGGTGCCGCGCAGGTACGGGATCGACGTGTGCGTCGGGGAGTGCGTGGGCCCCGGCGGCGTCTTCCGCGCGCTGCGGACCATACCGGTCATCGTGGACATCGCCCGGGACGTCCAGGACATCTGCCCGCGCGCGGTGCTCCTCAACTACGTGAACCCGATGGCGATGATCTGCATGGCCATCGGCCGCACCACGGGCCTGGAGTTCGCCGGCCTGTGCCACGGCGTGCAGACCACCCTGGACCTGATCTCCCGCTACGTGGGCGTGAACAAGGAGGATATCGACTTCCTGGCCGCGGGGATCAACCACATGGCGTGGTTCCTGAAGCTGGAGAAGAACGGCGTAGACCTGTACCCGCTGTTCCGCGAGCGGCTCGAAAAGCCCGAATACTACATCAACGAGAAGGTGAGGGGAGAAGTGGCCCGCCACTTCGGATACTTCATGACGGAGTCCAGCGGGCACCTTTCGGACTATCTCCCCTGGTTCCGCAAGAACCGCCAGGCGCTGGACGCGTACTGCGACCAGCCGGGCCTGGGAGGAGAGTCCGGCTTCTCCTATGCCTTCCAGAAGGCGATGGAGGAGAAGTACGGCGCCACGGACTACCTGAAGAACGAGAGCGGGAAGCTCGAGGCGCGCAGCGTGGACTATTGCTCGTGGATCCTCGAGGCGCTGGCCACCGGGAAATACTTCCGCTTCCAGGGAAACGTGATGAACAAGGGCTACATCACGAACCTTCCCACGGACTGCTGCGTGGAAGTCCCGGTGTTCGCGGATTCCAACGGGCTGCACCCGGTGCGAGTCGGAAGCCTTCCACCGGCCCTGGCCGCGATCAACCAGAGCAACGTCACGCTGCAGCAGCTGGGCGTGGAGGCAGCCCTCACGGGTGACCCCGAGCTGGCCGTTGCCGCCATCGCCATGGACCCGCTCACGTCGTCGGTGCTGACGCTCAAGCAGATCCGTGACATGGTCGTCGAGATGTTCGAAGGCGAGGAGCGCTACCTGCCGCAGTTCGGCAAGCGGCGGCCGCGCAAGGTGCACGCGGTGAGCATCCCCGTCGGCACCCGCGGCGTGGACGTCCCCCTGGATCCCGCGCTCGCGGTGGCCAACCGGTTCGGGAAGCTGTTCGTGGGGAAGTAGCCCGTCGGCGCAAGGACCCGCGTTACGGCTCGGTGGAGGGCAGCCCGCAGGGGCATCCCTCCGGGACCGGGCCGGCGCGGTCGCCGGATGCCGCCGGGTAGGGGAGCGCGGGCGGCGAGCTGCGGCGAAGCACCGGCCGCGCCTCCTGCTCCCACGCCTGGAGTCCGCCCGCGAGCACGCGCACGTCGGTGTACCCCGCGTCCAGCAGGTCACGCTGGGCGAGCGCGGCGCTCCGGCCGGTTCGGCAGTACAGGACGATCGCAGACGATTTGACCGTTGGGTAGAGGTCCAGCCGCGCGGCGGTGTCCAGGTAGCTGATGAACGCGTCCGTCTGCGGGATCTCCCCCTCGTAGGCCGGGAGCACATTCACCAGGAAGAAATCCTTGCTTTTCAGCATCTGGGCGAGCTCCGCGGGGGTGACCGTGCGGGCGGAGTCTCCGCGCGTACCCTGGCCGTGGGCGCTGGCGGCCGCCAGCAGCGAGACCACACCAGCAGCGATCAAGAGCGCACCCCAGGGACGCCTCATGGACACCTCCCCATGCGAAGCCTCGCTTCCCCCCAATGGGAGCACGAATGGCGGCCGCCGTCAAACGCCCCGCGGCTGCCCCGCACGCCGTGGCGCGGCCGTTGCGCGGCGCTCACCGAAATTGACACGCCGCCGGATTCTGCTATACTAGGGCAAATTGTACAGCCGCGCAGACCGCTGCGCGGAAGGAAAAATGGCGTGCCACTGCCCCCGGTGTCGTCCTGCGAGAGTCGTTCCTATTCCCCGCCCGTTCGACCAGTTTCCTTCCGCAGTGTCACTTCTCCCCGCGCGGCGCGGCCGGAAAGGAGGTGATCAGGGACCAACGTCTGCCCGGCGTGCGTGGCGCAAGCCGAGTGCGCACGGGCAATCCGTACCGCAACGCTTGATCACAGGAGGCGGAAAAATGCGAAAAGTGCTCGTCATGATGTGTGCCATCGCGGTCCTCGGCCTGGGGGTGGCTGGCGTGGTCTCGGCGCAGCTGATCAGCGGCTTTCCCAC
>Ga0335069_10016021_pt1 | contig 10472 bp, 9 predicted proteins | sample Lox_Sample_11_FD_206714 | JGI IMG/M metagenome (GOLD analysis project Ga0335069, IMG submission 206714) | Soil microbial communities from Loxahatchee National Wildlife Refuge, Florida, United States - Lox_Sample_1.1 | ecosystem: Environmental > Terrestrial > Soil > Wetlands | place: USA: Florida...
TGGAGACGAACAGCAACGCCTCTTTCAGGATGCCGTACTCGGTCTGGGGCAGCAGCCGCACCAGCAGGATCGGCAGGCCGACGTTCAAGGCGGCGGCCAGAAGCTTCGAAGCCGTCAGCCAGAACGCCTGAGTGGCTAAGCCTGGTGGTTGTTTGGTTGTCGCGGAAGTTGCTGCCATCCCCAGAATCTCTCTCTCACCATAGCGGTAAGCGCGCGGTAAGTCGAGAGTCGTCAGTCGCCGTTTGCCCCCGCGTCGAGCGCGAGGTCTTCCGCCGCATCGGGATCGGTGTCTTCGAGATCGGCCAGCAGACCTTCATCGGTCAGATCGAGCGGGCGCGAGTTGTGCCAGTCGCGATGCACCACCGTGTGCAGCCGGTCCATGACCTCCTGGTCGTGGACTTCGATAGCCAGCTCGCGGCGGCTGTCGAAGCTGCCGGGCGCGAGATTGATGGAGCCGATCACGGCGCGAATGCCGTCGGCGAAGAGCAGCTTGGCATGAAGCTTCAGGCCTTTGAGCTTGTGCACCTTGATGCCGACATCGTCCATGATGCGTAACCCGCCGACCGCTTCCACCAGCTTGTCCTTCTTCAGCTTGTGCGGCGCCCGCGCCAGCACATGAACTTTCACGCCGCGTCCGCTGGCCCGCACAAGGCGTTCGATGATGACCGGGTCCTGGTAGCGTTCGTTCTGCACCCACAGCGAGTGCTTCGCCTCGTCGATAAACCGGCCGATGCGCTGCCGGCCATTGCCCGTACACCAGATCAGGTGGGATTCACTCGGACTGAAGATGGTGCGATCCCAGTCTGCGTCAAAGCATTGGATCACTTCCTTCACTTCGTGGGTATGCGAAGTGACCACCGCGTAATCGCGGGTCTCGGTGAAGTTCTTGGTCTCCCAGTTGAGGGAATGGATGAACGCCGTGTGCTCGTCAACGACCATCGACTTCTCATGCGTGACGTCGAAGGCCGGATTGCTGTCAGTGACCTCCACTCCTGCCTCAGTCAGAGTCTTGCGGGTCTCCTCATTCTCTTTTTGCCCGCTGCGGCGCGCCGGATTCAGCATGATTCGCACCTTCACTCCGCGCCGGTGCGCTGAAATCACGGCATGTATCAATTGGGGATCGCAGAAGAGGAACATCTTGATGCGCAGCGAACTCTTGGCGTTATTCACGGCCTCGAGAATCGCTTGCGACGAGTCATCCGGCATTACGACCAGGTAACGGGACATAGAGCCTCTGAAAACTGCTACTATCACGCCTTCGCCGACGCCGCGTCAAATTGCGTGCGATACAGCTCGGCATAGATTCCGTTCTGCGCAATCAGTTGCTCGTGATTGCCGCTTTCCGCCACTACCCCCTGGTTGATCACGATGATCTGGTTGGCGTCCCGCACGGTGGCCAGCCGGTGGGCGATCATGATCACCGTGCGGCCCTTCATCAGCCGCTCCAGCGCTTCGATCACCAGCTTCTCCGATTCGCTATCCAGCGCGGCGGTGGGCTCGTCGAGCAGCAGAATGGGGCTGTTGCGCACCATCACGCGAGCGATGCCGATGCGCTGTCGCTGACCGCCGGAAAGCGTGGAGCCGCGCTCGCCAACGATGGTGTCGTACCCCTTGGGCATGCGCGAGATAAACTCGTCGGCATTCGCCATGCGGGCGGCGTCAACGATCTCCTCGCGCGTGGCATTCGGCCGCCCGAATGCGATGTTCTCCAGAATCGTTCCGCGAAACAGTACCGTATCCTGCAGGACGTAGCCGATCTGCTCGCGCAGGGGATTCAGCTTGTAATCGCGTACGTCGCGGCCGTCGAGGCTGACCACCCCGCCGGTCGGATCATAGAAGCGCGGAATCAGACTGACGATCGTCGATTTGCCGCTGCCGGTCGGACCGACAAATCCCACCATCTGACCAGGCTCGATCTTGAAGCAGATGTCCTTCAGCACCGGCGTATCGGCTGTATAGCCGAAGGCGACATGATCAAATTGAATTTCGCCCTTCAGAAAGCGCGGTTCGAAGGCGTCGTCCCGCTCGGGAAGGATGGTGTCGGTATCGAGGATGGCGCGCACGCGGTCTACTCCGACCGCTGCCTGCGCGATGGCGTTCGTCGTGGAAGCCAAATCCTTCACCGGCTTGAAAAACTTGGTGAGGTACGCCAGGTATACCGTTAGCGCGCCGACCGTCATTACGTCTTTCAGGATCAGCGCCGCGCCGCGCCATAGAACCACCGCCGTGCATAGCGCCACGGTTATGGTGACGATCGGCGAAAGCATCGACTTCACCTTGCGTGCTTTCAAAGCCGCGTTCACCGTGGCGTGGCTCACGTCGGCGAGCATCTGCTGCTCCAGGTCCTGGCGCCCGAACGCCTCGATGACCTGCATCGACTCCAGCCCCTGCTGCACCACCGCGACAATCTCCGCCTGCTCCTTGCGCACATCGTGCGTGGCTTTCTTCACGGCTTTCTTGAAGCGCGAAATGAAGAACAGCAGAAACGGTGTGACCGCCACCGCGATCAGGGTGAAGTCCCAGTTCAGCCAGAACATCAAGCCGAGCATCGACACGATGGTCAGCAGATCGACGAGAATGTCCAACGTTGACGACGACGCGAAGCTCTGGATGGTCTGAATGTCGGTGGTAATTGTGCTGAGCAGGTTGCCGGTCTGGTGAGTGTTGTAGTAACCGAGCGAGAGGCGCTGCAGGTGTTGATAGGTGCGCATTCGCAGGTCGTGCGCCACCCACTGGCCGACGCTTTCGGTGTAGTAGTTGTCGACGTAGCTGGCGAGCGCGCCGATCAAGGCGATCACGATGAAGGCCAGAGCCGCCAGCCCGGCAACCTGGAGCTTGGCGCCATGATCCAGCATCGGCCTGACCATGTCGTCCAGGATCTGCGGCAGCCGGTGGTGTCCGACGACGTTGTCGATGATGATCTTCAGCGGCCAGGGAGTGGCCAGGCTCATCGCCGTCTCGACCATCATGGCGGCGAGGATGATCAGCAGCCTGACACGGTAGGGGCGGATTAATTCACGAATCAGGCGGATCACTTTGCGGGTCCCCAGAAAGAGCTAGAAAAGGTCGTGACTGCGTTGGCCGCATTGTCTCTCGAAACCGCACGCGTCTGCAAGGCTCAGCACCGGCAGGAACTCTCGATTTATCCCGCTGCCTTCACCGGATACTGCTTGAACATCTTGGCGATCGCGGTGTTGACCTGGCTCAGCAGCTTGTCGGGATTGTGCGCCGCCAGGTTCTGCTGGGCCATGCCGCGCCAGATCAGCTTCTTGTTCTTTGCATCGATCAGATCCACCACTAGCTGTCCCTTGTGAATCGTTACCGTGGTGTTGCCATACATGCCGGTGAGCATCGGACCGGAAAAGCTGGGGTCGAAGGGCGGTATGCCGCCCGTAGCCATGTAGAGGGGGTCGTTGGAGTAGAGCGTAGAATCCTGATCGACCGAACCGTAGACCTGAATGATCAGGTCGGGATTGTCGTTCATGCCCACCTTCTGCAGCCCTCTGGGCTGCAACTCCTGGTCGATGGCACCGACGATGTTGGCCGCCAGCATGGGATGCGAGATCCCCCCGTGCGGCGCCCAGGCGTAGGTCTTGAACTGCGAGAAATTCAGTTGCCGGTCGTAAACCACCTTGATCTTCTGCGCCTGCGCGCCAACCGAAACCACCATCACCAGGCACAACATGAGAACCGTGAAACGCGCCACAGCTTTGCTTGACATAGTGCGTCCTTTCCCAAGGAAATGTTCTACGTAGAACAATTTCGGCAACTCCGGGTCACGTCTTACGGCTTAATCGCCGGCAGCTGTGACGCGATCTGCACGTTGAACAGGCTGTCCAGGCGCCGGTCCAGTTGCATGAACAGGGCAGCCTTGGTCCCCGGCAAAACCTGCTCGAACTTCGGCAGATACTGCAGCCGCAAGCTGATGATCGTCTGGTCGGCCTCGGCCAGCAGACGCGTCATGTTGTCGGCCTCATTCGCCGTCATGGTTTTGTAGACGCGGGCATAGTTCTTGACCAGGCCGAAGCGCGTGTCGTTCACCTTGCGGATCTCCGCTGTGTACTGGTCGTAGAGCGGCCAGAACCCCGCCGCCTCGCTGTCGGTAAGCTGCATGTTCTTGGTGACCAGCTTCTTCGCTTCGGCCTGGAGATTCTGCCGCAGCAGCGCCACGTCATTGTCGTTCACCGTCGGCAACGGAGTGCTGTAGGTTTGGGCCACCAGCATTCCCGACGTCAGACACAGAAGCATCAGCACCGCGATGTGAACACTCTTCTTCATGGTTTTGTCCTGTTCAGGGATCTTAGAAGGTTGCGGAACTTTCCGATACTGGCAAAAGTAGCAGGGCGGCGACCATTTACTCCCACGTGGGGTGCCCCGTTCTAGCCATCTTTTGGCTAGGGCGGGGCAGTTTCGCAACTCGAAGACCGCTCAGTGTTGTCCGCGCAGGTTGCTAACCAAATCCGGCGGCAACCCATTCTGTACCCATCCAATCAGGGTTGCCGTACCGTGCGTCTGAATCAGCTGTGCCACACGCGCCCGCGCCTGCGCATACGCCTCGCGCAATTGTTGTTCGCTTTGCGGCGACCGCAATGACTCCTCTAATGCGACGACGTCAATGGCCGTTGCGTTTCCCTTCGTCGCCTGGTCCGGTGCAGTGAGATACAGCACCAGGCCTTCGCGAAGCCATAGCGGTGTACCCGGACGCGCATAGGACTCGATCAGCATGTGCAACAGCTCGTGATGGAGCGTCCTCTCCAGGTCACCCGCCTGGCGCAGCACATCTGTCGGCTGCAACTGGATCGTCCGCCCGCGAGTCGAGGCCGCAATCCATCCCGGCTCGCCGGTAGAGTTGCGAAACTCCGCAACTGTCGCGTAGACCTTCAGGCGGGGCCGAGCGCGATAAACCAGTCCGGTGCTCTCTTCGGCGGCATGCACATACCGCGTGGCCAGCGGGAGCAGCGAGCGGTCGCGGTCCGGGTGCAACGTGAGCAGATCGACATCATCGTTGGCCAACTGCTGCCACGCCAGACCCTGCGCTGCCACGCCAAGGCGCGTGCCCGGGTAATAGAAGCTGAGGATCTCGCGATACGAGTGCCCTTCTTCGCCCATCACCTCGGCGCCGATCTGGCACATGCCGACACCATGCCCCAATCCGCGTCCATGAAACGCGAGCCGGTCACCGTGATCGCTCACGTCATACAGGTTGCTCTTCAATCGGTCCCAGCCGATGTGTCGTCCCACCGCCGATCGGAACGCGACACCCGAGACGCTGATTGCGCCGCCGCTGCCGACAACACGCACCTGTTCCACCCGCCCGCTGGGCGTGCGCTCCACAATTGAAATCGAGCGCAAAGTTCCGTGGACGTTGAAGCCGTCATCCGCCAGCGCGCGCTGGAGTTCGGGCTTAGAGATCTCGCTGCGCCACTCGGTGCCGCCGTTACGCACGCAGTACTGGTCCGAATGCTGCGTGAGATAGGGCGCGCGCGCTTCGTCGTCGCCGAGAATGTAGCGCCCCTCTTCGGTTGTGCCGCCGCAATTGGCAAAGTAGTAGGTCGCGGCCGGCTCGCCGTCGTACCAAAGCACCTCGCCTGCGGTTTCGTCGGCAAGCTTGCGCAGCCGCGAATCGCCGCCGGTGAAGCGCAGGTTCTGGCAGTGGGTGCTGTCGCAGAAGTCGAAGCCGTCGACCGCGTGGCGGCTGCCGAAGTGCATGGCATAGGTTCGCGCGGCTACGGCCATGGCCTTCAGCGCCTCATCCGATTTGAAATTGCCGGTCTCGCCCGCCAGCGTCGCGGCAACGTACTCCTCCATCGGCATTGTGGCGGTGACCAGCAGATGACCGCCGCTGGAGCGCACCTCAATCGGAAAGTCCGCGTGCACCGGCGGCAGGTCGGCAGCGGCCAGCTCGTACGTACCGCTAAGGCGAAGGTCGGTCGTGGTCGATTTGTTGGCGTCCACTCGAATGGACGAACCCGACCCACGCAGCACCAGCGCGTCAAACGGTTCCAGCTTGCAGGAAGAGCACCGCCGGAGTTGCGCCTGAGCGGCGTCGGTGCGAATTCGCACTTCACCCGGCGGATGCAGATACCAGAGCCTCACCCGAACCGTCTGCGGAAAGCCCGCCTTCGCGGCGTTGATCTCACTCGACGCGAGACACGCGCTCGCGGCGGTCCAGAGAAACAGCACGGCGAGGCAAAGACGCTTCATCGCTGGCCTGCCTTGTTCGTTGCCGTCCCTGCCGCGCCTCGCGACTGAGCGTACGCCGCAAAGATCTCGCGCGCTACGCCCGCCGCTTCCGCACCTCCATGTCCCCGCTCCAGAAACACGAGCACGACGATCTCGGGGTTCTCCGCCGGAGCGTAGCCGGCGAACCATGCGTGCGTCCACGCGCCCTCTTCTGCCGGAGCGGTTCCTGTCTTGCCCGCAACCAGCATCGCAGACTCAGGCTGCGCTGCGTGTCCCATACCGTATGCCACCGACTGCTGCAAGCCTTCGAACAGCGGCTGCAGCTTCGCATCGTGCGCCGATGCAAGCTGCGCGATCCGCGCGTATGCCCGCGCCAGCTCCAGCGGTGTGACTTTGATGCCCCACTCGCCGATGGCCTCGAGTTGCAGCTGCTGGGGAGATTGCGCCAGAGCGACTTGGCCCGCAGCTTCCGCCATGCTCGTTGCGGAGGTAAACCCGTCAGCCACGAAGCTGTCATGAAGCTGCGCCGGTGTAAGCCGCAAAGCCACCGTGGTGAAGTACGAGTTACAGGAGTACGCCAGCGCCGCCGCGGCATCGAGCGGCTGCTTCACGTCGGGATGAGTGCAATTAAGCTCATGCCCTGCGATCGACACCGAGCGCTTGCAGACCAGCGCCGTCTGCCCGTCGAGCTTACCGGATTCGAGCAGCGCCATCAGGGTGAACGGCTTGATGCTGGAGCCGGGATAGACCACGCGGCGCGCCGCCACTTCGAGACGATACGACGCAATGATCCGCTCGGAACTCACGCGCAGCACCAGCGCTGTTCCGCTCTGGCCTCTCATCGCCTGCGAAACCGCCTTTTGCAGAACGGAGGATGATGTCTGCCCGGCCGCCGGCACGCCCGCAAGCAGGCCCACGACCGCGAGCCATCGCCATGATCCGTTCAGCAGCATGGTTTCGATTGTAGTAGCAAGCGCGAATGGTGATCAGACGCCGGCGAGAGGCGAATCCATATTGGTACTGAACGCGAAAGCGGGCGCGAAATCGTCGTGATCGCCGGCCATCCGGAGCTAGAATTAGTTATCACTCCGGTCAGGTGGAGGTCCCCATGGAACTGCGGTTGACCGACGAGGAAAGAGACTTGCTCCTGGACCTGTTGCAAGAGGATCACAAGCACCTGCTGCACGAGATCGCAAAGGCCCATCATCATGACTTCAAGGTGGCGCTGCGCCATCGCTGCAGCGTGCTGGAAGGCATGATGCTGAAGGTGAAGGAGCCCGCGCCAGTCCTGGCGTAGTCGTCGTCGTCTGACCCATTCTGCGCTGAGGGGAGTACCTGCGTGGCCAGATACATGCCCCGCCCTGCGATACGGAAAATGAACTCCTTCGTAAATGATCTCTGCTGTAACATCCTCAATGGCTCTACTGCTGCCTGAAAAATCATTTCACCACAGAGACACGGAGGACACGGAGTTCAGGAAAACCAATCCTCTCCGTGCTCTCTGTGCCTCCGTGGTGAATTCATGAGCGGCGAAATTCGAGCAGTCCAGCTTTTCTGTTCTTCGATCGTGCGGAGTATCAGCTAAGGCCCAAGAATGACCGCCAGCGCGCCACGCACCCTTCATCTGCCGACCGAGCGCGAAGCTCCGCCTCGCAATGCGGTGGGCCGCCTATTCCTCAGCGGGCGACGGTTGGACGAGCCGAAGTCTGGCGAGATCACGCGCCCCTGGTATGTCGTGCTTTGGCTCACCGGTGTCGATTACTTCTCGACCTTGGGATACCAGCCTGGAATTGCCTTGCTGGCTGCGGGCGCGCTGTCGATATCGGCAACCGGCGCGCTGATCGTCGTCACCTTGTTGGGAGCCGTTCCTATCTATGCCGAGGTCGCCCGCAGGTCATACGCGGGTCAGGGATCGATCGCGCTGCTGGAAAACCTCTTCAGCGGATGGAAGAGCAAGATCTTTGTGCTGGTCCTTCTCGGCTTTGCCGGAACGGACTTTGTCATCACCATGACGTTATCGGCGGCGGACGCCGCCCGCCATGCGATTGCCAATGTCTATCTGCATCCTTACATCGGCGACCGGCAGATCCTACTGACGCAAGGTCTGTTGCTGCTGCTCGCCGTGGTGTTCCTGCTCGGCTTTCGGGAAGCGATCAATCTGGCGTCGTTTGTTGCGGTTCCTTACCTGCTGCTGAACTTTGTTGTGATCGTGCGGGGGCTGTGGCAGGTCGGCGTGCACCCAGGGTTGATCGCCCGCTGGCACCAGGCTCTATCCCTGCACGGCGACTGGCTAGCGCTCTTCCTCGCCTCGGGGCTCCTCTTTCCCAAGCTGGCGTTAGGGCTGAGCGGCTTCGAGACCGGCGTCTCGGTTATGCCGCTCATTCAGGGAGACGCGACCGACGAGACGGAACCGGAGCCGCGCGGCCGCATCCGTGCGACCCGCAAGCTGCTGATTACCGCGGCGGCCATCATGAGCGTGATGCTGCTGGGCTCAAGCACGGTGGCGACGCTGTTGATCCCGGAAGCTGCCTACCGAGTGAACGGTCCCGCCTCCGGGCGCGCCATCGCGTATCTTGCCCACGAACTGCTGGGCAACGGCTTCGGCACAGTGTATGACATCTCGACCATACTGATTTTGTGGTTCGCCGGGGCCTCGGCCATGACGGGGTTGCTGAATCTCATCCCCCGCTATCTGCCGCGTTTCGGCATGGCGCCGCGCTGGGTCTCCTACCGGCGGCCGCTGGTGCTGGTGTTGCTGGCGATCGATGTGGTGGTCACGTTTGCCTTTCGCGCCGGAGTCGAGGCCCAGGGCGGAGCCTACGCAACAGGCGTCCTGGTCCTGATGTTCTCGGCCGCGATCGCCGTGACGGTGGCACTGTGGAGGGAATCGCGGATACGTCAACCACTCAGCCTTCTGATTGCGTTTTACTTTTTCCTGGTGACCATCGTCTTCGCGTACACGCTGGTCGCCAATGTGATCGAACGTCCCGACGGCATCATCATCGCGAGCATATTTATTTTGCTGCTGCTGACGAGCAGCGGGCTGAGCCGCTATCACCGCTCAACCGAGATGCGTGTTTCGGAAGTGAGGTTCGTCGATGAGGAATCCAGCGAGCTGTGGACAACGATTACGGGACGGAAGGTCAACCTTGTTCCGAACCGAGGCCCCACACAGGAAGACAGATCCGCACTGGGAGAGGAGGTACGGGAGCACTTCAAAATCGAGGGTCCTCTCGTCTTTTTGCACGTAAACCTGCTGGACAATCGCAGCGAGTTTCTGTCGCCTTTACGGCTGCGGGTATTTCGTGAGGGCACGGACTATGTGATCGAAGCGTCCGGAGCGGTGGCCATTGCAAACTCGATTGCTTACGTCGCGGAGCTGCTGGACCCGCTGAGCATCGTGCTCGGTCTTACCCGCCGCAATTTGATGAAACAGTCCTTTGCCTACTTGTTCTGGGGCGAGGGTGAAATTGGATTGACGGTCTATTCGATCCTGGTGCGCTACTGGGAATGGACCAAGCGAGTGGGGGTGCCCCGGATCTTCCTGATGAGCGAGTAGCGGGCAGGGTGCCGGTTGCGGTCGATTCGCGGACGTCACGACACCCTGCTGAGAGTGACTGCGTCGGGGACGCAGCGATGAAGGACTGGTTCCCGCGGGCGGCTTGATCTTCGCAGCCACCCGCTAGGACCAGTTTTCTTACTGCTTCTTCCCGGCGTTTTGATCCAGGACTGAAACCAGCGAGCGGCCCATCGGCGTAGCCGTCACGCTGCCCGGGGTGGTGACGATCTCTTTCGCGCTCACTTCCTTCCCGTACAGGCGCTTGTTGGCATTGTCATCAGGATCGAGGGTTGCCCCGTTGAGGGAGACGCCGGCGAAGGCTCCCGAGGTTCTGGAATAGGTCAGAATATCGGCTCCGCCCACCGCGGTGCCGGCGCTGGCGCCAGGACCCATGGCAGCCGTGGCATCACTGCCAACCTTAACTTTGCCGCTAAGAAGCTTGTCCACTGCTCCCGTGTTCATGATAAGCAGGATGTAGTCGGTGGCCGTGCCACCAAGCTGAAGACCGGCACTGGCCCCGCCGATGCTGTACATGGCAGGCGTTGACCATTTGCCGCTATACGACTTGCCTGAGCGGCAACTCATGGCGCCACGCCCTCCGGTGCCACCAATGCCGACCGCAAACTTCTTCACGCTGGGCAGAATGACAATGCAGTCCGCCTTGGCGATTATGCCGGCGGGAACGTCTTTGCTATGCATCATGGCCTGCAGGACCGTGACCGCATTCGTC
>Ga0335069_10016022_pt1 | contig 10471 bp, 8 predicted proteins | sample Lox_Sample_11_FD_206714 | JGI IMG/M metagenome (GOLD analysis project Ga0335069, IMG submission 206714) | Soil microbial communities from Loxahatchee National Wildlife Refuge, Florida, United States - Lox_Sample_1.1 | ecosystem: Environmental > Terrestrial > Soil > Wetlands | place: USA: Florida...
CCTTCTTGTAAAGACCCTTCGGATCCCGCTGTTCCGCCACGTGGATCGGGGTGTCGACAAAGATCTCGACAAACTCTCCCTCGGCCAGCAGAGCGCGCGCCATTTGTCTTTCCGCGCGGAAGGGCGAGATGAAGGCCGTGCTGACGATGAGTCCCGCGTCCACCATGAGCTTGGCAACCTCGGCGATGCGACGGATGTTCTCCACGCGATCCGCTTCGGTGAAGCCGAGGTCCTTGTTCAGGCCGTGGCGGACGTTGTCGCCATCGAGCAGGTAGGTATGTCGGCGAGCCCCATGCAGTTTTTTGTCGACCAGATTGGCGATGGTCGATTTTCCGGAGCCCGAGAGCCCGGTGAACCACAACAGGCAGGCCTTCTGCCCCTTGAGCGCCGCCCGGCCACCCTTGTTCACGTCGAGCGCCTGCCATTGAACGTTGGTGGCGCGACGGAGGGCGAAGTGCAACATTCCTGCCGCCACCGTGTCGTTGGTCAGCCGGTCGATTAGAATGAAGCCGCCGGTATCGCGGTTGACCTGGTAGGGATCGAACGCAATGGGGCGATCGAGCTCCAGATTGCACACGCCGATCTCGTTGAGATCGAGCTTTGCAGCGGCAATCCGTGTCATGTCGTTCATGTTGATCTTGTATTTGAGGGGAGCCACCGTCGCATTCGCGGTGCACGCGCCGATCTTGAGGAAGTAGCTGCGCCCGGGCAGCAGGGAAGCCTCGGTCATCCAGACCAGGGTCGCCTCGAACTGGCTGGCAATTTCCGCTGGCTGGTTGGCGGCCACTACCAGATCGCCGCGCGACACGTCGATCTCGTCGGTCAGAGTGATGGTGACCGATTGTCCCGCAATGGCCTCTTCGAGATCGCCGTCGGCGGTCACGATGCGCGCCACGCGGCTCACACGGCCGGACGGCTGCACCCGGATCTCATCTCCCTTGCGCAGCTGCCCGCCCACGATGGTTCCGGCGAATCCACGGAAGTCGGGAGTCGGGCGGTTCACCCACTGGACCGGCATGCGCAGCGGCTGACTGCACAAGCCGGCCTGGTCGACCTCGACGGTGTCGAGCAGGTCGATCAGCGTCGGCCCTTGATACCACGGCATGACCGCGGAGGGCTGGAAGACGTTGTCGCCTTTGACGGCCGAGACCGGTATGCACGTGACTGTCGGCATGCCCAGCTGCTTCGCCAGTTCGCGATACTCCTGCTCGATGCCGGCAAACACCTCTCGGGAGTAGTCGACCAGATCCATCTTGTTGACCACAAGAACAATGTGGTGGATGCCGAGCAGCGAGACCAGGGTGCTGTGGCGCCGGGTCTGGGTGAGGACCCCCTTGCGCGCGTCGACCAGGATCACGCTCAGATCGGCTGTCGACGCACCGGTCACCATGTTGCGCGTGTACTGCTCGTGCCCCGGGGTATCCGCGACGATGAAGTTTCTCCCTTGGGTGGAGAAGAAGCGGTAGGCTACGTCGATGGTGATGCCCTGCTCGCGCTCGGCGGAAAGTCCGTCCAGCAGGAGCGCGTAGTCGATCTCGCCCGGTCGTGTCCCGACCCGCTTCGAGTCGGCTTCCAGGGCGGCGAGCTGGTCGTCGAACAAGGCTTTCGAATCGTAGAGCAGGCGCCCGATGAGCGTGCTCTTGCCGTCGTCGACGCTGCCGCAGGTATTGAAACGCAGCAGGCTCTTGGAGACGCGCAGGCGAATCCCCGCGTCGGCCTCGGCCTCGCGGGAGCCCGGCGCAACGGATGTGGGCTCGGCCGGTGTCGCCGCAGCGGCGCCAGCGCTGGAAGAGCCCGCCGCCCCTGGCGGACCATCTTTCCCTGGATTGGCGCTGCCCATCAGAAATAACCTTCCTGCTTCTTGGCTTCCATCGAGGAAGGCGCATCGTGATCGATGACACGACCTTCTCGTTCCGAGGTGCGGGCCGACGCGATCTCTTGGATGACCTCCGCCAAGGTCTCGGCGTTGGACTCCACCGCGCCGGTAAGGGGATAACAGCCCAAAGTACGGAATCTGACCTTCTTCATCATCGGCTTCTCCCCGGGCCGCAGCGGCATCCGGTCGTCGTCCACCATGATGAGGGCGCCATCGCGCTCCACGACCGGGCGTACGCGGCTGAAGTAGAGCGGAACGATGGGAACCTTCTCCAGATACAGGTACTGCCAAACGTCCAGCTCGGTCCAGTTCGAGAGGGGGAAGATGCGGATCGATTCGCCCTTGTGCTTGCGGGCGTTGTAGAGACGCCACAGCTCGGGCCGCTGGTTCTTGGGATCCCACCGGTGCAAGGCCGTGCGAAACGAGAACACCCTTTCCTTGGAGCGCGACTTTTCCTCGTCGCGCCGTCCGCCCCCGAAGGCGGCGTCGAATCCGTACTTGTCGAGGGCCTGCTTGAGCCCCTGGGTTTTCCACACGTCCGTGTGCACGGCCGAGCCGTGGGTAAACGGATTGATGCCCTTCTCCACCGCTTCGGGATTCAGGTGGACGATGAGCTGCATGCCCGATTCCTTGGCCATCCGGTCGCGCATGGCGTACATCTCGCGGAACTTCCAGGTGGTGTCCACATGCAACAAGGGAAAGGGCGGCACCGCGGGATAGAAGGCCTTGCGCGCCAGGTGCAACATGACCGAACTGTCCTTGCCGATGGAATAGAGCATGACCGGCCTCTCGGCCTCGGCAACCACCTCGCGCATGATGTGGATGCTCTCGGATTCGAGCCGCTGCAAATGGCTGAGGGTCGCCATGTTCAGCCGCGCTCGATGTAGGTCGGTGTGAAGTATTCGTCCTTGGTGTTCGGCACGAAAGTCATCTTCTTGCATTCGAACACCGACCGTCGCCCGTTCTGCTTGTTGATCATCTCCATGCGCATGGAACGATAGCGCTTCTTCTTTGCGTCGAGCAGCTTGATGTCGCTGGCGAGCAGCTCTTTGAGCAACCGGCCATCCGGACCATAGAAGAGACCGCGCAACACGGCGAACTTGCTTTTGCTTACCCAGTAGGTCTTCTTCGCGTAGCCTTCGGAATCGGCCGTCGCTTTGTCCTTCGGCAAGACGTCGATGGCCCAGCAGCTCTCGGCGCCGGCGCAAGTCTCTTCCTTCGCTATGGCGTAGGTGAAATCGTCAAGCGCCGGAATGTTGAGATCGGCATACGAGAATTCGCTGCCCATGAAGCTCTGCGAACCTTGTGAGCTCAGAATTCGACGGGTCTTTCGCAACGCCGGAAGATAGATCCACATGTCGTCGGCCTTGGCCTCGTAGTCGAAGACGAGAATTCCGGTCCCCTGGACGTCAGCCGGCGACAGGAAACGGTAAACTCGCTTCTCGGTCTTGCCGCCGTCGAACAGCTTGGTCGCCGCCGCGATTTCGCGTTCGCGGGTTTGCGCCTTCTCGTCGATGATGGTCATCCGAATCACCGCCTCCGAGCCATCCAGCTTTCTCGTCGCCGTGACCCTTTCCATGATATCCCGCGCCGACAGTCCCGCCTCGGCCTGTGCCGTGCGAGGGGGCAGCGAGCCGGCGGCGATCATGGTGACAAACAGGGAAAGCGTCAGTTGCCCTTCGGTCATGGAATTCCCTTCTTAGATGGTTGGCCGCAGCTTGATGTGAAGGACCAGTCGCCCCGCGACGGTGAGGCGGGTGCCTGCGCACGCTGCAGCTGCGCAGGTTCGCGGCAGTGGTGGACGGCACGGGCTAGCCATGGGACCCACCAGAGGCCTTCCCGGTCCACTCGCCGGTGGCCATCACCATGGAAAAGCCCGCCGCCGCACTGCCAAAGAACAGCTTGTCGCCGGGTCGCACGGTGCGCTCGCGCAAGAGTTGGTGGTAGGTCACTCCCACGCTGGCACTCGCGGTGTTGCCGTAGAGCGAGTGGGTGTAGATACCCTTGCCGGGGTCGACGCCGATCTCTTCCAGGATCTTCCTGACAATGATCTCGCTCGGTTGGTGGATGATGTAGTGCTCAATGTCGCTCGGCTGCAGGCCTATCGCGTGCAGGCGTTCCTTGATCCAAGGTGGAACCAGCTTGGCCAGGCGCATGAGCTCGACCGAGGATGAGAAGAAGGTTCCATCCACGGGCGCCTGGCACAGATCCCAGTGATCGGGCGCCGTCGTGGTGTTAATCGACAAGAGACGAGCGCCCCCGCCCGGAAAAGGAGACGATCGGAGCAGGACACAGGCGGCCGCGTTGCCGACAGTCAAGCCCGCAGATTTCATGCGCAGGTCCCGGACGGTTTGGATGTCGTAGGTCACATAGTGGCGCGACAACTCGGAGGTGCAGATCAGAGCTGTGCGGTAACCTTGGTGAAGGTTCAGGTAGGCTGCGGCGGCCTGAATCGCCTCGAGATGCCCGACGCAAGCCGCGGTGACATCGAAGGCGTGTGTCTTCTTGAGACCCAACTTCGCTGCCACTTCCATCGCCGTGGCCGGCTCGAAATACTGGCGCGCGATCCCGCCAAAGATGACGAGGTCAACCTCGTCCAGCGCCACTCGGTTCGTCTCCAGGCACTGCCGAGCGGCCGCGACGGCGTAGTCGGCCACTCGGCCTTTGGTATCGGACTCGAGGCGGCGCTCCACTGTCTTGCAAACCCCGAACAGGTGCTCGATCGCCGATTTCACTGGTGCAAATTGTTCGTCAGTACCTTTGAACTGGGCGCGAACCCGACGAATGGTCTCGGCATTATCGACGCGTCCCGCGGGAAAACTGACGCCCGGTTTCGAAAGGTGCAGTTCTGGCAAGCTCAAACGGAATCTCTCTTTCAGGGTGTTCTTCCGAACCCTACGACTGTTTACGAAAAACCCACCCTCGATCCCGAATCAGACCGCATGGAAAAAGATAAGCGATGGCAAGCCACAATACAAGGACACCTGCGACGGTGATCTGAATTCACCGCGCGGCCCCCCAGAGTGAGCGCAGCAAGGGCTCGCGAAAATCGCTGCCTGGGGCGAAGTAGCTCGCCAGCACGACCCGGCGGGTGCCTTGCTCGCGCTCGAACCTATCGACCATGACCTGTCCGGCGGCCGAAACCACCACCGTACGCAGAGAGTCACGCTCCACTGCGTAGATCAGCCGGTCGCCCTTCTGGTAGCCACGCTGGCGAAGCGACGCAAACCACTGCGGCAAACCCTGGTCGACCTGCCTTTCCAGACCAGCGTCAATCAAGCCAGCGACGCGCGCCTGTTCGAGGTTCTCGTGCACCACGCCTATCCATCGGTCGAGCGAGACGTCCCGCTTGAACTGCATCTGGACCACCGCGCGCCCGGCTGCAATGGCCACACTCGCCAGCTGCTGCGCCAGGTTGTCGGAATACACCTGTCCGCGCAGCAAGTTGGCCAGGCGACTCTGCGTCTGCTGGTCCACTCGCACGTCGATGGTTGCGACGTTGATTCTCAAGATGGTTTTCTGCAACATCATGTGCATGAGCGAGCACGGGCCTTGGGCCAGGCCGTTCGACTCGAGTGACGGCAGCGGTTCTGCGGCCACGCTGGCGCTCGCCAACGCCGCGATCAGGAGCCAAGCTCCCGCGGCCGCCGATGAGCGATCCCTCATGTGTCTCATCTTGCCTCTCATGGATGGCGGGCGTTGCATTCAAAACCTGTACAGAACATCGAGCGACACGAGGTGGGAGCTGGCGGTGTACGTGCCAGCGTTGATCGACGGGGAAGGTTGTCCGGGGTAGTTGGGGTTACAGGCCAACGGATCGGTGTAGGGCGCCACGCACATGCCGGACGGAACCTGTTGGTACACGCGTGCGTTGGCCTCGGAGACCGAGACGCTCGGCTGAACCTTGAGCATGTAGGCGACCGCCACTTCCAAACGCCAGAAGAACAGCGAGCCGCCCACGGCGCCGCCCAGTTGCGCCCCGCCCGGAAAGTCCACGTTGGCATAGGCAGGATCGGCGACCGCGCTCTCGTAGTACCCACCCGCGCGCAAGGTGAGCCTGCCCGGCATCACCGCATAGTCGCCACCCAGCTTCACGCCCAGGGTGTCCCGCCAGTGCTTCTCGATGTTGATCTGATCCACGTTCACGTACTGGCCGCGGCATCCTGATCCCATGCAGTTGGCCTGTAGTCCGTTGGCCTCGATGGTGAAACGCTTCACCCGCGACCACGTGACATATTCCAGATCCAGCTCGATGTCGAAACGCTCGCGGTTGCCCTGCAACTTGCGATAGCGCGCGCCGGCTCGCCCCACCATGGGCAGGGGGAACTTGAGGGACACGTCGTTGGCCGGTACGCCGTTTCGGGTAAGCAGGACACTGCTTCCCAGATCGGCGGTGTTGATCGGGCTGATCGACAGAGTGCTGTGGGTCACTACAGTGGCCGGTACCACCTGGCCTGACAGGCCAAACATCAGAGACGGAACCGGCCGGTACCACGCGCCGAGAATCGCGTTGAAGGTGAAGAGGGACGAGCCCTTGGTCGTCGCCACCATGTCGTAGTAGCCCGACACCGGGTTGGCGTTGCTAGCGCCGGACAACGGGTTGCCGTTGATCACGAGCGAGTAGTTGAGGGTTGGCACACTTATCCACTCCGCGCTGGCTCCCACACCGAAGAGCTCGTGGTACTTCCACGCGGCGCTCGCCACGTAATTGAGAATGATGGATTCGCGATCAATCATCATGTAGCGCTGCCCGTCGCCAAGTCCGCTGCCGAGCGGAAAGGCTTCCTGGCTGATTCCCGGCGGCGCGTAGACCGCCAAGGCGAATCCCCAGTCGCGTAGGCCGAGCTTCGAGGCCACCCCCGCCATGGGAACGAATGGTTGCCAGGGCTTGCCATTGCTCACTTTGTCGAAGCTGACCATTGGCGCGCCAGCCTGTCCGTAGTCCCGCGTGGGAGCGCGGGCGAATGAGTAGGCGTTGTACGAAATCTGGTTACCCACCTCGATGAGCGTGGTTTCGAGATTGGCAAGCCCGGCGGGATTGAAAATCACCGCGGAGAGATCGTCGGCCTTGGCCGTGAACGCACCCGCCCGGCCGGCCGCTCGAGCGCCCAGGGTGCCGGAGAAGTAGCCACCGTCCGCAAGAGCCGGGGCCACCAGTATCGCCGATCCGAGTAGTGCGGTGAGGGCAACGAGGGATTTCATGATCTAGCGATGGTCTGGCGGCCGAAGCGCGGCGCCACTAGCTGGGGTTGAGAATCGCCACCGCGACGGGTGCCGGGCTCTGGCACGAGCTGCACAGTAGCGCGACCCCCCAGAACCCGTTGCCTTGGCCGGCGAAGCCCGTGAAAGCCACGCCCTGGTCGGTCTGGGCGCTGGCGAGGTCGACACTCTTGGCTCCGGTCGGAATCGCGACTCGGTAGATCGAGGTCGCAATCCGGTCAAAGTCGAGGCAGTGTGCCTGCAACTCCGCGACGGTCATCTGGTAGTAACCCAAGAAGAGACTGTCGAGCTTTTGGTAGATGACCTGGTTGCCAAGGCCATCCTGGGTGAGCTGGCTCCAGTCGATCACGTAGGGACCGGCGGCCGGGATGTTCACGGGCTTAGGCGTTTGCAGGTCGGCCGTGAACGCCAGGATGCTGGCACCCTCAGGCGCGGCGACCGAAAGGTTCGTCTCGCCGGGCGTGGGTTCGATGAAGACCATGGACTTGGAGCCCACGCCGGGCGTCGCTCCCTGGGCGAACAGCAGGAGGTATTTCGTGTCGGGCGCCACCACGTAGTCCTGGGCGGGCACGAGCGCGGCGCCGCCCAGCTTGAACGTGGACAAGTCGGCGCACGTCGAGGGTGGCGTTGTGGTGTGGTCGACCAGGAACGTGCGGTACAGCTGGACGTTCTTCGCTTGCTGGAACTGGCTGGCGGCGAATTGGGCCGCGATCTGCTGCTCGGTTATGCCTATGGTTTGCAGGAAAGTCACGGCGTCTATGTCGGTCACCGGATTCAGGGGATGATTGAGCAGGTCGGTGCTGAGCGTGTTCCAGCAGATATGCAGATCGGCCCCGGGCGCCGTCGCCACCTGAGGAATGGTCAATACGTCGGTTGCCTTGTAGTTGTTTTCGTTCTTGATGGAAGCGCTGACCGTTCCCGCATCGGTGCTGGGCGAGCTTCCGCAGGCGGGAAGGAGCGCCGCCAGAAGCCACAGCGCCAGCGGAGGAAGCCAGCCACGCTGCCATCCACGGCGCAAGCGATCTATGTAGGAACCCATAGCTGCTGTGAGTGTGTTGTTGCGCATTCGAGTAGTCCTTTCAGAAGGTAGATCGAAGCTCGAGGTAGCCCGCGCTCATGAGCTGATCGACGAGGCCGAAGATTGTGCCGTGCGGACCCGAGCCGACCTCGGCCCCCACATAGGCGATCATCTGGTCGGACAGGTGGTAGCCGATTCTCGGTGTGGTCAGCCACTCTCTGGTCGAGACGTTGTACATGCCGACCGCGGAAAGCGACAATACCTCGTGCAGGGTGAGCCATTCGACGCGTGCGGTGGCGAGGTGCTGGATCCGCTCCGTCTGCGAGAAGATCATCTGGTTGATCCTCGAAAGCTCGGAGTTGATGGTGTTGGTATACGAGTCCACGAACGGCACGGCTTCGGCCGGGGTCATCTCCAGGACCGTCGGGTCGAGTTTCATGACCGGTTCCGTCTCTTTCTTCCAGTCGAAGGTGTAGCGCCCCAGGTATTGCACGATGACCGCAACCGGGCCAAACGCATGATCCAAACCGAGCGCGTATTGCAGGTCGGGACGGGGCGCGTAGATGTGGCTCTTGTAGTTGAACGGCCGTCGATAAGCCGCTTCCCCGCGAACCGCGACGATGTCGCCCAGGGCCGTCGAGAAGTCGAAGCCGATGACTTGATGCTTGTAGGCAGTCCGCGCGATCACGACCGACGGGTCCATGTTCTCGACCGACGGGTCGTGGAAGGTCAAGTTGGTAAGCGAGACGCCGGGCAGCGGCGCGTAGCCGCACAGGTAAGAGACGGACACCTCCACGCTGGGAAGCTCGAGATGCAAGCGCCCGGCCTCCAACCAGTTCTCGGCCCTGGGCGAGGGATAGACCGGCGTGCCGAAGCTGACGAATTGCGGGAGACCGACGGGGGGCAGCTCGGTCGCGACGTAGGACGGCATCCACACCCCCTCGAGACGCAGGGGCAAGGGCGCGAGACGCAAGAATAGGCGTGCACCGACGTTGCCGACTCGCCGGTCGTCCTCGATGGGGGAGCGGATGCGAAAATCACTCGGCGTCAGGTTGTTGGTCGGATTCAGGAGATCGGCGCGGCCCCACACAATGATTTGCTTGCCCACCCTGAGATCGAGGGGACCGAGATAGGCGGTGGCGTAGGCTTCGCGCAGATCGAGGAAGGTCTGGTGTTGATCGCCTTGCAGGCCATAGCGCACCCGCGCTTCGGCGAAACCTTCGCCGTACGGACTCTTGGCAGTTCTCGCCAACAGAGCAAGCTCACCATAAGCCGCCTTGATGTCGGCCTGCCGAACAGCCGGGATTTTTCCAACAAACACGTCGCCACGCATGTAGCCATTCAAACGCAGAGGCGTGGGCGAGGGCGCGGCCATCGCCGCAACTTCGGACGCCGCAGGCTGGCTCTTCTCGAAGAGGCCACCGGCCTCGCTTTGCGCCGACTCGGAGGGCGGAGCGGCTGGCTCCACGGGCGGGGCTGTCACCCCAGCCTCGGCCGCGATTGCGCCCGCGTCAGGCGCGCCGGCCTCGGCCGGATCAGCGGGTCCTTGGGCAAGAGCTCGTCCACTCAGCAGAGCCAACACGGCTCCCGGTAGTGCGAAGGCCCGACGATCAAGCACGGGAGCCTCCTCGGGGCACCCCGGTCCACTTCCCGGTCGCCGTCACGCGCAGGTTGAGCCCGGCGGGAATGCCGGCCCCGGCCAGCTGGCGCGCGCAGAGGATGCAGACATCTCGTTCCTCCACAATGCCGAGAATCATCAGCGCATCTAACCTCAAAGCAGGTGGCGAAGCTAGCCCATGTTTAGCGAATCGGCGGCCCCTGCGCCGCATCCTCGGTCGTCGCCATAGGCCGCGGCACTACACTTGCGAATACCAGGACGGGAGCTTCCGCTCGTTCGAGGATTCTACGACGCTCAAGTGCGAGAAGGCGTCCGAGGGCAAGCCCGTCATTCAGAGTGACGAGAAGAACCTCACGCCAGCTGAGGCCGTCACCATCTGCAAGGACCTGAGCGAAGTCAAACGCGCCTTCTCGAACTCGAAGGCGCACCTCCTGGTCGCTCGCTTGCTTTCTGCCAGGGCGAGCGTTCGAAAGGCAGCTCAGGGCTGCGCCGCACGCTGGACTCTCTATGGCTCTAAGCTAGCCATGCCGATAGCGCCGAAGACTAGGTAGCGCCGCTCCAAATTGACGCGGTTTTGATCTGGGGCATCGCGCCATGAGGGTGGAGACCTTCACCGCGGCTCGGGCCCTGCAAGCCGGGCGCTTTTTTTTTGAAAATCCATGGCAACGGAGGCTGGGTCTGCCGGCACTAACCGTAACGGGAGGAGTCTGTGCGGTTTGCCCTTCGCAGCCGCCCCGCG
>Ga0335069_10016023_pt1 | contig 10471 bp, 4 predicted proteins | sample Lox_Sample_11_FD_206714 | JGI IMG/M metagenome (GOLD analysis project Ga0335069, IMG submission 206714) | Soil microbial communities from Loxahatchee National Wildlife Refuge, Florida, United States - Lox_Sample_1.1 | ecosystem: Environmental > Terrestrial > Soil > Wetlands | place: USA: Florida...
AGCAGATCTCGACCGCCGGCACGGAGGCCTCGGGCACGGGCAACATGAAGGCCGGGCTCAACGCTGCGCTGACCATCGGCACCCTCGACGGCGCCAACCTCGAGATCCGGGACGAGGTGGGAGAAGAGAACATCTTCATCTTCGGCCACACCGCCGACGACATCGAGGCTCTGCGCGCCTCGGGATACGACCCGGGGGCCGCGCTGCGGGAGAGCGCGGACCTGCAGCGCGCGGTCGAGGTGATCGCCGAGGGCCCCCTGGAGCGCGCCCACCCCGGCCTGTTCCGGCCGATCGTGGAGGAGCTGCTGGGGCGGGACCGCTACTTCCTGTGCGCCGACTTCGACGCGTACCTCCAGTGCCAGGGCCGTGCCGCCGGGGCGTACCGGCGCCCGGACGAGTGGGCCCGGATGTCGATCCTCAACGTGGCCGGGATGGGCCGCTTCTCCAGCGACCGCACGATCGCGGAATACGCCTCCGAGGTCTGGGGGGCGACGCCGGTGCGGGTCAGCTACCGGCCGCGCTGAGCCCGCCGCGTCAGGCGGGCGTCTCCCAGACGGGGTCGGTCAGGCCGGCCACCGTCCGGGTGGGTGAGCCGTCGTACAGGTCGAGGACCACGATCTCGTTCGTGCCCTGGCGCAGCCACACGCCCGGGCAGAACAGCGCCTGCTGGGGGCCGACGCGCCAGTGCCGGCCCAGGTGGTGACCGTTCACCCAGACGTTCCCCTTCGTCCACCCGCGGGTGTCGATGTAGGTGTCGCCGGTCCGGGCCAGCTCGAAGCGGCCGCGGAAGAAGGAGGGGCCGCGCGGCGGTGTCTTCGAGAACTCCAGGCCGGCCAGGTCGCTGCAGGGCAGGCGGAACATCTGCCAGCCGGTGAGAATGGTGCCGTCGAGGGTGACCCTCCCGACGATGCCCTTGCGGTCCTCGTAGAGCTTCGGGCCGAAATTGATGCGGCCGCTGTTCTCCACCAGTATGTCGAGCGGCTGGCTCGCCGAGAGCGAGACCGTCGCAGCGGTCTCGCCCAGCCGGCGGTCGAGGGTGGCCAGCCGCCGGCCGTCCTGCAGGACGACCGCGAAGTCGCGCGGCTCGTCGATCTCCAGGCGGGCGCCGGAGGCGGCCCGGGCCTGGGTTCGGTAGAGGACGAAGCCGTAGGACTGGCCCAACTCCTCGAAGGTCAGCGGGCGCGGCGAGGAGACGGGCTCGCCCGCGAGGCCCAGCAGCGGCGCCGTCTCGCTGAGCTCGAAACGGGGGATCGCGATCATGGGCAGGGGGGCGGGGGGCTCGGGCAGCGTCTCGCCCGGCGGCAGATGCTTGCGGATCACCTCGCGGTAGAGGGCGAACTTGGGGGCGAGGCGGCCGGCCTCGTCGATGGGCGAGTCGTAGTCGTACGAGCTGATCGTCGGCTCGTAGCCCTTCCCCACGGTGGCGAAGTTGGCGCCGTTCATGAACCCGCGGCTCGAGCCGCCGTGGACCATGTAGAGGTTGAAGGAGATGCCGCGCTCCAGCATCCAGTCGATCCCGGCGAGATGGACCCTGTTGTCGCCGGTGTGGTGCCGCTCGCCCCAGTGGTCGAACCAGCCGACCCAGTACTCGCCGCACATGCGCGGCACGCCCTGACGGAAGCGCGCGAGGTTGGCGAACTCGCGCTCGGGGGCGCCGCCGAAGTTGATCACCGAGGTCACCTCCGGCAGCGTGCCGCCGGCGAGCTCCCGGGGCTCCGAGCCGTCGGAGGTGTACAGCGGCACCTCGATGCCGGAGTCGACGATCATGCGGCGGATGGCGTCCAGGTACTGCTTGTCGTGGCCGAAGGAGCCGTACTCGTTCTCGACCTGCAGCATCAGCACCGGGCCGGCGCGCGTGACCTGCAGCGGAGCGACGCGGGCGAGCAGGGCCTTCAGGTAGCGGGAGGCTGCCGCCAGGAAGCGGGGATCGGTCGTGCGCACCTTGATGTCCGGCGTCTCGTAGAGCCAGGAGGGGAACCCGCCGAACTCCCACTCGGCGCACGAGTACGGGCCGGGGCGGACCAGGACCCACAGGCCCTCCTCCTGCGCGGTGCGGACGAAGGTGGCGACGTCGAGGTCCCCGGCGAAGTCGTGCTGGCCCGGACGGGGCTCGTGCATGTTCCAGAACGAGTACGTGCAGAGGGTGTTGAGACCCATCGCCCGCATCTTCCTCATGCGGTCGCGCCAGTACTCGCGCGGCACCCGCGCGTAATGCATCTCCCCGGAGCGGATGACGAAGGGCCTGCCGTCGAGGACGAAGCGGTCGCCCTGGATGGAGAACGAATGGGAGTCGGCGGCGAGCGCGTTGGGGAGTGCGGGGGCTGCGGCGATCAGACCGAGGGCGTGGCGGCGCTTCATGGGCCGAGAGTCTATCTCCTTCGCCCACAGGACGATCGGGGCGGGCCGCCGAGCCGGCATTTGCAAAGAAGCTGTCAATTGCCGCCCGGCGGCGGCGACGACCGTGCCGCCGCGCTACGATGTCAGGTTGAAGCACAGCCTCGGCTGGCGAACGGCGAGTCGATCGCCGGTCCGGCGATCGCTCGAGCTTGACGATCTCCTCCCCTGGGCCGTGCTCGTGCTCGCCGGATTGTCGGCACGGGCCGCGCGTCGGGAGGCCGGACGTGAGTCGCGTGCGGCGTGCCCGGAGGAACGATGACGGAGCAGCCTGAGCGTCGCAAGCGGCGGCGGGTGACGTGGATCGTGGTGCTGGTGGTCGCGGTGGCCGCGGCCGTCTGGCTGATGCGCCGCGGCGACCCGCCGACGGCTCGTATCGCTCGTGCGGCGAACCCGCGCCTGGTGCCGGTGGTGGCGGCGACGGCGCGCCTGAGCGACATGCCCGTCTACGTCGACGGCCTGGGGACGGTGACCGCGATCGCCACCGTCACCGTGCGCAGCCGGGTGGACGGCCAGCTGCTGAACGTGAACTACCGCGAGGGGCAGCTGGTGAGCCCGGGCGACCTGCTGGCCGAGATCGACCCGCGGCCGTTCCAGGTGCAGCTGCTGCAGGCCCAGGGCCAGCAGGCCCGCGACGAGGCGAACCTCGCCAACGCCCGGCTCGACCTGCAGCGTTACCAGACGCTGCTGGCCCAGGACTCGATCCCGCGCCAGCAGCTCGACACCCAGGTCGCGCTGGTCAGCCAGCTCGAGGCCACGATCAAGAGCGACCAGGCCCAGGTCGAGAGCGCGAAGCTGAACCTCGTCTACTGCCGGATCACCTCGCCCATCGCCGGCCGGGTCGGTCTGCGCCTGGTGGACCCGGGCAACATGGTGCACGCCTCGGACCCCAACGGCCTGGTGGTGGTGACGCAGCTGTCGCCGATCGCGGTCGTCTTCACCATCCCCGCGGACCGGCTGGCGCCGGTGACCGCGCAGATGAGGCAGGGCCGGCGGCTGGCGGTCGAGGCCTGGGACCGCGACCTGCGCACGCGGCTCGCCACCGGCACGCTGGAGGCCGTCGACAACCAGATCGACGTCACCACCGGGACGGTGCGGCTGAAGGCCACCTTCTCCAACGAGGACCGGACGCTTTTCTCCAACCAGTTCGTGAACGCGCGGCTGCTGGTGGACACCCTGCGCGGGGCGGTGGTGGTGCCCACGGCGGCGCTGCAACGCAGCGCGCAGGGGACCTTCGTCTGGGCGGTGAAGCCCGACAGCACCGTCGAGATCCGCGACGTCGACGTGCAGCTCACCGAGGGCGAGCAGACGGCCATCGGTCGCGGCCTCCAGCCCGGGGTCCCCGTGGTGGTGGAGGGCGTCGACAACCTGCAGCCGGGCACGAAGGTCGCGTCGGCGCCGCCCGGAGCGGTCCCGACGCGGGCCGGCGCCGGCCAGGAAGGCGGCGGCGGCGTGGCGACGAGGACGACGCGTTGAGCCCGTCCCGGCCCTTCATCCTCCGGCCCATCGCCACCTCGCTGCTGATGGCGGGGCTGCTGATCGCCGGCGCGCTGGGCTTCAAGCTGCTGCCGGTGTCGGCGCTGCCGCAGGTGGACTACCCCACCATCCAGGTGGTCACCTTCTACCCCGGCGCCAGCCCCGAGGTGATGGCCTCGGCGGTGACGGCGCCGCTCGAACGCCAGTTCGGCCAGCTGCCCGGCCTCAGCCAGATGACCTCCACCAGCTCCGAGGGCGGCTCGGTGATCACCCTGCAGTTCGCCCTGGAGCTCAACATCGACGTGGCGGAGCAGGAGGTGCAGGCGGCCATCAACGGCGCCGGGACCTTCCTCCCGCGCGACCTGCCGAACCCGCCCATCTACAGCAAGACCAACCCCGCCGACGCCCCCATCCTGACGCTCGCGCTCACCTCGAAGACGCTCCCCCTCACCAAGGTGGAGGACTTCGCCGACACCCGCTTCGCCCAGAAGATCTCCCAGCTCCCCGGCGTCGGCCTGGTGAGCATCAGCGGCGGGCAGAAGCCGGCGGTGCGCGTGCAGGTGAACCCGACGGCGCTGTCCTCGTACGGCCTCACCATGGAGGACGTGCGGGCCGCCATCGGCGCGGCCAACGTCAACCAGGCCAAAGGCAGCTTCGACGGCCCCCGCCAGCTCTACGCGATCGACGCCAACGACCAGGTGCTCACCAGCGATCAGTACAAGCCCCTGATCGTGGCCTACCGCAACGGCGCGCCGGTGCACCTCTCCGACATCGCCACCGTGGTGGACGGTGCGGAGAACGTCAAGCAGGCGGCCTGGATGAACCTGGTCCCGGCGGTGATCCTCAACATCCAGCGCCAGCCAGGCGCCAACATCATCGCGGTGGCCGACCGCATCAAGGCCCTGCTGCCGCAGCTGCGCGCCTCGCTGCCCGCCTCGGTGCAGGTGGCGGTGCTCACCGACCGCACCACCACCATCCGCGCCTCGGTGAGCGACGTGGAGTTCGAGTTGATGTTGACGGTGGCGCTGGTGGTGATGGTCATCTTCCTGTTCCTGCGCACGCTCTCCGCCACCGTGATCCCCAGCGTGGCGGTGCCCCTGTCTCTGTTCGGCACCTTCGGGGCCATGTACCTGCTGGGCTTCAGCCTCAACAACCTGACGCTGATGGCGCTCACCATCGCCACCGGCTTCGTGGTGGACGACGCCATCGTGATGATCGAGAACATCTCGCGCTACGTGGAGGAGGGAGAGCCGCCCCTGCAGGCCGCACTCAAGGGCGCCGAGCAGATCGGCTTCACCATCCTGTCGCTGACCGTTTCCCTGATCGCGGTGCTGATCCCGCTGCTGTTCATGGGCGACGTGGTGGGGCGGCTGTTCCGCGAGTTCGCCATCACCCTGTCGGTCACCATCCTGGTCTCGGCCGCCGTCTCGCTGACGCTCACCCCCATGATGTGCGCGCGCCTGCTCAAGCACCGCCGACCCGAGGAGCAGGGGCGCTTCTACCGCGTCTCGGAGAAGGCCTTCGGCGACGTGATCGGCTTCTACGGGCGGACGCTGCGCCTCGTGCTCGACCATCAGCAGGCCACGCTGGTGGTGGCCGTGGCCACGCTGGCGGCCACCATCCTCCTCTACGTGGTGATCCCCAAGGGCTTCTTCCCGGTCCAGGACACCGGGGTGATCCTCGGCATCTCGGAGGCCTCGCAGACCGTGTCCTTCCCGGCCATGGCCGCGGGCCAGCAGGCGCTGGCACGGGTGATCCTGCGCGACCCGGCGGTGGAGAGCCTGTCCTCCTTCATCGGCGTCGACGCCACCAACCCCACCCTCAACAGCGGGCGCATCCAGATCAACCTCAAGCCCATCGAGGAGCGGGGCGTGCGCACCCCGGAGATCATCCGGCGGCTGCAGCCCGAGCTGGCCAAGGTCCCCGGCATCACCCTGTTCATGCAGCCGATCCAGGACCTGACGGTGGAGAACCGGGTCAGCCGCACGCAGTACCAGTACAGCCTGGAGTGTCCGGACTCCAGCCAGCTGGCGATCTGGGTGCCGAGGGTGGTCGAGCGCCTGCGGACCCTGCCCGAGCTGCGCGACGTGGCCAGCGACCTGCAGAACGACGGGCTGGCGGCGCACCTGGTGCTCGACCGCACCACCGCCTCACGCCTGGGGATCACCCCCCAGATGCTGGACGACGCCCTCTACGACTCCTTCGGCCAGCGGCAGGTCTCCACCATGTTCACCCAGCTCAACCAGTACCGGGTGGTGCTGGAGGCGGAGCGGCGTTTCCAGGCGACGCCGCAGGACCTGTCGAAGGTCTACCTGCGCGCCGGCGGCGGGTCGGTGCCGCTCGACGCCTTCACCCGGGTGGAGCTGCGCCCCACCCCGCTGGCCGTCAACCACCAGGGCCAGTTCCCGGCCGCCACCGTCTCCTTCAACCTGGCGCCGGGCGCGGCGCTGGGGTACGGGATCCGCGCCGTCGAGAAGGCCACGGCGCAGATGAACCTGCCCGCCAGCATCCAGGGCGAGTTCCAGGGCACCGCCCGGGCCTTCCAGGCCTCGCTCACCAACCAGCCGCTGCTGATCCTGGCGGCGGTGGTGACCGTCTACATCCTGCTGGGCGTCCTCTACGAGAGCTACATCCACCCGCTGACCATCCTCTCCACGCTGCCGTCGGCGGGGGTGGGCGCCCTCCTGTCGCTGATGCTGTTCGGGATCGAGTTCTCGGTGATCGCGCTCATCGGCATCATCCTGCTGATCGGCATCGTGGAGAAGAACGCGATCATGATGATCGACTTCGCGCTCGACGCCGAGCGCAAGGAGGGCCGGCCGCCGCAGGAAGCCATCTTCCAGGCCGCCCAGCTGCGCTTCCGGCCCATCCTGATGACCACCCTGGCGGCCCTGTTCGCCGGGGTGCCGCTGGCGCTGGGCGGCGGCATCGGCGCCGAGCTGCGCCGGCCGCTGGGGATCGCCATCGTGGGCGGGCTGATCTTCAGCCAGCTGCTGACCCTCTACACCACGCCGGTCGTCTACCTGGCCTTCGACCGGCTGGCGCGACGCCTGGTGGCCCGCCGGGAGCGGGTGGGACGGCCCCAGCTCGCGAAGCCGGAGAACGCGTGAGCCTCTCCTCGCCCTTCATCCAGCGGCCGATCGCCACCACCCTGCTGACGGTGGCGGTGGCCCTGGCCGGGGGCATCGCCTTCTTCCTGCTGCCGGTGTCGCCGCTGCCGCAGGTGGAGTTCCCCACCATCAACGTCAACGCCGGCCTGCCCGGCGCCAGCCCCGAGACCATGGCCTCCTCGGTGGCGACGCCGCTGGAGAGGCAGTTCGGGCGCATCGCCGGGATCACCGAGATGACCTCCTCCAGCGGCCTCGGCTCCACCAACATCACCCTGCAGTTCGAGCTCAGCCGCAACATCGACGCCGCCGCCCGCGACGTGCAGGCAGCGATCAACGCCGCCCGCGGCCAGCTCCCCGCCAACCTGCCGAGCAACCCGTCCTACCGCAAGATCAACCCGGCGGACGCGCCCATCCTGCTGATGGCGCTGACCTCGGACGTGGTCGAGCGCGCCCGCATCTACGACATCGCCTCCTCGCGCCTGCAGCAGCAGCTCTCGCAGGTGGAGGGTGTCGGCCAGGTGGTGGTGGGCGGCGGTGCGCTGCCGGCGGTGCGGGTCGACCTCAACCCCACGACGCTCAACCACACCGGCCTCTCGGTCGACGACGTGCGCACGGCCCTGGCGGCGGCCAACACCAACCGCCCCAAGGGCTCGCTCTCCGGCGACCGCCAGAGCCTGATGCTGACCACCAGCGACCAGCTGCTCACGGCGGCGGAGTACCGGCCGCTGGTGATCCGCTACGCGGACGGCGCCGCCCTGCGGCTCTCCGACGTGGCCCGGGTGACCGACGGAGTGGAGGACGTGCGCACCATCGGGCTGTCCAACGGCAAGCCCGCCATCATCATGATCATCTTCCGGCAGCCCGGGGCCAACATCATCGACACCGTCGACCGGGTGCGCTCGCTGCTGCCGCAGCTGCGGGCCTCCATCCCGCCCACCATCGACATGCGGGTGGTGATCGACGCCACCCGCACCATCCGCGCCTCGGTCCGGGACGTGGAGCTGACGCTGGCCCTCTCCATCTCCCTGGTGGTGGGGGTGGTGTTCGTGTTCCTGCGCAGCGTCCGTTCCACGGTCATTCCCAGCGTGGCGGTGCCGGTGTCGCTGATCGGCACCTTCGGGGCGATGTACCTGCTCGGCTACAGCCTGGACAACCTCTCGCTGATGGCCCTCACCGTGGCCACCGGCTTCGTGGTGGACGATGCCATCGTGGTGGTCGAGAACATCACCCGCCACCTGGAGCAGGGCACTCCGCCCCTGGAGGCGGCGCTCATGGGCGCCGGCGAGATCGGCTTCACCGTGGTGTCGATCAGCCTGTCGCTGGTGGCGGTCTTCATCCCCATCCTGCTGATGGGCGGCATCGTGGGGCGGCTGTTCCGCGAGTTCGCGGTGACGCTCTCGGTGGCCATCGCCATGTCGCTGGTCATCTCGCTGACCACCACCCCCATGATGTGCGCCCGGCTGCTGCGGCCGGCGGGCGAGGAGCGCCACGGGCGGCTGTACCGTGCCAGCGAGCGCGGCTTCACGGCGGTGCTCGGCTTCTACGAGCGCACCCTGGGCTGGGTGCTGCGCCACCAGCCGCTGATGCTGCTGGTCACGCTCGCCACCATGGCGGGGACCGTCTACCTCTACGCCAGGATCCCCAAGGGCTTCTTCCCCCAGCAGGACACCGGACGCATGAACGGGATGATCCAGGCCGACCAGGACACCTCCTTCCAGGCCATGCAGAAGAAGCTCACCGCCTTCATCACCACCGTGGCCCAGGACCCCGCGGTGGAGAGCGCCAACGGGTTCGTGGGCGGCACCTCGAACTCGGGACGCATGTTCGTCGGCCTCAAGCCGCAGGACCAGCGCGACGTCACCCCGGACCGCATCATCGCCCGCCTGCGCGGCCAGCTCGCCCACGTCCCCGGCGCCGCCCTCTACCTGCAGCCGATCCAGGACGTGAGGGTGGGCGGGCGGCTGGGAGGCGCCCAGTACCAGTACACGCTGCAGGCCGACGACGCGGACGAGCTCTTCGCCTGGGCGCCGCGGGTGCTGCAGCGCCTGCGCCGGCTGCGCGAGGTGACCGACGTCAACAGCGACCAGCAGAACCACGGCCTGCAGTCCTCGATCGAGATCGACCGCCAGACCGCCTCGCGGTTGGGCATCAGCGCCGCGGCCATCGACTCCACGCTCTACTCCGCCTTCGGCCAGCGCCAGGTCTCCACCATGTACCGGGAGCTCAACCAGTACCACGTGGTGATGCAGGTGGCGCCCGAGTTCTGGCAGGACCCGAGCGCGCTGCGCTATGTGTACGTGAAGGCGACCGACCGCAGCCTGGTCCCGCTGTCCGCCTTCGCCCGCGTCGCCACCAGCACGGCGCCGCTCACCGTCAACCACTCCGGCCAGTTCCCGTCGGTGACCATCTCCTTCAACCTGCCGATCGGCGTGGCCCTGGGCCAGGCCACGGACGCCATCCGCGAGGCCGAGCGCGAGATGCGTCTGCCCTCCACCGTCCGCACCAGCTTCTCGGGGACCGCCCAGGCCTTCCAGGAGTCGCTGGCCAACGAGCCCATCCTGATCGCGGCGGCGCTGCTCGCCGTTTACATCGTCCTGGGCGTCCTCTACGAGAGCCTGATCCACCCGGTGACCATCCTCTCCACGCTGCCCTCGGCGGGCGTGGGCGCCCTGCTGGCGCTGCTGCTGTTCCACTACGACCTCTCGGTGATGGCCCTCATCGGCATCATCCTGCTGATCGGCATCGTCAAGAAGAACGCGATCCTGATGATCGACTTCGCCATCGAGGCCGAGCGCCGCGAGAAGAAGCGCCCCGAGGAGGCCGTCTTCCAGGCCTGCCTGCTGCGCTTCCGGCCGATCATCATGACCACGATGGCGGCCCTGCTGGGCGGGCTGCCGCTGGCCGTGGGCGGCGGCACCGGGTCCGAGCTGCGCCGGCCGCTCGGCATCGCCATCGTCGGCGGGCTGATCTTCAGCCAGATGCTGACGCTGTACACGACGCCGGTCGTCTACCTCTACCTGGACCGGGCGCGGCTGTGGTGGGCCCGGGTCCGGCACGGTCGCCCGGCGACGGAGTTCCCGTCGCCCGGCGCCGCCTCCTGATGGAGCACGCCAGAATGAGATCGAGCCTGGCCTTGGCCGTGCTGTTGTCGCTGCTCGCCGGGTGCGCCGTGGGCCCGCGCTACGTCCCTCCCCGGGCGCCGGTTCCGCCGGGGTTCAAGGAGGCCCCGCCCGCGGGCACGGGCGACTGGAAGACCGCCCAGCCCGGCGACCAGCTGGCGCGCGGCAGATGGTGGGAGCTGTTCGGCGACCCGGAGCTGTCGGCGCTGGAGGAGAGGATCGACGTCTCCAACCAGCAGCTGGCACGCGCCGAGGCGGCGTGGCGTGCGGCCCGCGCGGTCGCCCGCGTGGCGAAGGCGGACTTCTACCCCACGATCGCGACCAGCCCGTCGGTGACGAGGGCCCACGGCCGCCCCAGCCAGACGACCATCC
>Ga0335069_10016024_pt1 | contig 10469 bp, 13 predicted proteins | sample Lox_Sample_11_FD_206714 | JGI IMG/M metagenome (GOLD analysis project Ga0335069, IMG submission 206714) | Soil microbial communities from Loxahatchee National Wildlife Refuge, Florida, United States - Lox_Sample_1.1 | ecosystem: Environmental > Terrestrial > Soil > Wetlands | place: USA...
TTGTGTGCCGAACATGTTCGACAGCTTGGGGGTGAAAGTCCCCTGCCCAGCCTGGTGGAGGTGAAGGGCTAGAGAAGCGCAAGGGCGCCGTCGCGAGGCGGAGTCTGAAAGAAGCGTGGATCAAAGGCGCGAGCCGATGAACAAGAACCGGATGATGAGGCCTACGGTGTGGGGCGAGCTGGCAAAGGACAGCGAAGCCCGCATCCACCAAGCACACTGGTGGTAAATCCGGCGGTTGCGCGCGAAAGGCGGTCGAACTTACTTCGGGAGACCCGCAGCATGTCACGGAACCGTGACTGAGAGTGGAGTGATCCATTCTGACCGTGCAGCGGGAGTCAGCAGCGGGCATAGTAGGCCGCAAGGTCGAAGGCCCAAACGGTAAGGAGCGACGAGTAGGACGCAGGACTCGATGAACGACAAGCGGCAGAAGAACCAGCTACAGATGGTGCTGGCCTATACCGGGGAGGGGAGGAGTGAAGCTCCAAGGGCTCCGCGGGAAGGGACCGAATCGTTCACGGCGAAGAGCGAAACCGAAAGTCCGGCTGGAGCAGAGCAACTGATGGAAGAGGCCTGCGGGCGGGAGAACTGCCAGCGGGCTTTACGACGAGTGAAGGCCAACAAGGGCAGTCCGGGAAGCGACGGCATGAAAGTGTCGGAGTTATCGGGCTACCTGAAGCAGCACTGGCCAGCGATTCGGGAACAGCTGTTGAGCGGGACTTATGAGCCGCAACCGGTAAGACGAGTAGAGATCAAGAAGCCGGACGGGGGGATGCGCAAGTTGGGCATTCCCACGGTGCTGGATCGGCTTGTCCAGCAGGCGGTGATGCAGGTTCTGCAAAGCAGGTGGGACCCGACGTTTTCCGAGCACAGTCACGGGTTTCGTCCGCAGCGCTCGGCGCATCAGGCGGTGGCCAAGGCGCAGCAGTACATCGCCGCAGGCAACCGCTGGGTGGTGGACGTCGACCTGGAAAAGTTTTTCGATCGGGTCAATCACGACAAGCTGATGGCGGCGGTGGCGCGGCGGGTGAACGACAAGAGGATGCTCAGGTTGATCCGAGCGTTCCTGGAGTCGGGCGTGATGGAGAACGGGCTGGTGAGTCCGGTGGAGGAAGGAACCCCGCAAGGAGGGCCTTTGTCACCGCTGCTGTCGAATCTCGTGCTCGACGAACTCGACCGGGAGTTAGAGCGACGCAAACACCGTTTCGTACGCTACGCGGATGATTGCAATATCTACGTGGCCAGCGAACGGGCGGGGAAGCGAGTCATGCAGAGTGTGACGAGCTTCCTCCGGCGGCGGCTCCAGCTCAAGGTGAATGAGGCCAAGAGCGCGGTGGCTCGACCGCAGGAGCGCAAGTTTCTGGGCTTCAGCTTTACCGGCAGGAGAGAACCGAAACGGCGCATCGCGCCCAAGGCTCTGCTCCGCTGTAAGCAAAGAGTCCGGCAACTGACGCGACGGACGCGAGGAGTGAGTCTGGAACGGATGACGAAGGAACTCGCCACCTACTTACGAGGCTGGAAGAGTTACTTCGGCTTCAGCCAGACACCCTCGGTGCTGCGACGGCTAGAGGAGTGGATCCGACGCAGGTTGCGATCCGTGATCTGGAAGCAATGGAAGCGCAGCAAGGTGCGGTATGTTCGGCTACGCCAGCGCAACATCGGACATGACCTCGCGGCACAAACCGCTGGCAGTCCCCATGGGCCCTGGCGCTTGGCCAACAGCCCGGCGTTGCAGTCCGCACTTCCGATTGCTTACTTCGATTCGCTAGGTCTTCCCCGGTTGCTGGATGCGCTCTAGCTCAACCGAACTGAACCGCCGTATGCGGACCCGCATGTACGGTGGTGTGGCAGGGGAGAGTGGGCAACCACTCCCCCCTATGCCGATTTCAAATCACTCTAAAGGAGACCAAACATGCGAACAAGAATCACACTGTACGGAGAAGTGGCAGGCAACATTTGGATGCCTGCCGTCGAATGCACGAAAGCATTCGACCTCGAACTAATTCATATTGCACGGAACAGCAAGACTCGGACTCACCCGGGTGTTGCACCGCGCTCGATAGAAATCACCTGTCTGCGCGATGCCCTGCTACACATCACAAACGATGGAGATTTTCAGTCTTGCGCCATAACCTGGGCAATACTCTCGGTCTCCCACTACTTCGGAGGAGAACCCTGTCGCAACCTGACGACCACCACTCGTACTCGTGTCTGGAAGCTGCGCGGTAGAGGTCAGGACGCGAATTGCTTTGCCTTCACCGAAGCTGTAACTGAGAAACGCATCTAGCGGACCGTGAGTGTTTTTCTGCCCTCTCCATCATCACTGCTCGTAAATCCCCTCTGGATTTCTTAATCCAGCCGCACAGTAGCAAATCCCCATTCAACTCAACGTTCAACCCAAACTGAAAAGGAGAAGTGTGTATGTCTACCGTCTACGAAGTCATCACGAACCGAATAATTCAACAACTGGAAGCCGGAACGGCTCCATGGCACAAACCTTGGAGAGCTCACGGCAAAAGTGGCCTTCCACGGAACCTAGCCACTGGGCGCGAGTACAGAGGCGTGAATGTCTGGGTGTTATTGAGCAGTGGATTTTCGTCACCCTATTGGCTCACCTATCGTCAAGCCAACATACTTGGTGGTTACGTGCGGCAAGGGGAGGTCGGATTTCCCGTTGTCTACTGGAAGTTCGAGCAACGCGAGACCCAGGATGGCGACGAGATAAGCGAGAAACCCTCAGTCCTATGCCGGTACTACACCGTCTTCAATGCGGAACAGTGCGTGGGATTGAGATTTCAACCGCCACAGACCGTGGAACATGGACCAAATATTCAACCCATGCAAGCCTGTGAGCGAATTATCGACGCTTGGCAAGAGAAGCCGACGATTTCGCATGGAGGCGATTCCGCCAGCTACGACAAGGCTCTTGACCATGTGCGAATGCCGGAACGGGATTCGTTCGAGAGCGTAGAGGAATACTATTCAACGCTTTTTCACGAACTGACGCACAGTACGGGTCATCCCAATCGCCTCAATCGTTCGACGCTAACAGACTTCGAGCGATGGGGCGATGCCAACTACAGCAAAGAAGAGTTAGTCGCAGAACTAGGTTCCGCATTCCTAGCTGGTTATTGCGGAATCGAAAACAGAACTATCAAGAATAGCGCGGCATACTTGGCGAACTGGCTTGGGGTGCTGAGACACGATTCCCGCATGATTGTCATCGCGGGGAGTCAGGCCCAAAAAGCAACGGACCTGATTCTCGGCTTCTCCCCGACTATTACCAAATAGCCCACCTGACCGGCAGCCCTCCTCCAGTTTTGCGGTATGTGATGCTGGTCACTCTCAGAGAATCGACGGAGTAGTCACCGTAGTAACGCCCCCTGCATGTGAAAAACTGCCAGACTCTAATACTGGAGCGCGGCATGAACTGTTTAGAGAGATTGCAGCGATTGGCAGAAAAGTATGACGGTCTGCCGAACGCAAGGCTCACTGGGAAGGTTGTTGCGGAATTACCGGAAGACGAGGTGTTGGCAGAACAGTTCCTTAACGACTACCTAGGTCGGTCCGCAATCAAACCCAGAGTGACAATCACTGTGGGCCCTGAACATCTCACGTCTGAGAAAACGCGAAAGGCAAAAAGCACAGGAGAATGAAATGGCAGCACCTGTAAATGGTGACGATATTCCCGAGCACGAGGCGATTGCTCAAAAAAATGACCAGTTTTTTGAGCAGATTTATTCCCACGAACCCGCCTCAGACGAAGTTAGATTTAACAAAAGGGACCTGAAGGGCAGCAGACCCCGTCGAACGTTGGTGGGGAGTCGAGGTTGAGTTTCCCCCTGCGTTGGACGATTTGTTCGGAGTGACAAATAATAAACAATTTGCACGTAACTTTGCTGAGCTAGCGAAATTGAACATTGAAGAGCTGTTGAAAGGAGGTAAAACAATTACCCAGCTCAAACAAGAGCTCGCCGAAGAGAATGACCCGAGAGAACCGCTCATCGAGTTGGCGCAGAGGATTCAGAACCAGCTTGGCTATTTGCGACGCGCCTTGGGGGTCCAGACGAGGGGAGTAAGAGGCGGGCCTAGGCGACATGATGAGGCCGAGAAGCGTGCCACTGAAGCAACGCGTGAGAGACAACAAGAAGGGCATCACGGTACTAGCGACCGCGAAGAAGGCAAACCAGCTCCAGAGCGCCAGACTCAAATAGAGCAGACCCTTGTTGAAGCTGGCCTTTCAGAGGGTACTGCGAAGGAACTAGCGGCGAAGACGGTAGACGAGGGTTTGAAGTACACGTTCGCGGAAGCGGACATTGAAAGCCCAGCCTTTTTTTCGGTCAAACCAAGAGGTGGCGCGATAATCATCACTCTGAACACGAATCATCCTGCGTACAGCAATCTTGTCGCAGTACTCGAAAAACAGACGGAGACGGACGATATAACTGCTTGTCGTGAGAGCCTAAAGACTACTCTCGAAGGCTTAAAGTTGCTGCTTATGGCTTGGGCGCGCTACGAGGACGAGCAGCCGGATGGACCCCGACGCAGTCGTGTTCAAGAATCGAGAACGGATTGGGGCATCATTGCCCGTCGGTTTCTTGAGCGAGACGAAAAATCGTGAATAGACTTGGCGACGAGGTTCTCTGTCTCTGTGGGGAGGCGAAAGCCGACCTTGTCCTCGCCGCTCCCTTCATCAAGGCCGCAACTCTCTCCCGGTTATTTGAAGAAGTCAAGTCCGAAGTCTCCATTTTGTGCTGTAGTCGCTGGATTCCGGAGGAAATCGCGGCCGGTTTGACCGACATTGAAGTTTGGGATGTGGTAAAGAGTCGGCCTTCCGCGAAGCTGTATCTTAGGTCAAATCTTCATGCGAAGTACTATCGGGCAGACAAGCGCTGCCTGGTAGGTTCTGCAAACATAACGGCGGCTGCGCTGGGCTGGCGGCTCGAGTCGAACTTTGAGCTCCTGACATCGCTGGACAGTTCCGCTTTTCTCGATTTCGAAAGAGATATGTTGCAGGACGCGGTTTTAGTTGACGACACCCTCTATGATTCAGTACGCGAATTAGTACTTCAATTCAAGAAGTCACGAACACGAGATGATTATGTGCTCACGTCTGATGGGCGATGGGTGCCCACCCTTAGAAACCCGGAGGAACTGTTCCTGTTCTACAGTGGGGAGGGGGAAAGACTGAGTTCAGCTTCGAGAATCGCTGCGGCGGATGACTTGGGTTGTTTTGCCATCGCGCCTGGACTATCTCGGGACACGTTCGAAAAATATGTGGCGTTGGAATTCATTCAAAAGCCAATAATTGCTTCAGTTGATTCTCTGCTTTCGACTCCTCAGAGATTTGGGGCGGTAACGTCTCTCATTCGCAGACGGTTGCCTACAGTTGATGCCGACGCAGCATGGCAGACCATTATGCGATGGATGCGCTACTTCCTACCGAAGAGATATGCACTTTCAATCCCTAGTCATTCCGAAGTAGTTTTTCGGCTGGAGGGGATTTCGAAGAGGTCATCTGAGACGAAAGACGTTTGCGATTTGTTGCGCTCCCTTAACACAGACAAGAGCAAGGAGTGGGCGGCTGTATCGAAGTATCAAGCGCCGCATAAGCCATTGATGGTCCTCAGCGTTCTGGAATTGCTGAATCGAGGCAGACTAAACAGCCTTGCTGTAGAGCCCTCGGTTGAACTAGAAGCTCTATTCAATCAGCTCGCCTCCATTGTCTACCCCGATGTGCAACTAGGGCACATGTCACTACCATTTTTCCATCTTGAAAACGACGGATTTTGGAGGCTGGTGCCCAAAATGCCAGGTTTGGAAATTCCTGAGAGAAGTAGGGCAACCACCGTAAATCTTCGAACATACGTCTCTCATGCTGAGATTCGTCATGATTTCTACGTCGCTCTTCTGCAGGCTGAAAAGCGTCGTGAGGCGGCTGGCGTAGTTCTTGATTGTTATTTCGCGGAAGAAACGAGCAGGTTGTTGAGAGCCTCTCTGAGCGTACGAACGTTGTTTGATGAAGCATGAGAATCTAAACGCTGTGTTCGAGCTCACAGGCGAATTCATGCTCGACGAGGACCTTTGGCTCCATGACTGCAATGCAGTCGGATTCTTCAATCACCATCACAGAACCTGCAAGAAGGACGGGGCGACTTGCAGCGATATGGGGCATGATGGATTCGAGGAGGGCGCGAAGCTTATTTCCCGCCTTCTTGCGCGGAGAGTCTTGGAAGCGAAAAGCCCATTATGGAAGTTATTCCTGCGTAGCGGGGAAATGAGCCAGCATACCGAAGAAGCTTGGAAGCACATCGTGCTGTCGTTCGCCAAGGTGAGGACGCGGGGGAGGTTGAAATATGACGACCCTCCTGCGCAAGCGATTGTAGGCGCTATGTTAGAACGTTTTGCTGCAGGTCGAAGCATTAAAGAATTGGGCTCACTGTTTCGAAGCAAGGCGGAGCTGGAGCTGACACTAAGAAATCTCGCAGCTCGGAAATTGGGCATTCGCTTGAACAGGATTCCAGCCAAACATGAGCTTGTCTGAATGGCTGTCGGAGTTCGCTCCCGGCGTCATCTAATGGCGTGCGGCTCACTCACCACTCGATGCCTATTAGTATGCTCGTGATAGTTGAGGGAATTTGAGCATCGGTTACAAGCCGCTTGACACTTGAGTTTAGCGGCTCCTCAGCGGCTTCTTGATAACAGCACTCGAAAACATGTGAGTGGAAATTCAGCAGGTACCTGAAAATCGTTAATGGAACATTGAGGCGAACCCACAATAGACTCACATTTCAGCAGCACCGGCGTCCTCAAGACGCCGTGCTGCTATGGAACCTGGCAGGCTCTCAACCACTATCCACTTGGTGAAGATTTTGTTTTTGCCTCACCAGTGAGCACACTGCTTTCCTTTAGTCCAGATTTGTTCACAAGCAAGGTTTAGCAGTGGTTGGTCAGGAGGAAATTAGTCAAAGCCCTGACTGGAACCCTCTCCTCATAGTTCTGATTACATCCTTGACTCTTGCAGGATGTCTCGCTCGGAGGCGCCGCCATTTGGAACGGTGTGGCATCACCAGGATTGTCTTATCAATCCGCCTGTGCCAAGAGAATCGTTTTCGACTGAACTGCTCTAACTTCTTGTTGCTTTTATCCACCAAGCCACCGTGTTTAGTTGGCTATTTCAACGGGCTCCTCCCGGTGGAGGCAATACAAAAACACAAGGCCCCAGCAGTAACCAGCTGCTGAGGCCAGAAGGCGTGGAGAAGCGCCCGCCATCAAAAGTCGGATTGTTGAGACATGTGGCATTGCTTCTCCACTCGGTCGAACCTGCTGGCTCAGGGTTTCTTTCAACCTACACTCCTGTCTAGTATGTTGTTTCAGTGGCAACCTGCAAGTCATTACGTATCAATGAGTTGGGGTGGGCGCAGAAGGCCGACTGACTTTGTTACCAGGCGATGCCAATCGGAATCTGCCATTGTTACGATTGGGCCATACCGAACCTAGGTTGTTTTTGCTATCTTCAGTCTGACCGCTGATGAAATGAGGCAGCGGAGGTCCACCCGAAGACAGCCAATAGGCGTCCCTTCAATAGAGCCCACCTGAGCCAAGCGGCTTGATTCCACCCCTTAGACAACGGGAATAAGGGAATCTTTTAGGAGATTCCCATGAAAAAAAACAATTCCCGTAAAGCATCAAGCCAAGCCAATAGCAGGAGCTTGACGAAAGCTCGTGCTCAGAATAACGACACACTGACCGACTATGCTCGTGAGCTGATGAACGATGCACTAGTCACATCTGACAAGCTGAGTAAGGCTCTGTGCAGGGTCCAGAGGATGCATGACAACTTGCACATACAGCTTTCCCTGCTGGTCGAAGAGGTCTACCACATGCACGGATTAGGAAGAGTGGATGTGGACTAACAGGCGGAACCTTCCTGGTTCCGGGAACGAAAGGGCTGGCTCGATTGAGTCAGCCCTTCTTTTTATGCCAGCAGACTCACCTGCTGATGTATCTTCTGCAAATCCTCGGTCATCAGGTTCGCATACCGTCTCGTCATTTCCAGGCTGGTATGCCCCAGGCACTTCTGGAGATGAAACACTGAGCCGCCACGGCGCAGATAGTTCACAGCGAAGCTGTGTCGGAATGCGTGCATGGTTCGTTCTGGTACCTGTATTCCGAGCTTACGGCAGAGACGCTTCGTATCGCGTAACACGTCCCTCCTTCCGAGCTCTGTTCCATGTCTGGTACAGAAAAGCAACTGATGCTCATGCCGAAATCTCCAGAGATATTTGCGCAGCTCGAACGAGAAGGGAATCCTTCGCTCTTTTCCGCCTTTGCCGCGTACAAGCAAGAGCAGACTGTCCCAGTCAATGTCCGACCACTTCAAACCAAGTGCTTCGCCGACCCGAACGCCGGTATCTGCGAGTAGGAGCACTAAAACTTGTAGCCGCCGCTCACCAGGTGTTCTTGGTTTCCAAGTCATGAAGCGCTTGATATCCATGGGAGCAAACGCGGGGAGGACCTTCATGGGTTCCTTTAGCCGGGGAATCTTGAGTGGAGAACTCGACCACTTCAGATAGGCATTCACAGCTCGAATGCGATTGTTGCAGGAAGTGGGTTTGAGATTCTTCTCGCGCATTCGAAAGACGAAATCTTTGAGGTTGGCTTCGGTCGGCTCCTCTACTCGCAGCCATTTCAATGATTCCTGGTACCACTGAACAGTTCGTGGACTGACGTTTTGCAGGTACTGCCGTTCCTTGATGAACTGCTCGAACTTGCTCATGTGCTTCCTCCAAAGCAGGTATGCATTTGAAGGAAATTGGCGGGGCGTTAGCGCAGGCTGCCATGCGACATGCGAAGCATTCGCATAGCCGAAGGGGAGCGCACTCAAGCACTTCCGAGGATTGGCTGATGGGAATTGGTCGGGGCGATAGGATTTGAACCTACGACCCCCTGCGCCCAAGGCAGGTGCGCTACCAGGCTGCGCTACGCCCCGACATAGATTGCTCTACTGATTCTAAACCACTTCCCCGAAGTTGCGACTCGAATGATTTTGCGAAAACCTTCGTTTTGCTGCGTTTTGGTAGCAAACTTTGTCAGAACCCATTAATTCACCCTTGCTGTGTCGTAACTCGGGTTTTCGACCGCGTTCTGCTCGTTTGCCATCCTGTTCAACTTTACCAAAGCTTCGCGTTTCATCTGCAGCTTCATCTGGGAATATTTCTTGAAGACCTTCGCATCTCCCTGTCGCAGAAGCTGTGTTACCCACTCGTCCGCCACGCCGCCGGCACTAAGCCGCGTTGCGTAGGTGGAACGCAGATCGTAGATGCGGAAGTGCGGAATCTTGGCGCGTCGCAACCTGGCGCTCCAGACCGTCTTCAACGTTACCTGGTGCCCGAGCGGGTTCTCGTCGCTCGGAAAAAGATACGGACTGCACGGATAAAGACGCAGCTGATCGCGAAACGCATCGACTGCAATCGGCGTCAGCGGCACCTCCGCCACGCCATTCGGAGTCTTGGAATCGGGAATCCAAACCACCGCGTTCGCGAGATCCAGATGTTCCTTCTTCATGGGCATGAGCTCCTTGTACACGCGCAATTCCGTTTCGGTGATGATCCGCACGATGTTGCGCAAGTACTCGGGAGCGTGGATTTCAATTTTCCGCTGTTCCGACCACGTTACGTAATGCGGGCGAAACAACCCTTTCACAGCCACCGGGAACTCCACCCCTGCACAGGGATTGGAGGGTAAGAGTTTTTTCCGTACGGCAACGTTCAACATGCGCCGCAGGACTCTGAGTTCCTGGTGCACGGTCGCCGGCTTTATTTCGCCCCGCTCGATGTAACCGGCGGTTGTCCTGACGCGCTTCGGGTCCCGGAGCCGCTTGCGCAAGTACAACTCGATGCCATCGGCAGTCAGATCGGCCAACTTCGCGCCCTGAAAGGCGGCTTTCAGGTGTTTCGTGGCTCGCAGGTTGGCGTTGTGAGTCTTGGCAGCGCGAATGGGAGGCTTGGAGTAATTCTCCAGGAAAAAATCCCCCCATTTTTCAAACTCCATCTCTTCGCCCTTGCGGACAATCTCGAGAATGCGATTGTCCCGGGCTTCGAGCCGTTCGCGGAGTTTCTTGTTTGCTTCCTGCCAGTCCTCGGTGAAGGTTGATTCCCGGATGCGCTGCCCGCTTCGATCGAAATAGCACATCCATAGAATTTTGGTATTGGGCCGCCGGTAGACGACCCCGTCGTGCCCTCTAGGTCTTGCCATCTCCCACCTCTTGTTTGAAGGTTGCGCGGAAGGGCACGAGATCCGCTCGCAGGAAGCGGATGTTTCGGCCCATCACGCGGAGGTGGGGAATCTGCCTTCGCTCCACCCAAAGATACACGGTCTGAACACTCACGCCGAGATAAATTGCCGCTTGTCGCACGGTGAGCGGAAGCTCCTCGCGGAAGAACGGCGGGCCTGGATCCGCGGCGTTGGCT
>Ga0335069_10016025_pt1 | contig 10469 bp, 8 predicted proteins | sample Lox_Sample_11_FD_206714 | JGI IMG/M metagenome (GOLD analysis project Ga0335069, IMG submission 206714) | Soil microbial communities from Loxahatchee National Wildlife Refuge, Florida, United States - Lox_Sample_1.1 | ecosystem: Environmental > Terrestrial > Soil > Wetlands | place: USA: Florida...
GTTGCGCCCCGCGGAGGCCGTCGCGGAACAGCCGGGCGAACAGGTACACTTCTTCGTTACTGGCTCGCGCCGAGATCAACGCGCCGATCTGGTGCGGGTCGTGGTGATCGCGGATCACGCGCAAGCGCGCCGCGACCGTGTCGATGGCGGCGTCCGGCGTCGTCGCCACCCATTGATTGGCTTGCCGCACCATCGCGCGCAGCAGGCGGCGTTCGCCTTGCAACTGCTTGTAGCTCAGTCGCCCCTCGTCGCACATCCAATAGCGATTGACCGCGTCGTTCTCGCGCGGGCGGTAGCGGAACACTTGGCCGCGCCGGTGATGCACGTCGATGTTGCAGCCGGTCGCGCACCGCGTGCAGATCGACGGGGTGTGGTCGAGGTACCAAACCCGCGCCTTGAAACGGAAATCTTTGTTGGTGAGCGCGCCGACCGGGCAGATGTCGACGATGTTGCCGGAGTACGGGTTGTCGACGCGCTTCTCCGGGAAGGTGTCGATCTGACAGTGGTCGCCGCGCTGAAAGACGCCTAACTCGCTGGTCTTGGTCACCTCGTCGAGAAAGCGCACGCAGCGAGTGCAGAGAATGCAGCGCTCTTGATCGAGCATGACGAGATTGCCGATGTCGATCGCCTTACCCTTGTGGACCTTCTCCTCCACCGGCACCCGGCTCGCCTGCCGATCGTAGTCCATGTAGTAATCCTGCAGCTTACACTCGCCGGCTTGATCGCAGATCGGACAATCGATCGGGTGATTGAGCAGTAGGAACTCCAACACCGACGCCCGCACGTGCTTGACGCGATCGCTTTGCGTGCGCACGACCATGCCTTCGGCGACGCGTGTGTTGCAGGCGATCTGTAGCTTGGGCATCTTCTCGATCTCGACCAGACACATGCGGCAATTGCCGGCGACGGTGAGACCGGGATGGTAGCAGTAGTGCGGAATCTCGATGCCGAGCTGCTCGGCGGCCTGAATGAGATTGAGGCCGTCGGCCACGGTGACTGACTTGCCGTCGATTTCGAGTGTGGGCATGGGAGATCCGTGAAAAGCTTGCGTTAAGCGGCGGCGGTGCGCCGCTTCTGCGGGCAGCCGCCGGCGCGCAGATGCTCTTCGAATTCCGAGCGGAACTTGGCGATGAAGCTCTTCACCGGCATCGCCGCGGCGTCGGCAAGAACGCAAACGGTGTTGCCCATCATGTTGTCCGCGATCTGCATCAGCAGTTCGACGTCCTTCGCATCGGCGCCGCCGTCTTCGAGATGACCACACAAGCGATGCAGCCAGCCGGTGCCCTCACGGCATGGGGTGCACTGGCCGCACGACTCATGATGGTAGAACCGGGCGATGATCTGCAGCGCCCGCACCATGCAGGTGTCCTCGTCCATCACGATGATGCCGCAGGAGCCGAGCAGTGAGCCGGCTTTGGCCACGGAATCGAAGTCCATCGGCGTATCGAGTTGGTCCGGCGTGAAGAGCGGGACGGACGAGCCGCCCGGGATCACGGCCTTGAGCTGCTTGCCGCCGCGGATGCCGCCGGCGTGGTCGTAGAGGATCTCGCGCAGCGGCGTGCCCATCGGCAACTCGTACACGCCGGGCCGGTTGACGTGCCCGCTGACGCAGTACAGCTTCGGTCCCGGCCCTTTCTCGGGCCCGATCGCTTTGAACCACTTCGCGCCGCGATTGATGATCGGCACGACGCAGCACAGGGTCTCGACGTTGTTGACGATGGTTGGGCAGCCGAACACGCCGTAGGTTGCCGGGAAAGGCGGTTTCACTCGCGGATAGGCGCGTTTGCCTTCGAGCGATTCGATGAGGCCGGTCTCTTCGCCGCAGATGTACGCGCCCGCACCGCGGTGCACGAAAATGTCGAGGTCGATGCCGCTACCGAAAATTCCCTTGCCGAGGAAACCGCGCTGATACGCTTCCGCGAGCGCGTCTTCCAGCCGCTTGGCGCCCAGCGCCATCTCGCCGCGGATGTAGATGTACGCGGTGCGGCATTTGATCGCGGCGGCGGCGATGATCATGCCTTCGATGATGAGGTGCGGGTTGTGCTCGATGATCTGTCGATCCTTGAAGGTCCCGGGTTCGCTCTCGTCGGCGTTGCACAGGAGATAGGTCGGCTTCGGCGAGTCCTTCGGCAGAAAGCTCCACTTCACGCCGGTCGGAAAGCCGGCGCCGCCGCGGCCGCGCAGGCCGGAGTCTTTGACTTCCTCGATGATCTGCGTGGGCTGCATCTCGGTGACGGCCTTGCGCGCGGCGCGATAGCCGCCGTCGGATTCGTACACGTCGATGCGCCGCAGGTTCGGCACGTCCTCGTGACGGAGGAGAATTTTCTCGGCCATGGCGTCGTGGGTCGGTGGCGCGTCGTCAGTGGGCTTCGACGACGTCGCCGATGAGCTTTTGCTTCTGCCGCTGAATCTTACGCTGCAACGCCATCAACGCGTCGAGTACCGCCTCGGGTCGCGGCGGACAGCCGGGTACGTAGACGTCAACCGGGATCACGCGATCGATGCCGGGCAAGGTCGAGTAGTTGTCGTAGAACCCGCCGGTCGACGCGCAAGCGCCGAACGACATCACCCATTTCGGCTCGGCCATTTGATCGTAGACCCGCTTGAGAATCGGCGCTTGTCGAACCGTCACCGTGCCGATCACCATCAGCAGGTCCGATTGCCGCGGCGTGAAACGCGGCAGCAACGCGCCGAAGCGATCGATGTCGTATGGCGACATCGACAGCGACATGTACTCCATCGCGCAGCACGCGGTCGCGAACGGGTAGGGGAAGAGCGACCACTTGCGCGCCCATCCGAGCGCCTTGTCGACGGTGGTCAACACCACCGCGTCGCCGAGCAAGGCTTCAGGTCCTTTACCGACCGGATCAATCCGCTTTGCCATGAAGATTCCCGATGTGCTGCGACCTTACCACGTGAGTCCGCGTAGTCAACGAAAGGCGGCTTATGGCTGATGGCATGTGGCTTATGGTCGGATCGTTGACGGCGTAACTTTCCGACGATAGGCGATCCGCGATACGCGCCTTGTCCGCCGCGTCCGGCCGCGATATGCGGACGCCGATGAGCGACTTCATCGATCTGTGGTTGCATCTGATCGGCATGGGCACGTACTTCGGCTCGACGCTGGCGATCGTACTGTTCGTGTTGCCGATGGCGCGCGCCGAAGACGATCCGGCGGCGCGGCGCCGGCTGCTATCGCGCGCGTTGCGAGTGTACAACCCGCTGGTGATCGCCGCGCTCGGCGTGATGCTGATGACCGGCGCCTTCAACCTGACCAGCTACAAGGCCGCGCTGCGGGGAACCTTTTTCGCCGAACTGGGCTCCGTGCTGATATGGAAACTGAGCCTGTTCTTCGTTTTGATGATCACGGCGACCTACAGCGTCTTCGGCCTCGGCCACCGTCTCGTACGCTTCGAACAATGGCAAGAGCCGGTCGACGCCGCGAAGGAAGACGGCATCGTGCGCCGATTGTCGTCCTCCCTCGTCGTCGCGCTGCTCCTCACCGCAGCGATTGCGTGGCTTGGCTTACGGCTAGCCCATCCTGGGCTGCAGTCACCGCCAACGGTGGTCCCTTCGGCCGCTCACCTCGATGCGTGAACTGTCCGCGATCACATCCCGGCTAGAGCGCGGCGACTTGCTTTGGTAAAACCGTCGCATGCCGAACACGGGCGTGGTGATCGACTCGCGCTATTTGGATCATGATACCGGTCGCGGCCATCCGGAGCGGCGCGAACGGGTAGAAGTGCTGCTCGACGCGGTGCCGCAGCGGCACGCACAATTCACTCGCATTGCGCCGCGCGCGGCGACGGGGGAGGAACTCGCACTGGTTCATGATGGTGCCTACGTCGAGGAAGTCGCGGCGACGCAGCACAAGGGTCACTACGCTTTCGACGCCGACACCCCGACCTCGCCGCAGTCATACGAAACCGCGCGTCTCGCGGCGGGTGGCTTTCTGGCGTTGCTCGATGCGATCGTGAGCGGGCAGGTGCAGAACGGCTTCGCCTTCGTGCGGCCGCCGGGGCACCACGCGGAGCGCGATCGGGCGATGGGGTTCTGCTTGTTCAACAACGTCGCGGTGGCCGCCGAGTACCTGCGCCGCGTCCACAAGCTGTCGCGGGTGCTGGTGATGGACTGGGATCTCCATCACGGCAACGGCACGCAACATATCTTCGAGCGCGATCCGGGCGTGCTGTACGTGTCGACGCATCAATACCCCTACTATCCCGGCACCGGCGCGATCGACGAAGTCGGCCGCGGCGACGGGGAGGGGTTCACGGTGAACCTGCCGTTCCCGGCGGGTTTCGGCGACGCCGAATTCGCCGAAGCGTTCACCACCATCGTCGAGCCGATCGCCGAGCAGTTCGCGCCGGAATTCGTCCTGATCTCCGCCGGCTTCGACGCTCACACGCGCGATCCGCTCGGCGGATTGAATGCCACCGAGGCCGGGTTCGATGACATGACGCGCTCGTTGCTGCGGGTCGCGCAGCGCCATGCGGGCGGTCGCTGCGCCGCGATCCTCGAAGGCGGCTACGATCTCACCGCGATCCGCAACTGTTCACTCACCGTGCTCGAAGAACTGCGCGCCGGTGGGGGTGTCGTCGAGTCGGCGCCGGCGAGTCGGGCGACGCCGCTGCTCGAACGAGTGCGGCGGACGCAGCGCGAGTATTGGAAACTATGACCGGAGGCGAGATGCGCTATCGGGTGATTCAGTGGGCGACCGGCAACGTCGGCAAGCACGCCGTGCGGGGGATTGTCGAGCATCCGCAAACCGAGCTGGTCGGTGCGCTTGTCTACAGTGCGGAGAAGGCGGGCCGCGACGTCGGCGAGATCTGCGGCATCGGCCGCCTGGGCGTTGCCGCGACTGACGATGTCGCCGCCGTGCTCGCACAACCAGCCGATTGCGTGGTCTATGCGCCGCTGCTGCCGAATCTCGATGAAGTCTGTCAGCTCCTCGAGTCGGGTAAGAACGTGGTGACGCCGGTTGGCTGGATCTATCCGCCGAGCATCGGCAGCGAAGTCGTCGCGCGGCTCGAAGCGGCCTGCCGCGCGGGCGGCGTATCGTTGCACGGCACCGGCATCAATCCCGGCGGCATCAGCGATCGCTTCGCGCTCATGGTCTCCGCGCTCGCCCGCAACATCACCGCCGCGCGGATCGACGAGTTCTCCGACATTCGCAACTACAACGCGCCGATGGTGATCAGCGAAGTCATGCTGATGGGCAAGCCGTTGAAGGACGTCCAGGGCAGCCCGATGCTCGATCTGCTCGGCGGTGGCTTTCGCCAGTCGATCGACATGGTGGCGGCGGCGATGCACGTCCAACTCGACGGCTACGACACCAAGCATGAAATCGCGCTGGCGACGGCGCCGATCGAGATGCGCTACGGCACCATCGCCAAGGGGACCGTCGCCGGCCAGCGCTTCACCTGGTCCGGCACGCATCGTGGTCGGCCGCTGATCACCACGCGCGTCACCTGGGTCATGGGCCACGAGCATCTCGATGCCGATTGGCCGTTCGACGGCGAAGGTTGGATCATTGCCATCGACGGCGATCCGCCGGTGCGCTGCAGGATCACGACGGCGTGGGATCCGGCGGCTGCGGTCGGCATCGATCCTGCGTATCGCAAGGATCACGGCATCATCGCCACCGCGATGCATTTGGTGAACGCCATCCCCTCCGTGTGCGACGCCCCGCCCGGGATCCAAACCTATCTCCAACTGCCGATGATCGCGGGTCGGTTCCGCACCTGACCGGCGCCCTGTAATGCGGAGTCGCTGGCACGTAGGACTCAGTGGCGTGAGTGTAGTTGCCGGCGCACTGATGGATTGTCATCGAGCCGGCGCATCCAACCTTTAGGAGGTGAACATGTCGCTTAGAATCACGTCATCCGCGTTCGCTGATCGCGGCGAAATTCCTCGCGTGCATACCTGCGAGGGGCGTGACGTTTCGACGCCGTTGGCGTGGACCGGCGTGCCGGCGAGCGCGCGCAGCTTGGTGCTCATCGTCGACGATCCGGATGCGCCGGATCCCAAGGCGCCGAAGATGACGTGGGTGCATTGGGTGCTCTACAACATTCCTACGTCCGCGACCGGGCTCGATCAGGGCGTCAAATCCGCTGCGCTCCCCGCCGGCACGAAGGAAGGTCTCAACGACTGGAAGCGCACCGGCTACGGCGGTCCTTGTCCGCCCATCGGCCGCCATCGCTACTTTCACAAACTCTACGCGCTCGATACTGTGCTCGCCGATTTGGGCACGCCGACCAAAGCGCAACTCGAAGCCGTGATGAAGGGCCATATCATCGCGCAGGCTCAACTGATCGGCACGTATCAGAAGTCGGAGTAGGGCTGCGCGCCTATTGCGCGGTCGCGAGCGAGACCATCTCCGCGAGTGCGTCGCGCAGATACTCGGCGATCGGTTCGAGATCGGGGAGCGCGTCGTAATCGCCCATGAGGCCGAGCGTCAGTTGCCCGTTGTAGCTGACGATCGCCACGATCAGGCGGAAGTCGTTGGCGAGAAATCCGACCGGTGCCATTTCGAGCAGCTCGCGTCCGAGCAGGTAGAGCGGAAACTGCGGCCCGGGCACGTTGGTGACGATCAGATTGACGAAGCGGGTCGAGAAGTGCAGCCGCGACGCTTGGGCGAACAACGTCGGCGGCGCGAAGCGTTCCAGACCGATGATCATTTGCGCGCCCAACGCCTGCTTGGATTCCTTGAGGTCGCGCATCGAGTCGCTGACGAGGCGCAGCCGCTCGACCGCGTCGTCGCAGTACACCGGCAGCGAGGCGACCAGCAGCGTGATCTTGTTGCCGAGTTGATTGTGCTCCTGCTCGGCGCGCACCGAGACCGGGACGCCCGCCTTCAGTTCGAGCCCTTCGGTGCGCACGCCGCGCGCGCGCAGCCAGCGCGCCAACGCGCCGGCAACGACCGCGAGCACGACGTCGTTGATCGTCCCGCCCAGCGCATTCTTCACAACCTTGAAATCGTCGAGCCGGTTCTTCACCCACGTCACCTGCCGGTGTGAACCGATCGGGCCGTTCAGCGGCGAGGGAGGTGCCGGCGCCAGGCCGGCCCACAGCACCTCGCCGAGACCCTCGGCCGCCGCGCGCGCGCCTCGGAGCGTGCGCCACGGATCGCGAAGCGCTTGCACCGCGGCGTCGGCGAACTCGCCGAGCATCGCCAAGCCGTCGCGCACGCCGGCCGACGCGAGGTCGGCCTGGCTGGGCTCGCGCTGCGGCTTCCACGGCTCGGCGGGCGGCGGCGTCTGATTCGCGTCGCGACTCATGTCGAACAGCAAGGTCATGATATCGACGCCCGACACGCCGTCGATCAGCGCGTGATGGGTCTTGCTGACGATCGCGAAGCGACCGCCGTCCAAGCCTTCGACGAGGTACATTTCCCAGAGCGGCTTCGAGCGATCGAGACGTTGCGAGAAGACGCGCGCCGTCAGGCGTTTGAGTTCAGCCTCGGTCCCCGGCGGCGGCAGCGCGGTGTGGCGCACGTGATACTTGAGGTTGAAGCGCGCGTCGTGCACCCACAGCGGCCGTCCCATTTCGAAGCGCGGCGTCGCCAGCTTGTGGCGATAGCGTGGGACGAGATGCAGACGGGACTGCACTTGTCGCAGCACGGTCTCGTATGGTGGCGGCGGACCCTCGAAGATCATCACGCCGCCGATGTGCATGTGCGCCGGGCCGGTTTCCTGAACGATGAACGACGCATCGGTGGTGCTCAGACGATCGAGGTGCCCGTGGCTCATGCCTGCGTCTCCTGCCGCGCCCGCGGCTTGCGCCTACGCCGGGGCGGGGCGCTGCGCCCGCCCGCAGCTTCGAGCAGCTCGTCAATGGCCAGATCCAGATCGCGGCGAATCGTATCGAGGTCGGGCAGCGCATCAGCATCGCCCGTCAGCCCGAACTCGAGCATGCCGTTGTAGCTGACCAGCACGATGCCCAACGCGCAGTGTTCTACCAAGGTGCCGATGGGACCGATTTGAACGATCTCGCGGCCGAGCAGGTAGAGCGGAAACTGCGGTCCCGGGATGTTGGTCGCCACCAGATTGAAGCGGCGAGTCGAGAAATCAAGTCGAGACGCCTGCGCCAGCAACGCGGCGGGGCCGAAGTTCTGCAGCGTCGCGATGGCGCGCGCACCGAGCGCGTGGCGCGAGGTCTTCAACCCGCGCAGCGCTCGACGCACTTCCTGCAGCCGTTCGATCGGATCGTGGCGATCCACCGGCAACGGCGCGAGGCATTCGACGATCCGATGCGTGCCGCGCCCGTCATCCAACGTTTCGCGCAACGTGATCGGCACGGCGGCCCGCAACGTGAGATCGTGGATCTCGATTCGGCGACCTTCGAGCCAGCGTCGGACTGCCCCCGCCACGGCGGCGATGTACACGTCATTGATCGTGCCGCCGAGCGCGTCTTTGATCACCTTGAAATCTGCCAGTGGCCGGCGCAACCAGACAGTGTCGCGATGCGTGCCGATTGGGACGTTGAGTGGAGTCGGCGACGGCGGATCGAGGTAGGCGCCGGCGATCGCCCGCGTGCCTTCGGCGATCGTCTCCAGCGTGTGCCGGGCGCGCGCCGAGTCGCGCAGCATCGCCCAGGCTTCTTCGGCCGCCCGCACGGGTGCGTTGACTGCGGCGCGGACGCTCGCAGCAACCAACTCTGCCGCGGTCGGCTCGGGCTGCGCGATCCACGCCCGCTCCGGTGGCGGTACCGCCCGCGGCTCGCGACTCGGATCGAACAGCACATTGATGATGTCGGCGCCCGCGCCGCGGTCGCCGACGACGTTGTGGGCCTTGTAAATCAACGCGCAGCGGCCGTTCTCGCACCCTTGCACGAGCCACAGCTCCCACAACGGCTTGGAGTGATCGAGTCGTTGCGAGAAGATGCGACCGGTGAGCGCGCGCAGCTTGTCGACCGATCCCGGTGACGGCAAGGCCGTGTGGCGGACGTGGTAATCGAGATTGAAACGTGGGTCGTCGATCCACAGCGGCCGTGCGAGCGGCAGCGGCAGGTGCGCGAGTTTCTGGCGATGGCGCGGCACGAGGTGCAACCGGGCCTTCACATGCGTGAGCAGGTCCGCATAGGTCGGCGGCGGTCCCTCGACGACCATAACCCAACCGATGTGCGCGTGCCCGGCGCGCGCTTCTTGCGCGAGAAAGCGAATGTCGGCGTCGGTCAGGTGTTCGAGGTGGGGCATGGGGAACGGTGAGTTGTGAGTGGTGACTCGTGACTGGTTAGCGGACGAGGAGCGATTCAATGTCCGATGCAGGAGAAGGGTTCGCGTCCTTCATCCGGATTGATTCTCTCATACTCGATAGCGGCCCTCGCGTGCCAGCTCTTGCGCCCAGGGATAGTCGGGTTTGCCGCTCGGTGCGCGGCGGACTTCGTCGACCAGATGCAGCTCGCGTGGAATTTTGTAGCCGGCGATGTGCGTACGACAATGCTCGGCGAGTTCCGGCAGCGTCGGTTGATGTCCGGGACGAGGTTGCACGACGGCGGCGACGCGGCTGCCCCAGCGCTCGTCGGGCACGCCGACCACGAGCGCGTCGAAGACGCCGGGATGCGACTTGAGGGCGCCTTCGACTTCTTCCGGGAAGATCTTTTCGCCCCCCGAATTGATGCTCACCGAGCCGCGTCCGAGCAGCGTGATCGATCCGTCGGCCTCGACGATCGCGTAGTCGCCCGGGATCGCCCACCGTTTGCCCTCGGCCTCGATGAACGTCTCCGCCGTTTTCTTGGGGTCCTTGTAGTAGCCGAGCGGCACGTTGCCGCCGCGCGCGAGTTTACCGATCACGCCGGAGCCCGGCTGCACGCGCTGGAGATCTTCGTCGAACACGGCCACGTCGCGACCGGGATTGACGTGCACGCCGCGCGGCGCGTTGCCGCCGGGCGTGAGCGATTCCTTGGTCACCATGCTCATGCCGGTGAAACCCTGCTCGGAGGAACCGGTCGCATCCAACAACATCGCGTTGGGGAAGCGCTCAAGGTACTGCAGCTTCACTGACGGCGAGAACACGGCCGCGGTGCTGGAGATGACGATGATCGACGACAGATCGTAACCGACACCCGGCTCGTTGAGCGCCTCGATCAATGGACGCCCCATGGCATCGCCGGTGAGTTGAATCGTGTTGACCCGCTCCTGTTCGACCATGCGCCAGACCGCGTGCGGATCGAACCGCCCGGTCCACAGTGCGATCCGATTGCCGATGAACAACGGACCGAGCACCGCCCACTGCGCCGCGCCGTGCATGAGCGGCGCGAGCGGCGCCATAGTCAGATAGCTGTCGGGGTTGATCTTGTTGGTGAGGGTCGCCGGACTCTCCGCCGGCTCGCGGGTCATGTGATCGATGCCGCCGCCGAGGGTGAAGATGACGTCCTGATGGCGCCACATCACGCCCTTGGGCTTGCCGGTGGTGCCGCCGGTGTAGAGAACGTAGAGGTCGTCGCCCGAACGCGGCTCGAAGTCGCGC
>Ga0335069_10016026_pt1 | contig 10469 bp, 4 predicted proteins | sample Lox_Sample_11_FD_206714 | JGI IMG/M metagenome (GOLD analysis project Ga0335069, IMG submission 206714) | Soil microbial communities from Loxahatchee National Wildlife Refuge, Florida, United States - Lox_Sample_1.1 | ecosystem: Environmental > Terrestrial > Soil > Wetlands | place: USA: Florida...
GTCAAAGACGGCTTTGTAACGCCAGAGGCAGAGTTGATCGGGTTCACCGCGTGCAAGCGTGTGTGCTGGACCTGCAGCGAGGGGTTCGAGAGCAACTTGGGTCAGTTGTAGTTTTCCCCGGCACAACAAAAATCCGGGACTGCTAGTTGGCAGTCCCGGTAAGTGAGCTGGGAGTCACCAGCTCTGATCCGGCCAGGTGAGTCACGCCCGCCGCGCTTCCCACCGCCGGATGATCCTGTCTTACGCCTCGGCCGGCACCGCCTTGCGGCTGGCCTCCTGCAACTTCTCCGACGCGACGAAAACCTCGGCCGCCGGAATCTGCAACTTGACCGCCACCTGGTGAATCGCGTCTTCCGGCAGGCACGTGTATGCGTCGCAGATCACCTCGAGAATCGGCTCAAGGTTAGTACGCCGCTTGTCGAATCGCGCCAACAATTCCGGAATGTGCTCCAACCGGCTCGGACGCATGGTTATTCTTTAGCGCTGCGCCTCCACAAAAAGTGGGTGAGATTCCAGTTGTTCGCGTCGTGCCTGGAGGCTTCACTCGCAGCCAAGCCGTGCATCTCTTCGGTACGCTCAGCGTCCACGATATCGGAAAGATAGGTTTGCACCTTGCGGCCCAGGTCTTTTTCGCTCAGACGCTCCAGCAGCACATCTTTCGGCAGTTCGCCACAGCCTTCACACAGCGGGCACTTCAGCATTTCGGATGATTTCTTTGGGTCACTCATCCGCATTCTCCTGCGGGGGTCGGCACCGATCCCCATACAAGCGCATTACAGCCCCGAATGGCTGCGCCTGCCGTGATGGGAATCACTTCACAGGGTGTTTTGCAGCAGCAGGAGGACGGCGAAACATACATCAAGGTGTGTCTAACGCTTGCGTTCCATGCGGAAATTCAAGAATGTGAACCGTCTCACCCCAATCTTCCACATCTGGGACATGAACCAACGGAACGCTGGGTTTTATGCGGCAAACGCAGTGGCGATTCGCGTGCGACGAATTTCGCCACAGGCTGCAAACTTGCCGGCATCGTGTAAGGCAAGTGGCGGCGTTTCATCGCGATCGCACCGAATCAAGTCGTGGGCACGGGGCGACGCGCTCGACTCAAATCCATTTGGAGGCACGTCTATGACAGGTCGTCCCGCGCACAGCGGACGTTGCTCCGCTGTGACGATGTGTTGGCTCACCATGATGCTTCTGCTGAGCGGCATCCTGCATTCGCAAACCAGTAATACGTCCCTGAGCGGAGTGGTGAAAGATCCCCAGGACAAAGTTATCTCCAACGCCACGGTTACCTTGACGAACATCGCAACCAACGCCGTGCGAACCCAGAAAAGCAATGCGCAAGGCGTTTACTCCTTCGACCTGCTGACACCCGGCGATTACCGCCTGGAGGTTGAAATTGCTGGTTTCCGGAAGCAGGTACTCGAGAATGTTCACGTGCTGATCGCGAAAGCCACGACGCTCGACCTGTTGATGCAGGTAGGCGCGGCCGACCAGGTGGTGACGGTCAGCGCCGAATCGGGACAGGTGCAGGTGGATACGCAGGACGCCAGCCTGGGCAATAATTTCGTCGCGGAACAGATCACGCAACTGCCGCTGGAGTCGCGCAACGTGCTGTCGTTGCTGACGCTGCAGCCCGGTGTTACCAAGGATGGCTACGTCGCCGGCGGCCGCGCCGACCAGTCGAACGTCACGCTCGACGGCGTGGACATCAACGAGCAATACAGCAACGCCATCGGCCCAGCTCAGACTCTCACTTCCACTCCGAAGGCGGAAGAAGGGCCAGTGTTGCGGTTGAACTCGGAGGCGATCGAAGAATTTCGCGTGGCAACCGTCAACTCCGGCGCAACCGGAGGGCGCTCGTCGGGAGCGCAGATCGCACTGGTGACGAAAGGGGGTACAAATGAATGGCACGGGGCGGCCTTCGAGTCGAACCGCAACACCATTTTCTCCGCCAACGATTGGTTCAACAATCACAGCGGGGTTGAGCGCCCCAAACTGATTCGCAACACGTTCGGCGCCGCTCTCGGCGGCCCGATCGTGAAGAACAAGGCGTTCTTCTTCTACAGCTACGAAGGGCGCATTGACGCGAGCCAAACGGCGGTGCAGGCAGCCAGCGCGGCTGAGGTATCCGGTCTTGTGCCGCTGCCCAGCCTGGGGCAGGGCGACATCAAGTTCCACCTGTGCGGGAATGCCGCTTGCGACACACCAGGGCAGATTGTCACGCTTACCCCAACCGATTTGAACAAGATATTTCCCGATAGCGGCGGACTGAATCCGGCGGCGCTCCAGGCGTTATCGCAAGCGGCGGCCAAGTATCCCGCCAACGATTCCACCTCGGGCGACGGCATGAACTACTCCGGGTACCGGTTCAACGCCTCTACGCCGGTGCACCTGCACTCGCATTCAGCGAAACTCGATTTCAACCTGAGCAGCAAGCAGACGTTGTTCGTTCGCGGCAACGTGATCTATGACGAGTGGGGAGGAGTTCCGGCGTTCCCGGACACCACGCCTCCGGATGAGTGGGACCATCCGTGGGGCTTCGCCGTTGGGCACACTTGGACGATCCACAACAACCTGATCAACAACTTCCGCTACGGCTTCACGCGACAGGCGTTCACCAAGGGCGGCGACCTCACGCACAACGATATCGACTTCCGGTTGGTGTTTTATCCAAGCAACCAGCTCTATGCCTTGTCGCGTGTGACTCCAGTGCACAACTGGGTGGACGACCTGAACTGGGTGCGCGGTCGGCACACCTTCCAGTTCGGCGTGAACGTGCAGAAGACGAACAACATCCGCACCAGCTTCGGGAAGGCGTTCGACCAGGCGATCACGAATCCGTCGTATTACGAGACGGATCTGCTGCGGGCTCCTCTTAGCGAGTATGCCCGACAAACGTTCGGCGCGCCGATGTACACCGGCGACGGCTCGAGCGTGGAGAACGCACTGACGGCGATCATCGGCCGTTTTACGCAGTACACCGCCAACTACACCTACGGGCGCGATTTCAACCTGACATCGGTGGGAACGCCTACCCACCGCAATTTCGCCGGCCAGGATTACGAAGGGTACGTCCAGGACACATGGAAGGCGCGCCAGAACCTAACGCTGACGATGGGACTGCGGTATGGCCTGGCCCGGCCGATCTACGAGGTCAACGGGTTCGAGACCAAGCCCGATGTGCCGCTGGGTGACTACCTGAAACTGCGCGCGCTGAATGCCACCCAGGGCGTGGACTACACGCAGCCGATCACAGTTAGTCTCTCCGGGCCAACGAATGGCGCACCGCCGATGTATCGCTGGGACAAGACCAACTTCCAGCCGCGCGTGGGCGTCGCCTGGTCGCCCGGATTCAGTTCGGGAATCCTGGGCAAACTCCTTGGCAAGGATCAATCCGTAATTCGCGGCGGGTTCGGAATCAATGGCGACTACTTCGGCCAGGCGCTGGCCACGTTCTTCGACGTAAGGAACACGCTTGGCTACGGATCGTCGTTCACCGTGGGACCGAACACCTACGACGTCGGCTGCTCGACGTATTACACCGACACTTCGTCGCCGCACTACGGCGCGTCAGGCACCTGCAGCGGAGGCGTGAACCTGGGACCGTTGTTCACGGACTTCAGCCAACAGGTGCGCGCGGTGATGCCGGCGCCGCCGGTAGAGAACTCGATTAGCTTCCCGCAGCAGCAGCCGGGAGATAATTCGCTTCGGATTGAGTCGTCGCTGGACGAGAATCTCACCACACCCAAAAGCTATTCGTGGAGCGCGACTTTCGAGCGCCAGTTGCCGAAGAGCTCACTGATCCAGATCAGCTACCTCGGTCGCGCCGGACGCCACCTGCTGGCACAGCGCGACGTCATGCAGCCGATTGATTTGGTTGATCCCAAGAGCGGCATGGACTGGTATACGGCCGGCACCATGCTGGCTAAGCTCCTGGCAATCCATGCGGGTATCGACTCGACGGGAGCGTTTACGGATCCGAGCAAGATCCCGACGATCGCCTACTTCGAAAACCTGTTCCCGAATGCCGACGCCAATCTCGGTTACAACAAGGGGTACACGTCGACGCAGGCGATCTACCGGCAACTCAACGCGGTCGGTGGAGATTACACCACTACGCAATCCATCATCGATAGTATTTCCATCCTGGGTCCGAACGCCTTCTACCAGCCGCAGTATGGAGCCCTGAGCGCCTGGGGAAGCATCGGCAATTCCAACTACCATGCGCTGGCCGTGTCGTACAAAATCCGCGCTCATACTCTGACCGCTGATTTCAACTACACCTGGTCGCATTCGCTCGATGACTCCTCGGGCCTGCAAAACGGGGTCGGGTACAACGGCGAGGCGTTCATCCTGAATCCATTCCGCCAGCGTGACATGTACGCAAACTCGGACTTCGACATGCGTCACCAGATCAACGTCAACGCGGTGTGGCAACTGCCGTTCGGCAAGGGCAAGAACTGGTTTGGCGATGCCGGGAAGGTGGCGAACGGCATCCTTGGCGGATGGGAACTTACCGGCATCTTCCGCTGGAACACCGGACTACCGGTGGGCTTCTACAACGGCGTTACGGGCGTGTACGACGACGCGCGCTGGGCGACAAACTGGGAAGTGCAGAGCAATGCCACCCGTACCGCCGATTTCAATACCTGCCCCACCAAGGATCCCATGGGTACGCCTAAACTCTTCGGGTGCAATACGGCGTTCGCCTTCCAGCACTTCCGGAACGCTTATCCCGGCGAAACCGGTGAGCGCAATGTGTTCCGGGTTCCGGGTTATGTTGCTTTGGATATGGGCCTCGGCAAGACTTTCCACCTTAGCGGTCTCTCGAAGAGGATCCCCGAGACACACCAGTTGCAATTCCGGTGGGAGGTTTTCAACCTCACGAATACCCAAAAGATGGGAGCCTTTGACGCCAGCCGCAGCGGGTTCGGTGTTCCGTTGTTCCCGAACGAAGGCAGCCCGCCGGACAATTTCTCGAACTTCACGGCGATCCAGGGCACTCCGCGCGTAATGCAGGTCTACCTGCGTTACTCGTTTTGAGCGCTGCGGGCAAGACTGTTTGTGTTTAAAGCTATTCAGCCCGGGCTTAGGCCCGGGTTTTCTTTTTCCAGACGCCTCGTTTTTCTACAGAATTCAAAATTGCGTAACCGAGCCTTTCCAATCTTCCAGATTCCCGTAGCTGTCTGCCGCGAGACGTTGAAAAAGCGTGGTAATCCGGCAGTCTACAGTGGTAATCAGCGTGCGTACTGTTCGTCCCAGGGATTTCCATCTCCCATACAAGCATTCGTTGATAAATAACCCCGTCTAAATGGCCTGCTCCGCAGGAAGGCGCAAATGCACTTCTTTGGGGACGTGCATTTGTGGAGGTTTGAATTTCCGTTTTCTGGAGGTTATATGGTTCGCAGCTCACTTTGGAGCCGCCCGGCTCTGTGCCTTCTAACCATCGTATTTCTAGTGCTTTCGGCCGCCACAGGACTGGCGCAGGAAGCCACCGGCAAGATCGTCGGCACGGTCACGGACCCGCAGGGGGCCGTCATGCCGGGAGTCAAGGTGACGGTCACCAATGCAGCCACCGGAGTGAGCGAGGTCGTCACTTCCGACAAGGATGGCTACTTCCAGGCTTTGAACTTGCCCGTCGGCGATTACCAGGTGGTCGCCGAAAAGGCGTCATTCCGGAAGCTGGTCGCAGCCAAGCAGACCCTGCAGATCAACCAGTCATTGCGACTGGACCTGCGTATGCAACTGGGCGCGCAGAATGAAGAAGTTACGGTGGAGGGGACGGCAGCCGCAGTCGAGACGGTCAACCCGACGCTCGGCCAGTCCATCACCAGCCGCCCGATCCTCGATCTGCCGCTGAATGGACGGAACGTGCTTTCGCTGGCGCTTCTGCAGCCGGGAGTGACAGAGGCCAATCCGGGCGCCCAGAGCGGTGGGCAGGCCGGCAGCTTCGGCGTGGCCGGCGGCAAGTCCGACTCGGTCACCTATCTTTTGGATGGGGGCAATAATAACGACCTGCTGGGTAACGAGGTCGTATTCACTCCTCCGCCGGATGCGATCTCAGAATTCAGGATCCTGACGAGCAACTACACCGCCGAGTATGGAAGAAACGCCAACGGCGTGGTGAGCATGGTTTCCAAGTCTGGCACTAACTCGATTCACGGCAGCATCTACGACTTCCTCCGCAACGACGCCCTGAATGCCAATAGCTACTTCAACAAACAGGAGGATCTTCCGCGCGAAGTCTTGAAGCGCAACCAGTTCGGCGCCACCCTGGGAGGACCGATAACGATTCCCAAGGTTGTTGACGGTCACGACAAGTATTTCTGGTTCTTCAGCTATACGGGACAACGACAGACGCAGGTCGAAACAACATCCACCATTCCCGTTTACACGCCCTTAGAATTGCAGGGGAATTTCTCCCAGTCGTACCAGGGCGGACCGGATCCCTACGTCGCCCGATTCCTGCAGCAGAATCCGTACTACCAAGCCGACCCCGCGATGGCCGCGCAGGCAATCATTGATCCAACAAAATTCAGCCCGGTGGCACAGAATTACATCAAGGCTGGATTGATACCGAGTTCTGCGAGCGGGAATATCAACGCGCAGGGCTTGAGTACCAATAATATTGACCAAGTCGAAACCAAGCTGGACTTCAACTTCTCCCAGAAAGACAAGGTGAGCGCGAAACTCGGCTGGGGTCGCAACCCGGTCCTGAATCCGTTCAGCTTCTCTTTCGGTTCCAGCAGCCAGCAGGATGCTCTCGGTTACGGCAGCATCGGCGATCATCACCGTTGGTTCTCGAACTTCGAGTGGGACCACACCTTCACCAACTCGGTTCTGAACGAAGCTCGGTTTACCGCGCAGCGTATCAACATCGCGCAGGCGATTCCCGCGAAGACTCTGCCGACAGGAGCCGCGCTTGGAATCACGGGCGTGACGCCCGATCAAGCGACTGGGCCGGCCATCATCGGCTTCTACAGCGGCTTGACGATGGGATTCAGCCCGCAAGGGCCGACCACCGAAATCAATAATACCTTTGCCTGGTACGACACGCTCACCTGGGTCAAGGGTGCGCACACCATGAAGTACGGCTTCTACTTCTCGCCGTACCAGAACAACACCCTTTACGACTTTTACGTGAACGGCGAGTTCGACTTCTACGGCAATACGTCTCTCTACCAGGACCCCGCCAACCCGAACGGCCTTCAGCTCTGCGGCGGCGCAGGCAGTTGCAACGACCATGCTGATTTCTTACTAGGCCTTCCTGACGAGTACTACCAGTTCGGCGCTGCTCCTTCGAATATCCGCAGCAAGTCGTGGGCTGGATTCGCGCAAGATGAGTGGCACGTGCGCAAGAACCTGGTGGTCACCTACGGCCTGCGCTACGAATACAACTCGCCCAAGCTCGACACTAAGGGTCGCAGCTTCTCGCTGATTCCCGGACTGCAGTCGACGCGCTTCGTCAATGCACCCCAGGGCCTGGTATTCCCCGGCGACAAGGGCGCACCGGAGGGCGCGAACTTCCCGGACCGCAACAACTTTGCCCCGCGGTTCGGTTTCGCCTGGGATCCGCGAGGCGATGGGAAGACAAGCGTGCGCGGCGGATTCGGCGTGTTCTATGACATTCTGAAGGGCGAAGACAACCTGCAATACAACGGGCAGGCTCCCTTCTTCGGATTCACTGACTTCAACTTGCCTCCGCTGGCGGCGAACCCGACTTCAGATCCCGGATACCTGGTGAATCCGTTCACCGCGGCCGGCGTCACCAACCCGTTCCCCTCCAAGCCGCCGGCGCAGAATATCGATTTCAACGCCGCCGGATTCCTGCCGTTCGGAGGCGGTGGCGTTTACTTCGTCAATCCGCACCTGCGAACGCCTTACACCTATCAGTACAATTTGAGCGTACAGCGCGATGTGGCCGCTGGGCTGACGGCGGAAGTCAGCTACGTAGGCAACATCACCAAGAAGCAAACAACGCTCGTCGATCAGAACCCCTTCCCGATCGGCGGCGCCACACGCATCCTGAATGCTGGCCTGCCCAGCGATAACTTCAGCTACCTGCTCACCTTCGACAACCTGGTGAACGCCAACTACAACAGCCTGCAAACCAGTCTGACGAAGCAGATCACGCAGAATAGTTGGATTGGCAACACCTACTTCAAACTGGCCTACACCTGGGGGAAAGCGACCGATAACTCCTCGGGATTCCGCAATACCAACTCACGCGTGCCGTACTACGACCACGAGCTGTTCCGCGCGGTATCCGATTACGACGTGGCTCATCGCATCGCTTTCAGCGGCGGATGGGATATGCCCTTCGATAAGATGTGGGCCTCCGGTCCCAAGCGCCTGGTCAAAGGATGGAGCCTGTACCCGATCGTGACCTGGCGTACGGGATTCCCGCTCGACATCTCGGCGCAGTTGCCGAACCGCCGCACCGTGCCCGGTCCGTCGGGCGCGGGTGACTCGGCGCTGGTTCGCGCGGATGTTGCATCGCAGAATATAGCAACCTACGATCCGCACCAGATTCAAAGCATCAACGTGATGGGAACGCCTACTTCCGGCAACTTCTACTTCGATGCCTCGCAGTTTAGCGCCGTGGACCAGACCACAAACCTGGCTGATCCATATGGCAGCTATCCGCGTAACCATCTGCGCGGGCCCGGACGCAGCAATTTCGATCTGGAGTTGGCCAAGATCACTCCTCTTGCCGGTGAGCGGATGAAACTGGAGTTCCGCGCCGAGTTCTTCAACATTCTGAACAAGGCGGAGTTCCAGGATCCCCAGACCAACATTGACAGTTCGCAATTTGGCCAGGTTTCCTCGACCTACGACCCGCGCATCATCCAGTTCGGACTTCGGTTGTCGTTCTAACTTTCACGTTTGGTATCAATCACCCCGGGCTTCGGCCCGGGGCTTTGTTTAGCTGCAATGTCACTTCGGTCTGTGATTTCCGTTTTCCGGAATCGCATCGCTCGACACTTGCCGGGAGCCTCTTCGATGGGATAATGCGCGCGCACGTTAATCTGGTTTGGGGAGTCTTCATGCGCAAGGTTGCCCTGTGTCTTCTTGTCATTGTTATCGGGCTTAGCAGTGCCGCAGGCGCCGCCGATCAGGCTGCGGCCGGAGCAAATTCCGATCCTACTTACCGCCAGCTACGCGACCTCTCGCTGGGCGGCGACGCGATTGCCGTTTCCAACCTGACGCTGAAACGCGATGCCGGCACCTTCAAGTTTGACCAGGGCACCTTTGTCTTTTCCACGCCTGTTAACGGAAAGGTTACGGGAGCGGTATTCACCGGCGACGGACAGTTCATCCTGACGCCGCCGATCGCCAGCGAAGCACGCATGATTTCGTTCCTCACCAAGCAGAACGGCAATGAACTGGTGGAGACCTTCAAGACCGCAGTCCTGCGTTTTACCGACGGCACTTACGAGGAAATCAAGAAGGCAGGCTCGCCGGGGCAGGGCCCGGTTGGCAATATCGACTCTCCCTGGAAGGCGTTCCGCGACTACTCCCGCCGACAGATCCGGGACAACTTCGATGCCCGCGTACTGCAGGACGTCTTGAGTTCCGACCCCGGCGGCTTCTTTGTTGCCTTCCTCAACGGGCAGAAGTACAGCGGCAAGTTGTTGTTTACCGTCGATCCGCACGGGGCCACCGATGTCGAGCCGGAAGAGATTTCCCTGCGTACCTTCGAGGACAACAAGTGGGGCATCTGGGCGGCATTCCACTATGCCGACGAGTACAAGACGGGAGTGGCACGCGGCACGCAGAACAACCCGGCCTTCGATATCGAGCACCAGAAGCTGGATACGAGGATCGAAAAGAACGGCATGCTGCACGGAAACGCCGTTACGACCGTGGTTTCCCAGGTCGGCGCGCTGCGCGCCGCGGGCTTCGACCTCTTCCCCAGGCTACGCGTGCAGAAGGTTACCGACGCCGATGGAAACGCTTTGCCCTGGGTGCAGGAAGATAAAGACCACGATGCCGACTTCTGGGTGATTCTGCCGAAGGCGCTGGCCAAGGGCGAGAAGTTCGCCATCCATACGGAATATGAAGGGAAAGACGCGGTTGTCGACGAAGGCAACGGGAATTACAACCCGGTCGCTCGTGATGACTGGTTCCCCAACACGCGTTTCGGCCGCTATTCCACTTACGAAATGCGCTTCTCGGTTCCTAAACGGATACAGCTGATCGCCAACGGAGAGCTCGTCAGCCAGAACATCGAGGGCGATCAGAACGTTTCCGTGTGGAAGTCCGACATTCCGCAGTCGGTGGCGGGCTTCAACCTTGGCCTGTTTAAGAAGATGGAAGCCAAGTCGGAGCGCAGCGGGTACACGGTTGAGTCCTATGCCAACACGGAACAGCCCAATTCAGTCGCATATTTGCAACACGATATCCAGATGCAGGGCCTTGAAAACTCGGTGGCGCTGGGAACGTTGGATACCACTGCGATG
>Ga0335069_10016027_pt1 | contig 10469 bp, 7 predicted proteins | sample Lox_Sample_11_FD_206714 | JGI IMG/M metagenome (GOLD analysis project Ga0335069, IMG submission 206714) | Soil microbial communities from Loxahatchee National Wildlife Refuge, Florida, United States - Lox_Sample_1.1 | ecosystem: Environmental > Terrestrial > Soil > Wetlands | place: USA: Florida...
GACGGTGCACTCGATGCGCACGCGGTGCCACTCGCTCGCGCACAGCCCGCACCGCAGGTAGCGCTGGCCCGCGAACGGCGCCTGCGTGCGCACGATGCTCGCGACCGGCGCCGTGCCGCAGACCGGACACAGCGCGCAGTGCTCCGCGACCGCGATGTCGCCCGCCGCGAGGCCCGCGGCGAGCCCGACCCAGTAGACCTGCAGCGCCGCGATCACGATCGGCGCGGCCGCCGGATCCGCGTCGCGCCCGTCCGCGGCCAGCAGCCGCTCGGCCCAGGCCTCGCGCTCGGCCGCGCCCGCGGCGCCGAGCTTCGCGCAGATCGCCGCGACCGCAGGCGGAAAGCGCCGATCCGCCGCGAGCGCGGCGCGGATCCCGTCGAGCGCCGAGGCCCATTCGGGGCCGCGGCGCCAGCCGCGCGCCGGGACGGGCGGCATGCCGTGCGCGCGCGCCGGGGCGGTCGCCGCGGCATCGGGGGCGGGAATCTCGAGCGCATCGAGCGCCTGCTGCTGCGCGGCACACAGCGCCGCCGCGAGCGACAGGTAGCCGCCGAGGCTGTCGTGCGCGGCGAGGGCCGTCAGGCGCGCGGCGCGCGCCGCGAAGAGTGTCCCGCGGTCCGGCAGCACGAGGCGCGGAGCCGTCCGCGAGGAGGAGGCCTCGATCTGGCCGGGGTCGAGGATTCGCTGCACGAGGGGTCACCCGCGGCACGCGCGATGGTGCGCAGCCGCGAGTATAGCGCCGCCGGCAGCAGCCCCGGCCTGGCTAGCGGCCGCCGCTCGGACGGATCATCTCGCGGAACCAGGCGCGGTGGTGCTTGTACGCCCAGCCGAGCGTCACGGTGCCGCGGATCATCGCGTCGATCGACCCTTTGACCCACAGCGCCGCGGCGACGTGGACCACGATCCCGAGCACGAGCACGAACGCGGCGAAGGCGTGCAGCAGCGCCGACAGCCGGATCAGGCGCGCCGGGAAGTAACCCGCGAAGTAGCGCCGCCAGACGACGATGCCCGTCAAGGTCAGCACGAGCAGCGCGCCGAACATCACGAAGTACAGCAGCTTCTGCCCGGCGTTGTACTTGCCGGCCTCGGGCAGGCGCTCGTCGTGCCCGTCGACGATGTCGCGCATGCTGCGCAGCCAGGTCCTGTCCGCGTCGTTCAGCCTGTTGGCGGCCCACAGCGGGCGCGCGAAGGCGTAGAACGCGAGTACCATCGCGAGCCCGACGAAGGGATGCAGCACCACGCTCCACGTGCCGCCGCCCAGCAGGTTGGCGAGCCAGTACAGCGACGGGTGGAACAACGCGAGCCCCGAGGCGCCGGCGAACAGGAAGGCGACGGCGATGAGCCAGTGCAGCATCCGGTCGCGGGCGTCGTGGCGCTCGAGCAGATCGGGGCGATCGGCGCTCTCAGCCATGGAGCTTCTCCTTCTCGCGCTCGGCCGCGCGCTCGTCGTCGGACCCGGTCTCCTTCGGCCCGACGCGCACGTAGTTCAGCAGGCCCGCGAGCGCCGCGATCGCGATGACGCCGAGCGCGAGCGGCTTGGTCGCGCCCTTCCACAGGCGCACGACCGGGCTGACGCGCGGCTCGGGCGGCAGGCCGTTGTAGAGCCGCGGCTGGTCGGCGTGGTGCAGCACGTACATCACGTGCGTGCCGCCGACCCCGGCCGGGTCGTAGAGGCCCGCCTGCTCGAAGCCCCGCGATTTCAGGTCCTCGATGCGCTCGGCGGCGTCGTGCGTCATCTGCTCCTTGCTGCCGAAGGTGATCGCACCGGTCGGGCAGGTCTTCACGCAGGCGGGCTCGAGGCCGACCGCGACGCGGTCCGAGCACAGCGTACACTTGTACGCCTTGTGGTCCTTCTTCGAGATCCGCGGGATGTCGAACGGGCAGCCGGCGATGCAGTAGCCGCAGCCGATGCACTGCTCCTCGTGGAAGTCGACGATGCCGTTGGCGTACTGCACGATCGCGCCAGGCGCGGGGCAGGCCTTCAGGCAGCCGGGGTCCGCGCAGTGCATGCAGCCGTCCTTGCGGATCAGCCACTCGAGGTCGCCCTTCGGGTTCTCGTATTCGGCGAAGCGCATCACGGTCCACGACTGGTCGGTGAGGTCGCGCGGGTTGTCGTAGGTGCCCGTCGTCGTGCCGATCTCGTCGCGCAGGTCGTTCCATTCCATGCACGCGGTCTGGCAGGCCTTGCAGCCGATGCACTTGGAGGTGTCGATCAGCTTCGCGACCTCCGGGCTCGCCGAGCGCCGCGCCATCGGCGAGGCGGTGGTGGTCGCGGAGCGGCGCACGATGTCCAGTGATTGCAGTGGCATGGCCGCCCCCTAGACCCGCTCGACCTTGACGAGGAACGCCTTGAACTCGGGCGTCTGCGTGTTGCCGTCGCCGACGACCGGGGTCAGCGTGTTGGCGAGGAAGCCCGGCTTCGCGGCGCCGGTGAAACCCCAGTGGATCGGGATGCCGACCGTGTGCACGGGCTTGCCCTCGATCGACAGCGGCTTGATGCGTTTCGTGACCACGGCGACCGCGCGGATGAAGCCGCGGTTCGAGCTCACCTTGACGCGATCGCCGGCCCTGACGCCGAGCTCCTTGGCGTGCACCTCGCCGATCTCGACGAACTGCTCGGGCTGGGTGATCGCGTTCAGCCGCACGTGCTTGGTCCAGAAGTGGAAGTGCTCGGTTAGCCGGTAGGTCGTCGCCACGCACGGGAATGCGTCGGCCTTGCCGAGCGCCTCGCGGTCCTTCTTGAAGATGCGCGCCGCCGGGTTCTGCACGGCGCGCGGTTCCTTCGGGTTCAGCGGGTTGTGGTCGAGTGGTGACTCGAAGGGCTCGTAGTGCTCCGGGAACGGCCCCTCGGCCATGGCGGCCCGCGCGAAGAAGCGCGCGACGCCCTCCGGATTCATGATGAACGGCCCCATGCCCTGCGCCGGGTCCTCGTCCGCCTTGAAGTCCGGCGTGTCGGCGCCGCCCCAGGCCTTGCCGTTCCACGACACGAGCGATCGCGCCGGGTTCCAGGGTTTCCCTGCCGGGTCGCACGAGGCGCGGTTGTACAGGACGCGCCGGTTCGCGGGCCACGACCAGGCCCAGTTGCGCGTCTGTCCGATGCCGGTCGGGTCGCTGTTGTCGCGCCGCGCCATGAGGTTGCCGGCCTCCGACCAGGCGCCACAGAAGATCCAGCAGCCGCTCAAGGTCGAGCCGTCGTCGCGCAGTTCCGCGAAGCCCGCGAGTTGCTCGCCGGCCTTGCGGATGACCTTAGTCGGGTCCTTGGGGTCGAGCACGTCGGCAAGCGCCTTGCCCGAGTACTCGCGCGCCACTTCTTCCGGCGTCGGAGAGGTCGGATGCACGTAGGCCCAGCTCAGCTTCACAACGGGGTCGGGGTAGGCGCCGCCCTCCTCGCTGTAGAGTCGTTTCAGCCGCGTGTAGATCTCGGCGATGATCGCGATGTCGCTCTTGGCGTCCCCCGGCGGCTCGGCGCCCTTCCAGTGCCACTGCAGCCAGCGACCGGAGTTGACCAGCGTGCCGTCCTCCTCGGCGAAGCACGTCGTCGGCAGCCGGAACACCTCCGTCTCGATCTTCTCGGGATCCACGTCGTTGAATTCGCCGTGGTTCTTCCAGAACTCGGCGGTCTCGGTCGCGAGCGGGTCCATCGAGACCATGAACTTCAGCTTCGAGAACGCCGCGGTCATCTTGGCCTTGTTCGGCGCCGAGGCGAGCGGGTTGAAGCCCTGGCAGATGTAGCCGTTCATCTTGCCGTCGTTCATCAGCTCGTAGGCCTGCAGCATGTCGTAGGGCTTGTCGAGCTTCGGCAGGAAGTCGTAGCCCCAGGAGTTCTCGGCGGTCGCCGCCGCGCCCCACCATGCCTTCATCAGGCTCACATAGAACTTGTTGTAGTTCTGCCAGTAGCTCATCTGGTTCGGGCGCAACGGCTTTTGCGCCCGCGCGGCTATGTATGCGCTGTAGTCCTGCTCCGCCTGGTTCGGCAGCGTCAGGTAGCCGGGCAGCAGGTTCGACATCAGTCCGAGGTCGGTCAGACCCTGGATGTTCGAGTGCCCGCGCAGCGCGTTCATGCCGCCGCCGGCGACGCCGATGTTGCCGAGCAGCAGCTGCAGCATCGCGCCGGTGCGGATCATCTGCGACCCGATCGAATGCTGCGTCCAGCCTAGGGCATACATGATCGTCGCCGCGCGCGTCGGGGTCGCGGTCGAGGCCATCAGCTTGCAGACCTCGAGGAACTTGTCCTTCGGCGAGCCGCACGCGCGCTCGACGAGCTCGGGCGTGTAGCGCGCGTAATGCTGCTTCAGCAGGTTGTAGACGCACCGCGGGTGCTTGAGCGACGGGTCGGTGACGACGAAGCCGTCCTTGCCGCGCTCGTAGTCCCAACTCGTGCGGTCGTACTTGCCCTTCGTGGCGTCATAGCCCGAGTAGAGGCCGTCGTTGAAGGCAAAGTCCTCGCGGACCACGAACGTGAAGTCCGTGTAGTTCGCCACGTACTCGTGCTGGATCGCGTCGTTGCTGAGCAGGTAGTTGATGACACCGCCGAGGAACGCGATGTCGGTACCGGGGCGGATCGGGACGTACAGGTCCGCGACCGACGCCGAGCGCGTGAAGCGCGGGTCGACGACGATCAGCTTCGCCTTGTTGTGGGCCTTCGCCTCGATGACCCACTTGAAGCCGCAGGGGTGCGCCTCCGCGGCATTGCCACCCATGATCAGGACGATGTCGGCATTCTTGATGTCGACCCAGTGATTCGTCATCGCTCCACGGCCAAACGTCGGGGCAAGACCTGCCACCGTCGGGCCGTGTCACACACGCGCCTGGTTGTCGAAGGCCAGCATTCCGAGACCGCGCATGACCTTGTGCGTCAGGTACGCCGTCTCGTTGCTGCTCGCCGAGGCCGCCAGCATGCCGGTCGTGAGCCACCGGTTGACCGTCAGGCCGTCGGACGTCTTGGCGATGAAGTTGGCGTCGCGGTCCTGCTTCAGCAGGCGCGCGATCTTGTCGAACGCCTCGTCCCAGGAGATCCGCTGCCACTCCTTCGCGCGCGGTGCCCGATACTCGGGGTGGCGCAGCCGGCTCTGGCTGTGGATGAAATCGACGAGGCTCGCGCCCTTCGGGCACAGCGTGCCGCGATTGACCGGATGGTCGGGGTCGCCCTCGATGTGGAAGATCGATGGCTTGGCGTTCTTCGCCTTGTCACCGAGGCTGTACATCAGGACGCCGCAGGCAACCGAGCAGTATGGGCAGGTGTTGCGCGTCTCGGTGGCGCGGGCGAGCTTGAACTCGCGCACCTCCGCGAGCGCCTGCTGTGGTGTGAACCCGAGGACCACGAGGCTCGACGCCGCCAGCGTCGCCCCCGAGATCTTCAGGAATTCACGTCGAGTCAGCTCCGCCATGATGGACCCCCCGCTGACGACTTCGCGACTTGCCGAGTGTAGGCGCCGGTGACCGGTAGCAGCAAGATGCGGCGGCAGAAGGCAGGCTGCACACTCCCGGCTCCGGACGGCGTGCGGCCGACGGCCTGCGCGAGGGGGACTGCGATGCGCCGATTCCTGGTGCCGCTGCTGGCGGGGGTGCTCGGCGGCGCACGCGGCGGAGCTCTCGGTACGCCTCGACGCCCGCGAGATCGCGCGCAAGCGCGTGCACGCGCGGCTCGGCCTCGACGTGCGCCCGGGACCGCTGACGCTCGCGTTCCCGAAGGAAGATCCTTTAAGAAGTAACGACAGCGCGACGGCGCGCCCCGCGGACGATGGGATGGTGGCTAGGGGGGGAATCGAACCCCCGACCCCGGGGTTATGAATCCCGTGCTCTAACCGTCTGAGCTACCTAGCCACGCGGGGCCGCACGGGCGGCCGTCGACAGGGACGCGAATTCTGTGCACGGCCACCGCCCCCGTCAAGGCGGCGCTTCTCAGTAGACCTCGAGCCAGGCGAGCTGGCTGTTTGAGATATTGAGGGCATCGCCGATCACGACCAGCTTGTTCTGCGACACGATGTAGATCACAAGGTCGCTGCCGCCGAGGATCGTCCGCGAGACGGCCGCCACCATGCGCCCGGTCGTCGGGTCGAGCGCGTAGGTGCCGGTCACGTTGCCGCCGACCGAGCCCGCCTGGAACAGGATCTGCGGCGCGAGCGTGATCGGCGAAGTCGAACCGGGGAACAGCGTGCCGCCGACGTAGTAGGCGGTCTGGAAGTCGCTGAACGGGGTCGGCGCCTGCTGCTCCAAGATCCCGAAGTTGCCGGCGGTGCTCGAGGGCTCCACGACGTAACCGCCGCCGGCGCCGTCGACGTAGAACACGAAGTTGCGCAGCAGCGAGCCCGTGCCGAGCGCCATCGTCCCGCGGCCGTTGGCAGCGATCGTGTACGGCGTCGCGGTATTGATCTGGTTGACGAGCGTCGCGCCGGAAGCCGAGTAGTCGAGCTCGACGTCGACGGCGCTGCCGGTGGCGTTCGACAGCCGGCCGGCGGTCGTCGTCGCCGAGGGGATGCCGTTCATCGGCGTCGAGCCCCACATGCTGAGTATCGCGGCGTTCGTCGCGCTGCCGAGCGCGCCGCCATTGAGCGTCCCGGCGCCCGTCTGGCGCGTCATGCGGCCGGCGATGCGCGGCGTCGTCGCCTGGTTGTCGTTGCTGACGAGGTAGACGGTGTTGGCGTTGATCACGTAGTACGCGACCGGGAGCGCGAGGCTGCCGAGCGTCAGCGTCCCGCTGCCGCGGCCGTTGCTGTCGGGTGCCGTCAGTGCGCCGGTCAGCGTGCCGCCGACGATCGGCGTCGCCGCATTGTTGTCGCCGACGCCGCCCGAGACGGCGCCGGTGGCATCGAGCGTCAGCCGGCCGACGACGACGAGCCGGTGCTTGGCGCCGTCGTCACCGGCGGCCCCGAACACCCAGTCGCCGGCGAGCGCCGCCTGGTTGAAGGCCGTCGGGTCCTGCTGGAAGAACTGGCCAGCCTCGAGGATGCCGGTGCCATCGTCCTGCTGCATGTGGCCGGCGGTCAGCGTGCTCGTCGTCGCATAGTCGAAGGTCTCGGTGCCGAAGGCCGAGGTCGCGATGCTCACCTGGCCGCGGTTCTCGGTGATCGTCGTGCAGGTGCCGGAATTGATCGTCGTGCTCGGCCGGACGTTGACCGGGTCCTTGTAGTCGAGGATGCCGGTGATGGTCCCGTCGGTCGCGACCTTGATGCTGCCGGCGCGCACCGCCGGCTGCTCCTCCCAGAAGCCCGTGAACAGGAACGCGTACTGGCCGATCAGCAGGCACGCGGTCTGCGGGTTGACCGCGAGGGACAGCGGCAGCGACGAGGTCAGGCCGGCGGCGTCGGTGACGGTGATCGTGAAGCTCGACGTGCCGAGCGTGGTCGGCGTGCCGGTGATCGCGGTCGCGGCCGTGGTGCTGCCGCTGAGCGCGAGGCCAGCCGGCAGCGTGCCGGTCGAGATCGTCCAGGTGTAGGGCGCCGTGCCGCCCGCGACCGAGACGAAGGTCGTGTAGGCGACGTTCTGGTTGGCCGGGAACAGCACCGGGGTCAGCAGCTGCGGAGTCCCGTTGACGGTGATCGTCACCGCCGAGATCTTGGTCGGGTCGGTCACCGAGGTCGCGGTCAGCGTCGCGAACACGGCGCCCGAGACGTTCGCCGGCGCCTGGTAGATGAACTGCGTCGTCGTGCTGCTCGATGCGCTGCCGGAGCCCACGAGCGACCACGTGACGCCGGCGTTCGTCGCATCGCCGCTCACCGTCGCGTCGATCTCGAGCGTCCCGCCCGTCGCGACCAGCGTCGTGCCGCTCGGCGCCGTCAGCGCGACGCCGATGCCGACGCCGACGGTCGCGGGGCCGTTGCCGCTGTGGCCGCAGGCGGAGAGCAACGCGAGCCCGGCGACGGCGACGGCACGGATCAGGAGCAGCGCATTCTTCACGGAGTTTCCTTTCGTCTCGGGTCGCGTCGGGCCGGTCAGCATAACGCCCGAGCGCTTCAAACGTTGAACCGAAAGTGCATGACGTCGCCTTCGCGGACCAGGTACTCCTTGCCCTCGAGCCGCATCTTGCCGGCGTCACGGGCGCCGGCCTCGCCGCGGCAGGCGACGTAGTCGTCGTAGCCGATGACCTCGGCGCGGATGAAGCCGCGCTCGAAGTCGGTGTGGATCACGCCGGCCGCCTGGGGGGCGGTGCTGCCGCGACGCACCGTCCACGCGCGCACTTCCTTCGGCCCCGCGGTGAAGTACGTCTGAAGTCCCAGCAGGGCGTAGGCGGCGCGGATCACCCGGTTCAGACCGGGCTCCTCGAGGCCGAGTTCCTTCAGGAACTCGGCCCGGTCGGCATCCTCGAGCTGGGCGATCTCGGCCTCGATCGCCGCGCACACCGGCACGACCGCCGATCCCTCGGCGGCCGCCAGCGCCTCGACCTTGGACAGCAGCGGATTGTCGTGGAATCCGCCCTCGTCGACGTTCGCGACGTAGAGCACCGGCTTCATTGTCAGCAGCTGCAGCTCGCGGACGATCGCGCGCTCCTGCTCGTCGAGCCCGAGCGCGCGCGCCGGGCGGCCCTCGTTGAGCGCGTCGCGGACCTTGCGGATCACGTCGCGCGCGCGGATCGCGTCCTTGTCCTGCGCCTTGGCGGCCTTCTCGGCGCGCTGCAGGCCCTTGTCGGCGGTGTCGAGGTCGGCGAGCGCGAGCTCGGTGTTGATGGTCTCGATGTCCGCGAGCGGATCCACCCGCCCCGCGACGTGGACGATGTCGGCGTGCTCAAAGCAGCGCACCACGTGCGCGATCGCGTCGACCTCGCGGATGTGCGCCAGGAACTTGTTGCCGAGCCCCTCGCCCTGCGAGGCGCCCGCGACGATGCCCGCGATGTCGACGAACTCGACGGTCGTCGGCAGGACCTTCTCCGAATGCACGATGTCCCAGAGCGCCTGCAGGCGCGGATCCGGCACCGGCACGACGCCGACGTTCGGATCGATCGTGCAGAACGGGTAGTTCTCGGCCGGGATCTGCGCGCGCGTCAGCGCGTTGAAGAGCGTCGACTTGCCGACGTTCGGGAGCCCGACGATGCCGCACTTGATGCCCACTACCTCGTTCCTAGGGCGCCGCCGCGCGCCGGTGCAGACTGTTCATGACCTTCTCCGCGCCATCCACGAGCAGCCTCGGTACCGCCTCGCTCGCCTCGACGACCGCCGCCTCGAGCAGCGCCTGCTCGCCGGCCGGCGCGCGCCTGAGCACGTAGTCGATCACTTCCTGGCGCGTGCCCGGATGGCCGATGCCGATCCGGAGCCGCCAGAAGCCATCGCCGATCTGCGTGATCACGTCGCGCACGCCGTTGTGCCCGCCGGGACCGCCGCCGAGCTTGAGGCGCACGACCCCGGCCGGCAGGTCGAGCTCGTCGTGCGCGACCAGCGTCTCGGCCGCCGGGATCCGGAGGTACTCCGCGAGCGCCCGCACCGCGAGGCCGCTGCGGTTCATGTACGTGGTCGGCTTCAGCAGCCACAGTTCCTGGCCGGAGATCGTGATGCGCCCGACCTCGCCGTGATAGCGGGCGTGCGGGCGCAGGCTGCCGCCGGCCGCCGCCGCCAGGCGGTCGATGCACCAGAAGCCCGCGTTGTGGCGCGTCTCGGCGTGCTCCGGCCCCGGGTTGCCGAGGCCGACGATCAGCTTGAGTGTCAGACCCGCCATGGGACTGCCGCGACGGCACTGCAAGCGACCGCGCCGCACCCCGGAACGGGCGCGGCGCGATCACCGGCAGCGCGAGACGCGCTACTTCTTGGCGTCCTTCTTCGGCTCTTCCTTCTTGGCCGCTTCGGCCGGCTTCTTGTCGCCGGCCGCAGCCGCCGCGGGCGCCGCACCCGGCGCCGCACCCGGCGCCGGGGCCGCACCGGCCGCGGGCGCCGCCGCCGCACCTTCGGCCGCCGCCGCCACCGGCGCCTCGACCTCCTCGGCGCGCATCGTGTGGACCGCGCAGATCGAGGGGTTCTTGCCGCCGGCGAGCTCGACCGACACCACGCCCGCGGGCAGCTTGATGTCCGAGACGTGCAGCGACTGGTTGAGGTGCAGGCCCGACGTGTCGACGTCGAGGAACTCCGGCAGGTCCTTCGGCAGGCACTCGACCAGGAGCTCGTTCTTCAGGTGCGACATCATGCCGCCCTCGGTCTTGACGCCCGGGGAGACGGCATCGCCGCTGAAGTGCAGCGGCACGGCGAGCCGGATCTTCTCGTTCTCGTAGACCCGCTGCAGGTCGACGTGCACGATCTGGTTGCGCCACGGGTGGCGCTGCACGTCGCGCAGGATCGCGGCCTGGGTCTGGTCCCCGACCTTCAGCTGCATGATCGACGAGTAGAACTTCTCGTTGTCGAGCGCCAGCTGCAGCTTGGTGTGATCGAGCGACAGCGCGCGTGGCTCGCGCTGGCCGCCGTAGAGGATCGCCGGAACACGTCCCGCGTGACGCAGGCGGCGGCTCGCACCCTTCCCCTGGTCATCGCGGAATTCCGCGATCAGTTCAAAAG
>Ga0335069_10016030_pt1 | contig 10468 bp, 9 predicted proteins | sample Lox_Sample_11_FD_206714 | JGI IMG/M metagenome (GOLD analysis project Ga0335069, IMG submission 206714) | Soil microbial communities from Loxahatchee National Wildlife Refuge, Florida, United States - Lox_Sample_1.1 | ecosystem: Environmental > Terrestrial > Soil > Wetlands | place: USA: Florida...
CACCGGCTCGCACTTGTCCCGGAAGCGCGAATGCAGTTCGGCCGGGTCGCCGTAGGTGTCCCATCCTTCCTCGTAGCGGTCAGAGTGAAACACCACGACCAGGTTGAACAGCTCGCCGCGACGAAGCGGGTAGTGGACCAGATGGGTCTTCTCGCCGCACCAGACGATCATTTTGGGTAGACGATACTCCTTCGGCCAGTCGGCTGTCGGCAGCACGGCGCGATAGGCGATGTGACCCGAGACGACCGGCTTGCCGTCGCCGACAATGTGTTGGCGCACGGTCGACCACAGCCCATCGCAGCCTACCATCGCCGCGCCCATGTAGGTCTCGCCGGCTTCAGTCTTGGCAACGACACCGCTGCCCGTATCATCGATCGTGGCAACCTTCTGCGAGGTGGCCAGCTTGATGAGGTTCGACTTCCTGCAGGCCTCGAGGATGACATTGAGCAAGTCGGCCCGGTGAATGACACCGTAGGGCGCACGGTATTTTTCGTAAAACCGCGCGTCGATTTTCATGTTGACGATGGTTTCGGCAGTAATCGAGTCGCGCAACTCCAGACCTTCAGGAAATGCCGCCCAGCGGAACATCCGCTGGGTGAGTCCCAGCACCTCGAACATGCGGAACACGTTGGGGCCGAGCTGGATGCCGGCGCCGATCTCCTTGAACTCCTCGGCCTGCTCCAGCACCTGCACCGGAATGCCCTTGTGCGATAGCGCAAGCGCCGTGGTGAGCCCTCCGATTCCGCCACCAACGACCAGGATGGGCGGTTTGCTGGCGGCCTCGATCATGACAAGCCGAAAGCCTCCAGTCCTTGCGACGGTTTGTTCCGCAGTGCCCGCATTAGCTGTTTTTGACTCTTGAACGTACGAGCGAAAGAGCCACCTTTCGCTCGCAAGGGTGATCTCGCAATATTCTGGACGGCTATTAATTTCAAGCGCAGTCAAGAAAAGAGCTCTGGAGCCAAACACATCACTCAGGCTTGTGAAAAACTCCGGTCTGGAAAATCGGTCAGGATGGTCTTTTGTCAACCGCCCGACAGTGTCAACCGAATTGTCTCCTTGTGCAGAAATTCAGGCGCAGGGATCGAGACGGGAACAGGTAGGAGGCTCCGTCAGGCTAGCAGCTGGTCCTGAAGCTGAGTCTGGCGGGCGGGCCAAGCGCGCGGCAGCGGCCAATCTGAGGCGTGGCGCGCCCAGACCATCTATGACCGGATCGACGAGCGCCGCGTCGAGCGGCTTTTAGATGCGATCAGGCTCCCGTGCCTCTGGTTTTGCGATCGAAAACCTGCCGGCGACGATGTCGAAAAGCTCGCCGCTCCCAGGGATGAAGCCGCAGTTGGGATTGTCGAGTGCTTAGCATTTCTTAGCGTGTCGTTTTTCAGGTAACCACCCATCTCGACCACGATCAGTGCCTGGCCGCGATGTTCCATCGGCCGCAACCCGAATTCTTACAGCCTGTCCAACTCGCTCGCGCGCAACGTCCCTACGCCCACGATCATGAAGGCCTCCCAGAAGGACGGATAGAAATGGGCCGCTCGCACCAACGATAGGAGAGGGCGGTCGCCAGCTACCGGTGATGGAGCAATGGCTTCTCGTCACGTGAATCGGCGACGACCCGGAAGGTGTGAAAGGGCGCACGTAGCGGGGCCTATGAAAGCAGCGAGAATATGCGGAGTATCAAACCTGGCGGTCTATAAATGGATACAGAGGGGAAGTATCAACGGTCTCCGACACGCGCTTCGCCCCTCGCGGGCTTCAGGTGTTCCGATCGAGGAGTTTGCCGGCGAAGAGGACGATCAGGGCTGAGAGAAGGAAACCTGCAGACTCGTCAGAAGCTTGGTTGCCAGATAACGGTCGGTGCCATGTATACCGATCTCCCCTGCCAGGGCTCAACAACTGCCAAAACTGGCGCAACCAATTCGCGGAATCTCTTTTCACCGGATGCTAAGGCGCCCCTGCGGCGCTGGCGGCGCCCAGGAGGCGCATAATGTTCAATCCAAGCGGGCCCGCGACTATTGGGCGCAATTCACGCCCGAGGAACGGTCTGCAATCCTCCAGGAGCGGGCAAAGATACGTGAGGAGCGGCGCAGGGCAACAGCTATGCTAGGCAACCCGAAAGCCAAACCGAAGGGCTGTCCCTTCTCATATATGGACCGCTCCCTGGGAGGGTCTTACTCGTAACGAAGCGCCTCAATCGGATCGAGCATTGAAGCTTTGCGCGCCGGGTACCACCCGAAGAAGAGGCCAACCGCCGCCGCGAATGAAAATCCACCGATCACCGCCGTCGGCGAGATCAAGGTCGGCCAGCCGGCGAGTGCAGAGAGCGCCTTGGATGCGATCATCCCGAGCACGGCGCCCGCCAGCCCGCCGACGACGCTGAGCAGGGCGGACTCGATCAGGAACTGAAGAAGAATCTGCACGCGGCGCGCTCCGATCGCCATACGGATTCCGATCTCGCGCGTTCGCTCAGTAACCGAGACCAGCATGATGTTCATAATTCCAATACCGCCAACAATCAGAGAAATCGATGCCACAGCGGCAAGCAGCATTCGCATCACCTCGCTTGCGCTTTCAGAGGCTTGTGCGATTTCGCTAAGACTGCGTACCGTGAAGTCATCATCCTGGCCAATGCCTATATGGTGGCGCCTGTGCAATAAATGTTGGACCTGGATTTGGGCTGAGCCGACATCCTGGGCCGTGCGGGCTTTGATAAAGATCATGTTCACTACGCCTGAGATCTTTGGCGGACTGCCAAATGGATTAATGCGCGTGAGGCTTTGTTGGTAGACTGGATTGGAGGCGCTGGTGCTGGGCGCTCCGCTGTAGGGATTCAGAACGGGATTGCTCGATCCGGCGGAGCTTGTTGGAACGTTCATTGTCACCTGTGAAGTCCCCAAGACCTTCCGTTCTGCGGTGCTGAACGGAATCATTACGGTGTCGTCCTGATCCTGGCCGTAGTTCGACTGGCCCTTCACCGCGAGTATGCCGATCACGCGTAGCGGGAAATTCTTAACTCGTATGATCGTGCCGATGGGATCTTCGCCCGGGCCAAACAGAGTGTTCACCACCGTTCGTCCGAGCAGGCACACTGGCGCCGCGCTGTGCTCCTCGTCTTCGGTAAATGCGCGTCCTTGAACCACCGGCCAATCACGGATCATCAGGTAAGCGGGAGTGGTGCCGTTGATGCTCGTGCTCCAGTTTTGATGGGAGTACACGACCTGCGCAACCTGGCGGTCGATGTAGCTGGTCGCCGCTACGATGCCTATCTCCTTCCGAATCGCGTCGGCGTCCGCGACCGTCAGGGTTGAAAGGCTGCCATAGCCCGCGCGGACACCGCTGGCGGTAGTGGCGCCCGGCAGCACAACCAGCAGATTCGTGCCGAGGCTCTGGATCTGTTGCTGCACGGAATAGCGCGCGCCGTCACCCACCGCAACCATAGCGATCACCGCGGCAACGCCGATAAAAATACCAAGCATGGTCAGGGCAGCGCGGGTCTTGTTTCGCCTGAGCGCTCTGGCGGCGGCGCTCAATGCCATGACGCCGAATTTGCGCACATGGCTTTCCCCGGAAGATGAGGGAGCAGGCTGCCTGGACACGAGAACAGCCGTCGCAGCTTGCCGCTTGGCCGCAGCCGCTTCAGCGTGTGGCGTTCGAAGATCGGAGACTATTGCGCCGTCGCGGAAAGTGACGACCCGATCCGCATAGGCGGCTACGTCTGGATCGTGGGTCACTACCAGAACTGTGAGTCCGTGGTCACGGTTAAGCCGACGGATGATCTCCATAATTTCAGCGGAGTTCTTCGAGTCCAGATTCCCGGTAGGCTCATCGGCCAGCAGAATCGACGGCCGGTTGATTAGCGCACGCGCTATGGCGACTCGCTGCTGCTGTCCGCCCGAGAGTTGGTTCGGATTATTGTTTTCGCGTCCATGAAGCCCGACCATCTCGAGCAACGTCTCGGCGCGCCGCTCGCCATCGTCGGCCTGCTCCGAGTAAAAGAGCGGCAGCTCGACATTCTCGAGCGCGGTCGTCCGCGAAAGCAGGTTGAAAGTTTGAAATATGAATCCGATTCGACTGCTGCGGATCGCCGCCAGTTGGTTGTCCGCGAGTGAAGCGACATCGATACCTTCCAGTTCGTAAAGGCCGCTGCTAGGACGATCTAAACAACCGATAATGTTCATCAGGGTCGACTTGCCCGAACCCGAAGCACCCATAATCGCGACGAACTCGCCGCGCTCAACGCTGAATGAGACATTCCGCAGGGCGTGCACTTCGACCTCACCCATGCGGTAGGTCTTGGTCAGTCCTTTGATTTCGATGGTCGCGGACACCACGGAACTCTCAATGCGCGAAGCGAAGAGTAGATGAAGATGCCGGTACTGCAGCGGTGCTCGTGTCGTCCCGAGCCGATTCGGCAGTGACCACCAAATCGCCTGGGTTGAGCCCTCCGCTTAAAACCTCTACATTATGTCCATCGTCAAGTCCGGTCGTGATCGATACCGGTTCAAGCACGCTGCCATGGGCGACCCACACTTGCTGCTCATGCGGACTCGACGAGCGGCTCAGTTTCGGGGTTGCGGACTTGGGTGAGAATCGTAGAGCCTGAATTGGAACTCGAAGTACATTATCCCGCTGCGCAGTAATGATTGTCACGTTGGCTGTCATGCCGGGCTTGAGCAGGAATTCAGGGTTGGGTACGTTGACCACGACGTCATAGGTAGTAACGTTCTGGACACTGATCGGTACCTGACGGACTTGTCCAACGCTGCCCTGGAACACGCGATTAGGAAAGGCATCCACTCCGAACTCCGCGGTTTCACCTTCCCGCACGTCGCCGATATCGGATTCGCTCACGTTAGTATCGACCTGCATCTGCGTCAGGTCCTTAGCAATCAGAAACAGGGTCGGAGTCTGAAAGCTGGCGGCAACCGTCTGCCCGACATCGACATTGCGCGACACCACTGTGCCGTCGACCGGAGAAATGATATCCGTGTAAGCGAGGTTAACCTGTGCCTCCTCTAGGTTGGCTGCCTGCTGTTTGATCAGGGATTGGTCCAACGCAACTTGCGATGCGGCCTGTTTGAAAGCGCTACTCGCGCTGTCGAGCGTGTCCTGCGAAATGACGTTCTCCTCATGCAGTTTCAAATCACGCTGAAAGGTTAGTTCCTTGTAGACTAGATCAGCCTGATCTTTGCCGAGCTGAGATTGGGCATTGGCGAGAGCAGCCTCAGCCTGATGCACTTTTACGGTGAACGGCCGGGGATCTATCTTGGCAATCAACTGTCCGGCTTTTACGCGCGAGTTGAAATCCGCGTAGATAGCGATAATCGGCCCGGAGTCGTAGGTGCCCACCTGGACAACCACAACAGGATTCACGGTGCCCGTCGCCGTAACCGAGCGGACAACCGAACCGCGATCTACTTGCCCAGTGACATATTCAGGCCCGTACTTGCGCTGGGTTATCCACCAGAGTGCAACCGCCGCCATGATCAGCAGCACGGCAGCAACCGGCCACAGGCGTCTGATAAGCGGCACGTTCACGCCTCATAGCATGTAGCATTCGCCATGCCACAGGAGATCGGCGGGGCTGCGGACTTGGACGCTGAAGTGCTGTATCCGTTCGCGCCACCACATAAGTGGCGCACCGCCTACGGAGGCAGTAGGTCTCGGTCGGCAACTTCCTGTATGAGCCAATTCGATGCTCGCAGGGTACCGAACGGCCAGAGAGTTCTGGACCAGCTGTGTATTTCTCAAGAAACCCTGGCCGTTCGGGGATAAGGGGCCCGTCTTTGCCGCACACCTCTGTTCGAGCGACAGACTCGCCTGAATCACGGGATTCGCGGACCGAGGCCTGAAGCGCTCGAAGGTCTAACCGTTCTGATGGCGCAGCTAGATGCACCCTTCTGACCGCGGACAGCCTGTCGGCTACGAGGCTCGTGACCGGCAGGTGGTGATCAACCCTTTCCCGTTTGTTTCTCAGGTGCTCTGCACGCTAGGAAAGTGGAGGCTCTGCGATGGTGCTGACGGGCTCTCGATCCGCGTCAGCCGGCTTGGGCGCATCGAATTTTGCCGAATCGCCTCCGATGCAGATTCACCAACTGTCAGCTGCCGACGCCGTCGCGAGCCTCAACAGCAGTCCCCGGGGGTTGTCATCCGCGCAAGCCGCGCGGAGACTCGCCGAGTACGGCCCCAATCGGGTGGAAGAAGTCGCCGGCGAACCAATGCTGCTGCGGTTTCTGAAGGAGTTCACCCATTTCTTCGCGTTGATCCTGTGGCTGGCAGCGGCGCTCGCCTTTCTGGCCGAGTGGAGCGACCCGGGACAAGGCATGGCCAAGGTGGGCTATGCCATCCTGGTGGTGATCCTGGTCAGCGGGCTGTTTTCTTTCTGGCAGGAATTTCGGGTCGAGCGCACCCTCGCCGCGCTGCGCGAGTTGCTGCCGCAGCAGGTCGACGTGTTGCGCGACGGCAAGGCGGTCAGGTTGCACGCTGACTGCCTGGTGCCCGGCGAGATCGTTCTGCTGGAACAGGGGAACAACATCCCGGCGGATTGCCGTCTGATCGAAGCGTTCGGGGTTCGCGTGAACGACGGCGCCACAAACGAGGTGGACGTCGACGATGACGCTCGCGTGATAGTCGGTTCTGCGCACATGGTTGCTCAAATGAAGTTCACCCGCGTTCCGCCGGAGAGGATCGATCACTTTCTGCGCGCGTTAGTTCGCGCCACGCTGGGCGATGCGAAAGAAGCAACTCTTGCGTGAGTACCTGCCGGTCACTTCAGCCTTAAACTTGCGCTCCCCTCTTTTTTTCACCGACGGAACCTGCTGAACTCCGGCGTCCGCTTTTCGAGGAACGCGTTCTCGCCTTCCATCGCCTCTTCAGTTCCGTAGTAGAGTGCGAGTGCACGTTGCGCCACAGCACCGATGCCGCGAATCTCCTCGCTCGGTGCGTTGAATGACGCCTTGGCCAGCGTTATTGCTGTCGGGCTCATGCTGGCGATCTTCCGGGCCCAAGCTCGCGCCTGGTTCATCAGCTGGGCGGCGGGTACGACCTTGTTCACGAGACCCATCTGACAGCAATCCTCCGCCGTATACTGTTCGCACAGATACCAGAATTCACGAGCTTTCTTTTCGCCGACGACGCGAGCGAGGTACATGGTGCCAAAGCCCGGGTCCACGCTTCCGACTTTTGGCCCTACTTGGCCAAACTTTGCCGTGTCGGATGCGATCGTGAGATCGCAGAGCACGTGGAGCACCTGCCCACCGCCTATCGCATAGCCGTTAACGGCGGCGATCACCGGCTTCGGTATGTCGCGGATAACCGAGTGAAGGTCCTCTATGTCGAGTCCCAAATCTGATCGCGATGGCTTCCCCTTGTAGCCACCTTCTTCCCGGGTCGTCTGATCTCCGCCCACGCAGAAGGCCTTCTCACCCGCTCCGGTGAGAATTACGCACCCCACACCACGATCGCGCCATGCTTCATAAAACGCTTGAACGAGCTCGTCAACCGTCTTGCTGCGGAATGCATTCATTTGCCGGGGCCGGTTGATCGTGATGGTCGCAACGCCGTCAGCCTTCTCATAGAGAATGTCTTCGAACTGCATGTCGACTCTCCTTTCGCTGTTACTCGATCCTCAGCGGCCCAGTCGCCGAGAGCTCGCGCCTGCGTCGATCCCAACTGCTCGCACGAGAAGACGAGCGAGCAATTCAGAAATCTGTTCAGCGTCAGGCGGCCCGGTCCGGTGATACCCGATTGTTTTCTTTCAAACAACGGATCAGCGACAGCCTCGCGCCGGTTGCGCCTGCGTGCAGGATTCTCATCGCATCTCCTTCAGCGCGGAGAAAAAGCTCGTCATATATCCGCTTTGAAATTCGCTGCCCAACGACAGCCGCGCGATCCGCCATCTTGATATTAACGCAGCATCGTATTACACGCAGAATTGAGAACTCATCAGTAAATCGCTTCAAGGAGAAACACTATGGCCGCCAATTGTGAAAAGGTGATTAGCGACCTTTTCGCCGCCTGGACTCGCCTGAATCCTGACGAGGTCATGACTTACTTCGCGGAAGATGCCGTATGGGACAACGTCCCCATGTCCCCCGCAAAAGGCAAACAGGCGATCCATGAGATGACGCACGGTTTCATGAAGGACATGAGCGCCTTCAGCGTCAAGATCCTGAAGAGCCTGCATGAGGGCAATGTCGTTTTCGACTCGCGCGTCGACACGATTACCATGAAAAGCGGTAAAAAGGCCGAGGTCCCGGTGGCCGGCATGTTCGAACTCGATGACGCAGGCAAAATCAAGGTTTGGCGCGATTACTTCGATCTAGCAACCTTTACCAGGCAGATCTCTTAGCCGGCTTGTCTAGCGGAAGAAGGCAGACTATGAGCGCAGCAGAAAACAAGAAGCTGATTCAGCAGGCGTTCGCCAAGTGGGCCGCCGGCGACGCGGACGCGATCTTCAAACTTCTCGCTGACGACGTGCGATGGACGGTTATCGGCAGCACCCGAGTGTCACGCTCCTACCAGAGCAAGCGCGAATTTTTGGAAGTAGCGGTGCAGCCGTTAACCGCGCGGCTTGCCACACCAATCAAGCCCAGCGTGCTCGACGTCATCGCCGACGGCGACAAGGTCGCGGTGCAATGGGATGGCCGCGCATCCGCGAAAAATGGCAAGCCTTACAATCAGCGCTATTGCTGGGTGATGCGGTTGGAGGATGGCAGGGTGCGCGAGGGCGTCGCCTATCTTGACACCGAGCTCATCTCACAACTCTGGACCTGAAGGAGTGAAAGCGGTTCGCAACAGTTAAAGACGAGTAAATCGTGCCAGGCCCGCACGAGCCGCCCGTTGTAAAGCATCAGATTGGACAGAATTGTTCGCCCGCCTGCTCAGGTCGGTTTGCGGGTTCGTGATTTAGTTTCTTAAGTCGCGACTTTAGAAGTGCGGGACCATTCACGGCCGTTTGCGCAGATACCAGGGCACATTTACGATCACGATTCGATGCGCGCCCTGCAGCAGCAAGCGAGCTGCGAGAATTCGGGCGCGCCGGTTGTGAGAAAATATTGGTACATTGACGTTCGACCAGCTCCGGCAGCAGCATCGCGACAGTACGATCCGGGTTGTTTCGCTCGATCGCCAGGACATGATCGAGGATCGGCTGCACCACGAATCGAAAAAGTTAACTTGAGAACCCCAAGCCGTGGGATCGCCTGATTTGCCTCACGTGCCGGCTGCTCCACGCGCAATGGCCAAATCTGCTTGAGCGAGTTGGGGCTGTCCTGACTTTCGATATGTAACACTTCGATCTCGCGCGAAAGCGTAATCGCGAACCTTAGCGCATTCTCTGCTATTGAATTCCACGAGAGAATCGGCACTATCACGAGAGGTTCCCGCAAATCGCCAAGCTTCAGATCCCGGGAGCAGTTTCCCGCTCGATTCGTCGGTAGTGGCGCCGGACCGCGAGCATCAGAGCGACCAGCGACGGCACCAGCAGCACCACGATCCAGGCGCCGGCCATGAACTTGACGATGGCCACGACCATTACCGTTAGCGCGGTGGCGGCCGCACCCAACGCGTTTACTGCCATGCTGCCGAGGGTGCCGCGCACTGTACGTCGTCAGAACCTATTGGACAAGTTAGCAACGGATTTAAGAGAGGATCTGGTCCATCTGGGTTGAAGTTGTGGCTGCAGACTGATGATGCAGCCGGCGTCGTAGCTCGATGGTTTTGAGCTTGATGTTTTCCCTCCGCGTCAGGATTGTATGAGCACGACCGAAGTAGACAATACCGAGCTGCTAATAAGCGAATATCTCGACCGCGTAGAATCAGCCGCCCGCGCTGAGGGGCTAGTCCAAGTCTCCTCAGAATTTCGTCAACCGATGGTCTTTCGTTGGCTGGCGGGATATCAGGTATGCGGTTGGAGCCCCCGCCAGATCGCGAGGGCGACTCGCGTATATCGAACCAGCGAGGTCTACCACAACGCGATAGTCCACGGCATCAGAAGGTTGGCCGACCATATCGGCCTTGCTATACGTCGGGATCGATCCTTCTATCCGCGCCGTTCCAATCTGGACTGCCGCGTCGAGGAAATTCGCGCTGCACTGCGCGGCGAGCGACGCGCAGCGCGGCGAGCGCTTTGTCGGTCGAACCGGCCACTCCGACGCGAGCTGACGCCCGAAGAGAAACTCGGTGAAGCTCGCAGGGTGGTCGAAGTTCTGCTCGAAGCCGGGGTGACAGAGATTTCGGACTCCAAATCTGGCGATCTTATAAGGCTAGATTCTCTGTTGCTAGCATCTCAGGCCTAATTTAAGCCGCGCGCGGTCGCGATTCCGATGGTCCGATATGGAGATGTCCTGAGCGCTGTTGATTTTTGAGTGGCGGCAAACCTCGCCCGATCGGAAGATCGGGTTGCCATAAGGAGGAGAGCCGCCATGAGGAAGATTGGCAAGAAGCTGAGAAAGAGCAAAGCGCATCC
>Ga0335069_10016031_pt1 | contig 10468 bp, 9 predicted proteins | sample Lox_Sample_11_FD_206714 | JGI IMG/M metagenome (GOLD analysis project Ga0335069, IMG submission 206714) | Soil microbial communities from Loxahatchee National Wildlife Refuge, Florida, United States - Lox_Sample_1.1 | ecosystem: Environmental > Terrestrial > Soil > Wetlands | place: USA: Florida...
TTAATGCTCACCCCACCCGCCCAAACGCAATAGGGACAAAGGGCCATTCAAGACCCCCGAATAGTCACATTTGTGGCGCCGACCGGCAGCACCCGCCTTATGTCGCCCTGCCCTCGGATGAGAATCAGGTGACCTTCGTCCCTACTACGTCTTGGCCAGCACGCGCACGCTTCTTCTAACGTCGCGACGACGCGGTCAGCGAAAGGAACCTCACATCAGGTCATTGCCGCCAAATATGGGACATCTGGCCGTCCGGGCAAAGCGAGCCAAAGACAGGCGCCGGTCAGCTGTGTGGGCAAGATGACAAGCGCGCCAACTCTGGTGGGCCACCCGTGGAAGTCGTTGCTTGCGTCAGGCTTATTGTCCCTGTCCGTGGGCGCTGCGGTGCTGGCCTGGCCAAAGCCCTCAATCGTCGTCGCCTCCATCTTGTTCGGCGTCATCTTAGTTTTCAGCGGCACAGAGCAGCTGGTGTTCGCCTTCACCGTTGGGCTGCACGACGCCAACCGCACCCTGATGATTTTCAGCGGCGTGTTGTCGTTGATCCTGGCAATGTTGGCCTTTCGTCGCTTAGGCCAGGGCTCCGCGGTGCTGGTGTTGGCGTTCTGCATCGGGGTTGGCCTGTTGTTCCAAGGGTATGCGCACACCGTCTTGGCGATCAGCCATCCCGAGCTGCCCGGCCGCGGCCGGTACATCATTCTTGGCCTCACGACCGCGATCGCCGGCGTCGTCGTCGTTGTCTGGCCCTTCCGTTCCATCACCGTGCTGGCAGTTGTCGCCGGCATTTGCCTAGTCCTCGTAGGGATCGCACAGATCACGTGGTCGCGTTGGGGACGCATGGCCTTGCGCCGCAATGCGGCCCTCGAACGGCTGCCGAGGACTGTCCACTGAGGGTCATTCGGTGCGGGCATTGTTCGAAGAAGCTGTAGGTGCACCAGCCGTGGCCGAGGTCGTGGTGCTGCCAGGGTTCTCCGCGGCGGCTGCGCCGGAGCTGACGGTGTAGCGGTCGATGAGGACCTCGATGGCGCGGATGTTGCGCGCGAAGTATCGGGCTTCGGAGTCGGCCTTGGACAGCGTTTTCGGGGTGTTTTTGGCGTAGTGCTGGGTGGTGTTCGGACTGCGGTGCCCCAGCCAGGCCTGCAGCTCGAACAGCGTCATCGGCTGACCCGATTGCGCCGCAGTCTGACCGGCCCCAGCCCCGGCCAGCGCCGCGGATTCGCTGTCGAGCAACGCAACTCGGTGATCCGTCCCGCCGAGGGTATCGAGGCGGCTGGCCACCGCCGCTCTCGGCCGGCCACCCGGCGCGACGACTTTCATGCTGGAGCGTCCTGTCCGACTCCGGGCCCGCTGAGCATGCCGATTGGGGGCCGGCGTCTACACCTTCGGCATATACGCGAATCCCCACGATGTCCAGGCGCTGTCCTCGTTTCCGTTCCCGATCATCTTTGACGCGCCGATGCCCCAGCAGTGCGCATACCTCAGTCGCCTCTTGCCGCGAAGTGCGCATCAGTGTTGTTCTTAAACCGCGAATCCGAACCGCCAAATCGCCGGCTTCTTAAGCAGCGTTGCGCCCACGTAGGGCGTGTTGACGGGTGCGTTACCGCCGGGTATTGGCCGGCGACACCTCGACCATGAAGCCGGTAGCAAACCCACCGCTCGCCATTGACCCCAGGGTCGGGCGGTTGAGGGGGTAGCTTAAGGACTTGTCAGCAACCTGAAATGCCTGTGCCCGCTTCAGGATGGGCCAATAACTTCCGCCGTGTCGGCGTGGTCATGACCGGATCCCTTTCCTTGAGGTACTCCGTCAGGGAAACCGTTCGCTAACGTTCTCACGGCGACGTCCCCCAGAATTACGAACAGCACCGCCAGGATCGCGCCCCCAACGACGTCAGTGAGCCAGTGGAGGCCTAGATACAACCGGCTGAACGCAACGATCAACACACCGGCAACCGCCAACGCTGTGATCAGGGCCCGCACAGGATGGCTCCGTCCGACCCCGATGCGCACGGCGATGATTCCGAGCAGCGCGCCGGTGCCCGCCACGTGCCCGGACGGAAAAGGATGGTGGGCGGTACTCAGTAGCGGTGCTGCCAGGACCTCCGCTCGAGTCAGTGGGCGGTCAACGACCGCCTTGATCACGGTCTCGGCGAGCACAGCCGCGCCGACCGTGCCAATCACTATGATTCCCAGCCTCACTGAGCGAGCACGCCAAGACAGTAGCGCTCCGCCGATCAGGCCGGCCGCCGCGATCATTGCGGGGCTACCGAGACGCGCGGTCATCAACGAAGCTTCGTCGAGCCGGCGGGATCGGTGGGTGGCGTTTCCGATGAAGGACGCGGTGGGTGCGTCGAACGTGGTTACCCATCCATGGGTATGCACCCCGATCGCGAGTGCCGTGAAGGCCATCAGGAGCCCGGCGGCGACCAGCGCCACTGCCCGCTTACGGTCACCGAATATTGCGCCGGCGACCAGTAATAGCGCGATCCCTATGAGAACGGTGGTGGTGATGTCGTTTTGGATGACTATATTCTGCAGCACGCACGGCTGAGCCCGCCGAGAACGCCTACCCGCAGCCGCGCATCCATCAAGGCGACCAAGCGGTTCTTAGCCAGTCGGTGCCATCATTGGCCCAACGCTCTGGGGGCGGCGCGATGAACGGCTGCCTGACGGCACTGGCATTCTTGGAAGACACCCCTACATTGCCGGTCTAAGCTGCGGCTGTTGGGTTGTTGTCCTGCTGCGACGATAGCCACGACGGTACTGAGGAGGATTCATGAAGGTGCGATTGGACTCGATGTCGGTGATCTCCGCGGCCATCGCTGTTGCGATTTGGGTTCTGATTATCTGGACGGCTATCGCGGCGATCGTCGCACACATTTAGTCCTTTCAGCGCAGGACTTCTCGACCAGCGCGGAACGGTCACCGGCTTAGCGTCCTGCAAGCCATCGCAGGGCACGGAAACCCTTATGAGATTGTGACGGGTGAAAAGCCGCACCTGTAGGGGTGGCGGTGATTGGCCGCGACCTGGCGGGCGAGGACATCAACGTGGTCATGTCAATGGCGAACACATGGCCAAGTGATGCGTCGTCGCACTGGCTCAGGCGGCGTGCCTACAGGTCGGACAGGTGCAATCGGCGCATGCGCAGTTGTTACAGGCATCGGCGCAGTGGGCGCACTGACACGCCTTGTGGTTACAGGTCGGACACGTGCAGTCGGCGCAATCACAGATTGCACACGAGTCGGAACAATGGGGGCATTGGCAGGTAGTGCATTCGTCGTAATGCACCCCGTCGGACGTGCGATGCTCCCGGTGCAAGCGACCGTCGTGCACATAGTCCACATGGTCCGCATGTAACACAGATGCATGCCCGCAACCGGGGCCGTGGGTGTGATGGTGCTGTTGCGCCTGGCGGTGCTCAGATGTCGTCACAGTGATTCCTTCCGTGTGCGTCGCCCACCAATCGTTATATGCAAGCGATTGGCGCAAATTTTGATGGTAGTTGAAGGCCTAACCCAGTGGCGCGGTTCCTACTCTATGGCGCCGAGAGGTCGAGGAATCGAGGTGGCGCCACCTACCCTGACGGCAGCGTGGTCGGGCACACCTACGTCACCGCCCCGGGCAGGGTGCCGCTGTTCCCGGCTCCGCCGCCGTTTTAGCGTGGCTTGACTTCCTGTCGAACGATTGTTCGAATAGAGGATATGCGCTGGGCGACCCAGGCCGTCGCGGTCAACGGGAACCCCGTCGATGACGGGGCGCTGCCGGGGCTGCAGCGGATCGGCCTCGTGCGCAGCGTGCGCGCGCCGCAATTCGAGGGGATCACATTTCACGAGGTGCTGTGCAGGTCGGCGCTGAACAAGGTGCCCGACGCGGCGGCCCTGCCGTTCCGGTACACCGTTAACGGCTACCGCGGCTGCTCGCACGCCTGCCGCTACTGCTTCGCGCGTCCCACCCACGAATACCTCGACTTCGACTGCGGCACCGACTTCGACACCCAAGTGGTGGTCAAGACCAACGTCGCCGAGGTGCTGCGCCGCGAGCTGCGCCGGCCGTCGTGGCAGCGGGAGACCGTCGCGCTCGGGACCAACACCGATCCCTACCAGCGCGCCGAGGGCCGCTACGCGCTGATGCCGGGCATCATCGGCGCCCTCGCCGGATCCGGCACGCCGCTGTCGATCCTCACCAAGGGCACGCTGCTGCGTCGCGACCTCCCGCTGATAACCCAAGCGGCCCAACAGGTTCCGGTGTCGGTCGCCGTGTCGTTGGCGGTGGGCGATCCCGAACTGCACCGCGACGTCGAGCCGGGCACGCCGACACCGCAGGCGCGCCTGGGCCTCATCACCGCGATCCGCGACGCCGGCCTGGACTGTCACGTGATGGTCGCCCCGGTGCTGCCGCACCTCACCGACTCCACCGACCACCTCGATCGGCTGCTCGGCCAGATCGCCGCGGCCGGCGCCACGGGGGTGACGGTTTTCGGCCTGCACCTGCGCGGTTCGACCCGCGGCTGGTTCATGGCCTGGCTGGCCCGCTCACACCCCGAACTGGTCGGCCGGTATCGCGAGCTGTACCGGCGCGGGGCCTACCTGCCGCCGAGCTACCGCGACATGCTGCGCGAACGGGCCGCGCCGCTCGTCGCCAAGCATCGGCTGGGCGGCGATCCCCGCCCGGTCCCACAGACCACGGCCAGACCGGAACCGCAGCAGGCGACGCTCTTTTGACTAGGTCGGCCGGTCGCCGCGCGGCTTGGTGAGCGTGAACTGGTCCACGGCGGTGACCTCGCCGAACGGGCCGCTCAGCGCGTAATGCGTGGCCTTGATCGACGTGTCGCCGCCGGGCCGGCCCGGGTCGACGTCGAAAGCCGCGAAGCCGTAAGGGTTGTCGCGGTCGCGAAACGCCGACCACGGCGCGTCCTCCAGCACGTAGATCGGCGCCTTGCGGCCAAGCCCGGGGTCGAACGCCCCGACGCCGGTCAGCACGCGGCACCGTGGCTCGGGAAAGAAGAACCCGTTGCTCGGCGCCGACGTGCCACCGCCGCCGATCACGAGGTGCACCGTGCCGCGGGTCGAATCGATGACGTCGTTGCGGGTGTCGACGGGGACCGGCGTTAGGGTGTCGGTGCCCAGCGTTCCGCGCAGCGGGTGCGACCGTTCGTAGTGGTGCTCGTGGCCGCACACCACCAGATCGACCTGGTACCGGTCGAACAACGGCAGCCATTCCTCACGGATGCCCAGGTCGGCGCCGTTGGTCTTGTCGGCGGTGGAGATCGCCGTCTGATGCATGCAGACGACGATCCAATCGATCTCCGGGTCCTGCCGGGCGGCGGCAAGTTCGCTTGCAAGCCAGCGTTTTTGCTCTCCGCCCGAGTACCCGTGCACGTAGAAGTTGCCGCCGTCCTGGAAGGCGATGTCGTCGTTGTTGAGGCTGATCACCCGCACCGAACCGGCGGTGAACGAGTACCACAGCCCGCGGGTCTCCGGGCTCGACCCCGAATCCGGCAACGCGAAATAGGTCTGATAGGCGCCGTAACCGATTGGCCCGTTACCCAATTCGTTCTCGTGGTTGCCCGCGGCAGGCATCCAGGGCCGGTACCGCGCCGAGCGCGTGTTGTTCTCGAACCAGTTCGACCAGGTGCGGATGCGGTCCTGCGCGAGGTTGGCGTAGCACAGGTCGCCGTTGACGAGGTTGAACAGCGGACCGAGGCGCTCGACCGCCAGCGTGGTGTCGGCGGCCGCGGGCGACCCGATGTTGTCGGTGGCGTACCTGCCGTCGGGCAGCCGGGCCAGCGTCGGGGTGGACTGGTCGCCGAAGCTGGTGAAGCGCAGCGGCTTTCGTCCGGACGGGGCGGTCCGTACCGTCCCGCTTTCCGGCTCGGCGCCGTCGTGCACCGCGGCGTACACGTAGTCGGTGTCGGGCATCAGCCCCGTCAGGCGCGCGTGGTTGACGCGAACCTCGACTCCTGACTTGGCGTCTCGGAAGGTGCGGGTCTCGGCGGCGACGATGCGCCCGAACCCGGACGTCGGGGTGCCCAGCATGACGCGCGGATTGCGGACGGCCTCGGTGGTGTGCCAGGAGACCACCACCTCGGCGGCGGCGTTCTTGCCGAACTGGAGATGCAGACCCGTCACCGGCGGTGCGCCGTTGTGGTCCGGCCGATACCACACCGAGGGGCCCGGGGGGTGCGCGCGTTCGGACCACACCAGCGTCGCCCCGCCGCCGATGCCGGCCCCCAGGGCGGCCGAGACCGCGCTCGTGCTCAGCAGCCGGCGGCGGCTGATCCCGGAATTGTCGCTCACCCTTGCTTCATACCTGAGCAAGGTTTCGGCCGAACCGCATGTAACAAATCCGGTAGCGTTTTCGACATGACGATCGTGCGAAAAGTGCTCAGCGGGGTCGCGCTGGCAATGTTCGCGGCGGCCGCGGCGGTGGCCGTCACGCCCGCGACCTCACACGCGGATCCCGCCGGCCATCAGGTGACCTACACGATCACCGCAACGGGCAATCTCACCGGCAACGTCCGGTACATGAGCAGCGATCCGCCCAGCCAGTCGGCCTTCGACGCCAACTCGGCGCAGTTCATGACCACCGTTCCGACGGCGTTCGCCGCCGGGCAGCCGCTGGTTTACAACGCGACGCTGGCGAACCCGAACCAGTGGGCGTTCGTCAACGCCAGCGGCGGGTGTCACTGGCCCGACTGCGACTCGTCGAACGTCCCGCAGATTCAGTGCCAGATCGCCGTCGACGGCGAGGTGGTGGTCACCCAGAGCGCCACCACGGGGGTCACCTGCTCGACGCGGCCCTGGTGACTCAGCCCAGGTTGGTGGCCGAGAAGGTGTCGCACTTGTTCGGGTCACCGGTCTGGTACCCGATGGTGAACCACTTCTGCCGTTCCGCCGACGAACCGTGCGTCCATGACTCGGGGTTGACGCGCCCCGTCGACTCCTTCTGAATCCGGTCATCGCCCACCGACGCCGCGGCCGACAGCGCGTCGGCGATGTCCTGGTCGCTCAGCGGCTGCAGGTAGGGCACGCCGGTGCTCTCCTGCTTGACCGTCGACGCGTAGTGCGCCCAGATGCCGGCGTAACAGTCGGCCTGTAGCTCCGTGCGCACGCCGTTGCCGCCGGCGCCCTGCGCGCCCTGCTGGGAGCGGCCCAGGATGCCCTGCAGCTGCTGCACGTGATGGCCGTATTCGTGCGCGACCACGTACTCCTGCGCGAAAGGCCCACCGCTGGAACCGAATCGATCCACCAGCTCCTTGAAGAAGTCGGTGTCGAAGTACGCCGTCTGGTCCACCGGGCAGTAGAACGGCCCCACCGCGGTGGTGGCGGGCCCACAGCCGGTGTCGACCGAACCGGTGAACAGGCGCACGTTCGGGCGGGTGTAGCTCGGCATGAGCTGATGCCACACGGCATCCACGGAATTGCCGGTGGCGATCACGCGGCACTGCACGTACTTGTTGGCGTCGGCCCCGGTCTTGCACTGGCTCAGATCGAAGCCGGGCGCCGAATAGCCACCGGTGTCCATCTGCGAGGTCATCACGCGGCCCGGGTCGACGCCCAGCAACAACGCGCCGATCAGGATGAGCAGCCCGATGCCGCCGCCCCCGATGGCCATCCCCATCCCGCCGCCACCGGACGAGGACGCGGTGCTGGTGTCGATTTGCATACCCTCGTTGAAGGTCATCACGCGCTCCTAACGTTGCCGGGCGGCAAGGGCCGCATCGTCGACGAAGCTCAGGTCGACGCGCTCGCAGGGGAACATGGCTTGAATCTAGCCCGGGCCGTCGCTGGCCGCCGCCAGAAGTGGCACCAGCACGTCGCTTATCGGCGTCGCCAGGCCATGGGCGCGGGCCTTGCGGATGATCACCCCGTTGCGGATGTCCCACTCCGTCGGCCGGTGGTTTTCCGCGTCGGCCAAGATCGAGGTGCCGATGTCCTCGGGGGCCCGGCGGAAAAGCCCGGGCAGCTCGTCGACGACACCGTTGGCCAGCCGGGCGCCCTCGGCCCGCGCGACGGCCAGGCATTCGGCCACATAGCGCCGCGACAGCGCGGCGACATCGTCGCGGCGGAACATGCCGGACCGCCGCCGCGACAGCGCCATGAACCCGGCCAGCGCATTGGTGAGCAGCTTGCGCCACGCGGCGCTGATGAAGTCGGGGTCGCAGTCCACCTGGCAGCCGGCGCCGCGCAGCAGCTCGGCGACCTCCTCCGCCGAGGGGCCGGACGGCAGCACCAGCCGCGCCCCGGTGCGCAACCGCACCCAGCCTCCCGGCTGCGTCTCGGCGCCGTACCAGACGATCCCGGGCACCACCGGCGACGACGGGCAGTGCGGCTGCACCTGCTCGACCTGCTCGACGCCGTTCTGCAGCACGACGACGACGGTGTGTTCGCCGCACAGGCGGGCCAGCCAGCCGGCCGCGTCGTCGTTCTGGGTGGCTTTGACGGCCAGGATCACCACGTCGACCGGGCCGCTCACCGCACCCGGATCGGTGAGCACCGGGCCGGGGACCACGATCGGGTCCGCGCCGTCGGGCCGCAGCTCGATGCTGTCGCGGGGGGTGCGACCGCACACCAGCACCGAATGCCCGGCCTTGTACAGCAGCGCGGCGACCGTCGTGCCGACGGCGCCGGGACCGACGAGTGCGATGTTGGTGGTGATAGCACCGAAACTACCTCCCTCTAGACTGGTCATTCGTTCAATCCGGGTGCTTCGACCTAAAACTTGGGGAGTGTTTGTGCTGCGCAGCCACGCCGCCGGTTCGCTGAGGAGCGGCGACGCCGGACAGCAGGTGACGCTGGCGGGCTGGGTGGCCCGCCGCCGCGACCACGGCGGGGTCATCTTCATCGATCTGCGCGACGCGTCCGGGATCGCCCAGGTGGTGTTCCGCGCCGCCTTGCAGGAAGGACAGGCGCTGGCCCAGGCGCACCGGTTGCGCGCCGAGTTCTGCGTCGCTGTCACCGGCGTCGTCGAGGTCCGCCCGGAGGGCAACGCCAACCCGGAGATCGCGACCGGCGACATCGAGGTCAACGCGGCCTCGCTGACCGTGCTCGGCGAGAGCGCGCCGCTGCCGTTCCAGCTCGACGAGCCCGCCGGCGAGGAGCTGCGGCTGAAATACCGCTACCTCGACCTGCGCCGCGACGGCCCGGCCGCGGCAATTCGCCTGCGCTCCAAGGTGAATGCCGCCGCGCGGGCGGTGCTGGCGCGGCACGACTTCGTCGAGATCGAGACGCCGACGATCACCCGCTCGACGCCGGAGGGGGCGCGCGACTTCCTGGTGCCGGCCCGCCTGCACCCGGGCTCGTTCTACGCGCTGCCGCAGAGCCCGCAGCTGTTCAAGCAGCTGCTGATGGTGGCCGGGATGGAGCGTTACTACCAGATCGCGCGCTGCTATCGCGACGAGGACTTCCGCGCCGACCGGCAGCCCGAGTTCACCCAGCTCGACATGGAGATGAGCTTCGTCGACGCCGAGGACGTCATCGCCGTCTCCGAGGAGGTCCTGACCGCGCTGTGGGAGCTGATCGGCTTTCGGATCCCGACGCCGATCCCGCGGATCAGCTACGCCGAGGCCATGCGGCGGTTCGGCTCCGACAAGCCCGACATGCGGTTCGCCCTCGAGCTCGTCGAGTGCACGGAGTTCTTCAAAGACACCACCTTTCGCGTCTTCCAGGCGCCCTACGTCGGCGCGGTCGTCATGCTCGGCGGAGCCTCGCAGCCGCGGCGCACCCTGGACGGCTGGCAGGAGTGGGCCAAGCAGCGCGGCCACCGGGGGCTGGCCTACGTGCTGGTCGGCGAGGATGGCGAGCTGAGCGGCCCGGTGGCCAAGAACCTCACCGACGCCGAGCGCGACGGGCTGGCCGGCCACGTCGGGGCCGGCCCCGGCGATTGCATCTTCTTTTCGGCCGGCCCGCCGAAGTCGTCGCGGGCCCTGCTGGGCGCGGCCCGCGGCGAGATCGCCAAGCGGCTCAACCTGATCGACCCGGACGCGTGGGCGTTCGTGTGGGTGGTCGACCCGCCGCTGTTCGAGCCCGCCGAGGAGGCGACCGCGGCTGGTGAGGTGGCGGTGGGCTCGGGGGCGTGGACGGCCGTGCACCACGCGTTCACCTCGCCCAAGCCCGAATACGAGGACGTGGTGGACAGCGATCCCGGCAGCGTGCTGGCCGATGCCTACGACATCGTCTGCAACGGCAACGAGATTGGTGGCGGCTCGATCCGTATCCACCGCCGCGACATCCAGGAACGCGTGTTCGCGGTGATGGGCCTGGACAAGGCCGAGGCGGAGGAGAAGTTCGGATTCCTGTTGGAGGCCTTCATGTTCGGTGCGCCGCCGCACGGCGGCATCGCGTTCGGCTGGGACCGGATCAACGCGTTGCTGTCCGGGGTGGACTCCATCCGCGAGGTCATCGCCTTCCCGAAGACCGGCGGCGGCGTCGACCCGCTCACCGGCGCCCCGGCGCCCATCACCGCCCAGCAGCG
>Ga0335069_10016033_pt1 | contig 10467 bp, 12 predicted proteins | sample Lox_Sample_11_FD_206714 | JGI IMG/M metagenome (GOLD analysis project Ga0335069, IMG submission 206714) | Soil microbial communities from Loxahatchee National Wildlife Refuge, Florida, United States - Lox_Sample_1.1 | ecosystem: Environmental > Terrestrial > Soil > Wetlands | place: USA...
GCCGACGGCAACGAGCTCTTCTACTTCGAAATCCCCTTCGACAAATACCTGAAATCCAAGTCCATCCAGATGAACTGAACCGCCTCCGGCTGAACGGTTTCGGCTTCTTGTCGGCGAAGTCGCGCTCGGAATCTGCCTGGACTTTCCGACGGGCGGATGGATAGACTGGCGTGAGTTTTCCCGGCCGCCTGCTATTCCGAGTACGTCGCCGTCGTCGTGTCCGTCTCCCAGATCGTGCAGTCCTTCACGCGCACGCGGCCGTCGGTCAGGCCGGCAATGCGGCCGTTCGTCTGGTCGAAGAAGTACTTGGCCAGGTTCTCCGCCGAGGGATTCAGCACAGTGAACGGCTCCAGATCGTTCAGCATCTGGTGATCGATGCGGTCGATGGTCGGCTTGAGCACCTGCTTGATCAGTTTGAAGTCGAGCAGCAGGCCCGTTCCGTCCAGCGCCGCGCCGGCCAGCGTCACGCGAACCTTGTAGTTATGACCGTGCGGGTTCTCGCACTTGCCCTGGTAGTTGCGAAGATAATGGCCTGAAGAAAAGCCGGCCTCTACAGTCACTTCGTACATTGGCCTCCGCGACGGTCCTCGAGCGGGAAAGTTCCCCACCTTCATTTTATGCCTTCATGGGCTTTGGCCGCGGCGCGGCGCCGCGGTCATCAGTGTCCCGAAAGGCCCCTGCCCCTGCGCCGCTCTGCCCGGCGCGCCTCCTCGCTGCGCCGGTCCACCTGCTCAAACAGGTTGCTCATCACGCCCACCAGCGCGGAGCCCAGGCCAGCCAGCAGCAGAAGCAGCGCAACCGTCCGCCAGAGCGAACCGTTCGCCGGCAATCCCGGCTGAAAGCTCGACGGCACCAGCGACATCGCTCCCGAGAGGATAGCGAGCACCGCCAGCGCGGCCGCCAGAATGTAGAAGTTGCGGGACATGGTTTCGTGCGTTGAACTTGCGCAAAGTCTCATTCGATTCTACCCGCAGCGTTGCCCCCATCTTGAGGTAGTGTCCTAATTCGAAACCGGCTCACGTATGATTTGGAGATAAAATTGCTAGTAAAAGACTATAGGCTTCAGCAACCCGCCCGCAGTAGACTCGCGGAAGAGGGGTGCCGTGTGAACGACCAGGAAAGATTTTCTCTTGCTCTGATAATCAAACAGGACTATGAAAAAGTTTCCGATTCCATCAACCATCTGAAGCAAGTCATTTCGATTTATGCGCTTGCTTTGTCGGAACTCTCAGAACAGATTCCGAAGCAGATCAGTTTTCAGACATGGGATAGAGAGACTATGAAAGCGGATGTAGATAGATTCTGCGATAATGTGGCTCGATACCAAAAATTGTTAGTGGAGCAAGCGGACTTACGGTCCAGATTAGAGCCATACAAAGACTTGTTTAAGCCGTTAGATTAAGCAGCAATTCTTCTAGCGTCCAAACATGCCCCGTCAGTCCCGACGCCATAGCGGGAGTGATCCGCAAAGATTGATGGACCCGCACAAAGTTGTAATGGGCGAAGTGTAAGGCTACAGACGCCTTTAGATTGTCCAGTTTCTTCGAGAAGGCGTTTGTGAGTCGTGTAAACCGGCGCATCTGCATCCGCATGGTAAGGTTTTGCCGTTCGATGTAGGACGTAGAGACGGCGGACGGCCTTGGAACCCCGGAGACGGTAGACGCATAGGCCGAAACGAATTTTGCAGCCGCGTACCATCCGCGTCCGCCCATACCTTGCGGAACCTCGCCATAGACTTTAATCAACTGTGCAAAGTCCACGTCCCCGCCGAATGAATCCTCTACGGCTCTCAGGTATGGCTTGAATCCATCAGTAGTGAGTTGAATGCGGGTAACGACCCGCGCCGATAGATCGCGCATGAAATAGTGCGTAGACGTTTGATCCCGCTTCCCGACGTAATGCGAGATCACCAGCTTTGTATCGGCGTCCATGCCCACAAAAACATATTGGTCGCCATATTCGGGCGGATTGTCGTTTCCTATGATCCGCGCTTGCTTTTTGAAGACGTAGGTCCAGATTTCATCCGCCTGGACCCGCTCGGAGCGGATGCCGCGAATACGCGAATCCAGAAAATGGACGCATTGTTCGCCCGTCCGCGCCACAAGCCGCATGATGGTATCCCGATGGACGCCAGTCATGCGCTCTACGCTGCGGATGGAATTTCCCTCAATCATTGCATTGAGGATCACTAGCTTTTTGTCGAGCGGCAGTGTGTTCATGTAAACAACTATACGTGAGCGGCTCACGTATGTCAACAGAAAAATAGAGAGGCGTAATGTTTCCCCTTGGAATCACGATTTTTGTTGCTTTACTGACTGCCGCGCTAGTGCGAGACGGAATACACGCGGCCTATCGTCACTTTGTATACTACCCACACCGTCGCGCTATGGAAGTTGTCGAACGAATTCCGTTATCTTTCTCATCAAGTCAATAGCATTGTCTTCGGCAGTAGCAATTGAATACTTTGGCGTACTGACGTTTCGGCTCATATCTAACTCGGTCGCAATGAGGATGAATCCTGCGTACAGCGTTTTGCGTAATTGAGCAATTTCTCCTACCAAATCTTGATCTGGTGTTGGCATCTTTGAATTCCCCCTTGCGGAAAGTCTACCGCAAATCCGGATAATGGACGGATCGCCCTTGACTACGTGAGCCGGTTTGGTATATGTTCGGAGGATGGCAAAGACGAAATTACCGGACGCGCTGCGGGAGTATTTACGGGGGATCGGTAGTCAAGGCGGGAAGAAAGGCGGACCCGCGAGAGCCGCCGCAATGACGCCAGCACAGCGGAGCGCATCGGCCAAGAAAGCCGTTGAAGCGCGATGGGCTAAATCGAAAAAGGCGTCTGAATCAGCAAAGTAGATAAGAATTCCTCTTGAGTCTCTATGAGGTCGATTCCCGCTGAAACCTTATCTTTGTCCACTACCCGAAAGTCACACCCATTCCCATGCAATACATCAATTGGCTCTCCGCATCCATCCACGTATTGAGTGGCCTTTTTGATTAGATATGCGGCTAGCGCAATACCCTGTTCCGGCGATAAATCGGGCGAGTATAAGCGGTCTCCTAAGTAGTTAATTAGCGAAGTATCTCCGCGTCCGATGATTTGAACTCCATCTTTGGCCGTGAATACGTATTTGCCATCAAAGGCAATCAATTTTGGGGGACCCCAGAATTCGCTCACTCCTGCCAAAAGCCAGAACCGCGGCTCAAGAAATGGGTCGTTCAGTTTCATTGTGTTGAGGGTTTCCTCAATCGTTTCTTGGACGACTTCGGGAGAAACTTCGGGTTTTGCGTTTAGAGATTCCTCCACTTTCTGAGTGAAAGAATGGAACGTACCGGGCTCGCCCGAATAGAGAAACGCCATCTCAACAAAGCCTTGACTGTTGGTAGAGTATTTTTTGCGACGTGTTTGATATGCCCCTTGTGCGGTGATCTGGCGATCTGCCGCAAGAATTAGGTCCTTTCCATCTCCGCACAAAAACCCCACTGCAATCGTCATTGCCTTTGCTCCCTTGGGTTTCTCAGGAGTATACGGCTTGCGGACTGGCAGACGCATCGGAACGGGCGGACGGGAGATCATAGCCATTTCAAATCCTCTCTTTCAATGGTTTTCCACAGGCATTAGCCGATTCGTGAGCGGCTCAGGCAAATTAGGACACTACCCATCTTGACTTTGCAGGCGGTGATTCTTACGTTTCGTGGTATGGTGCTTCGGATTCCCGAACATCAGGCAGCAGGACTCACGAGACTTTCCACGCGTACGGGTCGCTCAGAATCGGATCTGGTGGTTGAGGCCGTCGACCGCTTTCTCGAGCAGGAGAACTGGTTCGAATCGCAGGTCCAGCTGGCCATCGATCAAATCGCCCGTGGCGAGTTCATAGAAGAAGAAGAAATGGACAAGCGAGTGGCACGGATGCTGGACCGTTGAGATAGCTGCGTTGGTCGGTCGCCGCTGCGAACGATCTTGAAGAGATTAGCAACTATCTTCACCTGCGCCTTCCTTCTTTTGCGCTCTCGGCCATCCAGCGGCTGTATGACTCGCACGTTCACTGAAGCAGCATCCCTTCCTTGGCCATGTTGGACGAATGGAGGGAACTCGTGAATTGATTCTGGCGCCTCTGCCATACATACTGGTTTACTCAGTCAGCGATGAAGCAGTGCACATTCTCCGCTTTCTGCATACGTCGCGAGAACAAAGGTAGTTCATTCGCGGTAAGTGCTGGTTTGCGTGCCTCTCATCCTCTGTTGCTCAGCCGATTTCGGGTCCCTGCAGCAAGTTGACTCCGCACTGGCGGAACTCCGCCTCCATCGCCGCCACCGATCCGTTCAGGTCGATTCCCCGGCAAGCATCGCGAATCACGACTACCTCAAATCCCAGCCTTCGCGCGTCGAGCGCCGAATGCCCGACGCAAAAGTCGTACGCCAGGCCAGCGAGAAATACCCGCTTCAGCCCCCGCTCGCGCAGATACCCCGCGAGCCCGGTCGGCGTCGTGCGGTCATTCTCGAAAAACGCCGAATAGGAATCAATTTCGCGTCGGAAGCCCTTGCGCAGGATCAGCTCCGCCCGTGGGAAATGAAGCGCTGGATGAAACTCGGCTCCCGCGCTGCCCTGCACGCAGTGATCCGGCCATAGCGTCTGCATCCCATAGCTCAGCTCGATCTGCTCATAGGGCTTCCTGCCCGCATGCGAACTGGCAAACGACGTATGGCCCACGCAATGCCAATCCTGCGTCAGGATGATGTGCTCGAATCGCGGCGCGAGCCGCAGAATCAGCTCGATCACCGCGTCTCCGTCCGGCACGGCCAGCGCCCCGCCTGGACAGAAATCGTTCTGCACGTCGATGACGAGAAGTCCAGAATTTGGGCTTGGCGTCATGTCCCCCATCACTCTAACAGTTGAGCAGCGATGGATCGTTCCATACGTCCAGGCAATCCATCGTCCAGATAAAGCGTGAACCCGGCGCTAAGCCGAGCAGGGCAGCGGGCTCAAGGAACTCGTCGAAGAAGTGGCGTGCATGCAAAGGGACAAAAAAGTCGTCGTCCGTTGATAACTGCTCGCCCCACCAAATGTACCAACCGCTAGTTCCGACTGTTGGCGGATGGCGGAGCCCGTTCAATGGGACGAGGCCCTTTGTCGCCATCGCGATTCCTATCTTGCTTTCGCGATCGATAGGCACGAAGTCAGTGCGAAAGGCCGCGCAAACCAGCTTCTGGCATCGCGACAATTTGTCCGGCGGCCAACCGATCCGATCCGCGTTTCCGAGGAGATACCGGACTAGCCTCCTCAGAGAAACGGCATCAACGCACTCACGGATTCCTTCTTCGTCGAGAGAATCATCGAAGCTCGATCCGCTGTGCTTAGTATTTGAAGGGCCTTCATCGTTCATGGCCTTCCTCGATTGTCCGGCATTTCTGTTTCGAAGAACCTCTCCACATCCCCAATGTTCGTCGTCACCCTATACGGCGGCAGGCTTTGCAAAAACGTCTGCCCGTAGCGCTGCGTGCGGATACGCGGGTCGAGCAGCACCAGCACGCCGCGGTCTTCGAGCGAGCGGATCAGCCGCCCGAAACCCTGTTTGAGCGTGATGACCGCGCTCGGCACCTGATAATCGAAGAAGGGCTTGCCGCCCGCCTCTTCGATCGCCTTCATCCGCGCCTGCACCACAGGATCGTTCGGCACCGCGAATGGCAGCTTGTCGATGATCACGCAGCTCAGCGCCTCGCCCTGCACGTCCACGCCCTGCCAGAAGCTCGACGTGCCGAAGAGAACGCAGTTCGGCGTGTTGCGGAACTCCTCGAGCAGCGCCTTGCGCGGCGCCGTGCCGTGCAGCAGGATTGGGTAGTCGAGCACGGGGAGCAGCCGCTCATAGAGATCGCGCATCTGGCTGTAGCTGGTGAACAGGCAGAACGCGCGCCCGCGCGAGTGGGCCAGCACGCGGCGAATGCAGTCTGCCGCCGCCTCCGGAAACTCCGGTTGCCGCGGATCCGGCATGTTCGGCGGCAAATACAGCAGCGCCTGCTCGCCATAGCGAAAGTGCGACGGCACCACCAGCTCGCGCGCTTCGGCCAGGCCCAGCCGCTTGCGCATGTGCTCGAATCCGCCCTGCACGGTGAGCGTTGCCGACGTCAGCACCGCTGTCGGAATCGTCTCGAAGACCAGCTTCGCCAGCAGTTCCGACACGTCGATCGGCGTGGCCTGCAGAAACGTCGTCCGCGACGCATTGCGCGCGGCGGGTCTTTGCACCGGATTCGTGGCCCCGTCCCGCCGCCCGGTGCCCTGCCCTCGATCGGTTCCGCTTGCGCGCCGCTCCAGCCAGAACACCATGTTGCTCGCGTTCGATTCGAGCAGGAACTCCAGCTCCGCCCGCAGCCGCGCCACGCGCTTCTTCAGTCCCGGCGCCTCGTCCACCCCGCTCAGTCCGTCGAGCTCCGCTTCCAGCCGCCGCAGCCCGCCGCGCACGCCAAGATACAAGTCGCCCGACGACTCCAAAAACTCCTCGCGCTCCGTGAACGGCTGCCTTCCGTCGCCTGCCATCGGAAGCCCGGCAAAGAACATCCTTGCCCGCTCCCGCAACTGCTGCGTCGACGCCGCCAGCGCAGCCGCGCCTTCCTTGCCGCGCAGCATCACTTCTGTATCGCGCGCAAGCTCTTCGAACCGCACATTGCTCACCGAAAGCCCGAAATAGCTCGACGCCACTTCTTCCAGTTCATGCGCCTCATCGAAAACCACTGCCGCCGCCTCGGGAAGAATTCCCGCGTCCGGCGCGCCTGCCGCCTCCTGCCGCACGGCGAGATCGGCAAAGAACAGGTGATGATTCACAATCACGATGTCGGACTCGAGCGCCCGCCGCCGCATCTCGGTAATGAAGCACCGCCGATAGTCGGGGCACGTCGATCCCAGGCACGCCTCCGACCGTGCATCGAGCTTCGCCCACAACGCGCTCGACTCCGGCAACCCGGAAAGCTCCGCGCGGTCGCCCGTGTCCGTCTGGCGCTCCCACTCGGCAATCTGCTGATATTGGTCGATCTCTTCCAGGCCCGTCAGAATCGGGGCATTGCGCAGCGCCACCAGCTTGTGCCGGCAAAGATAGTTCGCGCGCCCCTTCATGTAGCACACGCGCAGCTCGCCCAGCAGCGTTTCGAGAAACGGGATGTCGCGGAAGTAAAGCTGGTCCTGCAGCGCCTTCGTTCCCGTCGATACAATCACGCGCTGCCCTGTGCGCAAAGCCGGCAGCAGGTACGCCAGCGTCTTGCCGGTGCCGGTTCCCGCCTCCACAATCAGGTGCCGGTGTTCGGTCAGCGCCCGCTCCACCGCCTTGGCCATCTCCAGTTGTCCCGGCCGGAACTCATAGGGCAGCGGCGAGCGCGCCAGGATCCCGCCCGGAGAAAAAAACTCGTGCAGAGTCGGCAGGGCGCGGGTTGTGGTGTCGCTGGCAGCCATCGGCAAGTTCCATTCTAGCGAGCCGGCAGGCAAAGAGATTGCGAAACACGCGCGAGGTCAGCTTTTCCGAGGCGCAATGGGATGCTTCGCCTGATAGAGTCCCAGTTCGCCTCCGCCCGGCAGCCCGATCCGTGTGATTGCGCCCCATCGTTCCTGATGGACTTCCGAACATGCGATGCCGCGCATCCCTAACGACTCCACCTCTGCCTGAACGTCGTCGCACATCAGGTAGAGCTCATGCGGCCCATTGGTTTCGCCCGGATGAAATGCCGCCTCTGCCGGCGGCAGCGCGAAGATCAGCCATCCGTGCCCCGCGTCGACCGAGTCGAACTTCAACACATCCCGAAAGAACGCCCGGTCTGCCTCTGCGTCCTCGCTGTAAAGAATCACATGCGCGCCCGTAATCATGCTCACCGCCTCCGTCGATTCCATTGTCGCCAAACCCGGATGTCGACGTCGTCTGAAATCGAGTACGGCCATTCCCGCTCCCGATCGACGGCGCAGCATGAAAGAATTGAAATAAGCGATCCGTCCCGTCCAGAAAGGACTTCCCAAACTTTGGCAAGAAGGCATATCGCGGCAGCGTCGTCCCGGCAGGCATCCGCAGCGCCGCTCGTCGCCATCGTCGGCCGCCCCAACGTCGGCAAGTCCACGCTTTTCAATCGCCTGACCGGAAGCCGCCGCTCCATCGTCGGCGATGAGCCCGGCATTACGCGCGACCGGATCTATGGCAGCCTCGACTGGGCAGGCCGCCACTTCCGCCTGGTCGACACCGGCGGCATCGTGCCCGACGATCCCGAGCTGATCCCCACTGAAATCTACAACCAGGCCAGGGTCGCCCTCGACGAGGCCGCGGCGATCATCATGGTCGTCGACGCGCGCACTGAGCTCGCCAGCCCCGATTACGACCTTGCGCGCCTGCTCATCCGCAGCGGCAAGCCGGTGCTGCTCGCCGTCAACAAGGTCGAAGGCGACACCATGGCAGCCGCAGCGGAGAACTTCCGCACCCTCGGCATCCGCAGTGTCTTTCCCATCAGTTCCGAGCATGGTCTGGGAATCGGAGAGCTGCTCGATGCGATCGCTGAAGCGATCCCTGAGCCGCCCGAAGAAGAAGCGGAGATTGAAGAAGAAGGCTCTTCCGGCGATGAGGAAGCCGGCTCGGCGCCCCTTCACCGTACTCACGGTGAGTTCGAGCAGCACGAAATTTCAGTCGCCATTATCGGCCGCCCCAATGTCGGCAAGTCGACCCTGCTGAATGCTCTGACCGGCACCTCACGCGCCATCGTCTCGCCCATCGCCGGCACTACGCGCGATGCCGTCGACGAGGTTGTCGAGTTCGAGGGCAAGCAACTCCGCTTTGTTGATACCGCCGGCATCCGCCGCAAAGGCAAAACGAAGCTGATGGCTGAGAAGCTCAGCGTTGTAATGGCCCGCCGTCACCTTGAGGCCGGCGACGTCGCTCTGCTGGTCATCGACGCCATCGCGGGGGTCACCGCCAGCGACGCGACCATCGGCGGCTATGCGCACGAAAGCGGCCGCAGCGTCATTCTCATCGTGAACAAGTGGGACGCTGTGACCACTGGCCGCACTGACGGCAAACCGCCCGCCGATCGCAAAATCTACGAGGCCCAGCTCCGCCGCGAGCTCAAATACCTCGACTACGCGCCGGTCGTCTTTCTTTCCGCTCTCGAAGGCAAAGGCATGGGCCGCGTGCTGCACGAAGTGCTGGCCGTCGCCGCCGAGCGCCGCAAGCGCGTCTCTACCGGCCAGATGAACCGCTTCCTGGAGCGCATCGACTTCCAGCGCGCGCCGGTGCCCATGTCGAAACGCATCCGCATCTTCTACATGACCCAGGCCGCCGTCGCGCCGCCCACCTTCATCCTCTTCACCGACCGCGACATCAAGCTCCACTTCGCCTTCGAGCGCTTCCTCGAAAACCAGATCCGCGCCGCCTTCGGCTTCAAGGGCACGCCCATCTGGTTCAAAGTGAAGGCGAGAGGCTCAGGGAACAGCGAATAGTCAATCGAGCATGCTCTTGCGCTAGTATTCTTGGTTCCACCTGGAGCATGCAATGAAAGCCGTCATAGTCGCACTTCGCCTGATTGTCGCCGGAATTACCCTTTGCCCAAGTCTCCTAGCATGCCAGCAGCCCATTCCAGAAGAAGCGGCACGAAAGAATCTGATTCAGCAGGTCAAGCCTGTATATCCGCCTATCGCAAAGGCAGCGCGTGTGCAGGGAGACGTCGTGATCGCTGCAACGATAGACAAGGCGGGTGCCGTAATCTCCGAAAGGGTTGTGAGTGGCCCGGCCATGCTCCAGCAGGCTGCTCTGGACGCAGTCAAAAAGTGGACCTTCAAGCCTTTTGAGGAGAGCGGCGCTGCAGCCTCAGTGACAACAACTCTCAAGATCTCGTTTCAAATCGACAAGCCGGGAGAGGGGCCAACGAAGGAACAGGAAGAAGCGTCGCAGGCGTGGTTTGCGCTTTCGGACAAGTGCCGTAACCGGCTCAACCAGCCGAATACCGAGGACGCAGTTTCAGCCTGCAAGCAGGCTCTGGATATGGCCCTTCGCGCGCAAAACAGCAACTCAAGCGACCTGCTCGGGTTGATGCTCTCCCACGAGTATTACGGCCACGCGCTGCTCGCAGCGGGCCGCGCAAACGAAGCGCTCGCAGAAGAAAATGAAGCCATCAATGTTGCCAGGAGGTGCCTGACCGACACCGATCAGGAGTTTGCCATGCCCATCTTCTGGCGGGCTCTCGCCGAACACCAACTCGGGCAGAGTGACGCAGCATTGGCTGATTACACCCTCGCGGAACAAACACATCGCAAGGCAATTGCGCATCTGCCTGATATGAAGAAGAGGTATGGCCAAGTCCTGGCTGCGATTCTCAATCGCCACGCGGCGTTGTTGGATCAGCTCGGCCGCAGCGCAGAGGCGGTGCAGTTGCGGAACGAAGCGGCATCGCTCTAATTCGCTCTAGCCGGTTTAGAATCGGCAGCGAACTTCGTCATCGTCTCAG
>Ga0335069_10016034_pt1 | contig 10466 bp, 8 predicted proteins | sample Lox_Sample_11_FD_206714 | JGI IMG/M metagenome (GOLD analysis project Ga0335069, IMG submission 206714) | Soil microbial communities from Loxahatchee National Wildlife Refuge, Florida, United States - Lox_Sample_1.1 | ecosystem: Environmental > Terrestrial > Soil > Wetlands | place: USA: Florida...
CGATGCGCCCGGGCGATCGGCTCGACGCAACGAACACGGATGCGTCGAGCAGTTCATGCGTTGGGACCTTCCCGAGATCCTGGCGCAGGGGGTGGGCATTTTAAACGCCATGATAGTCGTCATTTATCATGATATATGACGACTATCATGTCAATGCCCAGGTAGCAACAGTCTTGAGTCAGTGGCTTCACTTGGAGTGTGATGCCCCGCGCCATGGCCCCAATAAGTGCCCCGATTGCGTATCGGGACCGGCCTGCATCCGAATAACGACTTTCGACGACGCCTCCTGCCGGATTCAATCAGCTGCTATGGTGATGCCCACCCTCACCCACCATGAAGGTGCGGGCGGCAAAGGGTAGAGTGCGGCCGAAAAGGCCTCCTCGAGTTTCTTTGCAAGTACGGTATTCGGCCAGGAGAGGACTTCAAGCGCCCTTCCATTCCCTCCGACTCTAATCAGGACGGTAAAAGGAGCCAGAGCGGAATCAGGGAGGGATCTGGCAAGCCTCGCGATCTCGGGTTCCAGCCAACGGGCTGCCGACCGTGTTAGCGTACTATCGTATTCTTTCCCCGGGGACCGCTTTGCATTATCCACAGCAATGTTAAGTGCCTGGTCGAAGTCGGTCACCTTCTCGAGATGATTATCGCCGAGGAATACATACGATCTGACCAGGTCTTTAAAGCTCGGAAGCGCGGCTTCGCAATCGGCGGCCGTTCTGGCAGTCAGCACGATCATCGCGACTATTCCGGGCTCGTCGATGTAGGCCACGACTTCATTTTGTGAATACACGAACCTCCGGAGCAGCGCCGTCTTCCCCGAAGCCAATGTCATCGGGGCAATGTCTATCACTTTCAGAGGGCGCTGATGTGCAGCGAACTGGCTGCTGTCGTATGCCATGAACTGCGACACTGTCTGATGCGCCTTGAGATCTTCCGACTCACCCTTCGCATAAAATACCACCTTCGAACCCTCCCATGAGCCTCCAAGAGGATAGAAGACGGCGTGAATATCCTGAGAGATTCCGGCGGTATTGTCCAGCACCCAGCCATCCGGAGCGGTCAGCGCAAATGCGTGGTCCTCGCCATACAGGATCCCCGTGCGAGACCAATCGGCCTTCATTGAATCTGCCGTGGTGGCCGGGTGGCAGGTTCCGCTCATGGAGAAGAGCGACACTATCAATGAGATCCGCAGCAACATACCATCCCTCCTCAGATGAACGCATCGGTAACGGCAGATGCAGGCGCCAGTCTACAGCAATCGCTACCAGTCGTCGGTTCCGGGTTTCCATGCACCGCAATAGTAAAGGAATAACGACACCGGGTTCTTTTCAAGCTCGTAACTGAATTCGATTCTCGCGTTATGCTCCAACGTATCGCCCAGGTGGTCCCCGATTGCCGTCGACTCGATGTTGTACAAGGCCTTCACAACAACCCGGTCAACTTCGTACTGAAGCCCCAGGACCGCGTCGCCCCGGGCGCCGAGGTATTTCCCGGTGAGCATAAAGTCGTGGTCCAACCCGGCGGTCAGTCGAAGGTCTCCATAGAGCTTGAACTCGAGCTTCATCGAGATGAACCCTTCGAGCAGCATGAACATGACGTCAACGAGATTTCCGTGAGGCCGACTGTCCGTGAGAAGGTTATATCCCGTACTGAGCCCCCAGAGGAGAGGATTCAATGAGTACGAAGTCTGAGACGGTTTGTGGGGGTTAGGGAATGCCGCAAACGTCAGGGACGGCATTTCTACATACAGAAGTTCGGCCCCCTCAAAGTCCGAGACCCTGCTTATGCTTGCCTTGAGGTTGAGCGTGCCGTTTGTACGATAGCTCATGGTGTACGGATATTCCTTCTTCAGGGCCTGAGCCGGCGCCGGCTTCGGCGCCAGCACGAAGAGGCTGAACAGGACCCCGAACGCGGGTTTGAGACGGAGTCTCAGACCTGAACTCATCATAGCATCACGGGTTGTTGAAACAAGTGTTCAATGCAGGATGTGATCCAGATCCAGAACTGTCAGCGCCTGATCGCCGTCCAGATCTCCTCCATCCAGTGTCCCGGCACACTCGTGGCAATGGAATATCGTCTTCAGGTATTTCTTCTCCACAAGAGCGGGGATCAAGTCATAGTACTTGAGTTCCCCGGGATGTGATGCCCTGTAGAATTCATAAAGCCCGAGATTCGATTTCCTGGCATTGCACGATCCACACGCCCATACCTGGTTATGAATGTCCAGCACGTGATGACAGGTGGAACACCGCTCATTAATCCTTACCGACCGGGGTACGACGTGCTCTTTCTGAAGATGCCCGGCGCTGCCGCAATAGGTGCATATCTCATCAGCCTCAACGAGTTGCCAGTCTTCACGAGTTATGTCAGACCATGACTTCTTGCCGGATTTGAGATCGCGGAATGTATTCTTGATGAAACCGTAGTTACCGGCCTTCGCGGCCTTGCCGTCGCTTTGCTGAAAAGCGCTCCGCGCAATCAGCTTTGCGTACTGGTAATACATCAGGTCTCGAATTGTCTTCACATCTCTATCTGGCATCGCAACTCCTGGCTGTTGAGTTCCGCAGAGTTACTTCTTGTGAAGATCGCCCGGTCATGTGAATGTCCGGGGCCTCCCCGGTAACGGGAGAAAAGCGAAAGCCTCTCCGTCACAACGACAGAGAGGCCTGTTCAATGAACCTCCTCAATCTACCCCTCTCCTCCGCGACAGTCAACTCATCGGTCGGTCGGTGTGTCGCATGTCATCATCTGCGGAGAAAAACCTCACAATACCCCGGGTTGACCATTAGTCGATAGATATAGTTTCCTCGTCTGGACTATTTTGTCCTGAGCAGCCCGACCAGGTCTGGATTCTGATCCAGGAGCGAAGGCCGGGCGATACTCTTTACGGGATAGTGAAAGTTTTCTGAACCCTCAATGAGAGAGAGCCACTGCCGGGAGATTCCACTGCCGAGGTCGCCGGCACCTCCAGCAAGACCTGAATCTCGTCGTCCCTGGCATGGAACAGAATTGTATCCAGCAGATTGGCCGCGTAGATCCCGAGGAGGACAGCGACGGATAGGTGCTGCGTCGAGAGCTTCCGGTCTGTTTGCGCATGCGCATCTTCCACTTGTTTGCGCAACATCACCGCCCCGGATTCAGTTGTCGCGGCGTTATACGCCGCGATGGCGCTGGTGTAGTCTGAATGGGCCTTTTCGAAGGCAGAAAGTGACGATGCATAGAAGATGGAGGCGCCGACGGTCCCCGCGAAGAACCCTGCCGCTTCGATAAGGGCACCGTCGTTGCACTGGCCCAAACCGGGCACCACCGCGGAGTACAGGATCGGCAGAATCGATGGATATCCAAGTCTCGGTCTCACCGAATAGTCGGCACCGGCAGGAAAGGAGATGACCTGATGAACTTCGCGGCCTGACAGCATATTTCTCGCTGCCGCCCTGTATGTCCCGTAGTGATACATCACGACGGAATCGTTGATGGTATAGACCGGAAGCGCCTCGATGGAAAGTGAATCTCCCGGTTGTGCCCTGGCGAAAACCACCGAAACGAATTTCTTGGTCAAGCGAACGGTCAGCGTCAACGGTTGAGGCCCGATCGCCACATAGAAATGAGTCTCTATCAACTCGTATGCAGTGTCGGCAGACGCCACCCGCAAAGCATGAATTCCCGGACGAAGCCGCAGATCGACGGGCGTATATCCCACCGGAATGCTGTCGACAAAGAGGCTGGCCGGCTGCGGAATCGAGGTGATGGTGACGGGCCTGACCGAGGATTCGGCGGAATCCCCGGGCGACATCGGGGATGCGATCCGCGCCGCATTTGCGGTCGCCGAAAATAGCAGAAGAACAAGAAGCACTTTCATGGACCCACCTCCGCCCATCCAAAATCAACGTGGTACACATCGATACTAACGCCGTTGCTTACGAACAGCTGTCTCCCGTCGGCGGTAAGCCGGAAACACCCCGCAAGAGCCGCACAGGTGAGGGTCGAGACCTGTTTCGCGTCGGACAGGCGGTAAACAGAAATCCTGTTGTCGTCCATCGCGAGCGAGACAAGAAAATAGGGCCTGGCGGGCAGAAACGCGCTCCAACCCGGCTTTGTGCCGCCCCCCCCGTAGTTGGCGGTTCCCCACGCACTACCGGAGGAGAGATCGAAGACCGTGAAGCCGATGGTATAAGTCCACCCGAGAAGTGTCGAGGAGGAGTTGAACATTAAACCGTTTCCGAATTCACTGGTAATCGGGAGAGTTCGGGAGGACCAGTCCGCCGTGTTCCAGATCGTGGAGCTCCCGCCTGACAGCACCACCAGGGAGCGCCCATCGGTGGAAAAGGCAGCGTAAGGACTCGCATCGCCGATGGGTCCGACCGGTATTCGTTGCACAATGGTACCCGACGTGATATTCCATACGTCCACCTCTGCCAGATCGAAGATCCCCACCGCCAGGAGGTTTCCATCCGGACTCACATCCATCGATTCAACATACCCCTGGACGGCGATCGTGCCAAAAGGACCGCCAGTCCTTGTGAACCTCGACACGATTCCCCCGCTCGCAACATTCCACAGGCACACTGTTGCATCAGAGTAACTGAGGAGCACTGACTTGCCGTCAGGCATAAAGAGCGGCGGACAGGTGGTGGACGCCGAAACGGAGTCCCGCCTGAAGGTCTGCAAGAGTTGTCCCGACGATGCGTCAATCAACCTGTACGTGGATGGCGGATTGCCGCCTCCGCCTCCGGCCTGGGCAATGATCTGCCGGCCATCAGGGGACAAAGAGAAAAAGCCCCCCGCGGCAGTTATTGATCTGGCCAGGGTGATCCTCGGCCGGTAACCGGCAGAAACCTCATTGGAAGGTGCGCTCCTGTGCGTGTCTGCTACGGCACTCACCCTGTACACATAGTCGGTTATCTGTGATGCAGATGTGTCCCGGAACTGGAAACTGCTCCTCGGTACGCGCGACACTTCAGTGAACGTTCCGGCGGAGCCTCGTCTTTCGACGACGAACTGGGTGATGAAGTTGCTTGAGTCATTCCATCGCAATGTTGGAACGGAGCCGGTGTCCGCGACCAGACTCAATGACGTCGGCCCATAAGGAGAAAACGCGGCCGTCTGAGGATCATGCGGATTTGCCAGTGGTTCAGTGGGAATTGTCTGCTTGCACCCGGCAATCGACAGTAAAATCATCGGGATAACCGATGCCAACAGGATCCTTGCCTTCATTGCGTGTGCGCCCTCCTCACCCCGATGTTAGAGTATCCGCAAGTTCCCGTTCTCCGTTCACTTAGAAGAGCAACGGGAACCGATCCTATTGCGTGATCGTCACGGAATTTGACGGAACGTTCCAGCCGGTCACGTCAAGCGTTACGCCGCCCTCCGCCGGACCTCCGGCCAGACGTTCGAGGCGCATGTCGATGGATTTCGTCTCGCCGGGCAGGAGCGAGAAGTAGTTATCGCTGTATGACGCCCGGTAACGGGGAGACTCATGCGGGAGACTGATCCGGACAAAGTAGGCGATCTTCCCGGATGTGTTCGTCACGCCAACGGTGAGCTTTTTCACGCTGTCGCCAAGGACGATGTGCGGCCCCCACGTCTCCTTAAGGGCTGCGGCGGGCATCGGATTCATGTCGGCAAAAACACCGCGGTAATCATTGAGATCCCCGGTTCCGCTTACGGCGATCGGGTAAAGCGCGTCAGCAATCTCCTTTCCGTCCTTCCCGTAGAGCTCCACGGAGATGAAGAACGACTTCCCCGCCATCCGCTTCGGGATGGCGTACTCGATCCGGCCGACTTTCAGCGAGGCGTTCTCCCCCACGTTCACACTTCCCGATGCAGTCGAGATCACGTTGCTTTCGATGTCGAAGAGTTTCGCGGTGTACGTCGCGGCGGCAAGGGGCACCTCCTCATCGTTCATCGCGTAGATGTCCGCCCGGAACTTCTCCCCCGCCTTCCAGAGGTACCGTTCGTAATCCGCCGCAATGTGGAGAGGGCTCGCGGCGCGCTTCATGAAATAGTATGAGGGCTTCGGTGTGCCGTACCAGTCGACCATCGACCAGGAGACGCACGGCCAGATATCGTTGTACTGCCAGATGAGAAGCCCGCTGTTCTGGAACTTGTGGGCCCGGCAGTACTCGAGGTTGAACGAGTTGGCGAGCGCCTGGTAGAGCTCGCTCTTCTGTATGACGTCGCCGGCGGATGTCGACGTGCCGAATTCGTCCGCGTAGTGCATGAGCTTCTGCACGTGTTTGAAACCCGTGTTGTACTCGCCATGGTATTCAATAAACGTGGTGTCGAGCGGCCACTGGTCCTCCTTCGGCGTGAACCGGTCGTAGTCCTCGGGCACAGGAAACGTGTTGACGCCGGCCTCGCTCCTGAAGGGACGGACGACGCGGTACTTCGTGTAGGGCTCGCCGCTGTGCCACACACCCCACGAGTGGTCGTCCCCCATGTACGGCGAGGCGCGGTGGAACTCGCGCGACGGGTCCAGTTTCGCGAGCGTCTCGCCGAGCGCGTCGATCACCCCCTTGCTTCCCGTGTCATCCGGGTCGAATTCGTTCCCGCCGCACCAGAACGTCAGGCTCGGGTGGTTCCTGAGCCTGTAGACCGCGGCGGATGCGCCTTCGAGGAAATTCTCCCTGTCGATCCGCGAGAAGCTCCTGTTGCTGAGGAATTCCTGCCATGCCAGTATCCCGTAGCGGTCGCAGAGATCGTAGAAATCGTCCGTTTCATAGAGCCCCCCTCCCCAGACGCGGAGAAGGTTGAAATGCGCGTCCCGTGCGAGCGTGAGGAGCCGGTCGTACCTGTCGCGGTCCAGCCTGAGGAGCTGGTCGACAGGGATCCAGTTCCCCCCTTTGGCGTACATCTTCTTCCCGTTCACCTGGAACGTCCAGGGGTATGACGCGGCGACCTTCCCGAGCTGGTATGGATTTCCCTTTTCCGTTTTCATGGATTTCACGAACGCGGCCACGTTCTCGTTCTCCACGAGCTTCAATTCGCGGATCCCGAACGTCGTCGTCGCAGTTTCCGACACTTCCCCCCCCGCCGATACCGCGGCGCTCAGCGCGTAGAGAGGCTGGCTTCCCATCCCGTTCGGCCACCAGAGCTTCGGGTGGGGAACAGCCACGTCGAACGAAACACGGCGGATCTCCCGCCCCGGGAGATTGAAGCTCCTCTGCACATCGCCTGCCGGCGTGCCCGAGGCCTCTTCCCTGATCGCGCATGAGAGCGCCCCGTCGAGGGCGCGGTCAGTCATGTTCTCCAGTTCCACCTCAACGCTGCAGACGGCGCCCCCCGATGAGGTGAGGTGCGAGCGTACGAACGGATGGCGGACCCTGATCGGCCCCGACACGCGGAGACGGACGGGCTTCCAGATGCCGATCGGCACGCCGTGCGGTCCCCAGTCCCACCCGTACATGCACTGCGCGATGGAATAGAGCTGATCGCGGGGGGAATCCCATGTGAGGCCGCGTGCCATGACGTTCATGCGCGCGTCCGGTGTGGCCTCGAGGCGGACCGCGATGAAATTGACGCCGGAGTAGTTCAGGACAGTCGAGACGTCAAATGCGCGCGGGTTCAGCATCCCCTTCAGCTCTCCCACGTGCGCCTGGTTGAGGTAAACATCACCCTGGAACGAGGCCCCCTCGAATTCGAGGTCGACGTGCTTTCCCCGCAGCGTCGAGTCGACCGTGAACGTGCGGAAGAACCACCATTGCTTCGCTTCGACCCAGAGAGATTTCTCGTTGTCGTAGCCATAGTACGGGTCGGGGATCTCCCCGGCGTCAAGGAGCGCCTTCCGCACAGTGCACGGCACATTCGCAGGGATGTATTCCTTCGGCCAGTTTGAGGGCTCATAGAGAGCCTTCCCGTATCCGAATGAATAGTCTTTCATCATCCAGGCCCCGTCGAGGTCGATCGTCCCGGCGGGAGATACCGGCAAACCGGCGGGCGGCGGGGCGCCTGCCGGGCCCGGGTTTCCACCGCCCCCGTGCGCGGAAAACCCGGGGAAGGTCAACATCATGAGGAGCGCGGCGGCGAGCGCGCACGTGATGGTGCCGCGCTTCATACGAACGGAGTGTGTGGCCATGACCGGGTCAGGTGAATGAGTGAACGCTGCGGGGCGAGGTCCGGCTCACGGTCCCGCTGCAAGCCGGACGTTGCGCCAGACGATGAACGGAAGGATTGACCCCGCCGACTCCCCCGTCGTGCGGGTATCGCGGGTCTCGATCCCGATGCCGAGCACGTCCCCGGGAGCTGCGGTGACGGCGTACGCATCGTGACCGTGCCCCGCGAGCGGCACCATGAGCGTATAGAAGAGAGTGTCGGCGCGGCGACCGGTGCTCACTTCCAGTCCGGGGACATCCGCCTTCGCGTACCGCTCGTGTTCCCTGAAGCCGTCGGCGTAGACCTCAAGGTCGTTCCCCGTCTTCCCCGCGCCGGGACCTTCCACTGTCCCGGGCTGGCCCGGGACGGCATCGAGCCCGGTGGGGGAACCGCTCCAGGCGACGGGATACCGGATGCCGAACGCGCGGCGCTCCCCGCCCCCGGGAGAGAACCAGAAGAAGATACCCTGGTTGAGTACGCGGTCCTGGAGACCGGGGTCCGTCGTCGTGAACGCGAGCATCACGCGCTCGCTGTCGTTCCCCACGGCGAGGTACGCATCCCTCTCGCCGAGCGAGACAAATCTGCCGGCGGGAGACGGGAGCACATCCCGCCCGGCGGAAACGGACCAGTCGCTCTGCATGACGAGCGACATGCACCCCGCGGCGATGGCCGCCGGAGCGACGAGGAGAAGAGCGCGTCCCCGCACGCCTCAGGCGACCGGCTGCGGCAGGGCCTGAAGCGGGGCGGCAAGCGTCGCGGAGAACCCCGCGATCTTCACCCAGTAGAGTATCCAGCAGACAAGCGCTGCGATCACGCAGGGGATCCCGAGGAGGGGGATGAACCCGCAGAGGACCAGTATGCACCAGGCCAGGCCGATGCTCTTCCCCGGGGCGGGCTCAACGGGGATTCTGCGCCGGGCGAATTCCCTCTCCAGGGATGAGGCCATCTGCGTGACGAGCACGAAACCCCAGGCGAGATTGAACACCGGGATGATCATGAGCCACGCCGCGCCGGGAGACATGACCTGGTTTTCCGGCGCGCAGCGGCGGAGGGCCTTCTGCATCGTGAGGATGAAAAAGATCATCGGGATCAGCAGGATGCCGAGCCCGATCAGGACCAGTATGAATATGCCTGTCAGTCCGATGAGTCCCATGGTGTGTGCCTCGTCGAGTAGGAAGGGAGAAGGGGTCCGCGCCGGGGATGACTTCGGCGCGCGGTGAAACGTACGACTCGCGCACTTGAAAATCAACGCCGGGAATGTCCCGTGTGCGCGCCTGAGCCACCGGCGCGGAGAACCTAGCCGAGGCCGAATGTGTCCGGCTGGTAGCGCACCTGGAGCAGTTTCTGGAGGGACGTGACCGCGTCGAACGTCGCGCGGAGACGTTTGAGGTCCTGTTTTCCCATCCGGGCCAGCTCGATGTAGCGGCCCGCCCCTTCCCCCCTCTCGCCGTACATCACACGGAAGCGCATGTAGAGCTCGTACGCCTCGACAACCGCGGGCGCGATCTCCGCGAGTGACCTGTCGTCGGCGGCAAGGCGTTCGATCCGGTCGAGCGTTCCCGTGAGCCCGTGAATGCCCCGGTCAAGGGCGAGAACGCGGGCGGCCTCGGTCACGGGCTTCATGGCGCGGAGCTTGAGGTCGAAGGACCCCCTGTGTGCGCCCTGCCGCTCCGCGTTCAACCGCTCCCAGAGCCCGGTGGCGGGCGGGTTGTGGACCGCGTTCCTGGCGAGGAGCAGCAGTGCAGTCCGGCCCGACGCGAGCTCCCCGTCTATGCACGCCCGCATCGCCGCCTCCAGATCCTGCGCCCCGAAGACCGAGCGGAAGTCAAAGACAGCGGCGGCGCCGGGGAGCGCCGCTTCATCCGGCGTCCGGAGCCAGGAGCGGAAGTATCCCTTCCATCCGCTGAGCGGCTGGCACCACCGGGGATTATCCGCCATGGTCTCTCCGGGACACCGGGCAAACCCGCACGCGAGGAGTCCCGCGCTGACCTCGGCCGCAAGCCGGTGAAAGTACGCCCTCGCCGAATCGGCCCCGGGGCCGGGCGGATCCTCGTACACGATCGCGGTGTCCTGATCGGTCTGCAGGAGCTGTTCACGGCGGCCGTCGCTCCCGAGCGAGAGCCAGCAGAACCGCACCGCGGGGGCCTCGAGGCCCGAGCGCGCAAGCGCCGACTGCGCGAGGACGATGAGCCGCGACGTGAGCGCGTCGTTCACCTCCGCGATCATGTCGGCCACAAACCTGACCCCCACCCCCTTCCCGACGTACTCCTCGACCAGCTCCGATCCCTTCTCCCGCAGCCCGGCGAGGCGTTCCACGTCCGGCGCCTGCCCGATCTCCTTCGCGAGCACCGCGGGGTTGTTCCCGTGAAGCAGGACGA
>Ga0335069_10016035_pt1 | contig 10466 bp, 12 predicted proteins | sample Lox_Sample_11_FD_206714 | JGI IMG/M metagenome (GOLD analysis project Ga0335069, IMG submission 206714) | Soil microbial communities from Loxahatchee National Wildlife Refuge, Florida, United States - Lox_Sample_1.1 | ecosystem: Environmental > Terrestrial > Soil > Wetlands | place: USA...
GAATCTCACCAGCAGCCGGCTCGATGCCACGCCTGCTCCGGCCGCGGCCCAGGAGTCTGGAGCTCCCGGAGGCGCTTCGCCAACCATCGCCATCGATGATTTCGGCAAGGTCGAATTGCGCGTGGCTCAGGTGCTGGTTGCCGAGCGGATTCCCAAGGCCGACAAGCTGCTGCGCCTCGAAGTCGATCTAGGCTACGAGAAGCGGCAGATCCTCGCCGGGATCGCCCAGTACTATGAGCCGGAGAAGCTGATCGGCCGCAAGATCGTCATCGTCGCCAATCTGGCTCCGCGCAAGATGAGGGGCCTGGAATCGAACGGCATGCTGCTGGCCGCATCCCTACCCGATGGCGCACCGGTACTGGCTGGATTCCTCGAAGAGGTGCCGATTGGAGCGCGGCTCAAGTAAGACGGGCCTGTTATCGATCGTCCAGAATCGCCACCGACTCGCTCGCGGAGAAGCTCTCTTTTGCTGATCGACTCCCACGCCCATCTCGACAGCCCGCGCTATAGCGATGACCGCCAGGCCATGCTGGCTCGTGCCTTTGAGGCCGGTGTCGGCGCGGTACTCTCCATCGGCATCGGCGAGGGACCGGCGGAGATGCACCAGGCTCTCGATCTCTGCCGTCAGTTCAACGGCCGCCCAAATCTGCCGAAGCTCTACGCCAGCGCAGGCATCTATCCCCATTCGACGCCCGAAGCCGACGAAGCGGCGCTGGCAAAACTGGATGGTCTTCTGGCTGAGCCCGAGGTGATTGCCTGCGGCGAGATCGGCCTCGACTACTACCACGAGGGTGCTTCGCACGACGTCCAGCACGCCAAACTCATCGCTCAACTCGAAATCGCCGCCCGGCGCAAGCGGCCCATCCTGATTCACTGCCGCGGGACCAATGAATCGCCGGATGCCTGGGACAATCTTCTACCTACCCTCGAGACGCATTGGCGCCCGACGGGCCTTGGCGGCATCATGCACTGCTTTGGCGCAGGCTGGGAGCAGGCCCGCCGATCCCTCGATCTTGGGTTCCTGATCTCGTTTGCCGGTAATCTGACCTACCCCAAGGCCCAGACCTTGCGCGATGTCGCTGCTCAGGTGCCGCTGGACAGCGTTCTGGTGGAAACCGACGCGCCGTGGCTTGCGCCGGCGCCCGATCGCGGCAAGCGCAATGAGCCCGCCTTTGTGGTGCGCACCGCGGCCACGCTGGCTGGGTTGCACGGTATTTCAGAAGACGAAATCGCCGCCTCTACGACTCGCAACTTCTGCCGCCTGTTCCATCTGCCCTCCGCCGTGGGAAACTGATAGAGACGCATCCAGGCCCAAGGCCTGCAACGTCGAGGAAGAACATGGCTCAGGACAACTCATTCGACATCGTCAGCAAAGTGGACATGCAAGAGGTTCGCAACGCGATCGACCAGGCGCTCAAAGAGATTCGCCAGCGCTTCGACCTGAAGGACTCTCACTCCGAGATCAACCTCGAGGGTAGCGACGCCATCCAGCTTGGATCGGCAAACGAGTACAAACTCGAAGCGGTCAAGGAGATCCTCGGACAAAAACTCGTGAAACGGGGCGTGTCGCTGAAGAATCTCACCTATGGCAAGGTTGAGCCGGCCGCAGGGCAGAGCGTTCGCCAGAAGATCAGCCTGCAGCAGGGGATTCCTACGGAGAAAGCAAAAGAAATCGTCAAAATTGTGAAGGAATCAAAAAAGAAAGTACAGGCCAGCATTCAGGGCGATACTGTGAGGGTAGCCGGGAAGGACCGCGACGATCTGCAGGCCATCATCGCCCTCCTGCGGGGGCGCGATTTTGGCGTGGAGCTGACCTTCACGAACTACCGCACGAACTGAGAGATTCCAGCCGGAAATCGGGGCGCATCGTGCAGGCGCGACCCTCCAATCCGCAGCGGGAACGGAAAGCGCGAGACCGACACGATTGAGCACCCTGGCGATAGCAACGGCACGAGAGGTTTTTGAGCTTCTTCGCGAAGACCTCGTAGCCATCGAGCAGGAACTGGGCCGCGACGCTGCATCCAGCGTCAGCACCATTACCGAGATTGCCGAATACCTTCGCGAAGGCGGCGGCAAGCGCATACGTCCGACTCTCCTTCTGCTGGCATCGCACGCGCTCGACTACTTTGGGCCCAGCGCCATTCGCCTGGGCGCGGTGGTGGAGATGGTGCACACCGCAACCCTGGTGCACGACGACATCATCGACGGCGCGCAGACACGCCGCGGCCGCCCCTCGCCCAACACCACCTGGGGCAACGAGAAGTGTGTGCTGGCCGGCGACTGGCTCTATATGCAGGCGTTTCGCGTGGCTCTGGAAGAGCACAATCTGCGCGTGCTCGATCTGCTGATCGGGCTGACCCAGCAGATGGTTGAAGGCGAGCTGTTGCAGATTCAGCGGCTGGGGAAAGCTGTGTCCGAGGCTGAGTACTACGACCTGATCTTTCGCAAGACCGCGTGCCTGTTCTCTGTCTCGATGCGGCTGGGCGCGGTGCTCGCCGGAGCCACGGAGGGGCAGGAGAACAATCTCGCGACGTACGGGCGGTCTGTCGGTCTGGCGTTTCAGATTGTCGATGACGTCCTCGACCTGACGGCCACCGAAGAAGTCCTCGGCAAGCCCGTGGCCAGCGATCTGCGCGAAGGCAAAGCGACGCTGCCGGTGATTCACTCGATCGACCACGGCACGGCCCGCGACCGGCAGGCGATTCAGCGCGTGCTCGACGACCGCAGCTTTGAGCACTCCAGCCGCGAGCGCATTCAAGAGATTCTGGTGCGCAACGGCTCGGTGGAGTACGCCCTGGCTGCAGCCAATCACTACGCCGATCAGGCCCGGCAGGCTTTAGCGTTCCTGCCCGAGTCCGACTTCAAACGTGCATTGCTCTGGGTCCCCGATTTTGTTGTAGCTCGCGAAAAATAATTTCGTCCCTCTTCCCCGATGGCAAAGAAGACCCAACCAGTGTGGACAAAAGTCGACCGCTATTTTGGCGACCTGCTCTTGCGGCCCGATCCCGCTCTCGATGCGGCGATTGTGGCCAACCGCGACGCAGACCTGCCGGCGATTGACGTGACTCCGCTGCAGGGAAAGTTTCTCGAACTGCTGGTGCGCATCTCCGGGGCCAGGCGCATCCTTGAAATCGGCACTCTGGGTGGGTACAGTACCATCTGGCTCGCACGGGCTCTGCCGGCAGATGGAATTGTCGTGTCGCTTGAGTTGGAACCGAGTCATGCGAAGATTGCCCGCGCCAATCTGAAAAAGGCCGCCGGGCTGGCCGAGCGCGTGGAGATTCGCGTGGGCCGTGCAGCAGGAACCCTCAAGAAGCTGGTCGCCGAGGGCTCCGATCCGTTTGACATGATCTTTATCGACGCCGACAAGGCCAGCTATCCGGATTATCTGGACTGGTCGCTCAAGCTCGCGCGCCACGGCACGCTGATCGTTGCTGACAATGTGGTGCGCGATGGCGAGGTCATCGATCCCAAGAGCCCCGACCCCAACATACAGGGCGTGCGCCGGTTTACGGAGAAGCTTGCCGCAGAGCCGCGGCTCACATCGACGGTTCTGCAGACGGTCGCCGGCAAAGGCTACGACGGCTTTGCGATGGTTGTCGTGGTGGGTTAAAGAGTCGTTCGAGGCTCTGACTGAGAAAAGCGCGGAAAATGGCCCAAGCGCGCCGGGGGATTTTGTGCTTCAGATGAGAGAATCCTCGTGTGTGAAGCGAGAGACGAACGCATCAGGTCCGCACGCGACGGCCGAGAAAGGTCAAATGGATCTGCTGAAGCTCTTAAGAGATCGTGATGCAGGGTGGGTGAGAATCACGTTCGCGAAAAACTATAGCTATGAGCTGAAGGATGTCATCGCCAGGGTTGGATTGCCCGGAGGACCGAGCGACCTTCGTAGAATAAGCCAGGAGCAAGCGATTGACACTATGACTCGGATCCTCTGGCGTGATTTGGCGTATCGTAAAGAGCTAATCGCCGAAGAAGGAGCTCACCAGAGCGCGCTGACGTTCGTCAATGAATACGCTTCGGCAGATGCTGAGTTCTACAACAACCTTGAACTGTCAGGCGATTCTAGTGCGTGGTTCCCGGTTTCGGACTCCACGTTTGATCTGTGCCTGCTAATTGTCAATAAGGATTCTGCCGTCTGCGTTCTGGCGGAGGACGACGACTGACAGCGTTCATCCTGTCGAACAATGTGAGCCACGGTCCGCGATAGAGTGCCATCCGTCACCGCCCGCCGATCTCATGGCGCACACAATCACGCTGGAGGTTGGGGCAGTGTTTCACCTAGATTATCTATCCTGCATTCTTACAATCTTGTCGACGATTCTTGTAGGACGCAAGCTTTGGTGGGGTCTGCTGATCGCCGCCGTCAACAGCCTGATTGTGTGCGTCATCGGCATCCGCACGGAGCAGCTTGGGTTTGTGCCGGCGAATCTGTTTTGCGTCGTGATTTATGCCGTCAGCATCCGGTCCTGGCTCAGGGATCGTGCCCCCGAGCCAGTGCCGGTCCACCAGGGAGCGCGATAGTTTAGCGCTGTTGCAGGCTCGGATCCTGCTGCCTTTGTTCGGTGATGTGGACGGAGTGGTCGAGCCGGAAGGTCAGCAGTGTCTCCGCCGGCAGCATGATCTGCTTATTGCCGGTCATGGCGCCACCCGCAGTTCCCGCGCCTCCGCCGGCCAATGCACCGATGGCCGCGCCCTTGCCGCCACCCGCGAGGCCGCCCACTAACGCACCGAACGCAGCACCGCCGCCGGCAAACAATCCGGTCCGCTTGCCCTTGCCCTTCTCTGCACGCGAGATGGAACCGGTCTGCACGGGGTAGCTGCCCCAACGGGTCGTCACGCGCTCCAGCCGAACCGAGAGCAAAGCACCGCCCTTGAAGTGACCCAGCGGTTTGGCGTCAACTACGACACCTTCGGCTCGCGCCTCGCGAGGAATGACCGTCTGGCCGTTCGCGGTGACATCGTTGGCCACGGTGGCCGTGAAAGAATCTCCGGCGTGTGAAATCCCCGATCCCAGATCGGAGTCGAGCCGGACCTGGATTTCAGTCCCTTCCGGCAGCGAGATTACGGCCGGAGGGGGAGGCGGAGCAGGCGCGGACGCTTGCTGGCTGCCACCCGCTGGTGCGGACGAGGGACCCGCTGCCGGGGCCGAGGCGGGAGCTGCACCCGCTTGCCCGGCAGCCGGTGCCGAGGCCTGTCCGGACGCGGCCGCCGGCTGCGAGGCATCGGGCGTCGAAGCCGGCGTCGACTGTGCGGTCTGGCTTGTCGCGGGAGCATTGTTATTCGCTTTGCAGCCGCCAAGCACGAGTGCGGCGGAGAGGCTGACGGTGGCAAAGAAAGCAAAACTGCGGGAGAGGTTCATTTTGGGTTTGCTCCTTCTTTTTTCTTCGATTCTTCGCAACTCGAGCAACCGGGCAACGTACCGCAATCAACACTTCAGGGTGGCGAGAGCCAGGCAGATCCGAGGAAAAAGGAAGTACAGAGCGAAATAATCTTCTGCCTAATTCTCGCTCATCAACTCATCATGGCGCGCAATGCTGCGGCATAGTGCTCCGGCAGCGGCTTCTTGTTGAGCTGATCGTCGCAAACCACATGTACGGTTTCGCCCTCGGCTAGCAATGTGGGCGCCGCTCCATCCTCGTTCTTACGCAGAATGCGATAGGCAAACTTGATCACCGAACTGCGCAGAAGAGCGGGGCGCGTCTCGATCAGAATCTCATCGTCGTAGCGCGCCGGAGCCCGGTAGCGGCAACTGGCCTCCACCACCGGCAGAATGCACTCGTGTTCTTTCTCAAGTTGACTGTAGGCAAGTCCAAGCGCGCGCAACAACTCCACACGCCCCAGTTCAAACCAGACCAGGTAGTTGGCGTAGTACACGATGCCCATCTGATCGGTTTCGGCGTAGCGCACGCGCACCTGGTGCGTGTTAGCGGGCATCCCTTGTCTCTTCCGGCTGAATCAGGGTTTCAGGTGGCTGAAGACCGACAGCTTGGCCACGTCGTTGAAGCTCACATAGACGAAGAACATCACCAGCACAACAAATGCAGCCTGGTAGATGCGCTCCTTGATCACCATGCTGATGTCATGCCGCAGCAGGCTTTCGATGAGGAGCAGCATGATCAGACCGCCGTCGAGGATCGGAAAAGGCAGCAGGTTGAGAATGCCAAGGTTGAGGCTGATCCCGGCCGCCAAGCCGAACTTCGGCGCCCAGTACTTGGTCTCCGCTGCCTGGCCCGCGGCATGGGCAATGCCCACCGGCCCGGCCAGTTGTTTCACCGATGCCTGTCGCGTCAGCAGCTTTTTCAGCACATCGACGATCAGCAGTGAGTTTTCCGCGCAGAAATCGCGGGACTCGTCCACTGCGGCTGCGAACGTCATCGGCCGCTCATGCATCGGCGGATCGGCTGGCGCCACAGCCATGAAGCCCAGACGCCACTGATTGTCTGTTTGCGTGGGATGCACGACGATGGGCGCGATGGTTGCGCCGTTGCGCTGAACAGTCAGGGTGACCGGCTTGCCTGCACCTTGCTGCAGATAATCCAGCAGCGGGTCGACTGTATGAAACGCGTGGCCATCCACGGCAACAATCGAATCGCCGCTCTTGAGGCCGGCTCGGTCGGCGGGCGCACCGGAGACGGTCTGATCCACACCAATGGGGCCATGCACGTATTCGAGAAACAGTCCCGTCTGATTCAGTTCCAATCCGTTCTTCGAGGTCCTGTCGGGAATATGGAGGGAGGTCTGGATCTTCTGGCCGTCGCGCTCGACCACCACCGGCAGGGTGCGGTCCGAACCATCGTGCGTCTGGTCGATTACGGCCTCAAAATCGGGATCCTTCACATTGCCGAACTGGCGGAAGGTATCGCCGGGCTGCAGTCCTGCGTCCGCGGCTGCCGATCCGGGGGTAACCCACTCCAGCGTGGCGGTCCTGATGTTGGGGACCTCGTTGATCCAGCCGAAGTAGAAGAGCATCAGCACGAACGCAAGGATGAAGTTAGCCGCCGGTCCCGCGACGCCGATCAGCATGCGCTGCCAGCGTGGATGCGCGTTGAACGCCTCGGGGTCGTCGATGGGCGTTTCTTCGCCGGGATTCTCGCCCGTCATCTTCACATAGCCGCCGAGAGGCAGCAGGCAAACTTTGTAATCGGTTTCGCCGTGCTTGATCCCGAACAGGCGTGGCCCAAAGCCCACGGAGAAGGACTCGACGCGGACGCCGCACAGCTTGGCCACGGCGAAGTGACCAAACTCGTGGACCACCACCATGATCCCGATGAGAACAATAAACGCGAGAGCTGAGACTAAAAAGTCGTGCATACGTGTCGGGGCAAATCCTTAAGCCCGCATTTCCCTGGCCGCCGGTTCGACCTCCGGCACCGCAGTCAAGGCGCCAGCCATTTGACGCGCCTCTTTGTCCGCGGCGAGCACACCCGCGATCGTCGTTGGGTGGGTCTCCGGGGTGGATGCAAGCACTTTTTCAATTGTACGCGGGATTCCGTTAAAGGGAATTCGGCGCTCAAGGAATGCCTCCACAGCGACTTCATCCGCCGCATTGAGGGCGATACAGTGGGCGCCGCCCTTTTCCGCGGCCTCATAGGCCAGGCGTAAGCAAGGAAAGCGGTTAAAGTCGGGTGGCTCGAAATCAAGGTGGCTCAGGGCGGCCAGATCGAAGGTCAGATTCGACGCCGGACGCTCTGGGTACGCCAGTGCATACAGAATAGGCAGCCGCATGTCCGTCACCGAGATCTGCGCCAGGATCGAGCCGTCAACATATTCGACCAGCGAGTGTACCGTGGATTGGGGATGAACCGTGACCCGAACCTGCGACGGCGGGACGTCGAAGAGCCGGCAGGCTTCAATGATCTCCAGCCCCTTATTCAGCATCGTGGCCGAATCGATCGTGATACGCCGGCCCATCACCCAGGTTGGGTGCTTGAGCGCTTGCTCCGGAGTGATCCCCTCGAACTGATCCAAAGGAAGTCGCCGGAAGGGCCCACCCGAGGCGGTAAGCCAGATCGTCTTGACTTCGCGATGGGCTCCAACGCGCAGGCACTGGTGGACAGCGTTGTGCTCGCTGTCGATGGGCAGGATCGGGACCTTGTGCTCGCGCGCGGCCGCGGTCAGGATCTCGCCCGCAGCGACCATGCACTCCTTGTTCGCCAAACCGACCGGCTTGCCCGCCAGGATCGCCGCATGCGTGGCCTCGAGACCGGAGACGCCGACAATTGCCGAAACGACAAAATCGGTTTGTGAGTGCGTTGCACAGGCGACCGTCCCAGCGGTGCCGTGGACCACGTCAATCCCGCTGATGCCTGCCTTGCGCAGCCGCTGCGCGAGGTCGCCGGCTAGCTGTTCGGTGGCCAGGGAGACAATCTTCGGCCGCCACCGCGATGCCTGCGCAAAAGCCTCATCGACGTTGCGGCCCGCAGCTAGCGCGGTGACCGCATAACGATCGGGAAAGTGCTCCACGATGGAGAGTGTGTTTTGCCCGATGGAGCCCGTCGAGCCGAGAATGGCCAGTCGTTTCAAGAGCCTGCCTGCCTCGCTTCTATTATCGCTGAGAGTCAATTCGGACCGCGGCCATCAGCGGATCACCTGGAACCACCAAAGCACCGGCGCGGCCAGCAGCAGAGCGTCGATGCGATCCAGCACGCCGCCGTGGCCCGGCAACAGGCTGCCCGAGTCCTTGACGCCCGCCGAACGTTTCAGAGCCGACTCCACCAGGTCGCCGACCTGTGCGGCCACGTTCACCACCACCGCCATCACCAGCCAGAACCACCACACCTCATCGGCGAACGAGAGCTTGGTGAAGTTCCACTGCGCCAATTGCAGAGAAAGGGCATAGAGGCCCACGGTCACGAGCACACTGCCCATCACCGACCCAACTGCACCGGCCCAGGTCTTGTTGGGGCTGATCGAGGGCGCCATCTTACTCTTGCCCCAGAGGCGACCCGTGTAGAGCGCGGTAATGTCGCCGGCCCACACGACAAAGAAAAGGAAGACGACCAGCGAGGGTCCGTTCGATTGCTCCCGCAGCGTGGTCAGCGCCAGGAGCGTCAGCCCGACGTAAACCAGAGCGAAGATCGACGAGCAGGCATCGATCAGCATGCGCTCGACTGGTTTCCGGAAGGTGCAGCACACCAGCAGGCTTAGACTCAGCCCGCTCACGATCACCAGGGTCTGGTCCGGCCATTGGTAGTTGCCGGCAAACAAAGCCACCAGCGCGGCCATCACCGCCAGACGCGGCGGCTTGGCGCCACATCTTTCGACGAGGCCCAGAAACTCCCACCCGGCGAGGATCGCGACCAGGGAGACCACAAAGGCGATCAACCACTTTGGCCCGAAAAGGACCAGGGCCAGCGCCATAGGCGCGAGAATCGCAGCAGTTACGATGCGTCGCATTCAGGGATGAGGATACACCGCGCAGCCGGATCAGCAAGTTACGGATGGAGCGGCCTTCGATCCGTGATTGCCAAAGAGCACTTCCCAGAGTTCGTTAACTGGCTCTCCATCCTTTGGGCGCCCGGCAGTGACGCAGAAGAACTGGGACATCGTCGATATCAGCATCGTCGCGGAAGACAGGACTAGCAGCACTTCCGCGAGAGGATAGTTAGGAACGAGCTCACCTTCCTTGCCGAAGCGGCGAACCAGTTGCTCACCTCCGGTATGTGTGAACCCGTTGAGGGAACGCCAGGCACTCTTTCCAATTTCGAACTTGCCCGTTCCTTTTAGCGCCGAGTCGACCTGCTTGGTCATTTCAATGAAAGTGGGGTACGGCTCATCGCCTGATCGAATCTGTTCGACCTCAACGTCTGTTGCACATAAATACATCCAAAACCCTCTGTAGAAGGTCTCCAGAAGTATCCTAGCCAATGCAAATGCGCTGGCATCGTTATTCCCTGTCTCGATCAGGCGCAGGGTCGAATCGTGGTGCTCGAACAGAATGGTGAGAAAGCCGCCCAATGTGTGCATCCGAATCGTATTGGGCGCACCCTTTTCCGGCGCGGCATCCCAGGCTACCTTGTGCAGCTTCCGCGCATTTTCGATTGCAGCCTTCAGTTCCGGCGGAAACGTACGGTATAGAACCGGCATTGTCGTTCCCTCTAGGGGCGTGCATGAGCAAGCATGTTTAGAGGCTGACTCGAGCTCAGCCCGCGGCGATCTTGATGTGTTCGGTGTTCTCTTCCACCTCGCCGCCGCCTTCGCCGATGCCGCCGAAGCGCCGCTCGCGCTGCTGGAATGCGGCGATGGCTTCGAGCAGGTTGATGCCGCGGAAATCGGGCCAGAGCCGCTCGGTCACATAGATCTCGGTATAGGCGATCTGCCAAAGCAGATAATTCGACACCCGCATCTCACCCGAGGTCCGAATCAGCAGGTCCGGGTCAGGCATGTGCGCCGTGTAGAGATGACGATGAATGTCTTCTTCGGTGATGCGATCCGGTGCAATGTGCTTCATCCGCATCTCCGCG
>Ga0335069_10016036_pt1 | contig 10464 bp, 11 predicted proteins | sample Lox_Sample_11_FD_206714 | JGI IMG/M metagenome (GOLD analysis project Ga0335069, IMG submission 206714) | Soil microbial communities from Loxahatchee National Wildlife Refuge, Florida, United States - Lox_Sample_1.1 | ecosystem: Environmental > Terrestrial > Soil > Wetlands | place: USA...
CCCATCGCGGACGCTATCTTTTACGCGAAATCGCCGATTCGAGAAAGGGCCTCAGCCGATCCGCGATTTCCGGACTCTTGAGTGCGAATCCAACCTGCGCCATCACAAAACCTGCGCGATCGCCCAAATCATAGCGAACGCCCTCGAACTCATACCCATAAATCTTGCGACGCTTCGCCAGAGCAAGCAATCCATCGGTAAGCTGAATTTCGCCGCCTGCTCCCGGTTTCCCTTCCGCAAGCAAGTCGAAAATTTCAGGCGTCAAAACATATCGACCGATTATCGCGAATTCGCTCGGAGCCTTGTCGACGTGCGGCTTTTCAACCATCCCGGTCAATTCGTAAAGTCGATCTGCGACGGCGTGCGCTTCGACGATTCCGTACTTCGATACCTCACTGCGCGCCACGCGCATCAGCGCGACGACCGGAGCGTTGCGAGCCTCGGCGATATCGAGCAGCTGCCGCAAACACGGACGCGGCGCATCGACGATATCGTCCGGCAAAAACAGCGCAAACGGTTCGTCGCCGACGTGGGCGCGCGCCTGCAAGACTGCATGACCCAGACCGAGTGGCTGCGCCTGATACGCCGGGCGCATCGGCGCCGGATTATTCGTTGCGCGCAGTTGTGCGAGAAGATCATTTCTGCCGCGTGATTCCAGATGACGCTCGAGATCCTCGACGGGCCGGAAATGATCGAGCACCATCGTGCGCCCCGGGCTGACGACGACCGTGATGTCCTCGATTCCCGAAGCAAGAGCTTCTTCGACGATAATCTGAATCGCTGGGCGATCGACGACGGGAAGGATTTCCTTGGGTATCACCTTGGACGCCGGGAGCATCCTGGTTCCCAGACCGGCCGCGACAATTACTGCTTTGCGGACCTTCATGCGGGATTGCGGTTCGAGTCGGCTCGGTTTGTTCCGGCGCGCAGCGTTCTCACTGGCGTTCGCGCGATTCCTGTTCGGACTTGCAATTGATGCAAAGCGTCGTCACGGGGCGCGCCTTCAGGCGCTCGATTCCGATCTCTCCGCCGCATTCCTCGCACCGTCCGTAAGAGCCGTCCTCGATTCGAGCGACGGCCTCGTCGATCTTGCCGAGCAACTTGCGTTCCCGATCGCGCATTCGCAGGAGGAAATTGCGATCCGATTCCAGTGAGGCGCGATCGTTGGGATCCGAGAGCGCGTCCTCGACGCTGGTGTTCATGCTGCCGACCGCGCGTTCGGCTTCTTCGAGAATCTCGCGTTTTCGTTCGTCGAGCAAACGACGGAACAGCTTTAGTTCGCGTTGCCTCATAGACCGGGGTTAGGCACAAAGTATAAGCGCCCATGCTACTTTGGCTTGTCGTTTGTGTAAAGCTGAACCTATGAAAACCGCTTATCTCGACGCCTTTTCCGGGCTCAGCGGCGACATGCTTGTCGGCGCGCTGATCGATTGCGGCGTCGGCGTCGCCGAGCTTGAGAATGCGCTTGCGACGCTTCCGATACGCGGATACCGGATCGCGATTCGTCGCAAAATGCTCAGTGGCATCGCAGCGGTCAAGTTCGATGTCGAGGTCTCGGAACCCCAGCCGGAGCGCCATCTTTCGGAGATCCGAGCGATGATTGAGGCGAGCGCGGTCGACGATCGTGCGAAGACGCGAGCCATGTCTATATTTGAGGCGCTCGCAAACGCCGAAGCTCATGTCCATCGCACGACCCCCGAGGAGGTTCACTTTCACGAAGTTGGCGCGGTCGATTCGATAATCGACGTGGTCGCCACATCGTGGGCGCTTGGCCGTCTCGATGTTGGCGCGCTCCTAGTCTCACCGCTTCCGGGCGGATCAGGCTTCGCCCGTTCGCAGCACGGTGTGATTCCCGTGCCTGCGCCTGCGACGGCGGAATTGCTTTCGGGCTTTGCCGTCAAGCTGGGAGATGGGGCGGCGGAGATGGTGACGCCGACAGGGGCTGCGGTCCTGAAAGCTCTGGCGCACCCGGCGGAGCTTCCGCTCGATTTCGAAATCGAGAAAATCGGCTATGGCGCCGGCACGCGCGAGCTTACCGATCGCCCCAACGTGCTTCGAGTCATGCTTGGGCGTGAGCGGGTCTCGATCGAATCAGACGAAATTATCGAAATCGCGGCCAATATCGACGACCTCAACCCGCAGATATACGATCACGTGATGGAACGGCTGTTCGCCGCCGGCGCGCGCGACGTTACGATTGCGCCGATTATAATGAAAAAAGGCCGGCCGGCGGTTACGCTTTCCGTTTTGGCGGAACCGGCGAGACGCGACGCGATCGCTCGCGTGATTTTCGCTGAAACCTCGACAATTGGATTGCGGTTCCATCGGATGTCGCGGCTCAAGCTCCCGCGCGAGATTCGTGAGGTCGAAACGCGATGGGGTAAAATCCGCGTCAAGCTCGCGCGCGGAGATGGCGCCGTAAACATCGCGCCGGAATACGACGACTGTCGAAACGCAGCGCTGACGTATGGCGTCGCGTTGAAAACCGTGATGGAAGAAGTACGCGCAGAGGCGATGAAACTTGCCGATAAGCATTGAAACAGCGCCGCATGAGTCCGCGACGCGGGCGGAAACTCGCCTCACCGTCAACGAGATCTTCCACAGCATCCAGGGCGAATCGACGCGCGCCGGGATGCCGTGCGTGTTCGTGCGCCTTACGGGATGCAACCTGCGATGCGAATGGTGCGACACGGCCTACGCCTTCCACGAAGGGCAAAAGATGTCGATCGACGAGATTGCGGAGCAGGTCGATAGCCACGGATGCGACCTCGTCGAGATTACGGGAGGCGAGCCGCTGTTGCAGGAGGGAGTGCACGCTCTCATCGCGGATCTCCTCGATCGCGGGAAAACCGTGATGATCGAAACGTCGGGCGCGAGCGATATAAGCGCGCTCGATCGGCGCGCGATCAAGATTATGGATCTGAAATGTCCCGGGAGTGGCGAATGCGATCGGAATCTATGGAGCAACCTCGAGCATCTTGGCGCGCGCGACGAGGTCAAATTCGTTGTCGCCAATCGCGGGGATTACGAATGGTCGCGCGATGTCATCCGCCGCTACCGGCTGAACGAACACGTTCGCGCCGTTCTCATCAGTCCGGCGTTCGGACTGATCGAGCCGCTCGAGCTCGCGTCATGGATATTGGAGGATAGGCTTTCCGCGCGGCTTCAGCTTCAGATTCACAAGTACGTATGGCCTCCGGACACGCGCGGAGTATAAACATTCTCGTCCGAGGTTGAAGCGAATTGGTGTAGCGCAAACCGGGGGAGTGACGATGCTTACTCAAGAGGAAAGTCGCGCGTTGCGCCGAATCGCAAGGACGCGGATGGTCGTCAACGCGCTCGGAGTCGTTTTTTTCGCTCTAATCTCGATCGCGATCATCGAAGCCGCCGCTGGGGCGCCCGAGAGCAGCACGCCATTCGTTTCGAAGATGCTGCCGACGCTGGTGCTGCTGTGGGTCGGGGTCGCCATCTTTGCCAGCGTCGCGTTCAGATGTATGTGCCCGCGATGCGGCCATCGGTTTTTCAAAAAGCACAGCGGTTTCGGCGGCGCCCAGACCTGGGCGACCACGTGTCGAAACTGCGGCCTCTCTCTTCACGAGAACAAAAATTGATCGAGCGTGACTGCTCGGCTAGGTTTGCACGGTTATGCCCGCACCGCTTCTAAGTGATATTTTGCCCGACTTCGTGGATGAGGTCGCCGCATTGATGCGCGACGCAAACGCGACGCCTCTAATCGATCAGCTTGCGCAGCTAAGAATCGAATCGGTCTGCGATTGCGGCGACGAGAATTGCTCGAGCTTTGCAACCTCCGGCGAGGTGAAGGTTGCGAACACCGTTGAACTGGCCGCGATGGAAGGTTTCCTGATCATCGACCTCAACGCCGAAGACCGCATCTGCTTTATTGAGGTTCTGAACCGGCCCGACGTGAAATATCTGCTCGAGGAATATTACGTCCCTGAAAGCGGATCGTAAGCGTACGCGCGCTATCCGGCCTTGCGATGCATCGCGCGCATCGCGGTCGTAAACTCGATTACTTCCGCCGCTACATGGTCCTTGTCGCTGTCGACGGTTATGACGTGGAAGCTTTCATCCAGGAGCACGGCGCGTTTGTGCGGCGTTCCAAGATGCTCCATCAGATAGTCAACGTTCTTCGCGCACGGACACGTGTGATCGTTGCGGCTGTGCATGACGAGTGTCGGTTGCGTTATATGCGAGAGCTTCTCCGCGCGAACCAGCGCTGACAGTTTCATCAACTCGACCGGAGCGCTGAGCGGCATCAGTCGCACGCTCGGATGAATGAGGCGGGCGCTCTGATCGTGGATATCGGAACCGGAATCGCTGCGCAGGTAAATGCGATGCGCGAGCGGCCCGAGAATCGAAACCGCCTTCAGCGCGAGCATCGTGGGCGTCGACAAAAACAACGCCGGCGCAAGCATCGCAAGCGCGGACACATCATCGCGCTGATCTGCGGCAAGCCGCGCACCCAGCACGGCGCCTGCCGACAGTCCTACAACGACATTCGGGTCGCCGTACCCGCGCAACTCCTCGAACGCTTTGACAACGCTCTCGTACCAGTTGTCTTGAGTCGTCGCGCCGAGCGCCTCGGGTGAATCCGCGTGACCCGCAAGGCGAACTCCGCGCACACGAACGCCCGCGGCTGCCAGGCGTTCGCCAAGATAACGCATTTCGTAGGGAGTCCCGGTCAGGCCGTGAATCAGCAGCGCGCTGACGCCCGAGCCGGGAAAAAAGAACTCTGCGGTATCGACAGAATGGAGCTGCGATGGAGGTTCGTCGTCGTTTGGTGTCATACGCGGCGCCACACGCGCCCTTCTTCTCCGATTGTGGAATCTTCTCTCCGAAACAGCGGTTTCCTACAGCGACGGCTCTGGTGCGGTTTGGCCCAGCTGGTTCGGATCGACGGTGATCTTAGCCTTCGATTTCAACTGATCGACAAACTGCTGCCATGCCTCGGCGCGGCGCTGCTGCAAAAGCTCTTCGGTAAAATTCCGCTCGGCCTCTTTCCAATCTTCGTCAGACGGCGCGCTGCGAGCAAGCACTTCGAACAGGTAGGAATTGCCTTCGTTTTCGATCACGCGATCGACGACGCCGGGAATCGATGGCACCGTCGATGCCGCCTGGGTCACTTCGGGAAGCGATCCAAGGCCGGGCACGGAATTAGTCGATCGATTGAAAGTGTCGGTTTTGTGAACGTTGTATTTGTTCGATGCTGCGACCGAGTCGAAATCCGCAGCGCTCTTGATTTGGCTGAGAAGCTGATGCGCCTTCGCACGGGCCTGCGACTCGGATTCGTTGCGGATGTAAACCTCGCGCACTTTGGCTTCGATATCCTTGATCGGCGGAATCCGCGACGGCTCCTTGGCGATCAGCTTGATCAGAAACGGAGACTGTCCCGACGCGACGCCTTGCGACTGGCCCGGCTCCAACTGAAACGCCGCCTTGACGACTGCTCCATCGGCGATGGATGAGAGAGCCTCCTGTCGCGACACCGGAGCGGTCTGCACGGCTTCAAGGCCGCGCTTTTTCGCCAGCTCTTTCAGATCGCTTCCGGAGATCGCGCCGGATACATCCTGGTCGAGGGCTTCACGCGCCATCCTTGCGCCCGCCTGAGTTCTCAGAGTTTCAATAATCTGCGGCTTCGCATCGGCGAGCGTATCCACGTGCGCCGGGCTGATGCTGTCCAGCCTGACGATATGAAACCCGAACTTGGTTTCGACGATGCGGAGCTCGCCCGGACGCATCGAGAACGCCGCATCCTCGAACGGCTTGATCATCTGGCCCTTGCCGAACGGCCCGAGATCGCCGCCCTTGGACCGGGTTCCCGTATCGTCGGAGTTCTGCTCGGCCAGTTTGGCGAAATCGGCGCCCTTTTTAAGTTGCGCCAGGAGATCGTCGGCCTTGGCGCGCGCTTTGGCTTTTTCCGCATCCGTTGCGCCGTTCGAGACGGCCACCAGGATGTGGCGCGCTGAGACCATATCCGGATGGCTGAAGCGCGAGTTCAGATTGCGCTTGTAGTAGTCCTCGATCTCCTTGTCCGTCGGCGTCACCTTGGCCGCGAGAACGACAGGATCGTAGTGGATGTACAGAATCGTCGCGCGGTCGGGCTCGCGAAACTCCTCGGAGTGTTTCTTGTAATAGTCTTCGAGCTGCGCGGCGGTCGGCGTGATCTTCGCGCTGAAATCCTGGAACGGAACTTCGAAGTACCCGAGCTGGATGCGTTGGTTCTGGAGGTTGTATGCGCTGTGCGCCGCTTCCGGGCTGACCTGCACCGCCTGGTCGATCATGTTTCGCAACGCCTGCTGCAGCAGCGCCACGCGCATCCCGCTTTCGTATTCGTTGGGATCGATATTGTTGGAGGCGAGGACGTCCTGGTAGCGCGTGAAGTCGAACTGCCCGTCGGATTGGAACGCAGCCTGAGTCGCGATTTTCTGCTCCAGGGCCTGATCGCTGATGCGCAGTCCGATATGGCGGGCTTCCTGCGCGATGAGCCTGTTTTCGATAATCCGCTGTAGCGCCTCCTGGCGAAGATTTATCGTCTTGAGGATTTCGGTCGCTGAAGGACCGTACATCTGCTGAAAGGTCTGACGGATCTGATTGGCCTCTTTGTCGAGTTCGTCGGCGAGAATCCGGTTTCCGTCTACGCTGGCGACAGGATGCACCTGCGAAAGGAATCCGGAGCCGATTCCCCAGAAAATGAAGACAACGACAATCAGGCCAAGAACTGCACGGGTAAGCCACGAATAGGCGTGGCGTCGCATTAAATCGAGCATCGCACGGCCATCATACGCGAGGGGGTTTTTCGTGCGCAATGCACCACGGCGCAAGCGGGGGCAAATCTCTCTGTTTGCGAAGCCCGAAGGGGCGGCCATTTTTCAGGCCGCAGTCCGTGAGGACCCGCCAGGCGGAGCGAAGGCGGAGGCGAGCGAAAGCCAAAACGAGCACTGGCTTGCCTGTCCCGACTCTCGTCTGTTAGCTTTGCTTGCGGCTGGGAGGCAGGGTGGCGGGCGCTTTGGCGCTGAATCGAAGTTGCGCAATCGCCTGTATATTTTAGTTGCACCTCACACAAGGTGTTCCGGGCCTGAAGTGCTCAGGCAAAGGAATCGCATCCCGTGGTTCTGAACGCATTTTTTGGATGGTTTTCAAACGATCTCGCGATCGATCTTGGCACCGCCAACACGCTCATCTACGTGAAGGGCGAGGGAATCGTATGTAACGAGCCTTCCGTAGTCGCAGTGCAGAAGGATTCTCGCGGCTCGCGGCGCGTTCTTGCGATCGGTGCGGAAGCGAAAAAGATGCTTGGCCGGACTCCTGGCTCGATCGTCGCTATCCGCCCGCTAAAGGACGGTGTTATCGCCGATTTCGAAATAACTGAGAACATGCTCCGTTATTTCATCCAGAAGATTCACAGCGGAAAGACCCTTGTCCGTCCGCGTCCGCGAATCGTCATATGCGTGCCGTTCGGCATTACCGCCGTCGAAAAACGCGCGGTTCGGGAATCCGCCGAATCGGCGGGCGCGCGCGAAGTCTATCTGATCGAAGAGCCGATGGCGGCGGCGATCGGCGCGGGACTTCCGATTACCGAGCCGGTCGGCAACATGATCGTCGATATCGGCGGCGGCACGACCGAAGTCGCCGTCATATCGCTCGCCGGTGTCGTCTTTTCGCGCTCTGTCCGGGTGGCCGGCGACAAGATGGACGAGGCGATCATCCAGCACATCAAGCGCAAGTATAATCTGCTCATCGGTGAGCGGACGGCGGAATTGATCAAGATTACGATCGGGTCCGCGTATCCGGGCAACGAGATCCAGACGATGGAGATCAAAGGGCGCGATCTCGTAGCAGGAACGCCGAAGATTATCGAGATCACCGACGAGGAGATCCGCGAGGCGCTTATGGAGCCGGTTCGCCAGGTGGTCGAGTCGGTCCGTATCGCGCTGGAGCGGACACCGCCGGAATTGGCCTCCGATATCGTCGATAAAGGGATAGTGCTGGCGGGCGGAGGCGCCTTGCTGCGTAATCTCGATGTGCTGCTCCGCGAGGAAACCGGGCTTCCGGTGACGGTGGCGGACGATCCGCTGACTGCGGTGGTGATGGGTGCGGGAAAGGTGCTGGACGAGCTGACGCTGCTGCGCGACGTTACGGTCGACTGATAGACTGAGGTCGCGGGCCTCGCGGCTGCTCCCGGCCCGGAGCGAAAAGTGAAAGGAACTCTCCTGTGGCGCTATCGCGTAGTGCTGACGAGCGGCGCGTTGCTGATTCTCGCGGCGCACCTCGTATCCACGGGTGTGCATCCCACCAGTCTCGCCGCGCGCCCTGCCTCGATATTTCTTGAAATCATCCGGCCCTTTCAGCTCGCCGTCACGCGACTGGTCGAAGGCGGAGGATCGCTGGTCCGCGATTTTACCGATCTGGTTAACGCGCGGCGCGACAACGATCGATTGCGCGGTGAGCTGAAGCGGCTCGAAAGCCAGCAGACCAGGATGGCCGAGCTTGAAAACGAGAACCGCCATCTGGCCGAGCTGCTCGACTTGCGCGAAGTGCTCGAGATGCACGCCGTCGGCGCGACCGTTATCGGCAGCGACGCGACGGGACTCTCGCGAACCCTGGTCCTCGCGCAGGGAAGCGACAGCGGACTGAGCTCCGGGATGGCCGTGATTTCGGGCGACGGCGTGGTGGGCAGGATAATCGCGGTCAGCGGTCACGCCTCGCGTGTGCTCCTGATCGACGATCACAACTCGGCGATCGATGCTTTTGATCAGCGCAGCCGCGCCCGCGGTATCGTCGCGGGCCTGGTCGACGACGGAATCATCGTGAAGTACGTCGATCGCTCCCAGGACGTTAAGGAAGGCGATTCCATAGTGACCTCGGGCCTGGACGGTATTTTCCCCCGCGGGCTGTTGATAGGCAGAATCAAGAAGGTTGCGCGCGAAGGATCGGGCCTCTTCATCAACGTTTCCATCGCTCCCGCCGTCGATTTCGGAAGGCTTGAACAGGTGCTGGTGGTGACGGACAAGCCGCCGCATATCGACAATCTGGTCGATAAGCCGAAAGGCTGACGCTCATTGCGAGTTGCCATCCTCTTCGGCGTCGCGACTCTGATCGCGCTGACCATCCAGACCTCGATTCCGCTTTGGTTGCCGATTCGATCGCTGGCGCCGAATCTGATCGTGGTTCTCGCCGTCGATCTCGGGATGCGAAACCATAGCGCCGCCGCAGTCGCGGTCGCGTTTGCGATGGGCTACGCGACTGACGCGGTCGCGGGCGTGCATCTCGGGCTGAACGCCTTGCTGATGACGGTCATCTATTTTCTGGGCTACGAACTGTCTTCGCGATTGCTCGTCGCCAATGTTTTCGTGGCCTCGTTGCTGGTATTCGCGGGCGTTCTTTTCACCGGGCTGAGCGCAGTCGCCGTCGATGCATGGGCGAATGCCGGCGACGCTATATTCGCGAATTTTTCAACGCTGACGCTCCAGGCTCTGATATCCGCCTTGCTGGCTCCCCTCGTGTTTCGGATGCTCTCGCGAGGGCGCAAGATAGTCGGATTGCCTGACAAGGCCGAGCGCGAGTAGCATAGTTGCTCGGGAGTTTTGGGTATCCAATAAGTGGCGAAGACTCGCCGGCAGTACGAAAAGCGCGCCTTTCCGCGGCCGGAACCGCGTGTCGCCGTGCTCACGGCAATCATGATGGCTGTGCTCGGCGTCGTCGCCATCCGTCTGTACTACCTCCAGATAATCCGTAATTCGGAGATGGAGGAGCTGGCCGATCGCAACCGAATCCGGATGCGACGGATGCCTGCGCCGCGCGGCCTTGTTTACGATCGGCGTCATCGCCCGCTCGTCGATACCCATCCCACATTCAACGCGATCCTTGTACCGGAGGACTCGCCCAACATCTCCGAGACGATTGAGAAGCTCGAAAATCTCCTCGGATCCGACGGCGCTGCCGACAAGCTTGCTGCCGCCGAAGAAATGGGACGCCCGCCTTACGAGCCCGTCCTGATGCAGGAGCGTCTGGATTGGTCGCAGATCGTCGCGCTGGAGACGCATCAGCTTGAACTGCCGGGCGTGAGCCTTGAAGTCGTTCCCGGTCGCCACTATCTGTACGGATCTCTGGCGGCTCATCTGCTGGGCTACGTCGGCGAAGTCGACCGAAACGATCTGCTCAAGCAGGCGGGCTACTACAGCGGAGACGAGATCGGAAAATTCGGACTCGAACGTGGATGGGAACCGTTCCTGCGCGGTGAGGCCGGAGGTCAGCAGATCGAAGTCGATTCTGTCGGACGCCGCCTGCGCATCCTTAAGGAAATCCCCGACCATCCCGGCAAGAGCGTCATCTTAACCATCGATCTCGACGTGCAGCAGGCGGCCGAGGATGCGATGAAGGGCCATAACGGCGCGCTCATCGCGCTCGATCCGAACAACGGCGACATCCTTGCGATGGTCAGCC
>Ga0335069_10016037_pt1 | contig 10464 bp, 10 predicted proteins | sample Lox_Sample_11_FD_206714 | JGI IMG/M metagenome (GOLD analysis project Ga0335069, IMG submission 206714) | Soil microbial communities from Loxahatchee National Wildlife Refuge, Florida, United States - Lox_Sample_1.1 | ecosystem: Environmental > Terrestrial > Soil > Wetlands | place: USA...
CAAAGCGTCGAACATCCTCGAAGTTGCTGACGATGCCGAGAGAAATCCTGACTGCGCCGGTTCCCTTGCTATCGACACAGTGTCGAAAGTCCTCTTGTGTGAAACGTGAATTGGTTTCTCCATGCTGGCGGAAGCAGCCGACTAATTCCGATTTGGAGAGGCGAAGCGCGGTTTCACCCCCGCCGGGATTACAGAAGCACCCCGAACGCAAGGAAATCTGACGTTTTGCGGCTGCCTCTTCCACGCGGCGGTGATCGACGATCTTTTCCGTCGGATCGTAGAAATTCATCGCAATGGTCGCCCCGCGTTGCGGGTCATCCAGCGGTCCGTACACACGTACTAGCGGACGTCCATTGGCGTGGTGAAGTGACAGGAGCTCTTGAATGACCCAAAATGTGAGGCACCGGCAACGCGTGTGGGCCAGGTCGAGACCAACATTCTCCAGATGCCGCAGTCCGATCTCCACCGCCGGGATGGCTAGGAAATCAGGTGTGCCATCCTCAAATGCGGATGCGCCCTCCGCCAGGAAGTAACGGTCGCCTTGGACCGACGCCACCGTGATCGTGCCCCCGGCGAACCAGGGCCGCCGCAGTTTGGCCAGGGCAGACCGAGCGGCGACCAGGCAACCGACGCCTGTGGGGTAACCGAACATCTTATAGAAGGAGATACTGACATAATCCGGATGCCACTTGCTGAGATCAAGGCGGTTGGTCGGGACAAATGCCGCGGCGTCCAGCAGTACGTCCCAGCCTAGAGCTTGGGCCTGCGCAATCCATTCCAACGGGTGTTGGACACCCGAGAAGTTGGACTGGGCGGGGTAGGCGAATAGGTTGGCGGTGCCTGGACGCGCCAGATTGAAGTGCTCTCGAAGCAGGTCTCCGTCAACGCGCATTTCTGGCAATGTCAGAGGGACATAAGTAATGGTGGCTTGGTGCCTGCGCGCAAATTCCCGGATTCCGTTGACCGAGTTGTGATTGTCAAAAGTGAGCAGGTAATGGCTGTCCGATCCGAAGGGGTAGGCCTCGCCGACCAGTTTCAGTGCTCCCGATGCGTTCGGCGTAAAGATGACGGCATACTCTTTATCCGAAGCGCGGAAGTAATCGAGGACTTTGCGCCGGCACTGCTCGACCAGATTTGTTATCGTTGCCGATGTCGGGTTTTGGGAATGGGGATTGCCGAATACGGAGGACTGAAGGAGGTCAAGGTGTTCCCGCACCTGGCAGCTGGCATACAAGCCGGCGCCCGTGTAATCAAGATAGGTATGTCCAAACTTGTCCAAGCGTGAATATTCCATTGCGCGCAGGACGTCAAGCCCTGCGGTGGCCTCATAGGCGGGCCAGGCCGCCCTGAAGCTCCGTTCAACTTCGTGTTCGTTATGTGTGGGTTCCATGTTGTCGGGACTTGTCATGGGAAACAGCCTGCTCCCTTATGGGAGCCTTCAACCACCGCCCGAAGGCGCACAGACGGCGCCACCTGACTTACCTGGGACGGCGCTGGCGGCAAAGGCTGAAAACTTTTGCTCAACACGATTGTATCCGCATCGCGGACACTCCGGCGAGCCGAAGTTGCTTTTCAGCACAAGCCTTTCAAAGACATATCCGCATTTGGGACACGCGCATTCAACCATGGGCATGGGTGGCTTCCTCAACTTTCGAGTGTGGCGCTGGCGTTTTCTTGTCGATCACGGACACAACGGGACACGGGGCGTTTCGGATTACAAGGTCGCTGGTTGAACCTGGTAGAATCGATCCCAGCAGGTTCCGCGGTTGTGCGCCGATCACCACGAGGTCGGCGTGAGACTCTTCGGCCTCCTGGATGATCTGTGCAGCTGGGCTTCCCCGTCTCACCACCTCCCTCACGGCACAGCGGGTGCGAACTTCCGCTGGTACCCAATCACACAGTTGACGTAGTGAGTCCCGGGAATCTCCACCCTGGGGAGCTTCATCGATATGGGCGACGGTCAGTTCGGCCCCGGTTTTTTCTGCCAAGCTTGCGGCGTACCTCAGGGACTCTTCAGCCGACGGCATATAGTTTATCGGACAGAGTACTCGGCGGATAGGATCCATGGCGGGAGCGCCCTTCATCCGCGGTCCCGCGGTGAGGACGGGAATCTCCGCCTGATGCAGTACACTCTCGGCGATCGAGCACAGCCGCACCCGCGCCAAGCCACCCCGGCCATGGGTACCCATGGCGATCAGATCCGCCCCGATTTCATGTTGAATCTTGAGGATCGCAGACACCGGTTCAGATTCGACGACCAACGTGTGACGCGCCACCTCTGGAGGAAGGTGTTCCTGAGCGAACTCGCTGATGTGGTGTTTGGCTGGCTGACATAATTACGTGACGACAGAAAGTCGCGCCCCCCCTTGGCGTCCCCTGAGGCACGGATTTCGAGCCCGCGCATCTCGCCCTCGGAGGCGAAACCTCTGCGTGGTACTTCTGACCTAGTGCCTGCATCGGCAAATACCCGCTTCCTTGGCGGACAACTTCCCGTCCAGGTACGCCGCGACCGTCTCATCTGCCGGGCCAGGCGCAGCAAAAACGATCTGGACGCCGCGACCTTGAAGAGCCTCCGCCGCGCGATGGCCCATCCCTGCACAAATCACCACTTCGCAGCCCTCCAGGGTGGTTAGAATCCCCTGATGATCATGCGAGTGGACCTCGGTCGACGTCTGTTTGCACTCACCCCGGGGGTGTGAATGCTTGCCGATGTTGGTCTTCATTCTGCGGCTTTTGATCTGCCCATTCTCTGTATTGAAGATAAGGAACGCAGCGCTTCGACCGAAGTGCTCCGATATTGAAGTGCCATCGTTCGTAGGTACAGCAATTGTCATCGTAGTTTCTCCCTTAGAAATCGCGTGCATTTGGCGTCTCCCCGCCAGACTTCCGCTAACACGCCGGCCCAACAACAGCTTGAGTGGCGCGCCAGGCTTCGCTCTTCAAATTCGAAGGCTGTTGCTGGCGAGCTTCCCTAACAAACGCGGACAGTTTCCCACCCGGTACGCTGCGATCGTCTCCTCGGCTGGGCCGGGCGCAGCAAAAGCGATCTCCATACCGCGACCTTTGAGGGCCTTCCCTGCGCGGGGACCGATTCCCGGGCCAACCGCCACGTGTGGACTGGCTACGGGCGCGGGCCCAGGCCCAATCTATCGGCCGCTCTAACGAGTTCGTCGCCGCGAGCGCGCACGGTAACATCATCCGTCAGGTTCACCCAGCGCACCGTGCCGGCAGAGTCGATCAGGAATTCTGCGGGACGCGCGATGTTCGTCCCTTTGGGGCCCCCACGGATATGGAGCAGGTCGTAGGGGCGGATTACTTTTTCTTCGGGGTCGGAGAGCAGCGGGAAGGTCAACCCTGCCTTTTCACCCAGCATCCGGCTGACCTCGATGGGGTCGACGCTGACCGCCGCCACGCGGATATTACGCTTGTCGAACTCGCTCAACTGGTTCTGGAAGCTCCGTAACTCGGAGACGCAATACGGTCACCAGTATCCACGGTAGAAAATCAACACCAGTCCACCGGACTTCTTCCCTGGCGCCGGGTCCAACAGATCTGCCAGCGATACCTGCCGTCCGTGCTGGTCAGGCAGCGTAAACCCTGCCACCTTCTTCCCGACGTACGGAGCCCCTGAGGACAGCGGCAGTTGCGCGCAGGACAAGCTCAAGTGGCCGAGGATGGTGAGTATCGCTAGTCCCCAAGCGAGTTTGGTTACTTCGAGATTTCCGGATCGCTCCACTGGATTTTGGCAGGCCTGAAGGGTAGCGCCGCCACCGGCATGGCTACTGCAGGGATTTGTAGATATCGAAATGTTCATTCCTTTCGCTCCTGGTTTTTGCACCGTCACTCGCGATAATCTTCCCGCATGCCCTGCACAGCGTCCGGCTGGGGGCGCGCAGAACGACGCTTCAATCCTTCCGTCCCGGTTAGAGACCGTGCTTCGCGTACGAATCGCGACATGGATTGGGACATGTGCGCGAGCACGACAACCCACTCTTCCAGGTGCTCTCTCCCTCGCCGTGTCAGCTTATATAGCCGTCGGGCCGGCCCGCTACCCTCCACATCCCATTCGGACGTCACGCAGTTGTTCTGCTCGAGTTGCCGGAGCGTCCGGTAAAGAGCCGACACTTCGATTTCGGCGTCCGTCAGTGCGTGTTCGCGTACTTCAAGCGCCAACTCATAACCATAGGATTGGCGCTTTCGCTGCAAAAGGAAGAGCAGTACGGGCTCGACAAACCGGTAGAGGTTCCCCATGGCGCAAGTGCACGGATGCTGGTTTCCATGGCGCGGACAGGTGCGGTAGGGCATCTTCTTTTTCCTCTTGACGGAGAATATCACATATGTGATGATATATGCAAGTTACATTTAGATGGTATTTCCTTCAGCTTGCAGAGGTGTTGTGGACGGGGGAGAAGGTAAAGCAGGCACTATCAACCGGGATGCACGGATTTCCCGTGGAAAGCTAACCTCAACGCTGGCTGAGGCGAAAAGTCGAAGGGGATGAAATCATGAAGAGACGCAGAATTCTTGCCTCGATCTTATTCATCGGCTGGTTCGGCGTGGCGCCGACGGTGGCAGCAAGTTGCTGCCATCATGGCGATCACTGCGACGACGGTGGGGATTACCATGACTCCTACTCCGATGACTGTTGCCACCATGGACAAGGCAGCGGCCATTGTCATTGGATGGCATCAGACGCAACTGCCCGCCTGCAGGCGGTTGAGGGCAAAATAGCGGAGATTGAGTATCTTCCTGGCGCAACGCCCGAGAGCGGAATGGTGGAGATTCAACTGCAAACTGCCGGACAATCCCGACTGATCCGCCTGGCTCCTGTCGGATATCTGAGGCAGAGCGGCTTGGTGTTAAGGGAGGGTGATACCTTGAGCGTCAAGGTATTCTCTGTGGCGGGCATGGAGGGGGACTTCCTGGTAGCCACCGAAGTCCACAAGGGAGATAAAGCCTTGTCCGTACGCGACTCACGCGGTCGCCCTGTTTGGTAGGTCGCGAACGCTGCCGCAAGGGTCTCTCACCAAGTTGCTCGAAGGGCGAAAGTCCGAGGCCAGTTCGTGTGTGCTGGTGGGACGAGACATCCTCTTTCACGTCAGAATCCACGATCTTCAACATATATCGGCGGTCGAGAGTATGAGGACCACCGTCGAGCTTGCGGTGTGCATCGCGTGTTGGTCGGCAACCGCGAACGCCCAGGGGCCGTTGGGCAAGGGACCGGGATCCACGACCTCGAAACGAAACGTTTTTATGCCATGGAGAAAGATAATGTCGACACCCGCGAAGGAATACTCTCGGAGGATATGATTTACCCGCACGCAAATGGAAAGGGTCAGAGCAGGTTTGACATGCTGGAAAGCCTGGGCTCGAGCGAAATACGATACAAAGCCATCGTTCTTCATAACAATCGAGTCCGAATTTACCATGACGCCGCTGTCGTGACTGAACGGACCTGGATCAGAATCCAGGCCCAAGGCCGGTAATAGTGACTGCCTGACGCGTCAAAGGAATTGTCAAAACTGCTCGGTCGATTTATCTTGACTCAGGGCGCAGTCAGAGACTTCATTCTCAAAACCTGCCGGCACCGCCGGTATACGACTACGCGCCCAAACTGTTGAGTTTCAGGAAGGAATGTGTGATGAAGATCCGCATACGAGGCAATTCCATTCGCCTCCGTCTGGGCAAAAGTGAAGTTGCGCAGTTGGCGAAGGACAGTAGTGTTCACGGCTCAATACGATTTTCGGCTGCGCCAGACGCCCGATTAAGATACTCGCTCGTCGCATCATCCACTGACACGGAGATCTCCGCCCGCCTCATTGACAGCGAAATCAGGATTTCAGTACCTGAACGGCTGGTCCGGGAATGGGCAAGCTCGGGGCAGATAGCCCTGACGTACGAACAGCCAATCGACAGAGAAGAAAGCCTCGCGATACTCATCGAGAAAGATTTCCATACACTCGAAGCAAAGCCCGGCGAAGACCAGTCGGACAGCTTTGCCAACCCCTTCGAAGGGAAGAAGCGCTGTAACCATCCGTGAACACCTCTCAAGGGCAGGTAGTTCGCGTGGCTGTTCCTAGGGTGCATTCCCGCTGAACGTTATCGGAACCTCTTTCGAGACTTGGCAAACATCGGTGATTGGAGCTTCCCGGTGGTCGGGATCGTAAACCTCATTCATGAAGAACTGGTTGGCTTTGCGATAGCGCAACCGGGCCTGAATCACAAGCGGGCCGGCCGAGGATTGTGGAATTGGAAACCGATAGTCGAGCGTTTCTGATTCCCCTGGGTTGATGGCTGGACGGAACTGCGGGCCTTCCGGGTGCCAAATGTCAGGCGTCAAGACAGGGTGGCCGCTTTCTGTTAGCGCGATCGGTCTCAAAACGTACGTGCCAGGCTCGACGTGATTCTCGCGGTCGAGTTCGCCGGAGTGAAACACCTTTCTGCCTGTCTTGTCGAACGCCTCGAGTTCAATCCAGACGCGAACAATGTTCAACGGTCCTGTTGGAAAACTGTGGCCGGCCTTGTTGTTGGTCAGGACCACACGTAAGTTGCAAGAAGCGCCCGAATTGACCGCGGCCGGCCCCTCGATCTTCAGCGCGACGATAGGTCCCTGGGGCCACACTCGTTGGATTTCCGGAATGTTGCGTTTCCCTTTGAGCCAGAGGTTCACCTGGCGAGTTTGCTCCTCTGCGCCGGGCGAGTTGAGTGCGGACGGCATGTACTGATTCGCTGCGGCAAAACGGTGGTTGTGATACTTCGGACCCAGCCCCTCAGCCAGGTCGTACGGGTCGGCCAGGTCTCGTCTCGCCACTGTTTCGAGGTTCATGTGACACTGCTGGCACCGCAGCCGGCGGCTCACATCGCGGTCGGTATTCCACTTGTGTTGCTTCCAGTCGTCGTACTGCGTTTCAACTTCCAGCAGGTCTGGGTATTTTCCAACCTTGTCATATTCCTTGTGACAGGGAGCGCAGGAGCCGGCGTCGCGCGCGATCTTCAGGTCGTAGTCGCGGTCGTGTTGGCGCGGGTAAGCACGGATGAGAAAATGACTGACGAAGGAAGCCAGCCGGCCGGAGTCGTGATCGTACAGGTACTCTTTGGGTATTCCGAGCACATAACTGCCAATGCCGCGATCGTCCACCTGCCTGGCGGCATGGCAGACGACGCAGGAATCCCCTTCGCCGTAACCGCTCGTCCCCCGGCCAAGCGTCGGATCTTTGTAACCGGACAGCAAGGAGACCGGGGCATGACAGCCGCCGCATTTCTCCGTCGCCTTGATCCCCTGCACTTCGGTCGTCGCGATTCGCACGGCCTGGAAGAACTGATCCTCCTCGGACCAACGATGAGCGCTCGCTCGCCATTCGTCATAGATCACCGCATGGCAGCCGGGAGCACCGCAGGCCCGTGAATCAGAAATGATCTCCGGTGGCAACGGCCTGCCACTCGTGGTCCGAGCGTTACTGGGGACGAAGGGATTTGAACCTTGCGCAGCCCGAAAGCTAAGAGGTGGCAGGTAGGCCGCGGTATAAACCGAATGGTAGACGGTGGCGGTGCCGGCAAGCGCTGCAACCAGCAATCCTGCCACCCCGAAAGCTCCAAGCCACAGCCATCCACGGCTCGGCGCAGCGTGAGACTCTTTGCGTCGAGGTTCATTGAGCCTCCGCGGTAGGACGTGGAACGCGATGAATGGAACCAAGAAAATTCCGGTCCAGCGGTGGAGCCCGATCCAAAAGTGACTGCACCACGCAGCGAAGATCGCCTGAAAAGTGATAAATGCGCCGGAAAGGAGGTTGGCGGCGAGAACCCAGAAACCTGCGTATGCGCTGATCTTACTCACCGAGCGCGGCGCCTCGCGTGCGACACGCCAATGTCTTAGTTGCCAGTAGACCAACGGAGTCAGCAACAGCAGACCGGCCCCAGTGTGAAAGAGCACAGTTACTTGGGAAGCGGTGCTGAAGGGAAGAAGCCACGCCGCAACTCCGGTCAGAGTGACAAACAGCAGGGTTCCCCCCGTGATCACCAGTCCGAAGACAGGCCAATCGCCATGAAATCCGCCACTTACCAGTAAATTCTTCTCCCGTTGCTCGCTCATCGTTCCCCGGTTCCGCAAGGTCCCCTAATCTGCAATGGCCCATCGGCGCGAGTCAACCTGCGCTCTATACATCCCGGGAGCAACTGCTTTGCCATCGGCGTCGCAAAGCGGGGAGTATCCCAAACCTCCCTGGCGCTCTTCGCGCCATTGCGCCCAGTGCTGCGCACTTTGCTCCACCTCCCAGAGATAAACAGTTTCGAAACTTCTAAACTGTTTAAATGTTGAGGGTCCGGAGGACTCGGCAGGGACATTTCGACTTTGACTTCCGACGTGAAGTCCGTCTATTTGGCAAGTGCCTTGCGGGGTGTCCTCCTTAGGCACTGGCGTCGGGATTAGGGAAATCTAAGTTCCGACCGGATTGGACTTATGGGTTCCAAACTTACTCGTCGCGAGTTCTTCCGCCGCTCATCGGCCGCCGGCGCTGTTGCCGGAGCCGAAGCGGTCGCGGCGAAGGGCAGCAGCCATCCTCCCGGGTGGGTCGGTACCAGGCGGACGGAGGAAATTGCCACCAATTGCGAGATGTGTTTTTGGCGCTGCGGTGTGTTGGCCGAGGTGGCGGATGGGAAGGTCCGCAAGCTTTCGGGAAATCCCGCCCATCCCCTCACGCATGGGCGGCTCTGTGCGCGCGGCAATGCGGGGACGTCGCTGCTCTACGACCCTGACCGGCTGAAATACCCCATGTTGCGCACCGGAGCTCGAGGCGAGGGAAAGTTCAAGCGCATCTCGTGGGAAGAGGCTCTGGATTTCTTTGCCTCCCGGCTGAACGATCTGAAGGCAAAATACGGACCGGAGAGCGTGGCTTTCTTCCCGCATGGAGTCGCATCCTCCTGGTTCGTGACGTTGATGAAAGCTTTTGGCACGCCGAATGCGGCCGAACCCGCTTTCGCGCAGTGCCGCGGACCACGGGAAGTTGGTTACGCGCTGACGTTCGGTCAGGGCCTGGGTTCACCGGAGCCGGTGGACCTCGCCGAATCGAAGCTGATCATTCTAATTGGCACGCACATTGGCGAGAATGTCTTCACTTCGCAAGTCACAGCGTTCTCCGAGGGCTTGGATCACGGCGCCAAGCTCATCGTGGTCGATCCCCGCTTTTCCACCTCTGCCAGCAAGGCCGACTGGTGGCTTCCCCTTCGCCCCGGAACCGATATTGCCCTGCTGCTCGCTTGGATCAATGTTCTGATCAGCGACAACCTCTACGACAAGGACTACATCGGGCGCTACGCGGAGGGTTTTGCCGAACTCGCCGCGCACGTTAAGGAGTTCACCCCGGAATGGGCGGAACTCATTACGGAGATTCCCGCCGAGCGGATTCGCGCCACCGCCCGCGCCATGGGGCAGGCGAAGCCGGCCGTGGCTCTTCATCCCGGGAGGCATGCGACGTGGTACGGAGACGATACCCAACGCTCCCGCGCGATGGCGATTTTGACCGCCTTGCTGGGAAGTTGGGGACGCAAGGGCGGCATATTCCTGCTGACGCCGCTGAAAACCGGCAAGTTCTCGCTGCCTGCGTTTCCCGAATCGAAGCGAGGTCGCGTGGACGGCGCGGGAACTCGTTACCCCCTGGCGTCGGAGGAACAGGGTGTCACCAACGGACTGGTGGACGCCACCGTGAGCGGGAAGCCTTACCCGATCAAAGCGTGGGTAGTTTACGGACAAAACGTACTTGAAAGTATTCCTCGCCGGGAAAACACTCTCGCGGCCATCAACCAACTCGAGTTCCTGGCGGTCGTTGACATCCTGCCCATGGAGCAGGTGAACTACGCCGACCTGGTACTTCCCGAAGCAACCTACCTCGAGCGCTACGATGTGCCACACGTTGCCGAGAGCGCAAAGAAGCCTTTCGTTGCTTTCCGGCAACCTGTCGTGGATCCGCTCTATGAGACGAAGCCCGGTTGGTGGATTGCGCATGAGATGGCCCGGCGACTGGGGCTTGAGTCCTATTTCCCCTGGGCCACGCCGGACGAACACTTGTCGCAACTGCTCGAACCCTTGCATGTGAACCTGAGCGAACTGCAAGTTACCGGGGCCGTGGCATTCGATGGGCGACCATATATTGATGACCGGTTGCCGGAAGACGGGGCGCTATTTGCGACGGAGAGCGGGAAGATTCAGATCTATTCGAAAGTTCTGAAGCAACTGGGATTCGATCCTCTGCCGCGCTATGTACCCGTCGAAGACGTACCACTCGGCTACTTTCGTTTGATATACGGACGGGCGCCCGTCCACTCCTTCGGCCGAACTCAGAACACTGCCATCCTCGACGACCTTATGCCGGAGAACGAAGCATGGATCAGTACGCATGCCGCAAAAGATCTCGGCGTCGTCGACGGGCAACAGGTGATCTTGGAAAACCAGGACAGAGTGAAAGGATTGCC
>Ga0335069_10016038_pt1 | contig 10464 bp, 4 predicted proteins | sample Lox_Sample_11_FD_206714 | JGI IMG/M metagenome (GOLD analysis project Ga0335069, IMG submission 206714) | Soil microbial communities from Loxahatchee National Wildlife Refuge, Florida, United States - Lox_Sample_1.1 | ecosystem: Environmental > Terrestrial > Soil > Wetlands | place: USA: Florida...
CACCATCAACCAACTGAATTTGTTCAACTTATAGCCGGACAGCAGTGAGTCCTCATTATGGCTATTTTGCCAGTATTGCTGCCCTAGGATAGCCAAATAGCATTCGCAAAGAATGAAACGGAATACGGTATATACTCACTATTTTTGTTGCCAGAAGTGTGGCCAGGGATGGAGAATGCCGGGAAGCTCAGAATAGTCAGAGCGGATAAGCAAGAATTTATTCGCGGCATTCCGTAAGTTTGCTAAACTTCACTGCTGTTACGCCACTTCCCTAAGCGACAATCAGCCTCTTCCCCGGCGGGAGGTTCGGTGCTCACGGACCTGAAGATTCATATTAACGATGGTGACTGCCGCGTCGCCTCAGCGCCGGAGACATGCAAGGTGGCGGACCTGCTCGGAGACATGCTGGGCAAGCGCCAAGAGTCCCTAACCAATGGTCGGCATTGGACTTTGGCGCGTGGTTCGGGAGAGCTTCTGCATGCGGACCTAACCCTGGCAGAGAACCATGTTGAGAGCGGACAGGATCTATACCTGATCGCTGCGAATCACGCACCGGCGCACGATCTGGAATTGGAAGTCATTGCGCCAGGCGGTCAGGTGATGCGCTCGTCAGAGTTTCCATCCTCGTTTAAGGCGGGTGAACTCGCGGAGCAAGCGGTCGAGTTCTTCCACTTGAACGAGATGGGCAATGACCTGCAGCCGAAGCGGTGGATCCTGATTGACGCAAAACAGAAGCAAGCGCTGAATCCGGACCTGAGCTTAGCCGAGAACGGCGTGATTTCAGGGCAGCGGTTGCTGCTTGGAACGGACCGCACGCGGTTGTTGATCTTTTCACCGGACGGAATGGTGCATCAGTCGGATCCGGCGCCCGTCACACTGCTGGGGCAGGTATTAACCGACGCGATCACCTCTTTTCGCTTACCACACATCCATCGAACCGGCGCTCCGATCAAGTGGCACCTCACCCTCAAGGGCAGTGGTGGCAGGTTGGATCCTACCCTGACTGTGGCTCAAAGCGGGCTAATGTCTGGGGACCAGTTGTTGCTCGAACCCGAAAAGGAAAAGCCGCAGGTCCGGGAAGAGCCGCAGAGGCGGGAAGATCCGATGGTCGCGCAGCTTCCGCCCCTGCTTTTGTCCCTTCGTCTGCCAAGCGGGGCGATCAAGGGCTTTCGCGCTTTCCCTTACTCCATCGTCGGGGAGATACTCTCGCACGCAGTCGGCAAGTTTGCGCTGGCGACGGAGTCTGACGGCGGGGAGCCGGTTCGATGGCAAATGTTGGAGGCCGAATCGGGCCGGGTGCTTGATGGGACCAAGAGCCTTTGGGAAAACAACATCCTCGACGGCGGAAAGCTCGCCATTCGGGGACAGTCTGATCGAGTAGCTCTGCAGGTGATGGCTCCCGATCAACAAGCGATCCCTGTCCGGCACAGAAGAGAAGCCAACCTCGGCCTGGTGCTGACGGATGCGCTGGAGCGCCTGGGCCTGCCCCGATTCGAAAACGGCGAAAGGATACCTTGGAAGATTCGCCCTAAGGGTTCGCCGGACTTGCTGGAGGAGCAGAAGACGGTGGGCGAACTGGGACTCACGGACGGAGATGTGCTCGTCCTGGTGCGAAGAAAAGAGTCCGGGAAAGCCTTTCAGGAATTGTGGCGTAAATACAAGGTTGGCATGCTGGTGGGGTCAGGACTGGTTGTGGCAGCCATCATTATCGTGGTTGCGAACTTGCACCGGGAACCGCCGCCCCACGTGGATGTCGTGGTGACGCCCGTTGACAAGGCTGTTTCGCCGGGCGAGACAACGCAATTCCAGGCACGATCGAGCAGTGGCAAGGTCGAGTCGGTAATCTGGAGTATCCATCCCAGTTTTGGGACGATCAGCAATGATGGTGTTTACGTTGCGCCGCTACCGCCGCTGGCGGCGACTCAGCGCGTAACGGTCATCGCGACCAGCACAGTAGACAGGACAAAGTCGGCCCAGGCGACCGTGGTGGTGCAAGGGGCCATCAGGCTTGACCCGCCTCTTGCGACCCTGAAAGCTTCAGAGAAGACCACGTTCACTGCGAAGCTTCGACCCGATCTTGGCAACGAGGTCACGTGGAAGCTCGACCCCGACGTAGGGACCATTGGCGACAACGGCACGTATACAGCGCCCCAGACTGTCGGATCGCCCCAGGTGGTCACCGTCACTGTGACCAGCAAGCAAGCACCGCAGTACTCCGCGCACGCGACCATTTCTCTGCTCGCTAGGTGGAGAATCACTCCGTCGGTTGCCGACCTCGCGGGTTCAGATGCTATGAAATTTTCGATTTCACCGGACCCGGGGGGGCCCGTACGCTGGACCATTCGCCCCGCGCTGGGGACAATTTCCGCGACCGGCGTTTACACGGCGCCGAAAGTGATTCCGGGAATAGCAAAGGTGTGGGTCAGTGCGGAGCCGGCATCCTCGCCCGGAGATGCCGCTGCCGCCAATCTACCCTCGGCCGTCGCCAGCATCACTCTCGAGCCCCTCAGTGTCAGTGGGGTGACATGCAATCCAATCGACAGATGGCGTTATAGCTGCGGAGCCACCGTTTCGAATGCAAAGAACACGGGGGTGACGTGGTCGGTATCGCCGTCAAACTTGGGAGACATCACGCCAAACGGCGTATACTCGGCCCCGACGCGTTCGTCGGTGAAATCTGTTTCCATCGTGGCGACCAGCGTGGCCGATCCCACCAAGAAATCGCAGTACACGTTGAACTTGCCGGCGATTCCGGACATCTCCGTGACTGTCTCCGCTCCCAGATTGTTCCTGTCGGCCAATGAGAACGAGCAGTTGAGTGCCGCTGTGAGCGGGACCGCGAATCAAAACGTCGCGTGGTTTTTGAGCGGACCTGGGCAGCTTCGCTCGAATGGCCAGTACGAGGCTCCCAAGGAAATTAAAGAGGTCACGAAGGTCCGCGTGATTGCGAAGAGCGAAGAAGACCCCTCAAAGCAGGGGCAAGTGGAAATCACCCTTCAGCCTTACACGGGTCCTAAATCGGGCGTGATTACCTGGAGAGGTCAGCTCAAGAAGAACCAGATACTCGCTCTCAACACCGCCGCGCCCAGCCTGTTGACATCAGGCGCATTGCCAGGTGTGCCGGTTATGATCCGAATGATTACCCCGAACTGCGCTGTCATTTCACCACCCTCGGAACAGAATAACTGGAAAGTGATCATCATCAAGACATCCGCCAATCAGAAAAGCATCGTGTTCGCATGGCAAGTCCCCTAACGCTGAGATCAACCCAATCTGTTTGCGTTCCTGCTCAGCAGATCACCGGCTGTATTAGGCCGTTTTTACGGGATCAAGGAAGCTTGATGGGTGGGCTCCGCAGAGGAGGCCTATGAACGGCTCGACAATACTGCTCGTGGAACGAAGTGCCGCTGTGACCGAACTGCTGAGAGCCAGGCTCTTGGGCAGCGGTTTTCGCGTGACCCAGGCGCCGGACGCGGTGAGTGTTCTGCCGCAATTTGAACGCTCGCGTCCAAGGGTAGTGATACTGGGGCCCTCCATGATCGGGGACGGCTGCAAATTGGATTCCGCGCGGGAGATCCGGCGGGTGATTGGGCAGACACCGCTTGTTCTAGTGGCGGATGTCAGCTCGGAAGAGTTGGCCATCAACGCGCTGCGAGCCGGAGTGAACGAGTACGTGCGAATTGGCGACATAGCCGGCGAATTGGTGTCCTCGATCCTGCGCTGCCTTCAGCATCGGGTGCGCGGCGGGGAAGAGTGGCAGCCGGAAACAGACGTTTCGGGCGAGGAAAAGCTCATCGGGAACAGCGCGGCAATTCAAAACGTCCGCGATCGACTCGCCAGGGTAGCGTCAAGCGACTGTAATATCCTGATCACCGGAGAGACCGGGACGGGGAAGGAACTCGTAGCCGAAAAGTTATATACGTCAAGTAAGCGGCGAAATAAGCCGTTCATCACCATTAACTGTGCAGCTATCCCAGATAGCCTGTTCGAGAGTGAGTTTTTCGGGTACGAGCGGGGCTCGTTTACCGGGGCGCACGAAAGCAAGCAGGGTAAGTTGAAGGCGGCGCACGGAGGCACCGTATTCCTGGACGAAATCGGGGATATGAGCGCCCATGGTCAGTCGGGGATATTGCGCATGCTGGAGAGCCGCGAAATCCAGAGACTTGGATCGGAAAGCGGACTGAAGGTGGATGTAAGGATCATCGCGGCAACCAACCGCGATCTGGAGAAGCTGGTTGAAGAGAACGCTTTTCGCCGCGACCTCTTCTTCCGGCTCGCGGTAACTTCGATTCACCTGCCCCCGCTTCGTTCCAGGAAGGAAGATATCCCCCTGTTACTTGACTACTATATCCGGTACTTCAACCGCCGCATGGGCATGTCGGTGATGGGGTTCAATGACGAGATGCTGGCGATTCTGGTGGCGTATGACTGGCCCGGCAATGTGCGGGAGCTGAGAAACCTGCTGGAGTCGATCTTTGTCGAACTCGATCAGAAGGAAACAGTGATTTCGGAATTGCCGGGGCAGTTTTGTATGCGCTTCAGAACATTTTCGTCCGTGTTGCCCAGCGAGCAGCAGAAATTGCTGAGCGCGCTGGTGATGACCAACTGGAACAAGAGCAAGGCTGCAGACAGCCTGGACTGGTCGCGGATGAAGCTGTACCGGAAGATGGCCCAGTACAATATTGAGAAATCCGGGCGGCGATCGCAATCCTGTTGAGAGCTTCGGATCGCGCACAAGAGCGCGCGTTCCGATCAATGTATTGTTCGAGCGCCAGCCCTGCGGGTTCCCAGCGTTGAAAAGCGCTGGGCTAATCTACGTTGCGCCTCCGGCGCGTGGGGCTAAATTATCTGTGCGCCTTGGGCGCGGGGATGGGTACCACCCTGGGAGCAACACGTCGGGGGTGAAGTTCCCCCAGCCCAAGCAGAGCCTGGACGGGGGCACCCAAGTATCCACCATCGTGGGTGAGACAGTGTTGTTACACCTGCTGTGACAGCGGTTCGCCGGGCGGATTTCATTTCAAACAACTGATTCGAATGGGTTGTGACATGTGTTGGTCGCGACGCAGCGATCGCTGCTGTACCGCGCGTGCGCGGCGTTGCCTCGTGATTCCGATACACACGCGACAAAGCCGGCGGGTTGATGACGGACATTCAAAAGGCGCAAGCGGTTTGAATGGAAGCGCATCCGCCGTTTGTCCATTCCGGGATCGGATTGGAATGCCGCATGCAGAGCATCCACGCGACAGGTGGCGTTCATGGCAGATCGAGTGGGTGGTTCGCGCGTGTCGGTTGATGTCTCCGTAGCTGGTGGAGAGTTGGCAGGCCGATACGCGAATTTCTTTTCGGTAGGCCACAATGCGCTGGAGTTCGTCGTGGATTTCGGCGAGTTCTACAGCGGCACGCGTGAACGAATGCACAGCCGGATCGTGATGAACCCATCGTGCGCGAAAGAATTGCTGCGGGTTCTGGGGCTCTCGGTGCATTCCTTTGAAGAGAATTTTCGCGCGATTCCGGACATTTCCGCAGAGACGAAAGAGACGCAAGGGAAGGACGCATGACAGGCTTGACGGCTCCAGCACGCGAACGAAGCGGCGCGATATTGCGCCGTGAGGCGGAGACGCCATTCGCGTCATCGCTGGAGCATGTGCTTGCGGAGATTCAAAGGCTGGAACTGGTGGTGCGCATCCACCTGGAGCGAAGACCCCCTGCATCGGGGCAGAGCGACGATTTGAAGGGACTGGTGATCTCCGATGAGGAGATCGCCGATCTGTTGAGGCGATCGCACGCAGCGGGCCCATTCTCAGCGGCGCTGCCGGCCGGGGATGCGGAGGAACTGCGGAAAGCCATCGAGGCGACAAGCAAGACGATCGCGCGGCGGCGCGACGGAGCGTTGGGTGCGGGCAAAGAGCTTCGGCTGGTTTCGCTGCAGGAGATCTTCGCGCTCTCCTCGCTGGATGTGGCCATCCTGGTGGTGTGTCTCGCGATTGATCTCGATGCGCGGTTTGAGCGTTTCTATGCTTACCTGCAGGATGACGTTACCAGGAAATACGCCAGCATCGACCTGGCGTTGAACCTGGTGTGCGAAACGGTCGAGGAGAAGATCGCGGCGCGGGAACGGTTTGCTCCGGGAGCGCCGCTGATGCGCCACAGACTGGTGCGCATCGTTGAAGACTCTTCGCGGACGGCGGAACCGCTGGGCAGTCGGGCGCTGCGAGTGGATGAGCGGATCAGTCGGTTTGTACTGGGCTCGGACGACCCTGACGCGTCGATCGCCGCGTTCGTGCGCTGCCTCGAGCCGCGGAAGACCGGCGAGGGTTGCGATGCAGATGTGGACCTGGTTTCGCGACTGACAGCGTTAATGGACGTTGCCAGGAATCCGCAAGAGACGCTGTTCTATTTTCATGGCCCGTACGGGTCAGGGCTCGAAGAGATGGCCGAAGCGCTGGCGGGTTATCGCGGAGCCGCGCTGGTCTGGGTCGACGTGGAAGCGCTGCTGGCACTGCACGGCAATGCGGCGCCAACGGCGCTGGCCACGGCGGTGCGCGAAGCGGGACTGCGCCGGGGAGCGCTCTATCTCGACAAGTTCGATGGCCTGGTGGCTGACGACAAGGGAGTGCTGCGGCGAGCGCTGTTGCGCGAACTGAACGGCTGGCGCGGACTGCTGATGGCATCAGGAGAAAGCGCGTGGCATCCGCAGAATGATCTGGCGGAATGCGGATTGCGATGCGCATGGGTTGCGGTGGAGATGAAGCGGCCCACGTTCGCGGCGCGATGCGAACGATGGGAGCGCGAACTTGGGTCGGACACGGCCGGCGCAATTAACCCCGCCGAACTGGCCAACAAGTTTCGGCTCACGGGCGGGCAGATCCGCGATGCAGCGCGAACGGCGCGTGAGCTGGCGCGATGGCGAGCTCCGTTGAGTCCCGCGGTGGACATGAACGATGTGCTGGAGGCGTGCCGGATCCATTCGAGCCGACGGCTGAGCGCGCTGGGACGCAGGCTCAAACCCCAATACCGGTGGGAAGACCTGGTGCTGCCCGAAGACCGGCTGCGGGGCCTGCGCGAGATCTGCAACTGGGTGAAGTACCGGTCGGTGGTGTTCGACCAGTGGGGGTTCGACCGCAAGCTCTCGCTGGGCAAAGGTCTGAACATGCTGTTTGCGGGTCCACCGGGCACGGGCAAGACGATGGCCGCCGAGATCATGGCCGGCGAAGTGGGTTGGGACGCGTACAAGATCGATCTCTCCACGGTGGTGAGCAAGTACATCGGCGAGACGGAGAAAAACCTGGCGCGGATTTTCGCCGAGGCCGAGGCGGGGAACGCGATCCTGTTTTTCGATGAAGCGGATGCGTTGTTCGGCAAGCGCAGTGAAGTGCGCGACTCACACGACCGCTACGCCAATATCGAAATCAACTACCTGCTGCAGAAGATGGAAGAGCACGAAGGGGTCGTGATTCTAGCGACCAACTTCCGCAAGAACATGGACGACGCGTTCGTACGGCGGCTGCATTTCACCATTGATTTCCCGTTGCCGGCCGAGGCCGACCGGCTGCGCATCTGGGAGGGGATCTGGCCGGCCGATGCGCCTCTGGGCAAGGATCTGGATCTTGATTTCATGGCGCGGCGCTTTGAACTGCCGGGCGGGAATATTCGCAACATCGCGATGGCGGCGGCATTTTTGGCGGCGAGCAACGGGGGCGTGGTGACGATGGATCATCTGCTTCACGGTACGCGGCGCGAGTACCAGAAGATGGGCAAGATCCCGAGTGAAGGGGAGTTCGTGTAGGACGGGGAAAGGACGCTCTCATGGCGATACAAAGGGGGACAGCCCGGCGGAATGGATCGGAGCCGGAGAGTGTGCGCCCGGCGACTGAGGCGGCGAAACCGCATGGCGGGCACGGCTCTCCGCTATTGAAGTTGCAGAGGTTGATTGGCAATAAGGCGGTGCAAAGGCTTGTGCAGGTGCCGCAGGCGGATGCGGCGATAGCGCAGGACGACTTGGATTTGCCGGCCCATCTGGAGACAGGATTGAATTCGCCCGGTCACGCGCTGGATGACGCGTCGCGTGAATTCATGGAGCAGAGCTTCGGGGTCGACTTCAGCGGGGTGCGGCTGCATACGGATCCGGCGGCGGAGCGGTCGGCGGAAGCATTCAACGCCAAAGCGTACACGGTGGGGCAGGACATCGTTTTCGGGCAGGGGCAATACGCGCCGGGGAGCAGTGAAGGCCGGCGGCTTCTGGCGCACGAACTAAGCCACGTGGTGAAACCGGCGGAGGCTTCGAGCGCCAACAGCGAGGGCGGGATCGCGGTGAGCGAACCGTCGGACGTGGCGGAGCAAGCTGCGGACGCGGCTGCCGAGCAGGTGATGAGCGCAGGCTCGCGAGAAGGCAGCGCGGCCGTGGGCAGCGTAGAACGCGAAACGCAGACGATGGCCCAGGCACCGCAAGCTGATTCGAACCTGGGCACGGTGCAGCGCGATGAGGATGAAGGATGGTTGGGCAGCATCGGCGACGCCCTTTCCAGCGCGGGTTCGGCTGTGGCTTCGGGAGTAGGCAGCGCGGTGAGGGCAGGCGAGGGGCTTGTATCCGATGCGGGATCGGCCTTGGCTTCGGGTGTTGGCAGCGTGATCAATACAGGCGAAAACCTCGCGTCTGACGTGGCTTCGGGCGTGGGCAGCGCGGTGAGTGCAGGTGAGGGGCTTGTATCCGATGCGGGATCGGCCCTGGCTTCGGGTGTTGGCAGCGTGATCAATACAGGCGAAAACCTCGCGTCTGACGTGGCTTCGGGCGTGGGCAGCGCGATTCATGCGGGTGAGGGGCTTGTATCCGATGCGGGATCGGCCCTGGCTTCGGGTGTTGGCAGCGTGATCAATACAGGGGAAGACATCGCATCGGGCATTGGCTCCGCTGCAGGGAGCGCGTGGAACGGAATCAAGACGGCGGCGGGGGATGTTGCCGACTTCGGCAAGGGCGTGTACGGGCAGATGAAGGAAGATGCTGCCGCAGTCCAGAAGGGCGTTGGCTGGGTCGACAAAGGCGTCGACTGGCTGGAAGGCGAGGCCAAGGCGGGCACGAGCTGGGTTGCAAATAAAGCAGAGGGGATTCCCGTGCTGAGCCAACTTGCAAACGCGGGCAAGGACTATGTCGATTTCAACGTGGACGTGCTCGGCGGGGCTGCAAAGGGAGTGACCGGCATGGCGGGAGGAATCCTGGGGGCGGCTGCCGACCCGGTGGACACTGCCAAGGCGCTGTACACGATGAGCGAGCATATCCCGGGGTTGGGGCTGCCGCAAAAGATGCTCGGGGGAGCGTACGATCTGGCGACCGGGAAGAGCCTCTCGGATGTTGCCGATGAATTCAACCCGATGTCGGATGCGAAGTACTGGGGCAATGTCGGCAAAGGTTTCATTTCGCCGTACGTGCAGGCGATCAAGGAAGGCAAGCCGGGAGAGGCAGTGGGACGCGCGGGTGTTGACATCGGATCGCTCCTGCTGGGTGCGGGAGAGGCCGGAGCCGCGGGCAAGGTGGGTCAACTTGGCGAGTTAGCCGATGCCGCCGAGGTCGCCGATGTGGCGGATGCAGCCCAGCTTGCGGATGTGGCCGATGCAGCGAAGGTCGCGGATGTTGCCGATGCGGGCAAGGTCGCGGATGTGGCCGATGCGGGGAAGTTGGGGGATCTGGGCGACGCCGGAAGAGCGTCCGGATTGCCTCCGGAGCCGGTGGAAATTCCCGTCGATCCAAACGTGAACCCGACCGGTCCTACCCAGCTTCCACCCGGGCCGACACAGTTGCCGCCGGACTTCCTCGAGAATCCAACCATCCCCCAGGCGCCGCCCGTTCCGAGCATTCCCGAAGTCCCACCCGAAGGCTTTCCTCAATTGCCGCCCAACCCAGCGTCCGCCGCAACGGAAGCTGGCAATCCAGCCCTGCGAGGCATGGACATCAAGACACTGGGTCAGCCGACTGGTGACCTGGCCGGTCTGACCGATGCCGAGATTGACGCGTGGGCAAACGGCCTGGAGGGCGATGCGAAGTCGTCGACGTTCTTCGAGATGCCCGGCCAGAATCCCACCACCGGGGGAGGTCTTCAGGACATCGTGGAGGAGATCAAGGCGGGCCCCAACCCGCACAATCCAGCGGTAGCTCCTCCCCCCTATGCAATCAACGGCGTTCCGCAACCTGCACCTCCGTGGGGGATTCCGTACAACGTAAATCACTACTTCAGCGACCTTGCAAAACCGACGATCGCCAACATGTCGGATGTACCGCTGAACGCGGTGCGGGACGTCGAAGGCATGAGTGTAATTCCAGAGGGAGTGGGAACGACCGCTGAATCGGTGCCGGAAACCTTTTTGTCCGATGCTGCCGATGCACCTGTCACCAACAGTGCCGGAAACCCGATCGGAAATGCCAACGCGGAGGTGAGATATCACTCGGAAAACCCCAGATTTCCGCAGCAGGGC
>Ga0335069_10016039_pt1 | contig 10462 bp, 11 predicted proteins | sample Lox_Sample_11_FD_206714 | JGI IMG/M metagenome (GOLD analysis project Ga0335069, IMG submission 206714) | Soil microbial communities from Loxahatchee National Wildlife Refuge, Florida, United States - Lox_Sample_1.1 | ecosystem: Environmental > Terrestrial > Soil > Wetlands | place: USA...
GGTGACACCTCCCGAGGTGCCGGAATTGAAGCCCACCAGCGCCTCCCCTCCCCAGGAGAAATTGCTGGAAAGGAAGAACTCCGCGCCGAACACCGCGTTCAGGCCGAAGTCGGATGGCGTGGTAGCACCCCCCGACACGGACTCCCCGCTGTAACCGAGTTGGGCCCCCACGTACGGCGAGACGGCGCCCTTGCCCGGGAAGTGGTACTCGAACCCGGCGCCCAGGTCGAAGAACGTGGTGGAGGGGCCGCCGCTGGACTGGTTGAGGATGCCCAGCGCGGCCCGCAACCCGATGGCGTCGGTGACCATGTATTTCGCCCCGAGCGCACCGGCGGTCGACCCGACGCTGGTGATGATCACGGCGGTCTGCATCCCGAACGCGCCCTTCCTCGGCGCTCCCTGGGCGAAGGCCGCCGTCGCGACGAGCGCGAGGCCGACGGCCACGAAAATGAGTCTCCTCATGCGATCAATCCTCCTTCGCCCCGAAGTCCCCCGGGGCGACGATGGGTGCTATCCCTTGCCCGCCTTCGATGCCTTGCCGCGCGGCCGGCCCCCATTGGCCGCGGCGACCGGCTTGCGGCTGGCCGCCCGCGCCGCGGTGCCCGGGCGCGGCACGGCGCCCGGGCGCTGTACGGGGCTCGCGTGCCGGGGCTGGTACAGCCCCAGCTCGCCGCCGTCCGGCAGCGCGATGGCCGTGACCCGTCCCCAGCTCACGTCCTGGACGGGCTTGCTGAACTTCACGCCCTTTTCGCGCAGCTGCAGGATGGTTGCCTCGATGTCCTGGCACATCAGGTAGAGGTCCGTTCGCGGGGGACCGTCGGTGGGATGCACGGCGATCTCCGACGGGGGCAGCGCAAAGATGAGCCAGCCGCCGCCGGCGTCCACCGCCCTGGTGCCGAGCACGGTGTCCAGGAGCGTCCGCACCTGGTCCGGCGCCCGGGAGAAAAGGAGTGCGTGTGCGCCATAGATCATTTCGCACCTCCAGCAGGAAAGGTACCACCGAACATCTCCAATACCCGCCTCCCACCCCGATAACGAAACGTTATCGAACGTTCAGGCCTCGTCTATGGCGCACTTTCCGCGCGGTGACTAAGGTTTTACAGTAGAAAAAGAGGGCAGCATGAGGACGCCGCGGAATGCGCTCATCGCGGCGCTCCGGGGAGGAACCGTGCAGGCGAGGATCCTGATCATCGAGGACGTGAGGGAGATGGCGGATCTCATCCGCCTGTACCTGCAGAAGGACGGCATGGAGGCGTCCCTTTGCGAGAGCGCGGAGGAAGCCCTCGAGCTGTTCGCCCGCGAGCGGTTCGACCTCGTGGTCCTCGACATCAATCTCCCGGGCATGGACGGGTTCGAGTTCCTGCAACGGCTGCGCAAGAGCAGCTCCGTGCCCGTGATGATCGTGTCCGCCCGGGACGCGGACGAGGACATGATCCTGGGCCTGGGCATCGGCGCCGACGAGTTCGTTACCAAGCCCTTTTCCCCCAAGGTGCTGGTGGCGAGGGTGCGGGCCATGCTGCGGCGCACCGGCGACCTGAGGGCGAGCCCCAACAGCATCCGTTTCGGTGACTTCCTGCTGGACATCGACGGCTACCTGTTGAAGCGGGGTGGGGAGAAAGTGCCGCTTTCCACCAAGGAGTTCGAGGTCCTGGCCTACCTCGCCTCGCACGCGGGCAAGGCGCTGGCCCCGGACACCATCTATTCCGACGTCTGGCGCAACCAGTTCGGGGACGTCACGGCCGTGGCGGTCTACGTCCAGAGGCTTCGACGCAAGATCGAGTCGGACCCCGCCGAGCCGGTCTTCATCGAGACGGTGCACGGCATGGGCTACCGGTTCAACGCGGAGGCAATCCACGCATGAAGCTGCGCACGCAGTTCGTCGTCCTGGTCGGCGGGATCATCGCCATGCCGTTCCTGGTGAGCGCCTTCATGCTGCTCGTGCAGCTGAGCATGTCGCGAGGGCGTGAGCCGCTTCCCAACTACGAGCAGATCCGCGCGTGGGTCGCCCTCCACCTTCCCGCGGTGGTCCGCTCCAACGACCCCTCGGCGCTCATGGACAGCCGGCCGGCGGGCCTGGATGTCATCCTCCTGGACCGCGACGAGCAGGTGACCGCCTCCACGATCCCCGAGCTTCCGCGCGGCACCTCCGCCGCCGGTGCGGCGCTGTGGGCCTACATGAGCGCCAACGCCGAGCGGTTCCATTTCCAGGTGGACAGCGCCACCGTCCGCGGCGGGGAAGGCCTGGTCATCCTCAAGCTGCCCCGCATGCGGCCCGAGGTGGCGCGCGTGCGCAGCCTCATGGTGCGCGTGGTGATGTACACGTCGATCCTCCTGCTGGTATTCTCCTCGCTCATGAGCTACCTGATCGTGCGGTCGCTCAACGGCTCCATCCAGTCCCTGGAGGCCGCCACGCGGCGCATCGCCGGGGGAGACCTGGACTTCCAGCTCCCGGTGAAGGGCAACGACAGCATCTCCTCCCTCACGCGCAGCTTCGACAGCATGCGGCTCGCGCTGAAGGAGGAATACGCGCGACGGGCGCGCTTCATCATGGGCGTCTCCCACGACCTGCGGACTCCCCTCACGCTGATCCGGGGCTACGTGGAGGCCATCGCGGACGGGTTTGCCTCTGAGCCGGAGTCGCAGAAGAAGTACCTGTCGATCATCCTGGACAAGACGCGCAACCTGGAAAGCATGGTCGGGGAGCTCATCGAGTTCGTCCGCATGGAGACGGGCCAGTGGCGCATGACGCACCGCGAGGTGCCGGCCCGCACGCTGCTCATGGACCTGGCGCGGCGCTTCTCCGAGGATGCGCTGATCCTCAAGCGCGAGTTCGGCTGGTCCATCGACCTCCCGGAAGGGGCCACGGTCCGCATGGACGCGGGGCTGTTCACGCGCGCGCTGGAGAACCTCGTGGGCAACGCCATCCGCTACACGGCGCCCAACGGCCGCATCACCCTGGAAGCCCGCGCGGAAGACGGGAACGTCCTCCTGTCCATCACGGATACCGGCATCGGGATCCCGGAGGAAGACCTGCAGCGGATCTACGACCCGTTCTACCGCGGCACCAACTCGAGACGGGAGCAGGGCTTCGGCCTGGGCCTGGCCACGGTGAAGTCCATCATTGAGAGCCACGGGTGGGCCATCACGGTGAGCTCGCACGTGGGATCCGGCACGGCGTTCACCATCCGCATGCCGCTCTCCTCGCGGCCGAGGGCAGCGGCATGACCCGGCAGGAGGCCGCCGAGCTGGTGCGCGCGCGCGGCTCGTTCAGCTTCGCGCGCTCAGGGGGGCCGGGCGGGCAGAACGTGAACAAGGTGTCCAGCAAGGTCATCGCGCGCCTCCCGCTGGAGGCGCTGGACTTCCTGGACGGCGCGCGCCGCGCGCTGGTGGAGTCCCGCCTGGCGCCCCGCATCAGCGCCGACCGCCACATCGTGCTGGCCGTGCAGGACACCCGCGAGCAGTCGCGAAACCGCGAGATCGCCATCGAGCGGCTGGCGTCCCTGCTTTCCAGCGCGGTTGTGGTGCCGCGCGGCCGGGTGAAGACCCGGCCCTCGCGCGCCGCCCGGGAGGCGCGGCTGCGGTCCAAGCGCGCCCGCGCCGCCCAGAAGCGCCTGCGCCGCCCGGACGTGGACGACTGAGGATCCTCCCCCCGGGCCCGAGTGCCTGCCGATAGACCCGCCCCGGCTCGGCCGATATACTCCGGCCCCTGTGAAACCATCGGCTCCGACCGCGGGCGGCGCGCGGCAGTACCGCTACCTGGGCGCGGTGACGGCGCTCTTCGTGACCTGCCTCGTAACGTCCAACATCATCGCGGTGAAGATCATCGACGTGGCCGGGGTGGTCGTGCCCGCCGCCGTGGTGATCTTCCCGCTCAGCTATCTCTTCGGAGACGTGCTCACCGAGGTGTACGGCTTCGCGCGGGCGCGCCAGGTCATCTGGACCGGGTTCGCCTGCAACGCGCTCGCGGTACTGGCCATCTGGATCGGGGGCTGCCTGCCGCCCGCGGCATTCTGGGACGGGCAGTCCGCGTACGTGCGCATCCTCGGCTCCACGCCGCGGCTGCTGGCGGCAAGCTTTGCCGCCTACCTGGTCGGGGAGTTCCTGAACTCGCTGGTGCTCGCCCGACTGAAGGTGGCCACGCGCGGCCGGTGGCTGTGGACGCGAACCGTTGGCAGCACGCTGGTGGGACAGGGAGCGGACTCCCTGGTGTTCATCCTGGCCGCGTTCGCCGGCACCATGGGCGGTCCCAGCCTGGCCCGGGTGGTCATCGCCCAGTGGCTCGTGAAATCGGCCTACGAGACCCTCGCCACGCCGCTCACCTACGCCGTGGTGCGCTTCCTCAAGCGCACCGAGGGCGAGGACCATTACGATGTCGGGACGAACTTCAACCCGTTCCGGTTGAAGGGCTGAACCGCAAGGAGGCACCGTGTGAAACCGCCGTCGCCGCAGTCCCTGTCCCGGGGGCTCACCATACTGAAAAAGAAAAAAGCCGCGCCGTCGCGGAGGCTGGAGGCCTTTCCCAACCGCACGCCGGGCAGGCGCTACACGGTGACGCTCACCTGCCCCGAGTTCACCTGCGTCTGCCCGCTCACGGGGCAGCCGGACTTCGGGACCATCACCATCCATTACATCCCGGACCGGAAGATCCTGGAATCCAAGTCGCTGAAGCTCTACCTCTGGTCGTACCGGGAGGAGGGCGTCTTCCAGGAGCACCTGACCAACCGTATCCTGGATGACGTGGTCAAGGTCCTGGATCCCCGCTACTGCAAGGTGACCGGCGCCTTTGCCGCTCGGGGCGGCATCTCGATCACCGTCGAGGCGGTGTTCGACAAGGAGACCGGCGCGCGCATCTGAGGCTCGCCGTGGGCCTGCGGCCGCGGTTGACACCGCTCCGGGCCGTCGCTACATTTGAATGGCCAGCGCGAGCTGGCGCTGACACGGGGGGCTCGGTAGGGACCGGGCTGAGATGGCGGCTGTTAGCCGCAGACCCGCAGAACCTGATCTGGATAATGCCAGCGCAGGGACGGTAGACCGCAGAACTGAAGCCGCCCCGGTGCCCGGGGCGGTTTTTTTTCGCCCCGCGTGAGGAGCCCGGATGAAACCGCGTGCGTTTTCAAACGTCTTGCCCCGGTTCAAGAGCCCGCCGGAGTGGGGCATCGAGCCGGTACCCCCCGCCTCCCGGGTGCTGGGGTTCATGGACCTGCTGGTGCTCTGGGGCAACCTGGGAATCGGCCTCCTCGTCATGCTCGCCGGCACCTTCCTCGTGCCGGGGCTCGGCCTGGGCCCGGCCCTGGCGGCCATCGTGGTGGGAGGCGGGGCCGGCGCGCTGCTGCTGGCGCTGGTCGGCGTGGCCGGCGGCGCCACCGGTGCCCCCACCATGGTGCTCCTGCGCCCGGTGCTGGGCGTGCGCGGCAGCTACATCCCCACGGTGCTGAACGTCCTGCAGCTCATCGGCTGGACCATTTTCGAGTTCGTCATCATGGGCGTGGCGGCCTCCAACATCGCCCACTCCCTCTTCCGGTCGGGGAGCTACTACGCGTGGGCCGCCGTGTTCGCGGTCATCGTGGTGCTGATGGGAGTGGGCGGACCCATCGGCGTGGTGCGGCACTGGCTGGAGAAGTTCGCCGTGTGGGTGGCCCTTGCCACCGGGATCTGGCTCACCCTCCGCGTGCTCGCGTTCTTCAATCTCTCCGAGCTGCTGCACAAGGCCGGCGATGGATCGCTCTCCTTCGGCGTCGGCGTGGACCTGGCCATCGCCCTTCCCATTTCGTGGCTGCCGCTGGTGGCGGACTACAATCGATTTTCGCGCTCGAGTGGCCGCGGGTTCCTGGGCACCGCGGTCGGCTTCTTCCTCACCTGCGTGTGGTTCATGGCGCTGGGCGCCGTGCTGTTCCTGGGCGCGAGGGGTGTGCCGCAGGACCCCAGCATGTTCGCCATCTCCATTGCGTACACCGCGGGGTGGGTCGCCCTGCTGATCCTGCTGGCGGACGAAACGCACAACGCCTGGGCGGACCTGTACTCGGCGGCGGTGTCCATCCAGAACCTGTTCCCGAGGCTGCGGCAGCGCTGGCTGATCGTCGGCCTGGGCGCCGGGTGCCTGGCCATCGCGCTGCTCCTGGACGTGACGCGCTTCCAGCAGTTCCTCTTCCTGATCGGCTCGGTGTTCGTGCCGCTGTTCGGGATCCTGGTGGCGGACTACTTTGTGCTGCGGCGGCGGTCCTACCGGGTGGAGGAGTTCTACAAGCCGCGCGGGGCGTACGCGTACACCGGGGGCGTGAACGTACCGGCGCTCATCATCTGGGTGCTCGGCGTGCTGGCCTACCACGCCGCGAATCCCGGGACCCTCGGCGCGGTTTTCCCGGGATGGCAGAAGGCGATGCCGGCAGCCCTGGGCCTGGCCGGCGGATCGCTTCCCGCGTTCGTGGTGGCCTTCGTCCTGACCCTGGCCGCCGGCGCCGCGTGGAACGGAAAGGGGATTGCACGTCATGGCAGCTGATTCGAAGAGTCTCGCCCGGAGCGCCGCGGAGCTCCTGGAGCGCATCCGCTCCAGGCACCCGCTCATCCACCACATGACCAACTGGGTGGTCATGAACGACACCGCGAACGCCACGCTGGCCCTCGGGGGGCTTCCCGTCATGAGCCATGCCCGGGAAGAGGTCGCCGAAATGGTGGGTGCGGCCGGCGCGCTGGTCCTCAACCCCGGGACGCTGTACCCCGAGCTGGTGGAATCCATGCTGATTGCCGGCCGAAGGGCCAACGAGCTGGGCACCCCCATTGTCTATGACCCCGTGGGGGTGGGGGCGACCTCCTACCGGAACCAGACCGGGGAACGGTTTCTCAAGGACCTGCGCCTGGCCGTGATCCGCGGCAACTCCGGCGAGGTGGGCGCCCTGGCGGGAGCCGGCGGCGTGGTGAAGGGCGTGGAGTCCGTGCAGGGGGTGTCCGATCCCGCGGCCGTGACACGTGAGCTGGCCCGCAGGACTTCCAGCGTGGTGGCGATCACCGGCAAGCGGGACTTCCTTTCCGACGGCACCCGCGTGCTGGGCGTGGACAACGGCCACCAGATGCTCACCACGATCACCGGCACCGGCTGCATGGCCACCACCGTCATCGCGGTGTTCTGTGCCGTGGAACGCGACCGACTGGTCGCTTCCGCGGCCGCCCTGGCGAGCTACGGCCTGGCGGCGGAGAACGCGGCGCGCCGCGCGCGGGGACCGGGATCGTTCCGGGAGGCGCTCCTGGACTGCCTGTACCACCTCACGCCGGGGGCGGTGGAGAAGGGCGCGCGTATCGTGGAGCTGGCATGAACGAGGCGTCGGTCCCCCGTGGTTCGCCGGCCGCCGGCGGCACACGCGCGCCGGCGGACTACCGCCTCTACCTCGTCACCGACTCCGGCCTGTCGAGAGGGCGTTCCCACGCGCTGGTGGTGGCGGCCGCGCTGCGCGGCGGGGTCACGGTGGTGCAGTACCGGGAAAAAGAGGGCACCACCCGGCAGATCGTGGAGGAAGCCTCCCGCATACGCAGCCTGTGCGCGGACGCGGGTGTGCCGTTCATCGTGAACGACCGGCTGGACATCGCGCTGGCGGTGGACGCGGACGGACTGCACGTCGGGCAGGACGACCTTCCCGCCGCCGCCGCCCGGCGGCTCATCGGCGCCGGGCGCATCCTGGGGGTCTCCGCGGGCAGCGCCGAGGAGGCGCTCGCCGCCCAGGCGGAAGGGGCGGACTACATCGGTGCGAGCCCGGTGTTCGACACGCCGACCAAGCCGGATGCGCCCCCGGCCGTGGGCGTGGAGGGCCTCCGCCGCATGGCGGCGGCCGTCCGCGTGCCCGTGGTCGGCATTGGCGGGATGAACGCCGGCAACGCCGGGGCCGTCATCGCGGCCGGGGCCGCCGGGGTGGCCGTGGTCTCCGCCATCGTTTCCGCGGAGGACGTGGAGGCAGCCGCGCGGGCCATCCGGCGCCAGGTGGATGCCGCCCTGGCGGCGAGGGCGGGCGGCCCGGCCTCATCGCCATCCAGGGCAATCGAGAGGAAGCCACCCGAGTGAAGATCGACCAACTGGGAGAGTTCGGCCTCATCGACCGCATCCGCGCGGCCCTGCCCGCGCACGGCCCCGGTGTGCTGACCGGTATCGGGGACGACGTGGCGGTGCTCGAGGCCGGCGGCCGGACCGGGGGTGAGGCGGACACGGTGTGGCTTGCCACCTGTGACGTGCTGGTGGAGGGAAGCCACTTCATCCGGTCCCGCATCCCGCCGGGGAAGCTCGGCCGCAAGGCGCTGGCGGTCAACCTGAGCGACGTGGCCTCCGCCGGGGGGACCCCGCGGTTTGCCCTCGTCTCGCTGGGCCTGCCGCCCGACCTGGACGTGGAGTTCATTGACGGCCTCTACGAGGGCCTGCGGGAAGAGGGGACGCGCCACGGGGTGGACGTCGTGGGCGGCAACGTCTCGCGCTCACGGCTGGGGATGTTCATCGACGTGTTCCTCCTGGGCGAGGCTTCGCGCGGCCGCGTGGTGCTCCGGTCCGGGGCGCGGCCGGGAGACCGCGTGCTGCTCACGGGCCGGGTCGGAGACGCGGCGGCCGGCGTGGCCCTCCTGCTGGATCCCGCGCTGCGGGCGCCCGAGCCCTACGCTTCCGAGGCGGTGGAGCGGCAGTTTGCGCCCAGTCCCCGCGTGCGGGAGGGGGCGCTGATCGGCCGGTCGAAGGCTGCCACCGCGATGATCGACGTGAGTGACGGAATCTCCGGCGACCTGGGGCACATCTGCGAGCGAAGCGGCGTGAATGCCTGCCTTCGCGCGGACTGCCTGCCGGTGGCCCTGGAGAACCGGGCCCTCTCCCGGCAGGTCCACGGCGACGAGTGGCACTTCGCCCTGCGCGGGGGGGAAGACTACGAGCTCCTGTTCACGGCCCCACCGGCGCGAGCCGCGGAGCTGGCACGCGCGATCACCGCGGAGACCGGAACACCGGTGGCGGACATCGGTGAGATCCTTCCCCCCGACCGCCCGTCCGAGCTGGTCCTTGCGGGCGGAGAGCGCGTGCCGCTGGGCGGCGCCGGGTGGGACCACTTCAAGCGGGAGAGACGATGAAACGCGCACTGACCATCGCCGGCTCGGACTCCGGTGGAGGGGCCGGCATCCAGGCCGACCTGAAGACCTTCGCCGCCCTCGGCGTCTTTGGGACCAGCGCCATCACCGCGCTCACGGCCCAGAACACGCGCGGCGTCCTGGGCGTGTTCCCGGTGACGCCGGAGTTCGTCGGCCTCCAGGTCGACGCCGTCGCGGTGGACATCGGCGCGGACGCGGTGAAGACCGGCATGCTCGCCAACCGGTCCATCATCGAGATGGTGGCGGCGAAGGTGCGAGAGCATGGGCTTGGGCCCCTCGTGGTGGACCCGGTGATGGTGGCAAAGGGCGGCGACCGCCTCCTCGAGCCCCAGGCGAGGGACGCGCTCGTCACGGTCCTGCTCCCCCTGGCGACGGTGGTGACCCCCAACCTCCCCGAGGCGGAAGCGCTCTGCGGGTTCCCCGTGGGGGACCTGGAGAGCATGCGCCGCGCGGCGCGCTCCATCCTTGCACTGGGTGCCCGGTGCGTGGTGGTAAAGGGCGGTCATCTCCCGGCCGAGGCCTCGCCGGGAGGCCGCAGCGTCGACCTGTACTTCGACGGCGAGCGCTTCGAAGAGCTCGCCGCGGACCGCGTGGAGACGCGCAACACGCACGGCACCGGCTGCACGTTCGCCTCCGCGGTGGCCGCGCGACTTGCCCTGGGGGACGGCCCCGGCGCGGCGGTGCGCGCGGCCAAGCAGTACGTGACGGAAATAATCCGGGCGTCCGTGGGGCTGCACCTCGGCGGTGGGCACGGCCCGATGGATCACCTGGCGCGGTGCAGGGAGCGATAGCCGGATTTCACGAGCGATGAGCGCGGCAGTATCTTCTGCCGATGAGCAGCACTGACAACCTGGCGAGCGAACCCGCTCGCCCGATTTCCTGGTACCGCGTCCCGATCCCCCGGGAGACGCTGCGGCAGCTGACGGAGCGCAGCGACTGGAAGGGCTTCCTTCAGACCGTCGGCTACCTCGCGCTCCTGGGCGCGAGCGCGGCCGCCGTGTTCATCGTCCACGCCCGGCTGCCCCTGCCGTGGCTGTTCCTGGCGCTCTTCGTCCACGGGACGTTCTGGGCGTTTCTCCTCAATGGTTTCCACGAGCTGGTGCACGGCACGGTGTTCAAGACGAAGTGGCTGAACGGGTTCTTCCTGCGGATCTACTCGTTCCTGAGCTGGAACAGCCACATCCTGTTCCGCGCCAGCCACATGCGCCACCACGCCAGCACCCTGCATCCCCCGGACGACGAGGAGGTGATCCTGCCCCTGCACCTGCCGCTGGGCACGTTCCTGTCCTGCGCGCTGGTCAACCCGCTGGGGATGTGGAAAGTGGTTCGCCAGCACGTCATGCACAGCTTCGGTCGGCTG
>Ga0335069_10016040_pt1 | contig 10461 bp, 7 predicted proteins | sample Lox_Sample_11_FD_206714 | JGI IMG/M metagenome (GOLD analysis project Ga0335069, IMG submission 206714) | Soil microbial communities from Loxahatchee National Wildlife Refuge, Florida, United States - Lox_Sample_1.1 | ecosystem: Environmental > Terrestrial > Soil > Wetlands | place: USA: Florida...
CGCATCATCGCTTTTTCACCTGATCTCCGGCGCCGCCGCCTCCGTGTCCCACTGCGCAAATGTGAGTTCTACGATGATCGGGCGCTGTGCCGCGACGCGCGCCGCAAGCTCGAGTTCTGGCTCGACCCAGCCGCCACTCATACACTGTGGGATCGCACCTGGAATCAGTGGAAGCATTTATTGGGGACCAAAATTGAGGTTGAGGGCACGTTTGTACAGACCGGCAAATACCGCAAACGTCGTGGGGAATGGGAGCTTGTGACATGGGAGACTGCGCTGCCAAGCCGACTGGAGATTAAACTCCCATCCGACTTTCAGCAGCAGGTGGAGACGGCAAGAACCACTTATCACCGCCTCGGCCAGTATTCGCGCGCGCTGGATCAAATCCGGCTGTGCTTGGAACATCGGGCGGTCGAGCGAGCGGAGCTGCAGCGAATGTGTTCCGAGCTGCATGTTCCCGGTGACATTGATGTCGCCCAGATCAGCTGGCGTGCTGATTACGACCCGTTCTTTTATCGCCAACTGTCACGCCGGGCACGTAGGACCTATCTTTTTCGGGAGGAATACATTTTCGACGTTGAGAAAGCCGTCGTCGTCGAAACTCCACAACTGGGACACGCGACCTACGTCTTTGCCAAACCCCGAAACATGGACAGCTTTCTTGCTCTTTACACCAGGATCACGAAGGACGATATCCGGCGGAATCGCAACAATGCAGCCGAGCGGCTTGGGTTTCTCGGGCGCGTGATTCACGGCACCAACCCAAGAGCATGGCTCAAGGAAGTCAGGCAACGCGTAGGCGAGAGGCCCGACTTTGCAACTTCCATCAGGGAGTGAATCGCGCACCAGTTCGCATAAGCCGTTTTGGGGTTTTGCTTTGGCCCTGGGGCTTTCTCGCTTTCCTCGTCCTGTTACTAGACTAGACAAAGTGCAATTGGTGAAAAAATCTATTGACGGCCCTGATTCCAGATCGAGGCCGCCTCATCACAGCCGGTGTGCCAGAGCCTCGCTGCGAGGGCGGTCTGAGTTGAAAACTCCCTCCAGATCCGCCAAATTACAAGCAAGTCCACGCGTAAGCCCCATCGCGAACCAACACGCGAGTTATCAGCCCGTTTGACGAAACCTCGATCTGCCAGTAACAAAAGCGAGGGAGATGATGCTGATGATGGTCCGTTATGGACAACACCCAGCAACGGCCTCTGCAGGTCAAAGCGTTTGGAGGTTGGGAGGAATGGCACGCGGTGGGAGCGTGCGCCTGACGCCAAAGCTTCCGCATTTCACGATTGAACGACCATAGGTGCCTGGTCTGGGAAAGAACCAATCGGCAGTCTACGAATGACCAATCCCACAAAGGATGTCTGACATGAACGACAACCAGGTTTCGAGGAATTTGGTTCGGCGTCTCATCGTTTCCGACGAGGAGATCGAGCCCCTACGGGACACCAAAGAAGTCACCGTTAAGCTAAAATCCACCGCACGACACGCAAAGGATGGCGACCCACGGCTCTGCCAAGAAGCGAGGAGGCCTGATATGGCGAGGCCAATGATTGCAGCTGCTCGACAACTTCCGATTCCCGAGCTTGTAGATACGCGCAGGGCTGCAGAGATTCTTGGACGCTCGGCCGCCACACTCAAGCGCTGGCGCTGTGAAGGAACTGGTCCTAGTTGGATAGAAATCGAGGGCCGGGTTAGCTATGATGTAGCCGTTCTTCTCGATTACATTAGGAAGAACACACGTACGCCTTCCGTGCGGGCAATGCTGGAGGACGCGCGTGGAATTGCTTAAGAAGAAGAAGTCGAAGTTCTACTGGTACGACTTTACGGTCGGTGGCCGGCGCTACCGGGGATCGACCAAGGAGACGAACGAAAAACGGGCGGGCTCGATCGCCGCCCTCAAGCTGGCGCAAGTCGTAGAAGGCAAGGACCCGCTGCCACGGAAGGCTCCGCGGCTCGATGAGTTCTCGGAGCGCTTTCTGGGATGGGTCAAGGAGGCGAAGCTGGAGACCAAGACCAAGACGTATTACACCGACGGTTGGCGGCTGCTTTCGAAGACGTTACTGGCGGGAATGCGCTTGGACCAGATTACGGCGGAGGAGGTCGACAAGATCAAGTTCGCCGGGACCGCCGCCAATACTAATTGCGCCCTGCGCACCCTGCGCCGCATGCTGCACAAGGCCGAGGAGTGGAAGCTGGTGCGGCAGGCGGCGAAGTTCAAACTGCTCAAGGAGTATGGTCGTGGTCTGCGGCTGGACGACGAGGCGGAAGCCAAGCTTTTGGCGGCCGCCGACAAGCTGGTCAAGAGCGGCGAGTGGAAAGCGAAAGGGCGCTCGCTGTTCGGCGACATCATTATGCTGGTGCGCGACACCGGTATGCGGAACGAGCGTGAGCTCTACCGCCTGCGCATCGAAAACATCAACTGGAACGACAAAGTCATCTTTGTGCCGGACAGCAAGACGCCCGATGGCCGACGCATGGTGCCGATGAGCGACCGCGTGGTCTCGCTGTTGAAGACGCGCTGCGGAAAGCGGAAAGAAGGCTGGGTGTTCACCTCCAAGCGTTCTGAATCCGGCCACCTCACGACCATGGCAAAGCGTTTTCGCGAAGCCCGTAGCAAGGCGGGGCTCCCGGAGGCACTGGTCTTGTATTGTGGACGGCACGATTACGGCACGCGGGTCTTGAAACAGACCGGGAACCTGGCGGCGGTGATGAAAACCATGGGGCACAAGGATGTGAAGACGGCGATGCAGTATCAACATCCCGAGCTGGAGATTGTGCGTGCCGCACTGAACCAGACGGCTTCGGGGACGTAGATTGAGCCGAAAACTTTTACGGCACACTTTACGGCACACCCGAAAAAACCATTACGTGTAAGTGATTGAAAAGATGGTGAGCGCGGAAGGAATCGAACCTTCAACCTACTGATTAAGAGTCAGTTGCTCTGCCAGTTGAGCTACGCGCCCGTTTGTGAGGATTCAGTTCAGAAAGGCTTTCTCATTATAGCATCGAAGATTCTCGCCTTGCGCGGCGGAATATACTGGGCGCCCGCGTGCCATTACAGATTCGCAATCTCTGCCCTGGCTCTCGTCAACGACTGCCGCAAATCGAAGAAGTCCTTCCACGGATCGGTCCCATTTGTTCGCTTCGCAAATGTCGCGATATTAAACTCCGCCGGATCCAGCGACGTCCTCACTTCTTTCCACGCGAGCGGCGTTGACACCGGTGCGCGCGCACGCCGCCGCACCGAATAGGGCGCCACTACCGTCTGCCCAAACGCATTGCGAAACGGATCCAAATACACTCGCCCTTTCCTGGCCGCAATTGCGTGCTCGACCGTTGTTTCTTGTGGATGATCGCCGGCCACTACCTTCGCCACCGCCTGCGCGAAAGCCAGCACATCCGAAGCGTCGATGGTCGGCTGGATTGGCACGAACACATGCAGTCCGCGGCTACCCGACGTCTTGGCGAACGACTTCAGCCCCAAAGCGTCCAGCACCTCTTTGATGTACAACCCCGCCGCCGCAGCGTCCGCAAACTTGCCCGACTCCGGATCGCAATCGAAGCATACCCAGTCCGGCTTGCGCGACGCACGCGCCCGGCTGTTCATCACGTGGACCGCGATGCAACCGAGGTTGGTCAGCGCCAGTTGAGTCTTCAGCGTCCCGCCCACCACGTAATTCGTCGCCTTCCGTTTTCCTTCCGGACTATCCAGCCGAATGGTCGTAGTGTCCGCAGGCATACCCGCCGGTTTTTCTTTCTGATAAAAGCACTCGCCGCGCATTCCATCCGGACAACGCTCCATCGTCAAAATGCGGTCTCTCACATACGGCTGCAACAGAGGGAAAATCCCAGCATAGAACTCCAGCAGGTCGCGCTTGGTGTAGCCTTCTTCGGGCCAGAAGATTTTGTCAGGATTCGAAATTGTCACGGGCAATCGCAAGTTCCCCGGCGCTGCACTCTTCTTCTTCCCCATCATGCCGCCTCCGGCATGCCGACTTGCTTCGGGTCCTTGTCATCGCGCAATCCCAGGAACACCGGCTGCCGCAGATTCCGGTCCGCCGTCAGCTCCTTGTACGAAATTTGCGCCACCAGCCGTGGGGCCAGGTACGTGACACCTCGTTCACGCGGAGGATCGGCCACCTCAGTCTTGTCCTTCGCCAGCGGTGCGAACTTCGCGTGCAACGAACCCAGCGTCTTTGGATCGAACCCCGCCCCCACTCTTCCCAGGTACAGCAGCTTGCCATTTTGATACGTACCCAGCAGCAGCGCTCCGAAATACTGGCACGAACCATCCGGCGCCGTGTACCCGGCAATCACGAACTCATCCTCATGCGCGACCTTTACCTTCAGCCAGTACGCTGAGCGTCCCTCCACATAAGGAGACCCGGCGTCTTTCGCCACCATGCCTTCGAATCCACGTTTGCGCGCCACAGCAGACGCTTCCATGCCGTTCCGCGCCAGCCTCCGCGACAGCAACAGCGCACCGTCCGTCCCCACAACCTTCTCCAGTTCCGCGCGTCGTTGTGCGAGCGGCTCGCGTCGCAAGTCCTCGCCGTTCACATACAAGCAATCAAATGTCGCATAGACACGACGGCCCGCGCCCTGCTGCAGCAGTTGAAATCGCGACACCTTCACCTTGTCGAACACTACAACTTCGCCATCCAGCAATAGCGTCTTTGGCTTCAGCTTCGCGATCGCCGTCGCCACCTCGGGATAGTTCTTCGTCCGGTCCAACGCATTGCGCGACATCAGCGTCACTCGCCCGTCTTCCTTGTAGGCGAGCAACCGGTAGCCGTCGTATTTCTCCTCGTAGACCCAACCGGGCTTGTCGAACGGTTTATCCACCAGCTTTGCCAGCATGGGCTGCACGCGAAACGGAACTCGCTCGCCCACCTTGCTCGCAGATCGCCCGTGGCTCTCTCTCACCGCCCTGCCTTCTTTGCGAATGCTTTTGTCCGTCGCTTTGCTGGCGCAGCTTTTCCCCCGGTCGCGCCTCCTGTCCGTCCGGCAGCATTCGCAAGAGGCTGCGGGTCTCCCGTTGCCGCCTTCACCACATCACCCCCGCCATCGCGCGCGATATCCGCCAGCAATCGCCCTGTCACCGCCGATCTCGGCTCCTCTGCCGTAAGGTCGCGCTCCGCCGCATACACATCGCGGTGCTTGATCAGCAGCCACGCTTTGTCGCTCCTGCTCGACCCAAATCCGTGCGTGCGCACCAGCGTCCACGAACCGTGCAGCTTCTCGCCGTGCAGGCTGAACTTCAAATCCCCCTTCTGCAGAGCTTCGTCCACGGCGGCAACTTCCGGTGCCCATATGCCTTTGTCCCACACCATCACGGTTCCTCCGCCATATTCATCAGCGGGAATCACGCCCTCAAAACTTGCGTAGTCCACCGGATGGTCCTCCACCTGCATGGCCAGCCGCTTTACCGCCGGATCAATCGACGGCCCCTTCGGCACCGCCCATGACAGCAGCACGCCATCCCATTCCAGCCGAAAGTCATAGTGGAGCTGTGTCGCGCGGTGCTTCTGCACCACAAAAATCAGGTGGAATGTGTTCTCGTTCTCCGATTCGCCGAAGGGCTCCGGCGTCACATGGAAATTGCGCTTCTTGCGATACTCTTCGAGCGGCATAGACTGGAGCTTTGGATGACGCACCCTGCTGCCCGGACGCACTTTCGCTGCTGGCCATACGGATCCCGGCAAGGGTACCGTAGGTGAATGCCTTAGAAAAGAATCGAAACGGTCCAACGCAGGTTCGCAGTAGAAAGGCGCCTACTCGATTTGCACTAACTGCCCCTCGTTTATCGCCGCCGGTGGCGCTTGCAGCGTCTGCGGAGCTCGCCAGTGATCAATGTACGAAACCTGGTGTACGCACGACACCGTGCAGTGCGGCGCGCAACCCTTCTCCGTGCAAAACTCTCGCTGGATGTCTTCCACCGAATATCGCTCCAGCGGAACCCCCGGATACCCCCTCTGCTGCGAGCAGTAATGTACCAGCCCGTCCTCGCAGATATACAAGTACCGCGCGCCCGCCCGGCATCGCCACTCATTCGGCTTGCCATAAGCGATATTGTCCTGGAACGAATTAAACCGCGAGTAGTTCTTCTTCTCCAGGCTTTTCATCTTGAGGAAGACGTCGCGCTCTGCGTCGCTCAATGGCCGCAACTGTCCTTCACCATCGTGAATGATCCCGATCGTTGAAGTGAAGCCCAGCTGCACCGCCCGCCGCCCAATTACCAGCGCGTCGTGCGGATTGCGCGTGCCTCCGCCCACCACCGAATTGATGTTGACGTGGAACTCCGCGTACTCCGCCAGCAACTGCAGCTTCTTGTCTAACACCTTCAGCGATTTCTTCGACACGTCGTCAGGCATTACGTTGTCGATGCTGATCTGCAGGTGGTCCAGCCCCGCTTTGTTCAGCCGCTTGATGCGGTCCGCCGTAAGCAGGTACCCGTTCGTGATCAGGCCCGCGATAATCGGATGCGTCCGCAAGTGCGCGATGATCTCATCCAGCTCTGGGTGCAGCAAGGGCTCACCGCCGCTCAGCGTCACAATCGTCGTGCCCAGCTTGGCCAGCTGGTTGATGCGCGCCTTCATCGTCTCCAGCGCAAGCGGCTTCGAGAAGTCGTCGTATTCGTTACAGTATTTGCACGCCAGGTTGCACCGGCGAATGGGAATGATGTGCGCCATTACCGGGTGGTCGGTGGAGAGCAGCCCTTTGGCGATCATCGTGAGTTCGCGTACCCGCCGCTTCGCAGCAATCATCCTTCCGCGCACGCCGGGAGACAATTTCGACATAGCTATGTACCGCAATTACAACACAATAGATGTACCAGCAGGGAAGCACGTCTCTCCCATTAGGGAATATTTGCACCCGAGTGGTAACGCTGCAGCATTCGATGGGAACCTTCTCCGCCGCCTTCGTAGGCCCTCCCGCCTCATCCCGACACCCCTCGTTCCTCAGATATAATAGAGATTTCCATCCATTCACTCCGGAGTTTCGTGCCAGCATGATTCGATTTCTGCAAACCGAAGGGCCGATCAAGAAGATCGTCCTGGGTGGCTTACTTCTGATCGTCTGCGTGATGATGGTCATCACGCTCGTCCCCGGTGGTTTGAACTTCTTCGGTTCCGGAATCGACACCGCCGGCGTCGTCGCGGCTGTCGCTTCCAACGACATCACCCTGCAGGAAGTCGCCCAGCGCGCCCGCATGATTGGCCGTCAGCAGTTCCGCGGCAACGTGCCTCCTTCGCTCATGCCGTTCCTCATGCAGCGCGCCGCCGACAGCATGATCACCCAGAACGCGCTGGCCTACGAGGCTGACCGCATGGGTCTCGGCGTCAGCGACAAGGAACTCACCGAGGTGCTCCAAAAGGGCTATTTCGGCCAGTTGTTTTTCCCAGATGGTAAGTTCGTCGGCACCGACCAGTACGCCAACATCGTCCAGGGCCAGTGGGGTCTCAGCGTCGCGCAATTCGAACGGGAGCTGAAAGATCAGGTCGCCCAGCAGAAGCTCCTCGCCGCCATCAGCGCCGCCGCCACCGTGAGCGATAAAGAAGTCGAAGACCAGGTCAAAAAAGATGCCACCAAGGTTAAGTTCGACTACGCCATCCTTACCCTCGATGACGTCAAGAAGCAGATCAAAGTCACCGACGTCGAGCTTAAGGCCTTCTACGAGCAGAACAAGCAGCAGTATGTGAACTCCATTCCCGAAAAGCGCAAGGCGCGTTATCTCGTCATCGACACGGCAAAGGTTTCCGCCTCCGTTCCGGTCACACAGGCAGATCTGCAGGCCTACTACAACCAGCATCAGGATGAGTTCCGTATTCCCGAGAGCGTGACTGTGCGCCATATTCTCGTCAAAACGCCGGCTCCGGGCCCCGACGGCAAGGTTGACCAGAAAGCGGTCGACGCCGCCAAGGCTAAGGCCGAGGACATCCTGAAGCAGTTGCAGAATGGCGGCGATTTCTCTGAGCTGGCGAAAAAGTATTCCGACGACCCCGGCAGCGCGCAGCAAGGCGGACTCCTTCCCCCCATTACCCGCGGCCGCACCGTCCCTGAATTCGAGCAGGCTGCTTTCAACACGCCGAAGGGCCAGACCACTGGCCTCGTTCGCTCCAGCTTCGGCTATCACATCATCCGTGTCGAAGACAAGCAGAACGCCCGCCTCAAACCGCTCGACGAAGTCAAGCCGCAAATTGAGGCAGCCATTCGTCAGCAGAAGGGCGCTGCCGCCGCACAGAAGCTCGCCAACACCGCCGAGACCGAAGCCCGCTCCGCCGGCCTTGACAAGACTGCTGCCGACAAAGGCTTCACCCTCATCACTACTGACTTCGTTGCGCAGGCCGATCCTCTCCCAGCGGTCGGCAGCTCGAAAGAACTCTCCAGCGCTCTCTTCTCCGCCAGAGAGGGTGACGCCCCAGCGATGACCCAGTCTCCCGACGGCTACGTCATCTATCAGGTCACCGACGTCGAGCCCGCGCAAACCCCGGCCTTCGAACAAATCAAGGCGCAGGTCGAAGACCAGTTCAAGGCCCAGCGCGCTCAGTCGCTCCTCGCGCAGCGCACGCAGGAACTCTCCGACCGTGCTCATGCCGAACACGATCTCAGCAAGGCTGCCAAAGAACTTGGCTCCACCGTCAAGACCAGCGACCTCGTCAGCGCCTCGTCGCAGGTACCCGACGTCGGTCCCATGTCAGGTCCGGCCAACGTTGCGTTCTCCCTCGGTCCCGGACAGATCAGCGGTCCGCTGCAAGCCGGCTCCGGCAGTGGCCTCGTGATCGCGGTCATCGACAAGCAGGAGCCCACTCCGGAAGAAGCTAAGCTCGCATGGGACCACGCCAAAGACCAGCTCCTCGAACAGCGGCGCCAGGTCCTCGAGGGCCTCTATGTGCAGAATCTGCGCGAGAAGCTGGAGAAGGAAGGCAAGATCAGGATCAACAAAAAGGAGATGGAACGCATGAGCCGCATGAGTGAAGGCTCATAGTCGTGTTCTCTCTCGTCAGAGTCCGGCCAGCGGTGCGAATCGCTGGCCAGAGTTGTTTCAGGGCCGTTCATTGTAACAATTTGCAATAATTTTACCGGGCTGCAACGCGCCCGCGGCGGAGATCATGCTCAACCAGCGCTTATCCGGAATCCTGATGCACCCAACCTCTCTGCCCTCGCGCGGCGGCATCGGAGATCTTGGCCCGGTTGCGTATGAATTCGTCGACTGGCTCGCCTTAGCGCAACAAACTCTCTGGCAGACCCTCCCGCTAGGTCCCATCGGTTACGGCAACTCGCCCTATTCCTGTACCTCCGCCTTCGCCGGCAACGTCCTCATGATCAGCCTCGAGCGCCTCGCTGATCGCGGCTACATCGACCCCGACAGGCTCGCCGCCATCGACGAGCCTGTCGGGCGGGTTGACTTCGACCGCGTGCGCGAACGCAAGCTGCCGCTCCTGCGCGATGCCGCGGCACGCTTCCTTAGCTGCGCCACTGGCCCGCCTCGCCAGCGCTTCCAAAATTTCTGCCAGATCAATCACTGGTGGCTTGACGACTACGCCCTGTTCGCCGTGCTGCGCGAAATCGAAGGAGACCGCCCCTGGAACACCTGGCCCGCAGACCTTGTCTGCCGGAAGGACGAGGCCCTGGCCCAGGCTCGCCTCCAGTACAAGGACGCAATTGCTGTTGAGAGCTTCCTCCAATTTGCTTTTTTTGAGCAATGGAAGGCCCTTCGCACCTACTGTGGGCAACGCGGAGTACAGATCATCGGCGACGTTGCTATCTTCGTCAGCTACGACAGCGCCGACGTCTGGACCCATCCCGACATCTTCCGCCTCAATTCCGATCTCTCTCCCGAAGTCGTCGCCGGTGTTCCCCCCGACGCTTTCAGCGCCACCGGCCAGCGCTGGGGCAATCCCCTCTACAACTGGGAAGACCTGAAATCTCGCGGCTACGACTGGTGGATTCAGCGCATTAAATGGGCGGTCGAGACCTGCGACATCATCCGCCTCGACCACTTCCGCGGCTTCGAAGCCTGCTGGGAAATTCCCGCTGAAGATGAAACCGCAATCAACGGACACTGGACGCCCGGTCCCAATTACGACCTGTTTCGCGCTCTCAAAAACGAACTCGGCAAGCTCCCCTTCATAGCCGAAGACCTGGGTTACATCACGCCGGAAGTCCGCGCCCTCCGCAAGAAGCTCGACATCCCCGGCATGAAGGTCATGCAATTCGGTTTCGGCGATACGGGTGCCCACATCTATCTGCCGCAGCGCTTCACGCCCGATTACGTCGTGTACACCGGGACGCACGACAATGACACTACCGTCGGCTGGTGGAACAATTCCGCCAGCGAACAGGAGAAGGCTTGGGCCGCCCACTACTTCGGCAACGTCTCCGACGGCATCAACTGGGCCTTCATTCGTGCCGCCTTCGGTTCGGTTGCCAGCATCGCAGTCATTCCTGTGCAGGACGTCA
>Ga0335069_10016041_pt1 | contig 10461 bp, 9 predicted proteins | sample Lox_Sample_11_FD_206714 | JGI IMG/M metagenome (GOLD analysis project Ga0335069, IMG submission 206714) | Soil microbial communities from Loxahatchee National Wildlife Refuge, Florida, United States - Lox_Sample_1.1 | ecosystem: Environmental > Terrestrial > Soil > Wetlands | place: USA: Florida...
CTCCATCGGCTCGATCTCCAAGCAGTTCACTGCGGCGGCGATCCTCATCCTTCAGGAACAGGGAAAACTCTCGCTTGATGACGCAGTGGGCAAATACGTCCCCGGCCTCACGCGGGGTGACGAAGTCACCATCCGCCAGATCCTTTCGCACACCTCCGGCTACCAGGACTACTGGCCCGAGGACTACGTCATGACACCCATGTTGAAAGCCGTCACTGCCCAGCAGATCCTCGACACCTGGGCCAAAAAGCCGCTCGACTTCGAACCCGGCACCCAGTGGCAATACTCCAACACCAACTTTGTCATCGCAGGAGCCATCGTTGAAAAAGTCAGCGGCCAGAAGCTGATGGACTTCCTCGCCGAACACATCTTCCATCCGCTCGGCATGAAGTCCGTATGGGACTCCGACGAGGCGAAGCTCACCCAGGCTGATGCAACACCTTACTACCGGCACGCTCTCGGCCCGTTGCGCCTTGCTCCCAAAGAGGGCCGCGGCTGGATGTTCGCCGCTGGCGAACTCGCGATGACCGCGCATGACCTGGCGCTGTGGGACGAAAGCCTCATCGCGCAGACCGTCCTTAAGCCCGAGAGCTACAAAGAAATGTTTACCGAGGTCAAGCTCCGGGACGGGAAAGGAACACACTACGGACTCGGCGTTGAAGTCATCGACCGCGACGGCCACCGCTCCGTCGAGCACGGCGGTGAAGTCTCGGGCTTCGTCTCAGACAACGAGGTCCTCGTCGATGATGGCGTCGCTGTCGCCGTGCTCACCAATCAGGATGCCATCGGCGCAGCTTCGACAATCGCGCGCCTTGCCGCCCCGGTTGTTGCCGGATTCCCCGCCAGTCTTGACGAGAAATTGGCCATCGAGATCTACCACGGCCTGCAGCAGGGCCGGATTGATCGCAGCTTGCTTGCGCCGAATCTCAGCGACTACTTTACGCCCGAAGCTGTCGCAGACTTCCAGTCAAGCCTCGCGCCGCTCGGCGAGCCCCTCACATTCCGCAAAACGAGAGAAGGCCTTCGCGGCGGCATGACCTTCCGTGCCTTTGACATCGTCTATCCCGGCAAGCGCCTGCGCCTCACAATCTATACCTACCCCGACGGCAAACTCGAGCAGTACCTCATCGCCCCAGCGGACTAGCAAGACGCGTGCAGGTTGAGCGCCGACGCAACCTCGTCATCTCGCGCTGTATAGACCTCACGATGCGGCACAACTTTTTACCGTGCCGCAAGTGGGTCGTTTTTACACTGAGGGGAAATAATTCCCAATTGCGTTTTCTTCAACGCGCTTTCTGTTCTTGTTGCGATCGCTCTGATTTTGGAGATGCTTACGAGCAATCCCCAACAAGGAAAGAAAAATGCACCTAGAACCTGCGTGAGGAAGAGAACGTGGCTCCACACTTCCCCAAATTTGTTCATCGCAAGAATGACGACGGCACCTTCGATTCGATCTGTCCCAGTTGCTTCATGACAGTTGCGACGGCCCGATTTGAATCCGAATTGGAAGGTGAGGAGCGCAAACACATCTGTAATCCATCGGACTTGAGCCGCTTCCAAGTGCGCCGCGACTAACTGGGTGCATCAATGGCTACTGGAACTGACTGCAGGAACGGCTATGTGCCAGGGCACGACTTTTTACCGTGTCCGGCCCGCCGCTTCTGAGCCTCTCGTTTGCAAACAATATCCTCGTCCCGCCGCACAATAGTAGAGAGCCATAAATCGCCCAATCACCGCCGCATCGAATCCATCAAAACTCCACAGGAACACAGAAACACCGCTTAAACGACGCTAAAATGCGCTTAATTTCGCGCTAAATGCACCCAAAAGCCTCAAAAAGCACCGCTTTCTAAAGTGCACAAGCCCTTGCATCCAAAATGGATAAGTCAGATCGATGTCCCGAAATGCAAACTCGACTTCGAAACTGTCTAAACGCAATCCAAAACAAGGTCGATGGCTGACGGTCCTGGGCCTCGTTTCATCTCTGGAGCGAGTTGTCCGTCCACCGGCCCCGTCGGCACTTGGGAATTCGATACACTTTAAGCTGACCTATGTTTGAAAACCTTACAGAAAAGCTGCAACGGGCCTTCAAGACTCTCCGTGGCCAGGGAACGCTCACCGAAGAAAACATCCAGGAAGCGCTCCGCGAGATTCGGGTGGCCTTGCTCGAGGCCGACGTCAATCTCAACGTCGTCCGCGAACTGGTTGAGCACATTCGTGCAAAGGCCGTTGGCACTGAAGTGCTAACGGCGCTCTCTCCCTCCGAACAGGTCATCAAGATCGTGCGAGACGAACTGATCGCCCTGCTCGGCAAAGATACAGCGCGCTTCAAGTTCGCCTCCCAGCCGCCGACGGTCATTCTCATGGCCGGTCTTCAGGGTTCCGGTAAGACCACCACCAGTGGCAAGCTCGCGGCGTGGCTCAAGAAGGGAGGCCACCGCCCCATGCTCGTCTCGGTGGACGTCTACCGTCCGGCCGCCCGCGAGCAGCTCAAGGTGGTCGCAAAGTCGATCGAAGCCCGTCTCTACGAGGGCGACTTGAAAGGCGAGGCCGCCGGCACAGGGTTGGTCGAACGCCTTGCGCAGGAAGCCCGCCGCGAGGCCAGGAACTTCGCATGCGACACGCTCATCGTTGATACCGCCGGCCGCCTCCACATCGACGAAGACCTCATGGTCGAGATGGAGAAGTTGAAAAAGCTCCTCAATCCTCAGGAGATTCTCTTCGTCGCCGACGCCATGACCGGTCAGGACGCCGTCAACTCCGCGAAGGACTTTCATTCGCGTCTCGGACTCACTGGAGTGATCCTGACCAAGATGGACGGCGACTCGCGCGGTGGCGCCGCGCTCTCCATCCGCCACGTCACCGGCCAACCGATCAAGTTCATCGGCACCGGCGAGAAGCCTGACGCATTTGAGCCGTTTCATCCGGACCGCATCGTCGGACGCATCCTCGGCATGGGCGATATGCTCACTCTCATCGAGAAGGCCGAGTCCGCCCTCGATAAAAAGAAGTCTGAAGAGTTCGCAAAGAAGGCTCTGCTCGGCGACGGCTTCACGCTCGAGGACTTTCGCGATCAGCTGCGGCAGATCAAGAAACTGGGATCGATGGAAAGCATTCTGAAGATGCTGCCCTCCGTCGGGCCTTTCGCCGGCATGCAGCAGGCATCGAAGAATGTCGATGAGAAGCAGTTCGTGCGTCTCGAAGCGATTATCAACTCGATGACTCCGAAGGAGCGCGTGAACCACGAGATCATCTCCGGCTCGCGGCGCAAGCGCATCGCCGCCGGCTCGGGCACTTCGGTCCAGGAAGTCAATCAGCTCCTGCGCCAGTATGCGCAGATGAGCAAGATGTTCAGGCATATGGGCAAAGGCGGCCTGGCAAAACAGATGATGCGCGGCGGCATGTCCGGGCTCATGGGCAAACAAAAGTTCGGACGTTAATGGAATGCGATTCCGATTTCGTTCTTCTGTAGTGTCATCCTGAGCGAAGCCTGTCGCTTCTGGACCGGCGCCGTCGAAGGATCTGCGGTTGTTCCACTTCGCATTGGAAGGATCTGCGCGCGAGGCACGTTGATGACGCTGCAAGACCAACTCGACGAAATCACCGCCAACACGCGAAACCTCGTTCAGGCTGACCGTCTTGCCGTGGGCGAAAGAGCAGTAGGCGAGTTGTTCGCCTCCGGAATTGAAGAGAAGATCCTTCCCGTCGGCACTACTGCTCCGGCCTTTGCGCTGAAGGACTCGAATGGCAAGCTCGTCCGCTCCGCCGACATGCTTGCGCTCGGCCCGCTTGTCATCAAATTCTTTCGCGGACGTTGGTGCCCCTACTGCATCACGGAGCTTGAAACCTGGCGCAATCTTTACGGCGAGTTGCGCGAGCGCGGCGCACTCATGGTCGCGATTAGCCCGCAAAGCGAGCGGCAGAGCGACTTTATGGTCGGCCAGCACGGAATTCCCTTTCCGGTCCTCAGTGACCGCGGCTGCGCGTACGCAGAGCAGTTCGGCATCGTCTACGACCTTCCCGAGTATCACCGCGAGTACTACCTCTCGATCCTCGTCAATCTACCCTTTATCAATGGCGATAAGAGCTGGCGTTTGCCGCTTCCGGCAACGTATGTGGTCAGTCCCGCCGGACGCGTCATTCTCGCCGAAGCGCACGCCGACTTCCGCGTCCGCCCCGAGCCGGAAGACGTTCTCGAAGCGGTCTCGGCCGCTCTGCGTAGCTGAGTGTTTCGAGATTCAATCTGAACGAACGGCCTGAGAGAGTCTCATTTCCGCTTCTGGCAACGAAACTCCACGAATCAGAAGCACCTTGCTGCGCGAAAGCTGCCCACTGACAAGCTCGACTCCGCTCCTCGGCCGATCAAAGAACTCCGCAAGGAACGCGATCAGCACAGTGTTCGCGCGGCCTTCGACCGGTGGCGCCTGCACTGCAATCTTCAACCTGGCCTCAGTGCCTTCGCCGTAGACGCCCGTAATCGCCGTCTTCTTCGCCCCCGGCTGCACGCGCACTGCGAGCGTGACACCCTCAGAAGTTGCGCGGAGCATTAGGCAGGTCCTGTCCACGGTGCTCGTTTGCCAAACAATGCCGTCCCGATGCGAATGCGCGTTGCGCCTTCCGCAATTGCCAGCGGAAAATCGCCGCTCATGCCCATTGAGAGCACGTCAAGCCTGAGTCGCGGATACTCACGTGCCCAACGGTCGCGCCACTCCCGCAGTCTGCGAAAACACCCGCGCGTCACATTGTCCGGTGCACCCCACGGAGCGATGGTCATGAGTCCATCGATCTTGAGATTTGCAAAATCAGGAAGCCGCTCAAGTAACTGTCCAGCCTCCTCAGACTCGGGATCGATCCCCTGCTTCGTCTCTTCCGGGCTCAACTTGACTTCGATCAGCACCGGAAGCTGTCTCCCTCGACTTCTTGCCGCATCATCCAGCCGCTCAGCAAGACGCAAGCTGTCCAGCGAATCCACAGCATCGAAAAGCTCCGCAGCGCGCGCTGCCTTGTTCGACTGCAGATGCCCGATCAGGTGCACTCGAATCGGGTTTCGTTCCCGGCTCCCAGCTCTCAGAGCGCCCAGATCGGTCGCCTTCGCTGCGAACTCCTGTACGCGATTTTCACCAAAGAGCGTCACACCGAGAGACGCGGCCTCGGCAACCGTACTCGCCGGATAGGTCTTTGAAACCGCCATCAGCTCAACATCGCTGCGGACACGCCCCGCATTACGGCAAGCCAGCGCAATTGCCTCTTCGAGCCGTTCGAGGTTTTCAGCCAGCTGGGTCATTGCGCCTTCGGACTTTCTCATAGCCCGGGCCATGTATCGGCTGCCCGTACCATGGAGATATGTGGACCGTGGTTCTCCTCATCGTCTCCAACATCTTCATGACTTTCGCCTGGTACGGACATCTCAGATTCCGGCACGAGGCACTGTGGAAGGTGATCGTCGTAAGCTGGATGATCGCCTTCTTTGAGTACTGCTTTCAGGTGCCCGCCAATCGCATCGGCGCAAGCACCTTCAGCCCAGTTCAGCTCAAGGTGATCCAGGAAGTCATCACCCTTGTTGTATTCGGTATCTTCGTCACCTTCTATTTCGGCGAGCATCTCCGCTGGAACCACGCAGTTTCGGGAGCATTTCTCGTCGGAGCTGTTTTCTTCGCCTTCCACAAGTTCTGACCAACGACAGCATCTCTCTGCGATATGTTGGTGGTTTGTATGCCGCCCCAATGGTTCAGCGCCCGTGTTCCTCGAGGTACTTTTCCGCCTCGAGTGCCGCCATGCAGCCAGAACCTGCGGCGGTTATCGCCTGCCGGTAGCGGCGGTCCTGTACATCGCCGCACGCGTAGACGCCGGGAATCACCACCCCTTTGTGCGTCGTCAGCACATTGCCGGTCGTGATGATGTACCCATCCTCATCGAGATCCATCTGCCCCGCAAATGCCTTCGCATTGGGCTCGTGGCCGATACCAAGGAAAAGACCATCGACACGGAGGGTAGCGGTCGATCCCGTGCCTACGTCGCGCAGGCGCAGCCCTTTCACTTCCTTCTCGTCGACACCGAGCACCTCATCGACCACCGTGTTTGTCCGGAACTCAATTGTGGGATGCGCCATAGCGCGTTCCACCATGATCTTCGATGCACGGAACGCCGGCCGCCGATGGAGCAGCGTCACCTTCGACGCGAAACGCGTTAGGAACAGCGCTTCTTCCATCGCGGAGTCGCCTCCGCCAACGACTGCGATCTCCTTGCCTCGAAAGAAGAACCCATCGCACGTAGCGCAACTGGAAACGCCGTGCCCGATCAGCGCTTGTTCGCTCGGAAGACCGAGCCAGCGGGCGCTCGCGCCAGAGGCAATGATCAGCGTTCGCGTCTGTACCTCTCCAGCAGAAGTGTGCAGCCGGAACGGGTGCGCGCCGAGTTCGACTCGATCGAGATGAGCCAGTTGAAACTCCGCGCCAAAGCGTGCTGCCTGCCGCTTCATGTTGTCGATCAGTTCGGGACCCTGAATGCCATCTGGCCACCCAGGAAAGTTCTCGACGAGTGACGTAATCGAGAGTTGCCCACCCGGTTCGTGCCCTTCCAGCACGAGGGGCTTCAGGTTGGCGCGTGCAGCGTAGATTGCAGCGGTGAGTCCGGCGCAGCCGGAGCCCAAGATGACGGTATCGCGAGTCTCTGCCATGTGGTTACCCACTCGATTGTAGACGGCGCAAGCGGTACAGCTTTCCGCAGCTCTTCAATTGCGCTTCAGCCGTGGATCGGGACCGTTCAAATGCGTCAAATGCGGCCTTTCCTTCGCGCCAGTCGATAAGATGGTACACATGGCAAAACTGACTCTGATTTATGGACTGAGGTTGCTGCCGGAGGGCGAGGTCACTGAGATCCACGACGCCACTCTCAAGCTCGCAAATGGCCATCAGGCTCACGTGACGATGCACACCATTGAAGGATCCCGGCAGGAGATCGAGCGCCAGCTGAAGCGGAGCCTCGACGCATTTTTCGACTTCTATCCAGAAATCTGACCGATGCTCCTGCACGAACATCCTGTCACGCAGACCCACAGGCCAGTGCTGGTCAGACCCGGGCTGATGTCCCGATATGAGCTTTGGTTCCGCCGTGGCGAACACGCAGATTGTCGATGGCGTAATCGATGAAACGCGGCTCAAAATGCGTGGTTTCACGCATGAACCGGCAGGTGGCCACAACCTGGTCCACGATAAACCGGGGATGATAGGCCGCCAGTTCCAATCCTTTTTCGACCGTCACCTTATGCACGATCAGATCAAAGGTCTCATCAGAAAGCTGCATCGACTGCTTTTCACACTCGGTATCGAAGATCTTGCGGTAGAGATCGCGCGTGGGCGGTCCAACCTCGATCTTGTAGGGCAGCCGGCGCAGGAAGGCCGGATCCATCAGGTCTTCCGGCTCCAGATTGGTCGAGAAAATGACCAGCTCTTCGAATGGCAGCGAGAACGTCTTGCCCGTGTGAAGCTTCAGGTAATCAACACGGCTCTCAAGCGGTACGATCCATCGGTTAAGCAGGTTGGTGGGGCTCACAATCTGACGGCCAAAGTCGTCAATCAACAGGCAGCCACCAAGAGCCTTCACGTGCAGTGGAGCCTCATAGTAGTGTCCGTTGGGGTCATATCGGAGATCGAGCATCTCCAGCGTCAGTTCGCCTCCGGTCACTACAAACGGCCGCTGGCATGGCACCCAGCGCGCGTCGTAGCTCTGCGCCCTGACCACCGAGAATGCGTTCTCGTCGCCGAAGTCTGCCTGGTCAAGCTGAAGGTGGATGCTCGGATCGTGAACACGGATGATCTGGCCCTCGACCATCACCGAATACGGAACGTAAATGACGTCGCTGAACACCGAAGCGAATCGTTGCGCAACCGTTGTCTTGCCATTGCCGGGGGGGCCGTACAGAAGCATCGCGCGGCCTGAGTTCAACGCAGGACCGCTCTGTTCCATGATCCGCTCATCGAACTGCAGGCCGGTGGTGGCAGCCTTGATCTTTTCCGGCGTTACAAGCTCGTTTGTCAGCTTCTGCAAGTTGACCTGATCTGTGAACTCATCGATCGTTACCGGCGCAGGGCCCACGTAGTGAAGCCGGTTCATCGCGTCGATGACAAAGCTGCGCCCGAGATCAGTGAACGTGTAAGCCAGGTCAATGAGACTGTCGGAGTGCCGTGCCCCCAGATTCTGGAGATACAACCGGTCCACCGCCATCTTCGTCAGCTCGATGACGATGTTATACGGGAGTTTGATTGCGTCTGCGAACTGGCGGATCGTCTGGAGGCGATTTACGTAGACAAGCTTCAACAGCAAACTCAGCAGGTCTGCCTCATCCAGCCCTGTCGCCCGGATGTCGGCTGGCTCCCGCGGCGTACGGTGCAGAAAGTTCTCCAGAATCTCCGGTTTGAGTGCTCCGATAGCGACAAGATTATCGCCGAGCCGGCCGCCATGGATCTTCAGACGTTCAAGCGCCTTGGCCACATCCTCTTCAGTGACAAGCTTGGCTCGAATGAGTAAATCGCCTAACCGCAGTCGCGTACTGATGTTGTCCTCCCGCGAATTTCGTGCCTGCAGGTGCTGGTGCAGTCGGCCCGGCAGAGCTCAATGCAGAGTGACGTTGATTCGCCAGACCATTCTAGCGACTAACCATAACTTTGGAATGAACTTAGGTAACTGAATCAGGAAGGAGCTGGTTACCAGCGGGTCTCGTCGGATCCGACCTCGTCCGGTCAGCCATGGCCTGCCTTGGGTGCGCAATTGGCTGATTTGGCAGCGTTGCTCGTCCTGACAAAGTGTTCGCGAACGCTCAGTGCAGGCGAGGTCTCACAATCTGGCGCGTCGATGTTTCCTCGGGTGATGTGCGCGCATCCATTGATTGACTGAGAGCGAGGTCGAATGAGCCAACCAACGGATCTTTGGCGATCAGGAGTCAACGGTGGGCGCCCGCGGGTTGTAGTAGTGGGAGCGGGTTTCGGAGGTCTGCATGCGGCCAAGGCGCTCGGCCGTACGCCAGTTGCCGTAACCGTCCTGGACCGCCGCAACCATCACATCTTTCAACCACTGCTCTACCAGGTCGCACTGGCGGTGCTTTCCCCGGCCGATATCGCGCAGCCCATCCGGACCGTATTGCGGAGATACAAGAACACCCAGGTCCTGATGGACGAGGTGACAGGAATCGACGTGGAGCTGCGTCAGGTCTCGCTCGGTTCCGGCGCGACACTCTCATACGACTACCTCGTCTTGGCCACCGGAGCGACTCACTCCTACTTCGGCAAGGATCAGTGGGCGCCGCTTGCACCGGGGCTCAAATCGATTGAAGACGCGACTGAGATTCGCAGGCGAGTCTTGCTCGCCTTTGAACTTGCCGAGAGGCAGATGCAGGAACATGGGTGGCATCCTCCGCTCAACTTTGTCGTGATCGGCGGCGGGCCCACGGGCGTGGAACTCGCCGGTGCGATCAGCGACATCGCAAAGCTTTACATGCGTCACGATTTCCGCCATATCGATCCCGCCAAAGCGCGCGTGATGCTGCTCGACGGCGGCCCCCGGGTGCTCGCAGCGTACCCGCCAGACCTCTCTGCAAAGGCAGAGGCCGAGTTGAAGACTCTCGGCGTCGAGGTGCATACCGGGAGCCAGGTCACTAATCTGGGCCCGGGCTGGGTTGAAGCCAATGGCCAGCGGATCGAATCAGTCGTGACCCTCTGGGCGGCCGGGGTCCAGGCGTCGCCTCTGGGCAAGATGCTTGGCGCGCCCACTGACAAGCGCGGTTGCGTGATCGTCAATGAAACGTTGAATCCTCCCGGTTTGCCCGAGGTGTTTGTGCTAGGCGACCTAGCTCATTTTGAACAGGACGGACACCAGGTCCCCGGCGTGGCCCAGCCGGCGATGCAGATGGGCGATCACGTAGCGAAGATGATCCAGGCTGACCTTGAGGGAAAGACCCGCCCGCGATTCCGCTACTTCGACAAGGGAGATATGGCCACCATCGGACGCCTGGCCGCAGTGGCAAAGGTTGAGTGGCCCTTCAAGGCACACTTGAGCGGCTTCTTCGCGTGGATTACCTGGATCACTGTGCACATCTTCTTTTTGATCGGGTTTCGCAACCGGATCTTTGTCTTCTGGACCTGGATCTGGACCTATTTCACCTTCACGCGAGGGGCCCGCCTGATCACAGGGGACCAGAGGTTACCCGGGTGGCAGGACCAGGTGAGCGCGGGCCCGACAGCAGAACCGGAAAGGCACGAGGCTCAGGTGGGGTAGGAACTCCTTCCAAGCTTCAACCATCAGAATTGCCATTCGGTCTGAGTCGTAAGGTGCGGACTCCTCATCGAGACAAGGTTTTATCCGCAAAGGGGTTAGCGGTCCGTATTTGCTCCAATCGGAGCCAATGACCTGCAAAGGAAGGCATCACTCCTCTCGTGCTCCACTCGACAGATGTTCCCGGAGCACCCT
>Ga0335069_10016042_pt1 | contig 10461 bp, 11 predicted proteins | sample Lox_Sample_11_FD_206714 | JGI IMG/M metagenome (GOLD analysis project Ga0335069, IMG submission 206714) | Soil microbial communities from Loxahatchee National Wildlife Refuge, Florida, United States - Lox_Sample_1.1 | ecosystem: Environmental > Terrestrial > Soil > Wetlands | place: USA...
TGCGGTCGGGGCAGGGGGGCTTCGTCCAGCGCGCGCAGGATCAGCCGCGCGCCCATTGCCGCCAGTTCGTCGTGCAGCCAACTCGCCGTCGCGCGCGGGCTGAGCGGCACGCTTTCGGCCAGCAGTATCGGCCCGGTGTCGAGCCCTTCGTCCATCTGCATGATGGTGACGCCGGTCTCGGCGTCGCCCGCCAGGATCGCCGCCTGGATCGGCGCTGCGCCGCGCCAGCGCGGCAGCAGGCTTGCATGGATGTTCAGGCACCCGCGCCGCGGCGCCGCCAGCATCCCGGCGGGCAGGATCAGCCCGTACGCCGCCACGACGGCCGCATCCAGACCGAGTGCCGCAAACGCCGCCTGCGCCTCCGCATCCCGCTTCAGCCGTGCCGGCGTCCTCACCGGGATGCCTAGCGCATCGGCCGCAACATGCACCGGGCAGCACCGCACCGCCTGCCCGCGCCCGGCGGGGCGGGGCGGCTGGCAATAGGCGGCGGCGATTTCGTGTCCGGCCCCGGCCAGCGCGCGCAGCGCCGGCACCGAAAAGTCCGGACTTCCCATGAAAGCCAGACGCAAGGCGGGCCTACATCGCCTCGTCGCGCTTCTGCCGCATCTCCTTGGCGAGGCGGCGCATGATCATGTTGCGCTTGAGCGCCGAAAGGTGATCGACGAACAGCACGCCGTCCAGGTGGTCGATCTCGTGCTGCAGGCAGGCGGCCAGAAGCCCGTCGGCCTCGATCCGCCGCCGCTTGCCCTCCAGATCGTCATACTCGACAGCCACGATGGCGGGCCGCTCCACGTCCGCGTACTGTCCGGGCAGCGACAGGCAGCCTTCCTCGCGCACCGCGCGCTCGGAGCTGCGCGCCGTGACCTGCGGGTTTACCAGCACGATCGGCTCCGGCTTGTCGTTCGGCATCAGGTCCACGACCGCGAGCCGCAGCCCCACCCCCACCTGCGGCGCCGCCAGCCCGATGCCGGGCGCGGCATACATCGCATCGAACATGCGCGGCACCAGGGCACGCACCTCCTCGGCGTCCTCGGGCCGCACCGGGCGGGCGCGGGCCCTCAGGATCGGATTGGGCGCCACCAGGATGGTCAGGGGTTCCGCGGCCATGGCCGGCGGCGCGGCCGGACGCTCGATCGTTTCATTCAGCATGGGCCGCATGTAGCCCTCCCTCCGGCGGCGATCAACGGCCCGCGCCGGCCGCATTCCCGCCCTGCGCGGCGTGCGGCTGCCCTAACCCGGCCTCTGGCCTGGGTCTTGCCCCGCTTTGCCGCGCCGCCACCGCCGCGCGGGTCTTGCAACGGGCGGGGGGATTGCCAATGTTGGGCGTTGCCGGGATGCCGGATTCGGGTCCCGGCGGCAGCTTCGCTCTCAGGAGGAGGCCACATGACCGGGCGCACATTCGCCTCGCCGCTGTTTCTCGGGTTCGACCATCTCGAACAGATGCTTGAACGCGCGTCCAAGACGTCTTCGGACGGCTACCCGCCGTACAACATCGAGCAGACAGGGCCGACCGGGCTGCGCATCACGCTCGCGGTGGCCGGCTTCACGATGGACGACCTGCAGATCACGCAGGAGGACAACCAGCTCGTGATCCGCGGCCGTCAGACCGACGACACGCAGGGCCGCGTATTCCTGCACCGCGGCATCGCCGCGCGCCAGTTCCAGCGCGCCTTCGTGCTCGCCGAAGGGATCGAGGTGAAAGGCGCTTGGCTCGACAGCGGATTGCTGCACATCGACCTCGTGCGGCCGCAGCCGGAGGCGCGGGTGAAGACGATCCAGATCGGGCGTCCGGAAGCCGCCGGCAACGGCAGCGCCGCGCCAGTGGTCCACAGCCGCGTCATCGAAGGCGGCGCGACCGAGACCACATAAGGATCGGACGAACGGCGGGCGCCGCGTGGCGGGCCCGAAGCATGGCGGCGGAGCCGGTTTGGACCGCCGTCCGCAAGGAGAAAGAGACGATGAACCTGAACGCATCCGCGAACAACGTTGACGACACCGGGACGGACACGGCGGGAACCACAATGGCCGACGTGCGCCACCTGACCCCCCTGCAGTTCGCGCAGCTTGGCCTGAGCCAGATCGCCTACGTGAAGCCGGTCGTGGTCAACGGCGCGGCGGGCTTCGCCATCCATGCCGCCGACGGCACGCCGATGGCGGTCGCGCCCGCGTTCGAATCCGCCGTCGGCGCGATCCGCCAGCACGACATGTTCCCGGTGCTGGTGCACTGAGCGGGTAGGCGGACGCGCCCAAGGCGCGATCCGCCGAAGCCGGGGAGGCGCCGCCGGCGCTATCCCGCGCGTCCCGGATCGATCCAGCCGATATGCCCGTCCGGGCGGCGGTAGACCACGTTCAACTCGCCCGACGCGCTGTTGCGGAACATCAGCACCGGCTGATCGGCGAGGTCCATCTGCATGACCGCGTCGCCCACCGACAGTACGCTTATTTCGGTCGCCGTCTCCGCGATGACCGTCGCATAGGCGCCGTTCAAGCCTCCCGCCGCGGATGCTGCGCCGTCATCCTCCTGGCGCAAGATGTATTGTCGAGCCGTCTCCGGGCGGGCGCGGTGCGCAAGATCGCGGGCGTGTTCATTCACCCGCCGGCGGTAGCGCCGCAGCCGCTTGGCGATATGCTCGGCGGCGTCGTCGAAAGCTCCGTGCGCGTCCGCCGCCTCGCCCTCGCCGCGCAGCGTCAGCCCGCGGCAGGCATGCACGTTGATGTCGCAGGTGAAGAAGCTGCGGGCGCGCCCGAACGTCACGTTCGCTTCCAGCGCATGATCGAAATACTTCGACGAGATGTTGTCGAGGTGCTCCGTCACCCGTTGGCGCAGGGCATCGGACAAATCGACCTGCTTGCCTGAGACGGTGATCTGCATCGGCGTACTCCCACAAGCCGGCTGCCGGATCGGGCCGCGCGCGTCGCGGGTTCGTCGTGGGCCGGGCCGCTGGTCAGGCGGGCACGGCCTTCTCCCGCTTGCGCTGAACCGAGCTCGGTATGCGCAGCGCTTCTCGGTATTTGGCCACGGTCCGCCGGGCGATGTCCACGCCTTCGCGCCGCAGGGCCGCCACGATGGCATCATCGGACAGGATGGCGTCGCCCCGCTCGGCGGCGATCAGGTTGCGGATGCGGTGGCGCACCGCCTCGGCGCTGTGCGTCTCGCCGCCGGTGCCGGCGATCGCCGTGGTGAAGAAGAATTTCAGTTCGAACATGCCGCGCGGCGTCGCGATGTACTTGTTGGCCGTCACCCGGCTGACGGTGCTCTCGTGCATCTCCACCGCCTCGGCGATGTCGCGCAGGATCAGCGGCCGCAGGTGCTCCACGCCGTGGCGGAGGAAGGCCTCCTGCTGGCGTACGATCTCCGCCGACACCTTCAGGATCGTCTGGGCGCGCTGCTGCAGCGACTTCACCAGCCAGTTCGCCGTCTGCATCCGCTCGGCCAGGAAGCTCCTGTCCTGCTTGCCCGCCTTGGTGTAGGCGCGCGCGTAGAAACCCTGGTTGATCAGCACGCGCGGCATCGTCTCGGCGTTCAGCTCCAGCAGCCAGCCGCCGTCCGGCTGCGCGCGCATCAGCACGTCCGGCACCACAGCCTGCGGCGGCGCGCTGTCGTAGTTGGCGGCAGGCTTCGGATCCAATGCGCGGATCTCGGCGATCATGTCCGCCAGATCCTCGGCATCGACGCCGCATACGCCGCACAGGCGGCGCAGGTCGCGTCGCGCCAGCAGATCGAGGTTGTCGAGCAGTGCCGCCATCGCCGGATCCAGCCGGTCGCGCTCGGCCAGCTGCGCCGCGAGGCATTCCCTCAGATCGCGCGCAAACAGCCCCACGGGATCGAAGCGCATCATCCTGGCGCGCACCGCCTCCACCCGTTCCAGCGGCAGGTTCATCGCATCCGCGAGCGCGGCAGGCTGGGCGGTCAGGCGGCCGGCCTCGCTCAACAGTGCGATCAGATGCGCGCCCACGATGCGGTCCACCGGATCGGAGAAAGTCAGGCGCAGCTGCTCGCCCAGATGCTCCCGCAGCGAGGGTCGCGTCTCGGCCATCTCCTCGATGCCGCGATCGTCGCTGCTGAAATCATACGATCCGCCAGCGCCGCCGCCGATCCGCCCGCCGCCGCCCGCCTCGTCCCAGCCCTCGCCCGTCCAGCCGTCGCCCTTGTAGCCGTCGCTGGGTCCGCCGCGGTCGAAATGATCTGCCTCGTCCGCATCCAGCGGCGCAGCGTCCGCGCTTGGCAGCATGTCGGACCGCGCCATGTCGGCGGCGTCCGCCGGACCGTTCGGGCGCTCGGGCACCTGGTCGATCGCGGCGCGCTCCGGCGGCGGCGCGTCGCCGCGCTCGTCGCGCTCCAGCAGCGGGTTGCGCTCCAGCTCCTCCTCGACGAAGGCGGCGACTTCGACGTTGGAGTACTGCAGCAGCTTGATCGCCTGCCGCAGCTGCGGCGTCATCACGAGCGATTGCGTCTGCCGCAGATCGAGGCGCGGTCCGATCGCCATGGCGGCCCCTAGGTTCCGGCGGGCCGGGCCGACTTCAGTCGGCGGCGCATGCTACAGGCTGAACCTCTCGCCCAGATAAACGCGGCGAACGTCCTCGTGCGCCACCACCTCCTCGGGCCGCCCCTCCATCAGCACCTGCCCGTCGTGCATGATGTAGCCGCGGTCGATGATCTCCAATGTCTCGCGCACGTTGTGGTCGGTGATCAGCACGCCGATGCCGCGGTCCTTCAGATGCGAGACCAGGTCGCGGATTTCGCCGACCGCGATCGGATCGATGCCCGCCAGCGGCTCGTCGAGCAGGATGTAACCGGGCTGGCTCGCGAGCGCGCGCGCGATCTCGACGCGCCGCCGCTCGCCGCCCGACAGCGCCAGCGCCGGCGTGCGACGCAGATGCGAGATGCCGAACTCCGACAGCAATTCGTCCAGCATCAGCTCGCGCCGGTCGGGATCGGACTCCACCACCTCCAGCGCCGCCATCACGTTCTGCTCGACGTTCAGCCCGCGGAACACGCTCGCCTCCTGCGGCAGGTAGCCAATGCCGAGGCGAGCGCGCCGGTACATCGGCAACGGCGTGATGTCGGATCCGTCGAGCCGGATCGAGCCCGTATCGGGCTTCACCAGCCCGACGATCATGTAGAAGGTCGTGGTCTTGCCCGCGCCGTTCGGGCCGAGCAGCCCGACCGCCTCGCCGCGCCGGACCGAGATCGAGACGTTCCGCACCACCGGCCGCTTCTTGTAGGTCTTGCCGACGCCTTTTGCGACCAGCCCGATCTCGGGCGTGGCGCTCACCAGCCGCAGGTCGGGCGCCGGCGCAGCTCGTGTTCCCACCTCGTTCATGGCTTCGCCGGCGGCTTCGCGCCGGGCGCCGACGGGTTGCTGCTGTCGTTCGGAACCACCAGCCCCTGCACGCGTTCGTCGTGTCCCGCAATCAGCCGGGCGATGCCGGTCTTCTGGTTCACCTCGGCCTCCGAGCCGTTGAGTTGGTTCTCGCCGCGCGTGATCCGCACATTGCCCAGGATGCGGGCGATGCTGGTGTCCGGCACATAGACCGCGCGGTCGCCGGTCACGGTGTCGGTCGGCGTGCGGACCGAAACATGGCCGAACGCCTCCACTTTCTGCAGCTTGCCCGATGCGGCGAGCGGGTCGTCGGGTGCGCCGCCGGGCGCGGGCGTCTTCGCCGCCACCTGCGTCGCGCCGCCCTGCGGCGCTTGCTGCGCCTGCTTGTTGTCCTGGTCGCTCGTATAGGCCACCAGCGTGTCGGCCGCCATGCGCCGCGCGTCCTTCGTCACCACCACCGCGTTGCCGCGCGCCACCGCCATGTGCTTCTGCGGCCAGTATTCCAGCGCGTCGCGCGCGGTCAGCACGTCGTTCGGCGTGGTCAGCTTCAGATCATCGCCGGTCATCACCAGCACCGCCTGATCCATGTCGTAGATCGCGCGGTCGCCCTGCGCCTGATCGGTGGGAGTGTAGATGCGGACGTTGCCGATCGCTTCCAGCCGGTAGATCTCGGTACCGCCCGTGTCCTGGTCGGACGCGCCGGGCAGCGCCGGGCTGGCGGAGGCCTGGGGGGGCGGAGGCGCGCCAGCCCCGGGCGCGCCCGCGCCCGTGCCTGCCGCGTCGGCCTTCTTGCGGTAGTAGGCGATCAGCCGGTCGGCATCGACCGTCACGGTGCCGCGCACGGCGCGCGCCTGGCCGTGCGCGATCACCTGCCTGGTGTTCTGGTTCCAGTCGATCCCGTCGCGCGCCGTCACCGTCACCGGCCCGCCCTGCGAAAGATCGAGCTGCTGCGCGCAAGCGTGCCGCAGCGCGAACGGCGCGATGGCCGCCAGGCCCGCCAGCAGCAGCAGCGGCCGCGCGAGCCGGAACGGACGCGGCGTCACGGCTGGTTTCCATTCAGGAACAGCCTGGCGGGGCCGGTGAACTGGATCACCGATCCTTTGTCGCCCAGGGCGAAGCCTTGCGCGTCCAGCGTGCCGAATGGACCCTCGGCATGCACCGGCTGCGATCCGGCGGCGGCGCCGTTCTTCAGGTCCATCGACATGCTCTGGGTGTAGAGCGTGGTGCCGTCGTCGCGGTAGATCGTCACGTCCTTCCACAGATCGAGCTGGTTGGTGTGCTGAACGAAGGTGCCGAGCGCGCCCTTGATCATGATCCACGAGCCGTTCTGCAGCGTGATGTCGCCCTTGGGCGCGTTCAGCCGGATCGTGTCCGGGCTCTGCTGCCGCGCAGACTCGGCGGTCAACGTATATGGCCGGTTCTGCTCGTCCACGCCGTGATAGCGCGCATCCAATACCTCGGCGCCGCTGATGGTGCCGCTCGCGTTGCGCATGGCGATGCGGGCTTCGTTGGTCGCGCGGTCGAACTCGGGCCAAAGGGCGATGGTCGCAAGCAACGCCAGCGCCACGGTCGGCAGCAGGAACTTCGTGACGGTGATCAGCACGCGGCGGCGCATGATGCCGCCGCGCGTGGGCGGGCGGCGCGCCCGCGCGGTACCGACCAGTCTTTCGCGGGGGCGGCGTGACTGCTGCGCCGGCAGCGGCGTCAGGCCCATCGGCCGGCGCTCACAGCAGGCCCGCGCGCAGCAGGTCGTGCAGGTGCAGGATGCCGAGTACCGCGCCTGCCGTGTCCACCACGAACAGCGCGGTGATCGGGCGGGCCGGCGTAGTCATCGCGTGCAGCGCCTCGGCGGCTAGCGCGTCGGGGCCGATGGTGCGCGGATCGGCGGTCATCACCTCGCGCACGGTGCGGCCGAGCAGACCCGGGCCCATCGCCCGACGAAGGTCGCCGTCGGTCACGATGCCCACCAGCCGCCCCGCGGGGTCGGTCACGCCCAGGCAGCCGAAGCGCTTCTCGGTGATCACGATCAGCGCGCGGTCCATCGGCGTCGCGGGATCGGCCAGCGGCACCGCGTCGCCGTCGTGCATCAGGTCCCGCACGCGCTTGAGCCGTGCGCCCAGCCGCCCGCCCGGATGGAACTGCCGGAAGTCGGAGGCCGAGAAGCCGCGGCGCGTCAGCAGCGCCACCGCCAGGGCATCGCCCAGCGCCATCTGCATCGTCGTGCTCGTGGTCGGCGCCAGCCCCATCGGGCAGGCCTCCGTCGCCTGCGGCAGCACCAGCGCAACGGTTGCGGCGCGCGCCAGCGTTGAATCCGCCCGCGCGGTGATCGCTACCAGCGGCAGGCCGAACCGGCGCGCATGGGCGATGATGTCGGCAAGCTCGGCGGTCTCGCCGGAATTGGACAGTGCCAGCACCGCATCGCCCGGCAGCACCATGCCCAGATCGCCGTGCGAGGCTTCGGCCGGGTGGACGAACAGCGCAGGGGTGCCGGTGGAGGCGAGCGTCGCCGCGACCTTGCGCCCGACATGGCCGGACTTGCCCATGCCGGTCACCACGACGCGGCCGGTCACGCCGGCCAGGAGCGCGACGGCGCGGCCCAGGCGGTCGTCGAGCGCGTCGGCGAGCGCCGCGAGACCCGCCGCCTCGGTCCGCAGCACCTGCCGTGCCGCTTCGCGGTCGGTATCCAGCGCCCGCCGCTGGGGCAGGTCTGCCTCGGAACCGGAAAGGGCGGGCACGGCGGCAGTCATTGGCGGCACGATCCCTGAGCAGTTGCAGCGAGACCCTGTATGGGCACCGCAACGGCCAGGGTCAATCAAATGACGCCATTTGAAACCTATTCTGACAAAAATCGTGCCAACGGCGGCGGCAAATTGCGCGTGGTGGCGCGTCAGTGCATGAAAATGTCGGGGTCATCGAAATCCAGCAGATCGAGCCGCGCCCGTGTCGACAGGAACCCGAAGCATGCCTGCGCCAGCTCCAGCCGTCCCTCGCGCGCCAGCAGCGATTCCAGCTTCGTCCACAGCGCATGCAGGTGCAGCACGTCCGACGCCGCATAGGCGAGCTGTTCGGCGGTCAATTCCGGCGCGCCCCAGTCCGAAGTCTGCTGCTGCTTGGATAGCTCGACCCCCAGCAACTCGCGGCACAGGTCGCGCAGCCCGTGGCGGTCGGTGAAGGTGCGCACCAGCTTGGCGGCGATCTTGGTGCAGACCACGGGCGCCACGGTGATGCCCAGGCTGTGCTGCAGCACGCCCACATCAAAGCGCGCGAAATGCATCAGCTTCAGCGTCGCCGGATCGGCGAGCAGCGCCTTCAGGTTCGGACAGTCGAAGCCGCGTCCGCCCAGCGTCTCCGGGATCAGTTGCACCAGGTGCGCATGCCCGTCGCCCGCCGAAAGCTGCACCAGGCACAGCCGGTCGCGATGCGGGTCGAGCCCCATCGTCTCGGTATCAACCGCGACCCGCGGCCCCAGCGCCAGCCCTGGCGGCAGGTCGTGGCGGTGCAGATGAATGGTGCCGGCCGGCGAGAACTGGGTCGTGCTCATGCGGGTGCTTATACGGGAGTCGCGGCCGCTGGTAAGGCGCGCGCTGCGCTCAAGCTCCTCTCAGCCCGTGCGCAGGGGAGGGAGTAATGAGGTGGCAATGTCCTCTTTCGGGCTCGGTGAGGACTGCGGGGGAAACGTCCGCCGCGGGAATGGTGCCCAGGAGAAGACTCGAACTTCCACGACCTTGCGGCCACAGGTACCTGAAACCTGCGCGTCTACCAATTCCGCCACCTGGGCATCCCGCGCGGCCAAGGGGGTGACCTCGGGGCCGTCGCCGGAAGGCGGGCGATGTAGCCCCCGGGGGGAGGATCGTCAACCGTGCTTGAGCATTGCCGTTCCGCCGCATAATCAGGGGACTTCCTGGTGCGGCGCACCACACACGCGAAAGGCAGGTCGGGGATGACGGCGCGCAGCGTCGCTACGGTGTTCGGCGGCTCCGGGTTCATCGGCCGCTACGTGGTCAAGCGTCTCGCCGCGTCCGGGCACGTTGTCCGGGTCGCCGTGCGCGACCCCGAGGCCGCCCTGTTTCTCAAGCCGATGGGCGCGGTGGGGCAGATCGTGCCGCTGTTCGCGGATGTCCGCCAGGATGCCACGGTCGCGCGCGCGGTCGAGGATGCCTCGTTCGTCATCAACGCGGTCGGCGTCCTGGCCGAGACGCGGGCAGGGGACTTCGGCCGCGTGCAGGGCGAGGGCGCTGGCCGCATCGCCCGCCTCGCCGCCGCCGCGGGCGCGCAGGCGATGGTCCACCTGTCCGCTCTCGGCGCCGATCCGGCGAGCCGGAGCCGCTACGCCGCCAGCAAGGCGCAGGGCGAGCAAGCCGTGCAGGCGGCGTTCCCCTCGGCCGTGATCCTGCGGCCCTCCGTCGTGTTCGGCCCGGAAGACGGGTTCTACAACCGCTTCGCGGCGATGGCGCAGGTGCTGCCCGTCATGCCGGTGATCGCGGGCGCCACCCAGCTCCAGCCGGTCTATGTCGGCGATGTCGCGGACGCCGTGATTGCGGCCTTGTCGCTGCCCGCGTCTGCGCCCCGCATTTACGAGTTAGGCGGGCCGGATATTTGGACGATGCGGCAGATCATGGAATGGATCCTGCATCACATCGCCCGCCACCGCCACCTCGTCGAGGTCCCGGCGGGCCTCGCGCGGCTGCAGGCATCAGTGCTGGAGCGGCTGCCCGGCAAGCTTCTCACGCGCGATCAATTGCTGCTGCTGCAGCAGCACAACGTGGTCTCGCCGGGCATGCCGGGGCTCGCGCAGCTCGGCATCGCCGCGACGCCGGCCGATCTGGTGGTGCCCGCCTACCTCCGCCGCTACCGCCCCGGCGGCAGGCTCCCGGGAGGCCTTGCGGAAATAGATATGTCCGAATCGGACCTTTCTCGGACGGGATAATCCGATACATGGGCTGACCCCTTTCTTCGGACGGACGACCCGCGCAATTCAGGGCAGATATGCTGTCCTATTGGCTGAATTTGGCTCGTCGCGCCGCGTGAACCGGTATAGCGTTTCGCTGACCACACCAATCGACGGGGGCGGCCGGCACCGGCCGGTCCACGGCGCGGTGGCGTGGGCCCGGCGCGGCCGGCTTCAGCCGGATCGCGG
>Ga0335069_10016043_pt1 | contig 10460 bp, 10 predicted proteins | sample Lox_Sample_11_FD_206714 | JGI IMG/M metagenome (GOLD analysis project Ga0335069, IMG submission 206714) | Soil microbial communities from Loxahatchee National Wildlife Refuge, Florida, United States - Lox_Sample_1.1 | ecosystem: Environmental > Terrestrial > Soil > Wetlands | place: USA...
GGTCTCTGGCAATGGCGCAGAGCAGAGCGGGGTCGGCGATTTCGCGGCACCGGGCATCGACGACCACGAGCACTTCGTATCCCGAGCCGGTCCAGCGCAGGGTTGCGGCGGCGTTTTGCAGTTTCGCGCTGAAATCGCGGAGGGTAATCGCGGCATAGTCGTCGGCGATGATGGCGCGCTCCAGCGTGGTGCGGAATTCATGGGGCGCAAGAAGCTTCACTTCCTGCAGCGGCTGAGGGTCCACGCCGCCGGCCGCCGCCATCGGATTGCGCACGCTGCGCACGGAGCCATCGAGCGAGATGGTGCGCGTGACCAGCGTTGTGATCGATTCGGCGCCCACATTGCCGGCAGGGCCGTTGCCGATGCGATAGCGAGCATGAAACGTCATGCCGGGATCGAGAGCCTCTCCCATTGTGCCGTCGCCAAAGCGGAGGTGGGCATACCCGTCGTTGTCCATCTCGGCGACGAACAGCGGATCGGTGGCGCCCGACGACAGCAGGTCAGGCGCAGGAGACCACCACTTCAGCAGCGTATTCAGATCGCGCGAGAGCGCGGCAAGCAGATTGGGCGGAGGCGGATCGGAACCCTTGTAGCTATCGAGCAGTTGGCGCGTCGCCGCCGCCAGGCGCGAGATCAGCACCTGATTCGTAGCGGACGTGGGGTCCGTGACAAGCCGCGAGAGCAAAGGGATCGGGTTTTCGATGTCTGCCCAATCGAACAGAGCAGAGGTCCCTTCGGGTCCGCCGGGTATGGCAGCGAGGCAAAGGACAGGCAAGGCTTCGCGCGGATCGTGCTGCAGCACCTGGGTGGCGGGCGCTGTGCCGTCGTAAGGCTGGCGGAAGGAGAGAGGGCGCCAGAAGAGCTGCGGCCTGTACTTGCCCGCCGCGAGCAGGACATCGCCCGGGAGATGGTTGCAGCCGCACTCCTGCTGGCGGCCGCCGGGCGGGACGGGGGGTAGGTCTTCATCGGTGGTGGAGCCGTGATCTACCAGAATCACGTTGCCGCGCGCCACGCTGATGTCGCCCAACAGGCGGCACTCGGGCGCAGGCAGGACGGCCGAGATGCACAGTGGGAACGGAAGAGCGTCTTCCTGGCGCCACTCAACTTCGACCACGTTTGTGCCATCGAGCGGATCGACTGCCGGCGTGACGCTTGTGAGGCGAACGGCGTGACGATGGCTGGGGTCGGCGTCGTCGCTCGAACCTGTAACCGGCCCGATGACTTCTTCGAAGATGATGATGTCGCCGGGGGCAAGATGCAGCTCGCCGGGTGGAATGGCGACCAACGTAGCGGCGGTGGTTCCGGCGGGCAGGCAGCACTCCGACTCGCGCCAGGTGTAGATGTGGATCTCGTTCTGGGATTCGTGAAATTGGATCTTGTCTTTGACCACGGACTCGAAGATTTCCCACGATCCGGGCGGGAGTTGACCGGTGACCTCGGCGAGTTTCTCCTGCGTGATGACGGGACCGACGAGGGCCAGCGCGCCATTGGCATTGGTGATGAAGTACGGGTCGGAGAGATCGATCTGCGGATCGCCAACAACTTCCAGCGTGAGCCATGCGCGGGCGTTGCAACCTTCGTGCATCGGGTAATCGAGCAGGCGAACGTGGCGGCGCACCGAGATTCGCTGGCGGGCAGTGTCGAGGTAAGCCTCCGTGGCGACCGCATCCTGGAAGTAGCTGAGATAATCGCCGGTATAGGCAAGCAACTCTACGAGCGCCACGCCGATATCGGGAACGTGCCGTTCTTTCCAGTCCGGCATGAGGAGCGAGAGGCGGTCGTAGATGATCTGGCGGAAATTGGCGTAGTCCTTGGCGAGATAGTTGATCTCGGGCGGAGTGACGGGGGTTTCGGCGCACGCGGATTCCGGCGCGCAGTCGAATTCTTTGGCGCAGTCCATCCGGAAGGTGAAGTCGATGGAGGAGTAGCGCGGATCGAAATCTTTGCGCGGTACAACGCGCCCCTGCTCATCGTGGTCCACGACGCTCAGCGTGTAGGTGGAGAAGTCGCCTTCCGCGCTGACCTGCACGGACATGAAGTCGTCAAACTCGGGCAGATCAGAACGCTCTATGGTGACGGCCTCAACAACGATGTTGCGGATACGGCTGCCGCCTTCGATAACGACGTCCGCATGGGTGAGTTCCGGGGCGCGGCCCAGAAAGTAGACGGTCAGCTCGGTGGAATCGTCGCCGACTTCGAGGTAGTCGATGCCGTAGAGGCTGGTGGCATTCCGCACGTCCTCGCGCCGCGTATCCTGATTGCAGATCAGTCCGCTCATGCGACCCTCCGCTCAAACTCGTCGGTGCGCGTGTCCTTGGTGCGTCGAATCATGTAGGTAAGGCTGACCCGCAGCGTGGAGTCTTCGGCCGTCACTTCAAGCGATTGGATATCGATCAGATCACCCAGGCACTCCATCAGGCCGGCGTTCATGGTGAACTGCAGCGTGGCGGCAAGCTCCGGGCTGCTGGGGGCGAAGACCAGTTGCATGATGCCGCTGCCGAAGTCGGGCCGGTTGACGCGTTCGCCGGGCTGCGTAAACAGGAACTGCTCGATCATGTCTCGGATGTGGTCCTCGTCCGATGTGCCGGCGGTGCGGCCTTTTTGGTCAAAGTGAAATGGAAAGTCGATATTCATCGCAATCCCCTCATATCGCGCTGGCCCGAGTTTGCGTGACCAGGATGATCAGCGGCGTGCCGGTGGGCGCGCAAATGGCCTGGCTGCTCTGCACCACCAGCGGCTGGCCGCTCGACAATACCCGCGTGCTGCCCACCAGCCACTGCGCGGTGATGCAGGGCCCGTTGGCGGCGGGCGGAGGCGGCAGCGCGCAACCGGCGACCACGTATGGCGCCGTGATGAGCACGGTCGGCTGGCCGCTGACCAGCACACGCGGATTGGGCGCGGTGGGCTGCGCCTGTCCTCCGTGCGAGCACATGACCTGGGCTCCGACATGAACGAGAAAGCCCGGCATACTCCTCCTCAAATCACCGTCAGCGCGCCATTGTTGATGGTGACCGTGGGTCCGACCATCAGGATGGACGCGCCTTTTCCGTTGGAAATGTAAATGCCGCTGTCGTTGACGACGATCATCGCCCCGGTGGTGCTCTTGAGGATGATGCCGCCGGTTGCGGGCGTGGGGGCTGAATCGCTGATCAGCACCAGGTTCTGCCCGGTGGTCTGGATGGCAATGTTCTGGCCCGGTGGAATTGCGGGCGGGGCGAGGGCGAGCGTGGGCACTTCGGCAGCCAGGCTCCAGTAGCCGCCGGTCCACACCGGCTTGTCCAGATCGCCGCCTTCGAACTCAATCCACACGCCGGCCCCGATTTGCGGAATTGCGAAAAAGCCCTCGAGGCGGCCCGCAAGCGGCAGGCATGGCATGGCCCAACTGGTGGGCACCAGCGTGCCGGTTCCGGGAACGGTGGCCTGAATGCGCGCGCGCTGTTCAGGGTCAATGTTATTGACCACCGTGCCTCGATATTTTCCGTAATACTTCGTCTCGCTCATGCAGGCACCCTGGGAATGGTGGAGATCAGACCGTTGCGCTTGAGTTCGAAATCCTGTTTGTATTCGCCGCGCTTGATTTTGTGAGTCACGCTGGACACGTAGTAAAGGCCGTCGAAGGCGAGGCCCGCGCCGCGTACTCCTACCAGGCCGCGCGACTTGAGAATGCGACCGTAGCGGAGAACATCCAATGAGCCGGTGGCAGTAACGCAGTCCGCTGTGCGGGAAGCTTCGCCGAGGCCGTACATCACAGCCTCCAGGGGATTCATGCGGGCCGTTTCGCGCAGCGGCTCGAGCTTGGGCGGGATGGGCGGAATGAGTCCGAGCGGCGGATTGAGTGGAGAGATGTCGGGAATGGGAATGGGAATCGGGACGCGGGTGGTTTCTTCCTGTATGAAGATCACCGGCATCTTCTTGCTTTCCTTATCGAAGCGGAACTGCAGGGCTTCGACATTGGTATGCGCATCCATGTCGATGTTGAGCGCGGGCTGCGGAACACCGACCTTGATTTCAGGACCCCAGTAAGCGGTGCTGGCGCCGGGCAGCGGGCCGGGATCAACATAAAAGACGTAGCCGGCTTCGCGCGCGAGCTTGCGGAGATATCCGAGGTCCTTGCCCTGATGGCGGGGAATGCGGGATGTGGGAATGGGCAGATCGGTGACGATGGGCGGAATCACCAGCGGAATGATTCCAAGAGCAGCGTACTTGGCGAGCACCACCAGCACGCGGGCAAACACCGGCATGGCCGGATACGGCAAGCCGCTGAAATCGATCACGTCCATGACGGCGCTGAGGTCTTTGCCTTTGAGAGTCAGCGTGGAGGAAGCGCCGTTGCTGCCGGGAGTGAGCTGGTTATCGAGGATCACGCCGTCCATGAGCACGTTGGGCACGCCATTGAATGTGGCGAGGATGAGGCAGCGGAGGATGGGTGGCAGTGCGCCGCCGGAAAGCAGAAACAAAGTCTGCAGCGGGGAGCGCGAATTGACCGCAAACTGCAGCTCGAAGCCGCTGGCAGTTTCGCCCGATGCATTCGTCACCTGTACGCTGGTGAGCGCGTCGAGTGCGGCGCGCGGCACCGGGATCGGTACTACCGGGCCGATCATCAGCGTAAGATTGACTCCGTTTACCATCGGCTTTCCTTAAAGCGGCGTGGGCGCCGGTATTCCCTGCGGGAGCGTGATGCGCAGGCGGGTTCCGGGGCGCTCGGTTAATGCTTCAGGGCGCATGGCTCGATTGGCGTCGGCGATGCGCCAGAACTGCTCGGGGTCGCCAAGATAGAGCGCGGCGATGTTGTCGAGCCGGTCGCGATCTTTGACATAGTGTTCCTGCACCTGCGCGAAGAGTTCCGGTGGGGGAACGAATCGGCGCAGCAGGTAACGGATAGGTGGTCCGGCGGAGGGCTGATACTCGGCAGTGGCGATGCCGTAATAGCGGCTCGTGGGCGGGAACAGGGACGCCGTGAGCGCCGCGGGGCCGAGGAGATTTTTCAACGCTTCGCTGGGATCCATCGGGTCAACCTCAGATTCCGTTGATCCCCAGCACGGCCAGGGTTCCATTCGGCGCGCGCCGGGCAAGCTGTTCCTTGGTTCGCAGGTAACTCATGAAGAGGCGGCCTGCCTTGTGGTTGAAGCCCACATCATTCACGTTGAGCACTCGCATGCCCAGGCTGACCTTGGCATGAATGGGATTCAGGGTGGGGTCGAAGGCCTGTTCCGTAATGCTGAATTCGGTAAGACGGACAGGCGTAACGCGGAACTTGCTCCACACAAAGACTGAGAGCGGCATCTCCATGGGAAGAATTTCGAGAGTGCCCGCGCCGGCAAGGGAGTTGTTCGCGTCCAACTGCGTGCTGGTGGGATGAATCATCAGCTCCAGGGTTGCGAGGTGGGCCTGCAGTCCGACATCGGCGACGGTGGTGTTGACCACTTCGAGTTGATCGGTGGCGTCGAGTTCGACATCCACCTTGATGGTCTCGACGGACGGGCCTTTGAGGCGGAACGCTTCGGTGCGATCGGCAGTGTCAGTGCCGATGGCCTGCAACTGGAAAGAGCGCGTGACCGATTCCGGGTTGTACTGAAGCGGAATAATGCGAAGCACCGTGCCGGAAGCAGCGTCCAGCAGCACGATTCCACCCTTCAGCACGACCGGCGAATTACTGAGCATGACGGGTCACACTCCCATGAACTGCGCGGCCTATCTGTCGTCCTAACCGCTCGGGCCGGCTGTCGGCGGCGTCCTGCAGACGCGCCGTGAGGCGAGGCGTATGGTTGTGTCGAAAACTTTCGCCGCGCGCGAATAGTGCGGTCAGTTCGGCGGTCAAAGCAGCGCGCAGGGCAGGCTCCTGGTGCGGCTGCAGGTCCAGCCCTTCAATGGCGAGCGACTCAATGCGCAGGCGGATTCTCATGCCGCTGCTCCTTTCGACCCGGCCCAGCGGAAGTCGGCGTCGTTGACGGGCTTGTCGAGCTTGGCGAATTCGGTGCGGGCCGCGTCCAGTACGAAAGGCATGGTGACGCTGGAACCGGCCGCAGCGGCGAGAAAGGCAGAGTTGAGAGCGATTTGGTGAATGCTGGCGCCTGTGAGGCTGAAGCGGGATAGACGCTCGAAGTCCAGACGCTCCGCGGGAATTTCGCGCGGGAACGCTTTTTCCCAGATGCGCTTGCGCTCGGCGGCAACTGGAAATGCGAAGTTCACGATGAATCGCAGGCGGCGGATGAAGGCGGGATCGAGGGCGCTCTTCATGTTGGTGGCCAGGATGGCGAGCCCGCTGTAGGCTTCCATGCGCTGCAGCAGGTAGTTGACTTCGATATTGGCGTAGCGGTCGTGGCTGTCTTTGACCTCGCTGCGCTTGCCGAAGAGCGCGTCGGCCTCGTCGAAGAACAGGATGGTGCCGCCGTCTTCGGCCGCATCGAAAACGCGGCGGAGATTTTTCTCGGTCTCGCCGATGTATTTACTGACGACGGCCGAGAGGTCGATGCGGTAGAGGTTGAGGCGCAGATCATTGGCGATGACTTCGGCGGCCATTGTTTTGCCGGTGCCGCTTTCGCCCGCGAACAGGGCTGTGATTCCTTTGCCGCGATTCATGGTGCGCGCGAATCCCCAGTCTTCGTAGACCCGCATGCGGCCGCGAACCTGGGCGGCGATCTGCTGGAGCAGCGCGCATTCAGGGCCTGCGACGACCAGCGCGTCCCAGTCGGCGATGGGCTCGATGCGCTGCGCGAGGGTGTCGAGGCGGGGCCGGGCCGCAGCGACGCAGTAGTCCCAGAGGCGGTCGCGATGGGGCACGCCGTTTCCGTTGGTCGCCTGGCGCGCGATGCGCACGATCTCCTTCGTGCCGAGATGGAACTGGGATGCCAGAGTGTCGTAATCGGCTTCGCCAGCCTGGCCGAGCATCTGGCACCAGGTGTCGCGCTGCTCGCGCCAGGTGGGCTTTGCCACTTCAAACGTGATGGCTTCGCGCACCAGTTCGGGAATTGCTTCACGGGTGGCGAGAAAGACGATTCCGCCGATGCGGGCGAGAAATCGATCGGCAGCCGCGAGTTCCCTGTCGGCGTCGTTTCCATCGAGGAAGAGGGCGACCGGCAGAAGCACGCCCTCGCGCTGCCAGAGCCGGGCGAGCGTTTCGATTTCAAACTGCGGGGCAGGCAGCAGGTCGGCGCTGAGCCGCATGAGCGTGAGCTTGAGCAATTGGCAGATATGCTGGGCGATGTGGAGCTTGCTGCCGGTATCAGGGCCGAGCAGATTGATCACAGGGGGCGCTGCGCCAGTTGGCCGCATCACTGCCAGGATTACCTGGGCGACAGCGTCTTGAGATGCCGGCAGAGCGGCGGGGGCGGGCTCGGGAATCATGAGCAACGCGGACAGGCGTTCATCGACGTAGTTGAGGCCTTTGGTGAAGTTGACGATGCGCTGGTCAGCGCGCAGAATGCTGCCGGTCAACGGCTGCCCGCTGGACTGAATGATTTCGATGAGACGCCAGAACCGCAGCGGGCGCTCAGGGGAGAGCACGTCCCAGGCCGCGTCTTCAAAGAGCGTAAGGGCCAGCGCAAATGTGGGAGCGCGCAATTCCGGATCGCCCTGCGCACGCGCGCAGAGGTTTCCCATGCCACTATCGAGTTCCATGGCGACACACAACAGCAGCAGGTGCGACTCAAACTCCGACAGTCCGAAACGCAAGGCGAGCATGTGCAGCGCCGGCGGTGGATCCATCGAGGAAGACTCGTCCATACGCGATCTCGCAGCTGCAATCGCGGCGCTGAGATCCTCACGTGGCGACGCCGGGAGCAGCGGCTTGCCATGCAGGCCGGCTTCTGTCTTTCTTCCGAAGAGAACATCTCCAAAGGTGCGCGGTTCTAGGGACGGGGGCAGGGCCGTGTGCACAACTACCGGTTCCACGAGGTGCGAATCCGCCATGCGCCGCAGACTGAGACGCAGCCACTCGAGCGCCGCCGCGAGATAGGCGTCGTTTTTCTCCGACCAGTTCTCTGCGGCAGGGTTCATGTGATGGTCACCTTTTGAGCGTCGTCAAAGACCGGCAGAGGCGGTGTGCCGGAGATGGTGAATGGCAAGGAATCAACTCCGTCGAATCGCAGGCGGAGCAGTTCCAGGGTGACAGCGGGCGCGCTGGTAACGATGAACGCAACCGACCCTGCGGGCACGGCGTGCGGCTGCGCGGGGATCTGCCGACCGGCGAAGAGTGCTTCAGCAAACTGGTCGGGGCGCAGTTGCGGGCTGCATGAGACGGTGAGCGTGACATCCGTTCCGGCGCCTGCGATGGGGTTGGCAGGCGCGATCGCAGTAATCTGCGGGGCCAGAGCGAGTGGCAGCGCGTTACTGGTGCGATCGCCGCTGGCAGTGGTGCTGAGAAGCGTGACCGTGTACATGCCGGCGGGCCAGGCGGCGTCGGCTGCCAGACCCGTGGGAATGGACATTTTGACTGTAGTGTCAGAGCGGTCGGAAGCGGGGATGGTGACTTCGATGGGCGTGGCCAGGCGGGCATTCGCAAAGCGGAGCTTGACGACGTCGCCCGACAGGTTGCGGCCGCGCAGGGTGAGGATCGCACCCATACGCGCGCTCGGATAAGAAGGCATGCGAAGGCGGGTGGGATCGTCGGCGATCTCGCCGATGTGGATGCTGTCCAGAATTGGGAAGGATCCTAGGAGCGTTTCTACTCCGCGATCCTGCGGGCCGCGCCGCAGCACGGGAAGAGGGCCCTCGGCGGGATCATCGCTCTCGATCAGCAGGACCGTGGCTTGGTAGCCAAGCGTGAGCGCGTACGGCGTTTGATAGAAGGTGGACCAGAGCCTGCCGAGATCTTCCATGTCGAAGGACAGAGGGGTGATTTTCACCTGCTCGATGGAGTCGGCAAGGTTTGAGGCCGCGAGAAACGCCTGGCTCGCAATGGCGTTGACTATCATGTCGCGCGTGAGAACCGGGCGGGAATGCATATCGCGTATCACGGCGCCCAGCATTCGCTGCGGTTCGAGGGCGATCTCGTTGCCGTAAAAGGCAAGCATGTAGTGGAGGTCGATAGCCGCCACGGGCCGCTGTCTTGCCGTGCCGTCAGCGGTGCGGGTGGGCAGATCGTTGTTGCGTAGCGCGGCATTGGGCAGCACGTGATAGAGAAACAGGCGCACGCGCGGCTGGGTCAGCGCGGTTGTATCCGGGCGCTCCGTTAGCACGTCTGAGCCGGAGACTGCCGATTGCGCGGCCGCCCGCACGATCTGGGCGATCGCGGTGGTCACGGTAGCTACCGCAAGGGCATTGCTCATCCACGCCCCCCGGTGTTGCGGGTGAGATATTCCTGCAGAGTATGGCGCGGCGCTGGGGCGGCAGGTCGCGGCGGAGCGGCGGGGGCTTTCGCGGCAATGGCGCGCAGCTCGAGGCGGCCGATCGTAATCTCCACGGCTGGAGCCTCTTTCGCAACTTGCAGCGATGGCGGAAACAGTGGTGCGAGATTGCGCATCTCGGGCAGCGAGTGCGCGACCATTGCGGCTGGCAGAGGCTCGGGGCGGCTCGCAGCCGGCGACATTCTTCCCGCTGTGGGCGGTTCCGAGAATGACACTTCGGTGTACCCGTGCTTCGCGATCAGCGAGGATGTCGCGGGGTTGTAGGCGGCACGACGAACGGGTGATCGCGGCGGCGCAGGCATCGACACGCGCACTTCTTCTGACGGGAGAAGCGACGGCGTAAGCAAAGCTGGCGAGTGGATATCGCGATGGAGGACGCGGCTTTCGATCTCGGCCGGGGGTGTCGGGGCAGGCATGCGGGTCGGAGCGGCAGGTTGGGTTTGCGGAATAACCGCGTCAACTCGGGGTGCGATTGCCGCGGATATGCGGTCTTTGTCGATCCGGATTGGTGGAGTTGGTTTCGATGGCGCCGCGGATTGTGAATGGACGGGCTTTGGAATGCCTGCGGCAGCAGCACTGGCAACAGGCGCGTCGTGGCGAGCTAACGCAGACGGCGTGGACTTCGGTGTCGGCGAGGCTTCCATCGTCAGGACGGGCGCTTCCTCGATATCGGAAGGGCCTGCGAATTCTGTCTCGAACAGGCCGGTGCGGCGCGGTTGCAGGAGGCGATCCTCGCAGAGCACACGGAAAGCGAGAGCGTGCAGGTAGTCGCCGAATTTGCCGGGCTGCGCTCGCTCAGTCATACACAAGCCTGGGACAGGATGTTGAGGTAGAGTTGGCGGCGGGTGGGAGTCATGGCGAGAATGTCGTCCTCGCGCCAGCCATAAGCGGACGCAAGCGCGTGGACTTCGCGCACGATGCGCCCCACGAAGGCAGCGATCTCCTGCGAGAGCCACGCGGCCACATCGAAGATCTCCTCCCAGGACTGGCCGCATTCCTGGCAGATCGCCACGATGCGCCGGTCGGCATCGGGATCGCATGCGGCGATGGCAGCCACGACCTGAGCCTCAATCGATGCCGGCATCGTCCGGTTATCATCCTCGCCCTCGCGTCCCA
>Ga0335069_10016044_pt1 | contig 10460 bp, 7 predicted proteins | sample Lox_Sample_11_FD_206714 | JGI IMG/M metagenome (GOLD analysis project Ga0335069, IMG submission 206714) | Soil microbial communities from Loxahatchee National Wildlife Refuge, Florida, United States - Lox_Sample_1.1 | ecosystem: Environmental > Terrestrial > Soil > Wetlands | place: USA: Florida...
GATCCCGCTCGGCGCCGGCGTGCTCCTCGCCGGCGTGCTCGCGCTGCTGCGCTCGCGGTTCGTGCGCGGCGAGCTCGCATGGCTGCCCTTCGTCCTGATGATCGGGGTCTTCGTCCTCAGCTTCCTCGGGCTTGCCTACAGCATCTATCCGTACGTCGTGATCGACCGGCTCACGCTCTGGCAGGCGGCGAGCAGCACCGAGGCGCTCGAGTTCATGGCGGTGGGCGTCGCGATCGCGGTGCCCGCCATTGCCGGCTACACCGTGTTCTCGTACCGCGTGTTTCGCGGCAAGACGGGCGCCTTGAAGTACGCGTGAGGGGCCGGCGCGACGCGCCGCAGCGGCGCGGTCAGCTCTTCGCCCGCGCGACGAGCAGCTGCTCGATCTGGGCCGCATTCATGGCGCCGGCCTTGTGCGTGCCGTCCTCGAACACGAGGCCGGGCGTGCCGTTGATGCGGTGGCTGCGGCCGAACGCCACGTTGCGCTGCAGCGCGGAGACGTCGCAGTTCGGGCTCGACGGGATCTCCTTGCCCTGGAGCATCCAGTCCCGCCACACCTTGGTCGCATCCTTCGAGCACCAGATGGCGCGTGCCTTGTCGGGCGAATCGCCGCCGAGGATCGGGTACAGGAAGGTGTAGACGGTCACGTCCTTGACCGCCTGGAGGTCGCGCTCGAACTTGCGGCAGTAGCCGCAATTCGGATCGGCGAAGACGACGAGCTTGCGCGCGCCCGTGCCCTGCTTCCAGACGATCGCGTCCTTCAGCGCGAGCTGCGAGAAATCGATCGCGGTGAGCTTGGCGATGCGGTCTTCGGTGAGATTGGCGCGCGTGCGCGTGTCGATGAACTGGCCGGCGAACAGATGGTTGCCGTTCTCGTCGGTGTAGTAGATGTCGGTGCCGACGCGCAGCTCCCAGATGCCGGCGACCGGCGTCTTCGAGACCTCGTCGATCTTCGGAAAGTCGGGCAGCCTCTCGGCGATCGCCTTGCGGATCGAGGCCTCGTCGGCGGACGCCGTCTGCGCGGCGAGGGCGCAGGCGAGTGCGGTGAGGACGGCGGTGGCGAGGTGCTTCATGAGCTGGGCTTTCAGGAACCCAGCGCCCGGGCGACGAGCCAGCGCTTGGCAGGAACGATCCGATCGACGAGAGTCAGCCCGCGGTTGCGAAGTTCCCTCCACGGGTCGCCCTCGCGTGCAAAGAGCCGCAGGAGCGCGTCGGTGAGCTCGCCCATCGCGCGGGTGGGTGCGGCGCGCTCCCGCGCATAGCGGCGCAGCAAGCGTGCGTCGCCGAGCGGGCGCCAGGGCTCCCGCGCGGCGAGCACGCGCGCGAGCGCGCGCACGTCGCCGAGGCCGAGGTTGAGGCCCTGGCCGGCAAGCGGATGCACGACGTGCGCCGCATCGCCGACGAGCGCCCAGCCGTCGCCGGTCCAGCATTCGGCCCGACCGAGCTGAAGGGGCCATGCGGCGCGCGGCGACGCCATGCGGATCTCGCCCACCGCTCCGGCCGTCGCTTCCATCAGCTCTTGTGCGAAGGACGCATCGTCCAGCGCCAGCAAGGCGTCGGCACGCGCCTTCGGCAGCGACCAGACCAGCGCAGCCGAGTGCTCGGGCTCCGGCGCATCGAACGGCAGGAGCGCGAGCACGTCCGGCGAAGCGAACCATTGGTGCGCGATCCCGCGGTGCGGGCGCGACGTCACCAGCCGCGCCGCGATCGCGCGCTGCCCGTAGTCGTGGCGCTCGAAGGCGATGCCGCGCGCGGCCCTGGCGCTCGAGGCCCCGCCCTCGCAGATGGCGAGCAGCTCGGCATCGACATCCTCGACCACGGGCGTCACGTGCGGCGCAAAGCGCACCGCACTCTCGAGCTCACGCTCCAGCGCCGGGGCGTCGACGATCCAGGCAAGCGCGTCCACCCGCTGCTCCCACGCGGAGAACTCCAGCTCGGCCCCCGGCGCGTCGCCGCGCACCCGCATGTCGTACACCGGCGTTCTCGTGGACGCGGGCAGCGCATCCCACACCCTCAGCGATCGAAGGAGGTCGACGGATGCGCGGTTCAGAGCGTACGCGCGCACGTCGTCGCGCACCGCGCCGCCGGCCGCGCGAGCACGCAGCGCGACGCGCAGCCCCTGGCGCGCGAGCGTGAGCGCAAGGCATCGGCCGACGATGCCGGCGCCCTGCACCTGCACGTCGTAGACGCTCACGAGCATCCTCTTGGGGCGTTCATCGGCCGATTGTACGAACCGCCTCCGGTCGGTGCCGGCCGGCCGGCGGGCACAATTCCACTCGGCATGCGGCGTTGCAGACAGGAGGCGGGTTCGTGAGCGACATGACGGTCCGGGTGCAGTCGCTGCACCTACACCCGGTGAAATCGTGCGCCGGCATCGAGGTCAAGGAAGCGCTCGTCGTCGAGACCGGCTTCGACCTCGACCGCGCCTGGATGGTCGTCGATGGACAGGGCGTCTTCCTGACGCAGCGCGAATGCCCGCGTCTCGCGCTCGTGCGCCCCACCCTGCGCAGCGAAGACCTGGTGCTGCGCGCCCCGGGCATGCTGGCCTTGCACCTGTCGCTCGACACCGTGGAAGGCAAGACCGAGGCGACGGTCTGGAACGACCGCCTCGTCGCCTATGACATGGGCGACCTGTGCGCGCGCTGGTTCAGCGACTTCCTCGGTCGCGAAGTGCGGCTCGTGCGCTTCGATCCGGAGCAGCGGCGCCTTGCCAGCACGCAGTGGACGGGGGATCTCGAAGCCGAGACCGCCTTTCAGGACGGGTTCCCGCTGCTGGTCGCTTCGACCGCATCGCTGGCGGAGGTGAATCGCCGGCTTGCGCGCACCGGGGCCAGCGAGATCGAGATGTCCCGCTTTCGTCCCAATGTCGTGCTGGAGGGTCTGGACGCGCACGGCGAGGACGCCATCGGCGAGATCGAACTCGAGACCGACGGCGGGCCGCTCGTGCTGCGCCTCGTGAAGCCCTGCGCGCGCTGCACGATTCCGGACGTCGACCCGGCGACGGGCACACCGGGGCATGCGGTGGGTGACGTGCTCGCGGCCTACCGCGCCGACCCGCGCGTGGGCGGCCAGGTCACGTTCGGGATGAACGCGATCGTGGTCGACGGCATCGACCGCACGCTGCGGGTGGGCGCCACCGGACGCGCGAGAGTCGCCTTCGACTGAGCGCGCCGCTTCGCCGGACCATGCCGCGCCTCACGAACTGGCAACTGTTCGCCGTCTGCGTGCTGACCTGGGCGACCACCTGGTATGCCGTCACCTTCGAGGTCGCCACGCTCGCCCCCGAATACGGCGTCGCGCTGCGCTTCGGCCTTGCCGGCGCGCTCGTGCTCGCGGCCTGCATCGCGCGCGGCGCCCGCATCGGCTGCAGCCCCCGCGACCATGCACTGCTCGCCTTGCAGGGCACGTTCCTCTACGGCGTCGCCTACGTCGGCGTGTACCACGCCGAGCGGCACATCGCATCGGGCCTGGTCGCGGTCGGCTATTCGGCCTCGCCGCTCGTGACCGGACTGGGCGCACGCGCCGTGTTCGGGATGCGCCTGCCTCGTACCTTCGTGCCCGGCGGCGTTCTCGGCCTCGCGGGCGTCGCGCTGATCTTCTGGCCCGAGTTCGCCCCCGATCGACGCGGTGCGAACGTCGAACTGGGGGCGGCGTTCACCATCGCCTCGGTGCTGCTGTCGGCGATCGGGAGCGTCGCGGCCAGCCGCAATCGCGCCCGCGGCATCGGCTTCTGGCCGGGACTCGGCTGGGGCATGGCCTACGGCGCGCTCGCGGCCGCGCTCGTCGGCCTCGCGCGCGGCGCCCGGTTCGATGTGCCGACCGCCGGAGCGTGGTGGGTCGCCTTCGCGTACCTGGTCCTCGCCGGATCCATCCTGACCTTCGCGTGCTTCCTCACCCTGCAGGACCGCATCGGTCCCGGTCCGACCGGCACGATCGGCGTCATGACGCCGCTCATCGCACTGCTGGTGTCGATGGCGTTCGAAGGCTTTCGCGCCGAGTTCTCGACGCTGGTCGGTGTGGCGCTGGCGGTGCTCGGCAACGCCCTCATGCTCCGGCCGAAGGCGCTGCCGGCGCGCCCCGCCCTCGCCTCGACCGCGGACTAGAATCCCCGACCCTCGCCACCATCTCACGGTGGCCCGGCCGGAGCTCGTCGAGCGGCGGCCTTCCCGACATCCCGGCGCCCCGTGCGCGCCCAGCACGACACCCAGCATGAGCCTCAAGTGCGGCATCGTCGGCCTGCCCAACGTCGGCAAGTCGACGCTCTTCAATGCCCTCACCAAGGCGGGCATCGCGGCGGAGAACTACCCGTTCTGCACGATCGAGCCGAACGTCGGCGTGGTCGAGGTTCCCGATCCGCGCCTGGCGAAGCTCGCCGCGATCGCGCGGCCCGAGCGCGTCGTGCCGGCGATCGTCGAATTCGTCGACATCGCGGGGCTCGTCGCGGGCGCGTCGAAGGGCGAAGGCCTCGGCAACCAGTTCCTCGCCCACATCCGCGAGACCGACGCCATCGTCAACGTCGTGCGCTGCTTCGAGGACGCGAACGTCATCCACGTCGCCAATCGCGTCGACCCGATCGCCGACATCGAGGTCATCCAGACCGAGCTGTGCCTCGCCGACCTCGCGACCGTCGAGAAGGGACTGGCCCGCTGGACGAAGGTCGCGAAGGCTGGCAACGACAAGGATGCCAAGCGTCTGGTCGAGGTGCTCGAGATGTGTCGCGCAGCGCTCGACGAGGCCAAGCCGGTGCGGACGATCGACTTCTCGCGCGAGCAGTTGGAGGTGCTGAAGCCGCTCTGCCTGATCACGGCCAAGCCGGCGATGTTCGTCGCCAACGTCGCGGAGGACGGCTTTCACGACAACCCCCACCTCGAACGGCTCCAGTCCTATGCGGCCTCGCAGCACGCGCCGGTGGTCGCCATCTGCGCCAAGACCGAAGCCGAGCTCGCCGACATGCCGCCCGCTGACCGGCAGATGTTCCTCGAGGAGATGGGGCAGACCGAACCGGGCCTCGATCGCCTGATCCGCGCGGCGTTCGAGCTGCTCGGCCTGCAGACCTATTTCACGGCCGGCCCGAAGGAAGTGCGTGCGTGGACCATCCACATCGGCGATACGGCGCCGAAGGCGGCGGGCGTGATCCACACCGACTTCGAGCGCGGTTTCATCCGTGCGCAGACGATCGCCTACGACGACTACGTCGCCTGCGGCGGGGAGCAAGCCGCCAAGGAAGCCGGGAAGATGCGTGCGGAGGGCAAGGACTACGTCGTGCGTGACGGCGATGTGCTGAATTTCCTGTTCAACGTCTGATTGACGGCCGGTCCCCGAACGCGGGACCGCGGGCGGCGGTAGGCTGCACCACCAGCTCCCGAGGCTCATCGCACCACGCCGGCGGCTCCGCACGCACGGCGGCGGCGAGCCCGACGCAGCAGGGACCGAATGCCGTCATCCCCCGCACCGGATCAGGCTCAGCGCGGCCTTCCCGCGCACGTCGCCGTCGTCGCGCTCGTCGTGGGCATTGCCTGCGGCGCACTCGGCTGGCTGAGCACCCGTCTCGACATCGGTCCCGGCTATGCCACGCCGCTGCAGCCGGCGAGCGGCATCGCCCTGGCGGCGGCGCTGGTCTACGGGCGACGCGTGCTGCCGGTGGTGGGCGTCGGCGCGCTGGCAGCGCAGCTCATGACGCTCCTCGGACGCGACGGGAGCATCGAACCGATGGGTTGGCTCGCTGCGGTTTGCGCGGCGATCACGATGCTGCAGGCCTGGCTCGGCGCCGCCCTGGTCCGACGCCTCGTGCCCGGCCCGCTGACACTCGCCGAGCCCCTGTCGATCGCGCGCTTCTGCGCGGCCGGCTCGCTCGCGTGCGTGATGGGCGCCGCCCTCACGACGTTGGTCATCCGCCTGGGCGGACTGGTGCCCGAGCCCGCCTCGGTGACGATGGCCGTGACGACCTTGCTCGGCGACCTCGTCGGTGTCGCCGTCTTCGCACCGGCCACGTTGACGTTCATCGGCGAACCCCGCGACGCGTGGGCACCGCGACGTCTCTCGGTCGCCGTCCCGTTGCTGCTGGCCACGGCCTTCCTCGCAGCGGGTGTCGTGCAGGCGGCGCATTGGAACGTCGAACGCACGAAGGCCGGCTTCGAACGGGACGCCGCGAGTGCCGCGCTCGCGATCGCCGCCAAGCTGCGCGAGCCGCTCTATGCGCTCGAAGCGCTGCGAGGCGTCATCGTCGTCGCGCGCGAACCCTCGCGCGCGCAGATCGAGCTGGCCGCGAAGCCATGGCTCGAGTCCGGTGGCGTGCACGCGATGGGATGGAGCGAACGACCGAGCGTCGACGAGGCCATCGAACGCGAGGCGACCACCGTTCGCGTCGCCCAGCCGACGACAGCACCGACGGTGACGGTGGGCACGAACGAATCCGCCGTGCCCATGGCGGGCGCAGCCCTCGAGTCCGCTCGTCGCACCGGACAGCCGGTGGCCAGTCACGGCTTCGCGATCGGGCCGCCTGCGCAGGGCGAGAACGCCGTGGCCATCTACCAGGCGGTGTACAGCGGTTCGCCCGCGACCGCAGCCGAGCGCATCACCGCCACCCGTGGCGTGGCGTTCGTCACCGTCGCGCTCGAGACGCCGCTGCGCCAGCTCGCGCCGCAGTTCGCCCGCTACCTGCGCGCGTGCATCGTCGACCAGGGCGCGGCGGCGGCGATCCGGCGCTTGGCGGGCGCGGCCGGATGCGAGCGCGAGCCCGCCGCGCTGGAACACCTGCAACCCTTGCGTTATGCAGGACGCGACTGGACGCTGCGCCTCTACGCGCGTGAGGCCGACCTGCCGCCCGCCTTCAACGGCAACGTCCTGCAGCTCGGCGTCAGCGGCCTCGCCGCGACGGCCCTCCTGAGCATCTTCCTGCTCACGATGACGGGGCGCACACGCCGCATCGAGCTCGCAGTGCGCCAGCGCACATCGGCGCTCGAGGCCGAGGTCAACGAGCGCGAGATCGCGGAGGCGGCGCTCCGCGACAGCGAGCAGCGCTTTCGCAACATCCTCGACAACGTGCCGATCGGGGTGATCTACACGAACGTCGCGGGCGACGTCATCCAGGCGAATCCGCGCTTCTGCGAACTGACGGGCTACCGGGAGGACGAGCTGCTGACGTTGAGCCTCACCGACTGCACGCATCCCGACGACGTCGGAGCCGAGCGCGAGATGCTCGAGCAGCTCGTCGCGGGCTGCATCGCGATGGACCGCCGCCACAAGCGGTACCTCACCAAGGACGGCGGGACCGTGTGGGTGCAGTCGACGGTCTCGCTCCTGCGCGATTCGCAGAACCAGCCGTGGCGCATCGTCGGGGTGGTCGAGGACATCACCGAGCACCTGAAGCTGCAGGAAGCGGAAAACGCGCGCGAGGCCGCGGAAGCCGCGAACCGCGCGAAGAGCGACTTCCTCTCGCGCATGAGCCACGAGCTGCGCACGCCGCTCAACGCGATGCTCGGTTTCGCGCAGCTGCTCGAGCTCGATCAGCGTCATCCGCTCACCGAGCCGCAAAAGCCCTGGGTCGTGCAGATCCAGCAGGCAGGCTGGCACCTGCTCGAGATGATCAACGACGTGCTCGATCTCTCGCGCATCGAGTCGGGGAACCTGCGGCTGCACACGGACACGCTCGATCTCGTCGACCTGGTCGAGGCGTCCGTGGCCATGGTGGCGACCGACGCGCAGGCGCGCGGCATCGGCATGTCGCTCGACCTCGCACCCGGCACGGACGCGCTCGTCGGCGATGCCACGCGCGTCAAGCAGATCCTGACCAACCTGCTGACCAACGCGGTGAAGTACAACCGCGACGGCGGCCGCATCCACGTCGCCAGCCGCATCCTCGACCCCGGCAACGTGGAGATCACCGTCACCGACACGGGCCTCGGCATGACGCCGCGCCAGATGGCGGAGCTGTTCCAGCCCTTCAATCGGCTCGGGCGCGAGCGCAGCACGCCGCAGGGCACGGGCATCGGCCTCGTCATCAGCCAGCGCCTCGCCGAGCTGATGGGTGGCTCGCTGCGCGCCCGCAGCGTTGCCGGCGAGGGCTCCTCGTTCGTCCTCGTGCTCCCCCGCGCGGTCGACCCGCACACCATCCCGACGGACCTCGACCTGCTGTCCACGCCGCCCGCCGACTATCACCGGCGAGTCGTGCACTACATCGAGGACAACGAGACCAACGTCGAGGTCATGCGCGGCATCCTCTCGCAGCGTCCTCAGGTGCAGATGACGGTGTCGGTCACCGGATTGGACGGGCTCGCCGCGGTGCGCGCGCAGCGCCCCGATCTCATCCTGCTGGACATGCACCTGCCCGACATCAGCGGCCTCGAGCTGCTGCGCCACCTGAAAGGCGACGCCGACACGTCCGCGATCCCGATCATCGTCGTGTCGGCCGACGCGCTCGGGCAGCAGATCAGCGACGCGCTCGAGGCCGGAGCCGAGCGCTATCTGACCAAGCCGGTGAGCGTGAGCGAGGTGCTCGCCGTCCTCGACGACCTGCTCGAGCGCATGGTCACCGCATTCAACTGACGCGGCCGGAGATTCCCGGATTGCCTTCCACGCCGAGCACACGAGGCTGATACGGATCCGAGGGCGGGACACGCCGACGGCTTCGCAACCAGGTCTCGACGACATCCCAGATCGGCCGACCCTGAACGTCGTCGGCGACCGACGCCCAGCCGCCGACCTTGTAGACCCGGGCTGCATCGAGCGGCGCTCCGCCCACGCGCAGATCGCGGATCCGCGCACCCATCGAGGCCCCGGGCGCGCAGGTGTACGTCAATCCGCCGACCCGCACCATGTCGCCGCCCTGCTGGTAATACGGATCGGGATGGAACAGGTTGTCGGCCACGTCCTCGAGGACGCTCTTGATCGTGGCCCCGCTCATCTCCGTGACGGTCGCGGCGGGATACGTGATCGCGAGCTGGTTCATGAGTGACTCGCGGGTGATCGTCTCGCCCGGCAGGAGCGAGGTGCCCCAGCGGAATCCGGGGGAGAACGCGATCTGCACGTCCTGGACCGCCAGGATCGCGTCGACGATGAGCTGATCCCAGCTGCCGTTGAAGTTGCCGCGCCGGTAGAGCAGCGCTTCGCTGGTGGCGAGGGGCTCGTCCAGCCGCGCCCGGTGCGGCGCCCGGCTGCGATCGATCTGCGCCTGCATGGCGGCGTGCGACGGAAGCAGGTTCGCGAAGACGGGCAGCAGGCGGTATCGCCATCCCGCGAGAGCGCCGCCCCGCACCTCGCAATCGAGGACCGCGAGGAACTTGCCGCTGCACCCGGCGTTCGTCACGAGCGTTCGGCCACCTGCGTTGCTCACCACGACCGGCTGGGGAACGGCATCGTGCGTGTGCCCACCCAGGATCGCATCGATCCCGCGCACGCGTGAGGCGAGCTTCAGGTCGACGTCCATCCCGTTGTGAGAGAGGAGCACGACCAGCGCCGCGCGCTGGCGCGAGCGCAAGTCGTCGACGAGACTCTGCAGGCGCTCCTCGTGGATGCCGAAGGTCCATTCGGCAACGAACCGACGCGGATTCGCGACGGGCGTATACGGAAACGCCTGTCCGATCACCGCGACGCGCACGCCGTTGACCGTGCGCACGAGGGCGGGTTCGAAAACGGGGTCATCGAAGTCCGCCGTGCGGATGTTCTGTGCGAGGAAGGCGGTGCGGCCGGCGAGGTCGCGACCGACAACCTCGCGCACCCGCGCGGCGCCGTACGTGAACTCCCAGTGGCCGGTCATCGCGTCGATGCCGAGCAGCCGCGAGGCATCGACCATGTCCTGGCCCTGCGTCCACAGCGACGTCGCGGAGCCCTGCCAGTTGTCGCCGCCGTCGAGCAGCAGCGCGCCCGGCCGCTCGGCACGCAGGCGCTCGACGAGGGTGGCAAGGTGGGCAAATCCGCCCACGCGCCCATAGACACGGGCCGCGGCCGCGAAGTCGAGGCACGTCAAGGCATGCGCCATCCGGGTGCCCCGCTCCAGTCCGTATTCCTTCAGGGCCGCGTCGCCGACGAGGTGGGGCGGCCGGCCGGCCGCCGGCCCCACGCCCAGGTTCACGTCCGGTTCGCGAAACCACACCGGAAGGAGCTGCGCATGCGTATCCGTGAAGTGCAGCAGACCGACGTTGCCGAAGGCAGGCAGGCCGTACAGGACGTCGGCCGCATCGGCCGTTTGCGCAAGGACGCGACGCGAGCCGAGCGGAACGCCCGACGCCGCCGCAGCGGCGAGCAGGGCCAGGAACTCGCGACGGCTCAACGACATCTCAGGCATTGTGCCTTGCTATCGGGCTGCGACACCAACCGATAGTGAGCGCAAACAAATACATGGGGGTTCCGCCCGGCCCGAGCGTTCAGCACTCTGCCTGCCAGACTGCTAAGATGGCGGGAACCAAAAGGGTTTACCCTGATCTGAAGGGCATATGACAAACGCTGCTCTGACCGTCCGCGATCCG
>Ga0335069_10016046_pt1 | contig 10459 bp, 9 predicted proteins | sample Lox_Sample_11_FD_206714 | JGI IMG/M metagenome (GOLD analysis project Ga0335069, IMG submission 206714) | Soil microbial communities from Loxahatchee National Wildlife Refuge, Florida, United States - Lox_Sample_1.1 | ecosystem: Environmental > Terrestrial > Soil > Wetlands | place: USA: Florida...
ACCAGCGCGACCGCTGCCGGCAGCGTCAGCGCCAGCGCCAGCTCCATCGCGCGGTTCATCGTTCGCGTGGCCGCGTCCGCCTCCCCGCTGCGCACCTCGCGCGAAAGCGTGGGCAGCAGCGCCGTGCCAATCGCGGTGCCGATCACGCCGAGCGGCAACTGGTTCACCCGGTCGGCGTAGTACAGGACCGACACGGTGCCGGCAGGCAGCAGGCTCGCGATGATCACATCGACCGCGAGGTTGAGCTGCGTCACCCCTGCGCCGACCAGCCCGGGCGCCATCTTGCGCAGCAAGAGCCGCATCTGCGGCGTCAGCCGCGGGCGGGGCAGGCGCATCGGCATCCCCGCGCGGTGCGAGGCCACCATCAGCACGCCGAGCTGCGCGACGCCCGACGCCGTCACGCCCCAGGCGAGCGCGTGGCCCGCCGTCGGCACGTAGGGCGTCAGCCCCACCATGAACGCCATCGAAACGAGGTTGAACAGCACATAGGACGCCGATGCGGCGGTGAAGCGCTCCATGCCGTTCAGCACGCCCGCCACCAGCGCAGCAAGGCAGATCAGCAGCAGGTACGGGAAGGTGATGCGCGACAGCGCCACCGCGAGGTCGAACTTCGCGGGATCGGCGGCGAAGCCCGGCGCCAGCACCGTCATCATCTGCGGCATGAAGATCTCGCCCGCGATCGTCAGGCCGGCGAGCCAGAACGTCATCACCGAAAACGCCTCGCGCGCGAACTGCCGCGCCGCATCCGGTCCTTCGGCGGCGAGCATCCCGGTGAAGGCGGGGACGAAGGCGACGTTGAACGCGCCCTCGCCGAACAGGCGGCGGAACAGGTTGGGCAGCTTCAGCGCGACGAAGAATGCGTCGGCCACCGGCCCCGCGCCCAGCATCGCCGCGATCAGCATGTCGCGCGCGAAGCCCAGGATGCGGCTTGCCATCGTCCAGCCGCCCACGGTGAACACGCCGCGCAGCATCAGGGGGATTCCCCTCCATCGTCATGGCCCGCGAAGGCGGGCCATCCACGTCTTCCTTCAGGCGGGATCAAAGACGTGGATGGCCTGCCTTCGCAGGCCATGACGGAAAAACAGAGCAATCGGGAGACGCGGACTGCGCTCAGACCGGCTCGCCCAGCCGCACGTTGCAGGCGCTGAACGCATCCACCAGCTGGCTGCGCTGCGCGGGCGTCAGCGGCAGGTGCGGCGGGCGGATGTTGCGCCACGCCTCGTCGTTGCGGTGGCGGGCGATCAGCGATTTCAGCCCGGGTATCAGCGGCACCGACGTCACCGCCTTGCGGATCGCGGTCAGCTTCTGCTGCGCCGTCTCGCCCTGCTCGTTGTTCCAGTTCGCCACCACCTCGGCGCTGACCGAGCATCCCACGTTCGCCGCCGCCGTGATGCAGCCGGCGCCGCCGATCTTCAGCAGGCCCAGCAGCAGGCTGTCGTCGCCCGCGTACACCTCGAAGCCCTGCGCGCCGAAATGCTCGACATAGCCGAACGTGTTGGCCGGATCGCCGCTGCTGTCCTTCACGCCGCGGATCGTGGCGGGGAAGGCTTCGAGCAGCCGGCCGACCAGGTCGAAGCCGAACGGCACCGCCGACTGCGCGGGAAAGTGATAGAGGTAGAAAGCGAACTTCCCCGACGGCCCGCTGCCGACCCGTTCGATCACCTGGCTGAAATAGGCGAACAACCCGTCATCGCTCGGGTTCTTGTAGAAGAACGGCGGCAGCAGCAGCGCCCCCTTGCAGCCCAGTTCGGCGGCGCGGCGGGTCAGCTTCACGGTGTCCGGGATCGCCGGCGTGCCGGTGCCGGGCAGCAGCGTTTCGGCCGGGATGCCGCGCTCGACCAGCCCTTCCATGACGGCGATGCGCTCATCGACGCCCAGGCTGTTCGCCTCGCCCGTGGTGCCGATGATGCCGAGCCCGTCGCAGCCGTTCGCAAGCAGCCAGCGGCAATGCGCCGCCATGCGGTCGAGATCGACCGACAGGTCCGCCCGCATCGGCGTGAGGACCGCCGCGTTCACGCCGCCATAGAGCGCGCCTTGCATCATCGTCATCGTTCCCTGCTGCCTGGCCCCTACGGCTTCGGCGGGGCGTTCGCCGCGCGCTCGTCTCCCGGCCGCCGCCTTGCCCAGCCCGCCGGCCGCCGCGCGCGCGGCATGCGGCCGGGCCAGTCGGCGATGTGATGCTCCGCCAGTCCCGCCCGCCGCTCGCTCACCGCCCGGCCGCGCACCGAGACGCCGGCTTCGTGCACCGTTTCGGGATCGCCCGAAACCAGCGGGTGCCACCACAGGAGATCCTGCCCGCGCGCCAGCCGCACATAGGCGCACGACGGCGGCAGCCAGTCGATCTCGCGCAGCGCGTCGGGCGTCAGCGTCACGCAGTCCGGCACGAAGCGCGCGCGCTCGGCGTATTTCGTGCAGGCGCAGGTGTGCAGGTCGAGCAGCCGGCACGCGACTGCGGTGAAGGCCAGCGAGTTGTCGTTATCGTAGCGCAGCTTGTGCAGGCAGCAGCGTCCGCAGCCGTCGCAAAGCGATTCCCACTCCTCACGCGTCATCGCGTCGAGCGGCTTCGCCTTCCAGAATGGCGCCGGGTCGGTCATTGCGCGGCAACCTAGCGCGCCTCCCGCCGCGACGCGACCCACCCCGGCGGGCAACGGTCAGGCGGATGCCGCGGCCGGCGACCTTACCCCTTGGGCGGCGGCAGCGATTGCTGCTGCACGGAGCCGCCGACGCCAGCGGGCGGGGTGAGTTGCGTCGGCTGCGGCCCGGTGGCGTGCGCGGGCGCCCCCATCGGCGCCACGCCCGGCGCCGGCGCGGCCGACGCCGCCTCGGTCGGCCCGCCGCCGGCGCCGTAGCGCGTCAGCACCTCGCGCAGCGGATCGGCGCCCTGGTTGGTGCCCTGCATCTGCACCACGATCTGCCGCGCGGCGAAGGGCTGGCCGTAATAGGCCTGGTTGTCCTTGGTATCGGTCGTCATCATGCTGCCTTGCAGGGTGATGCCGCCGTACAGGCCCCGCGCCATCGTGTAGGCGACGATGTCCGCGCCGAGATTGCCGGTCGTCGCGCCCTGCACGCCGCCGCCGAAGGTCGCCACCGCGATTGTCGCGTCGCCGCCCAGCTTGAACTGGTCGTCCATCACCGCGTCGAGGCCCTTCTGGGTCATGATCATCATCACGAACTGCGCGTCCTGGATGCCGATCTGCAGCCCGAAGCTGCCGCTGCCCATGTTGTAGAAGGCTGGATAGGACCACGAGCCACTCGCGTCCCGCGCGGCCAGCACGCAGCCGCCGCCCTCGCCGCCGAAGAAGAACCCGGCGCGGAAGACGCGCGGGCAGATCATCACGGCGCGCGCCTTGCGCAGCGAGCCGAGCGCGCTTTCCGAGCTGCGCATCAGGTCCTGCACGGCGAGCGTGGAGCGGTCCACGAGCTGCTGCTGGTCGGACTGCGCGCGGGCAATGCCCGGCGTCAGCAGCGCGGCGAAGGCGAGCGCCGCCAACGGGGCGGCGACGGAACGCCGAAGGGAGAGCGGCAGGAAGCGCGGCATCGGTGTTCTCCTATCCGGAGCCGGCGGAAGGACCGGCTCATGGGCAGGTCGTCAGCCGGTGAACGAGCCCTTTCTGGGGCCGGACCGCGACCTGCCTCGGGCAACGGCGGCCCCGGTTGGGGTCGGCCGAATCGGGGACGATGCCGTACCATCCTCGCCCGGCGCCCAATCAGTCAAGCCAAAAATGCTTAATATCCAGGGAGTTCATTCACGCAAACGACACGCCAGGCGGCGCCGTGGCGCTCCAGCCGCGTCAGCGACAGGTTCTGCACCGACATGTGCAGCACCGCGTCCGGGTCGATGCGCAGCGCGTGCGCGATGGCCGCGCGGATCGCCCCGCCATGCGCGACCACCACCAGATCCTCGCCCGGATGGGCGCCCGCCAGGCGTTCCAGCGTCGCGCCGACGCGGGTGATGACGTGCGCCAGCGTCTCGCCCCCCGGCGGATGCTCCAGCGCGGCGTGCGGCCAGAACGGATGCGCCGGCAGCGTCAGGCGCCCGGGCAGTTCCTCGTGCGGCAGCCCCTGCCACGCGCCCAGGCTCTGCTCGATGAAGTCGGGCTCCACCGCCAGCGGGGCCTCGGGGTACCCGGCGGCGAAGATCGCCTGCGCCGTGCGGCGGGTGCGCGACAGCGGCGTAACGGTCCAGCGCGCCGGACGGGGCAGCCGCTTCGCGAGCGCGGCGTACATCGGCGCCTGATCGATCAGGCTGGTTTCGCACAGCTCCACGTCCATCGTGCCGTAGAGGAAGGCGCGCGCGTTCTCCTCCACGATGGCGTGGCGGATCAGCCAGAATCGTGTCTCGGCCGCGATGTTCCCGTCCTGCGTCATTCGCCGATGCTCAGAAGCGCGCCGCGCACCCGCGCTTCGCGGAACTGGCGCGCGAAGACCAGCACGGCAAGCCCGAGCCACGCGCCGTTCAACGCGACCGCCCAGCCGAGTTGCGCCCACGGCACGGCGCCGGTCGCGAGCACCGCGCGCATCCCCTCGAACACGTGCGCGGACGGCAGCGCGAGTGCGATGGGCCGCACCGCGGCGGGCAGCACCGAGACCGGATAGAACACCGCCGAGAACGGCGTCAGCCCGAACAGCACCGACCAGGCCAGCGCCTCGGCGCCGGCGCCGTGGCGCAGGATCAGCGACACCACCAGCAGCGACACCGACCAGCCCATCACCATCAGGTTGGCGAAGAACAGCACCAGCGCCGGGCCGAGGGAGAACAGGTTGAAGGCGTACAGCGCCCAGGCCAGCAGGATGGCCGGCGCGATCCCGATCGCCATGCGGATGAACGACACCCCGAGCAACGCGGCCACCAGCTCCCACGGGCGCAGCGGACTGACGAAGACGTGGCCGAGGTTGCGCGACCAGATCTCCTCCAGGAACGAGATCGCGACGCCCATCTGGCTGCGCACCGCGACTTCCCAGAGCAGCACGCCGCCCAGCAGCGCACCCGCCGCGATGGCGATGGGATTGCCCATCCGCGCCGCCAGGTAGCTCGCGGTGAAGCCCCAGATGCACATCTGCAGGACCGGCCAGTAAGCCAGCTCCAGCAGCCGCGGCCAGGACCGCCGGTACAGCGCGACGTGGCGGTAGACCATCGCCCAGATGCGGCGCAGCGCCAGCATCACAGCTCCGCCCGCCCCCCTGCCATCGCATCGGCCAGCATGGGGTCCGCCGCGCCGCCCCCGCCGCGGCGGTCGCGCGCGATGTCCAGGAAGACCGATTCGAGGTCGTCGCGCCCGTAGCGCAGCAGCAGGTCGTCGGGACTGCCGCGATCCACGATCCGGCCGCGCTTCAGCATCACCACGTCGCTGCACAGCCGCTCGACCTCGGCCATGTTGTGCGAGGCGAGCAGCACGGTGCAGCCGCTTTCGGCGCGGTAGCGTTCCAGCCAGCTGCGCACCATGTCGCCGGTGTCGGGATCGAGGCTCGCGGTCGGCTCGTCCAGCAGCAGCACGTCCGGCCGGTTGATCAGCGCCTTGGCCAGCGCCACGCGCGTCTTCTGCCCGGCCGAAAGCTGGCCCGCCGGACGGTGCAGGAACTCGCCCAGCGCCAGCTCCTCCGACAATTCCGCGATCCGCCGCTCCAGCCGCCTCACGCCGTACAGGTGGCCGTAGATGCGCAGGTTCTCGGCCACCGACAGGCGGAGTGGCAGGGCGATGTAGGGGGAGGAGAAGTTCATCCGGGCCAGCGCCGCGAAGCGGTCGCGCGCCATGTCGTGGCCCAGGATGCGGATGCTGCCCGCGCTCGGGATCAGGATGCCGAGCAGCATGGCGATGGTCGTGGTCTTGCCCGCGCCGTTGCCGCCCAGCAGCCCGAGCGTCGCGCCGGCGGGCACGCGGAACCCGATGTCGTCGACCGCCAGCGTCTGCCCGTAGCGCTTGGTCAGGTGCGCCACTTCGATCGCGTCCATGCCGCATGGCATAGGGCGCGGCGCCGGTCCCGCCAAGATGGCGCGGCGCCCGATCTGGGTTGTGTGGCAGGGTTATGTGACCCGCCCGTGACTGGACGCCCGCGCGGGCGCCGGTAGGTTGGCGCCGATGATTCCGTTCGAGTCTGCCCCTGCCCGCCTGCCGGATGGGCACCGCGTTTATGCGATCGGCGACGTGCATGGGTGCCTCGGCAAGCTGAGGGCGCTGCATGCCGCCATCGCCGCCGACTGCGCGGCGCGCCCGATGCCCTCGACGGTCCTGGTCCATCTTGGCGACCTCGTGGATCGCGGGCCGGACAGCGCAGGCGTGATCGAGCTGCTCGCCCAGGGGTCGCCCATTGCCGGCGTGGAGACGGTGAACCTGATGGGCAACCACGAGCACATGGCGCTCGCGGCGCTCGCCGGGCAGGATCGCCGCTCGGTCGCGGTCTGGCTCGACAACGGCGCAACCGCCTCGCTCGACAGCTGGCGTGTGCCCCCGGGCGCGCCGGTCTCCGAATGGCCGTCGCACATCCCGCCGCGCCACCTGATGTTCCTGCGCGACCTGCTGCCGATGTACCGTCTTGGTCCCTACCTGTTCGTCCATGCCGGGGTGCGCCCCGGCGTTCCGCTCGACCGCCAGTCGCGGGACGACCTGCTGTGGATTCGCGAGCCCTTCCTGTCCTTCGACGGCGATTACGGCGCGGTCGTGGTGCACGGTCACACGCCGCGCCGCGAACCCGAGGTGCGACACAACCGCATCAGTGTCGATACCGGCGCGGTGATGGGCGGCGACCTCACCTGCGTGGTGCTGGAAAGCGCCTGGCTCGGGTTCCTGCGGGTCTGATCCCGGCCCGCTCCGTCACCCGGAAATGTCCATGATCACCGCATGGTCGGTCAGCGTCAGCGGCACGCTGTCGGCGTCGTGCAGTACCTGCACGGGCTCGGTGCCGGCGGTGATGTCGTACACGCGGATTTCGGCGCGGGGCCCGTCGAGCCGCACCGCGACCGAGTCGGCGCCGTGCCGCCGCTCGCCCCAGACCACCAGCGCGAATTGTCCGTTGCCCTTGCGCAGCAGAAGGTCGTGCACGGTCTCCGGCTGGTCCGGAATGTCGTAGGCGAGCGTCCCCGCCCCGCCCGGCGGTCCGTCACCCGCCAGCAGCGTGGTCAGGTTGTGCAGATAGACCGCCGCCCGCTTGGGCGCGCCGGCATGGTACAGCCCTTGATCGCCCGTGCTGCCTTCCTGGTCCATCATCTCGTAGACGAAGGTGTAGGCCCAGCCGCGCTTGAACTGCGCGAGGTAGGTGTCGGTCAGGATGGCGCCCTGGGTGTGCTCGCCGCCGGGATCCGCGGTGGAATCCCACCCGGTCTCGGTCGTCACGCGCGGCAGCGCGAGCAGTTCGGCGTCGCCGTAGCCCCGGAAGGAGCGGTGCCAGGTCAGTCCGTGATTGCCGAACAGCCCGTCCCAGCGGCCGCGCAGCGTCGGATCGGCGGCGTTCCAGGCCTGGTTGTCGTCGTAGCGTCCGCCGTTGCCGACGACGTAGTTGTGGACGTTGGCGAAGTCGGCGAAGACCGTTCCGGTCGGGAAAATGGTTCCCGCGCCCTCCGGTATCTTCAGGAACTGAAGCCCCACGTTGGTGGTCTCGGCGCCGGTCTCGGAGACGCCGAACACCGGGTATTTCCGCAACGCGGGATCGGCCTTGGCCGCGGCATACAGATCGCGCTGCAACGCCGCCACCGCGTCCCATCGGCCGCCCGGTCCGCCGCCGATCGAGCCGCGGTATTCGATCGGGAAATTGTTGGGCTCGTTGGGGCCTTCCAGCGCCAGCAGGGCGCCGGCCCTCGCCAGGCTGCGCGCGGCGGCGAGCATGCCAAGCAGGTCGCCGTCGGCGAAGATCACGAAGCGGGCGCCGGTCTCCCGGTGCAGCGCGATCAGCGAGCCGATCTCGCCTGCGCCGTCCCGCGCGCGCCGAATGCCCGTGTAGCGCAGCGGCCCGACATAGCTTGCGGGATCGTTCCCCTGTGCGACGTGCAGGTTGATGCCGATCGAATCGAGGAAGGCGGCGGCCGGAATCGCCGCCACCGGCGCCGGCGGACCGGCATCGGCGGGCCGCGTTGCCGCACCGACCCACAGGGCGGCCAGCACAAGAGCCGCCAGGACGCCCGGAAAGGCGGCGGGCAGGGGGGGCCGCGGCGCCGCGCGCCGCCCCGCCGGAATGGAGCCTGACAAGGCCGAGCACCGCATCGTTGTCACGTCCGACTGCGCGACAGGTATCGCGGGCCGCGCCGGCCGCGTCGATGGTCCGAAAGGATGTGGTCGCTCCGACGGTTGCGATCCCATGATCGCAGCGGTTGCATATGCATCCCCGAGTGGGCTTACTGGCGACGCATGCCCGACCGCACCGATCCCGCCGCCTCCGGCGATCTTGCCGACGCCGCCCGCCGGCTGAGCCGCGCCAGCGTGCTCGTGATCGGTGACCTGATGCTGGACCGTTCAGTGTTCGGCGTCGTCGAGCGTATCAGCCCCGAGGCGCCGGTTCCGATCCTGACCGAGGAGCGGGAGACCGCGACACCAGGGGGCGCGGGCAACGTGGTGCGCAATCTCACCGCGCTCGGCGCGGCCGTCGCCTTCATCGCCCTGGTCGGCGACGATGCCGCCGGCTCCGACCTCACCGGCCTGATCGGCGGGCAGAGCGGCGTCGAGCCCTGGCTGCTGGTGCAGAGCGGCCGGCCCACCACGGTCAAGACCCGCTACATCGCGCGCGGCCAGCAGGTGCTGCGGACCGACCGCGAGATGGTCGCACCGATCGACGCGAAGCTCGCCAACCGCCTGGTGCGGATCGCGGGCGAGGCGATGGCGGCCACCGGAGTCGTGCTGCTGTCCGACTACCGCAAGGGGCTGCTGACCGGCGACGTTCCGGCGCGGCTGATCGCGGCAGCGGGGAAGGCCGGGAGGCGCGTCATCGCCGATCCGAACGGCGCCGACCTGGCGCAATACGCGGGCGCCACCCTGGTCACGCTGAACCGCCAGGAACTCGCGGACGCCGCCCAAATGCCGGTGAACGACGACAACGCCATCGTCGCCGCCGCCGCCGCGCTGCGTCACGAACACGGCTTCGGCGCGGTGCTCGTCACGCGCGGCAGCGACGGCATGACGCTGCTGTATGCGGGCGGCCCGCGCGACCCCGCGGCCGGCGATGCCGAGGCGCTGCACATCCCCGCCGAGGCCGACGAGGTGTTCGATCTCTCCGGGGCCGGCGACACCGTGGTCGCCACCCTCGCGGCCGCGGTGGGAGCCGGGCTCGACCTGCCCACCTCCGCCCGCCTCGCCAACACCGCCGCCGGCATCGTCGTCGGCAAGCTCGGCACGGCGGTTGCGCGGCAAAGCGATCTCGCCTCCGTGCTCTCCCCCGCAAGCGGCGCGCTGCGCAAGATCGTCTCGCCCGAGGCGGCGGCCGAGCAGGTCGAGCGGTGGCGCCACACCGGCGCGCGCACCGGCTTCACCAACGGTGTCTTCGACCTTCTCCATCCCGGCCACGTGCATCTGCTGGAACAGGCACGCGCCGCCTGCGACCGCCTGATCGTCGGCGTGAACAGCGACGCCAGCACGCGGCGTCTGAAGGGCGCCGACCGACCGGTACAGCCCGAGGCGGCACGCGCCGCGGTCCTCGCCTCGCTCGCGACCGTCGATCTGGTGTGCGTCTTCGACGAGGATACGCCCGAGCAGCTGATCGCCACGGTGCGCCCCGACGTGCTCGTGAAGGGCGCCGACTACCAGGTCGACCAGGTGGTGGGCGCGGAGATGGTGCAGGGCACGGGAGGCCGTGTCGTGCTCGCGCCGCTCCTGCCGGGCCATTCCACGACCGCCACCGTCGCGCGGCTGCGCGCCGGTAAGTAAGTTCGCGGCTGCGCGCCGGTAAGTAAGTTCGCGGCTGCGCGCCGGTAAGTAAGTTCGCGGCTGCGCGCGGCCGCGCGGGCGGCCCGCGCCGCGCCGGTTCAGAACACCAGCCAGGCGAACAGGTAGAGCGTGTTGTTGGCGCTCGCGCTGCGGCCGAAGCCGTCGTAGTTGCTCGAAGCGCCGTTGAACTGCGTGTAGATCGTGTATTGAATGCCGAGCTTCAGGTTCGCCCAGGGCGAGGCGAAGGAATCCGCCTTGCCGAACGGCACCCAGTCGGCCTCCAGGATGAAGGCGTTGTTGTTGGGCTTGCCGTTCAGGCTGCCGGTCAGTTCGCCCGGCTGATACAGCACCGGATTCTGCGGCCCCCAGGTCTTCAGCCAGCCGACGGTGAAGCCGTAGGTGTTCTGGTACCAGTAGGACGCGTTCACGTTCAGGCTGTTGAGGCCGTAGCCCGAGCCGAACGTGGTCGGCGTGCCGTTCGCGGCATTGGCCGCGTTCAGCGCGTTGGCCGAGCCTTTCAGGTTCTGGTTCTCGTGCAGCAGCAGCCCCTGCACGGTGAAGATATGCGTGCCGTCACCGAGCCATGCATAGCTGCCGTCGATGCCGTAGTCGTT
>Ga0335069_10016047_pt1 | contig 10459 bp, 12 predicted proteins | sample Lox_Sample_11_FD_206714 | JGI IMG/M metagenome (GOLD analysis project Ga0335069, IMG submission 206714) | Soil microbial communities from Loxahatchee National Wildlife Refuge, Florida, United States - Lox_Sample_1.1 | ecosystem: Environmental > Terrestrial > Soil > Wetlands | place: USA...
CGGCATCTCGGTGATCTCGTCGAGGAACAATGTGCCGCCGTGTGCGCGCTCGAACACACCAGCGTGTCGGCGATTGGCGCCGGTGAAGCTGCCGCGTTCGTGGCCGAACAATTCGCTCGACAGCAACTCCTTCGAGAAGCCGCCGCAGTTCACCGGGATGTACGCGCCTCTGCGACCGCTCGCCACGTGAATCGCTTCGGCCAACAGCTCCTTGCCGGTACCGCTCTCTCCTTGGATCAGGACCGACGTCCCCATCGGCGCCACTTGCCGCACCTTCGTGTACAGCGCCTGCATCGGCTCTGATTCCCCGATCAGCACGCCATAGTGTTTCTCCACGCGCGGTGCGCCGTCGGCGTCTGCGTCGTCGGTCGAACGCAGCAAACCGACGATGTCTTTCGCTTCGACCGGCTTCGTCAGGAACGAAACGCCCGGGCCCGCGACGCCCTGAATGAACGACTTCACGCCGGGATGACCCGTGACGATGACGATGCGGCTCGGCGGCGAGTCCTTCATTTCTTCGAGCAGTTCGAGGCCGCTGCCGTCGGGCAACATCAGATCGAGCAGCAGGAGATCGGGCTTTCGCGCCGCAAAATGGCGCCGCGCGTCGGCGAGCGTCTCGGCACAACTCACCGCATGGCCGAGATGGCGCAGAACTTGCCCCATACCGCCGGTGAAGGCGGTGTCGTCGTCGACGATCAACACGTTGGCCACGTTACACCTCATGCGCCGTGCGACGATCGACGGTATCGGAGGCGCTGCATCGATTTCCGCGAAGTCGCGGCGGTTCGCCGCGGACATCGCGCCAGGGCGCCCGGCACCATCGACCGAGGAGGATACTAGAATGCGCGATCCGCGAGACCGAGCCGACCACGCGATGCGACACGCAACGATGACCGCCGTGTGGGAACGCGAGACGCTCGCGATCGTCGCGGCCGATGTGCACGCCGCCGCGCGGTTGCAGCGCGCCGCGGCCGAGTTGGTCGGCGCCGACGCGGGCGCCGTGCTCGAGCCCGACGACGGTCCGCTGCGTTTCGTCTTGAATGCCGCCGCGCGCGAACGGAGCGCGTGCGTCGTATGGCGCGCGCAGACAACGGCTGGCGGCGGCCCCCGCAACGCCACAGAGCGCATCACGCTGACGCCGCTCGACGCGACCGCGGCGGGCCGTTGGCGCATCGACGTCGCGGACATCGAACCGGACGCCGGCATGGTCGGTGCGCACAACGACGCAGTGATCGATCTCGTCAGTCATGAGTTGCGTTCGCCGTTGAATGCCGCGTTAACGTGGGCCAGCGTGCTCGAACTCGACCGCAGCGACGCGACGGTCGAACGCGCGGTCACGATCATCAAGCACAGCATTCACGCGCAAGCGCGCTTGATCGACGATCTGGTCGACGCTGCGCGCAGCGGCCGCTCGAACGTTCCGCTCGAGACGATTCCGAACGCGCTGACGGCCGTGCTCGACCGCGCGGTGGCGGAGTCGTGCGCCCGCCGCCCGGGCCGCACGATTCGCAGCATTGCGCCGCCGCTGACGGTCGAAACCGACGAACCGCAACTGCAACGCGCGCTCCGTCATCTCATCGACAATGCAGTGAAGTTCTCTGCGCCGGACAGCCCCGTCACGCTGCGCGGCGATCGCGCGGGTGCGTACGGCGTCGTCGATGTCGTCGATGCCGGCGTCGGACTGTCGAGCGCGGATCTCGCGCACGTGTTCCATTCGTTCTGGCGCGCGGAAGCGAAGACGAGCGGCGGCGGACTCGGCCTCGGCGTCGTACGGCGCGTCGTCGAACGCCACGGCGGAATGCTCGCTGCGCGCAGCGGCGGCCGCGACCGCGGCGCCACGTTCACGTTCGCGCTGCCGATCGCGGCGACGTAAATCCGGGCGCAACACACCGCTCCGTTCGACGCGCCACGCGAGGCCGACCTCAACGCGCAACTCAACGCGCAACATCGGCGCGCGTCCGTACCGCGCGCAGGATGCGCTGCAATCCTGGCACGTCGATCGGTTTCACGACGTGTAGATCGATGCCGGCATTGCGCGCCTCGGCGCGCGACGCTTCTTGATTCCAGCCGGTCACCGCGGCGATCGTCGGCTGATGCTGCAGCGGCAGGGCGCGAATGCGCATCGTCGCCTGCATGCCGTCCATGCCGGGCATGCCGAGATCCATCAGGATCAAGTCGGGTTCGAAGCGCTGCGCGCGTTCGATCGCGGCGCGGCCGTCGTTCGCGATCTGCGCGTCGTGGCCGAGCAGATGCAGCAACGCCGCCATCGATTCGGCCGCGTCGACGTTGTCGTCGACGACGAGCACGCGCCGACGCGCGGTATCGCTCTGGACGGCGCGCAACGGTCGCGCATCTTTCGGCCGCGCCGCGATCGAACTCGCCGGCAGCGTAACCGTGAACGTACTGCCGCGACCGACGCCGGCGCTGTGCGCACGCACGTTTCCTCCGTGCATTTCCATCAGATCGCGTACCAGCGCGAGCCCGATGCCGAGCCCGCTGGCCGAGCCGACGCCGCCGCGGCCGTGGTGCTGCGAGAACAACTCGAACACCGAGTGCTGCAGATCGGGCGCGATGCCGACGCCGTTGTCGCAGACGGCGATCTCGACGCCGTCGCTCGACACGCTCGCACGCAACTCGATGTGACCGCCGGACGGCGTGTACTTCGCGCTGTTGCTCAGCAGATTCGCCACGACTTGCGTCAACCGCACCGGGTCGACGTTCACGAGCACCGGTTCCGTCGGGATGAACACGTCGAGCGAGTGGCCCATCTCGTCGATGTACGGCCGTGCGGTCTCGATCGCTTCTTCGACGACGCGGCCGATCTCGACCACTTCGATCTGCAGCGAGAGCTTGCCGTGCGTGATGCGCGCAACGTCGAGCAGATCGTCGACCATCCGTACCAGACTCGCGACCTGGCGCGAGATCACGTCGTGCGCGTGGCGCTGCACGTCGTCGCGCAGACCGCGCAGATTCATCGCTTCGAGGCTGCTGCGGATCGGCGCGAGCGGATTGCGCAACTCGTGCGCGAGCAGCGACAAGAAATCGTCTTTGCGCCGATCGGCTTCGCGCAGTGCAGCTTCCGCTTCCTTGATGTTGCTGATGTCGAGGTTGATGCCGGCCCAGCTGACGATCGCGCCGGTCGCGTCGCGCACCGGCACGCCGCGCGCGAGTACGTGGTGATATTCGCCATCGACGCCTTTGATGCGGTGTTCGCGGTCCCACAACGCGCCCGATTCGACGCACGCCTGCCATGCGGCGAGCGTCGCGTCGACGTCGTCGGGATGCAGCACGCTGCCCCAGCCGAGATCGGAGCATTCCTCTTGCGTCATCCCGGTGAGCTTCAAGAACGAGTCGCTCGTATAGACGTTGCGGCCGCGGCCGTCGCACACCCACACGCCGTAGTCGATCGATTCGCCGATCGCGCGATATTGCCGCTCGCTGTTGCGCAGCGTTTCTTCGATGTGTTTGCGCGCCGAAATGTCGATCGCGACACCGTACACGCCGATGAAGCCGCCGTCGGGATTCGGCCACGGAAACTTGATCAGCAGATAGTGGCGGTCGCCGATCCGCTCTTCGAATTGCGCCGAACCGTTGCGAGCGACGACGGCACGATCCTGCGCGGCCAAGCGCTCCGCGAGCTTCGGCTCGAGCAGCTCCGCGTCGGTGCGGCCGATCACGTCGAGCCGTCCGAGCATTTCGCACGTCATCGTGTTCGCGAACGCGTAACGGCCCGCGAGGTCCTTCAGGAATATTGCCGCCGGCGCCGTCAGACCAAGCGTCGCGAGCATCGACCGATTCGACGTCATCGCGACGCGCGCAAGGCCGCCCGACACTTGCGCCGCCAACAAATCGAGAAAGGTGCGCGTACCGGGATCGGCCGAGGCGACCGCATCGAGGCCGAACACCATCACGCCCCACGGCTCGTCGTGAACCGGCGTGATCGGAATCGTGACCGCACTGCCGGCACTGCGTCCGTCGATGCCGAGCGGCAGCTCGCGCAACGCGGCGCCCGGTGCTTCCTGCGCCCGTCGCGCCGACAACGTCGCGCGGATCGACCACGCATCGTCGCGGTCGAGCGCGATCGTTTGCGGCGCCGCCGCATGCCCGAGCGGAATGCCGGCCGACCCGATCAACGACAGCCGCGTGCGCAACGGATCGATGATGTAGATCAGGACGAAGGCTATGCCGCACGGCGTGGCCCCGATCGCCTGCGCGGTCCGTTCGCTGAGCTGCGACCACTGTGTGCTCGTCGCGTATCCGTCGGCGATGTCGCGCAGCAGCGCTAGGCGACGATCGGCCGATTGCCCTGCGTCTGCTTCGATCATGACTCGTTCGCCCCTGTGATCGCGCCGATCCCACGGTGCGTCCGAATTAGCGCATACCTTTTCGACGTCGGGCAACACGGCGGACTCCATGACGATGGAACGAGAAGATCAGGAAAAAAGATACGCCCGAGAGAAGGAAGGGGGACGGGGGGTCTCTCGGGCGCAGCCCGTGGGGCGCGAAACGATGTTTGCAATGCCTGTCGCAATTGCGTGGTCGAGTCGCGGCCGCAGTTCGACGCGACGCCGTCTCGGCGAGGGCGCAGCAGCCGAACGGCGACCGCGACTCGATGGAACGTCAATACGTCCGCTTCGTGTCGTCGGCGTCGTCGAGCGAATCACCCGACGATCCCGGCTGCTTCGCCGCAGCGTGCGTTGTCGCCGAACGCGTCGTCGCGGTGGCGAGCGCGCGTTCGTCGAAGCCCGGCATCGCCTCGACTTCCGCTTCGGTCATCGCGACGACGACGTGTTTGCCGTCAGGTGAAACGTGCAGCTGATCCGGTGCGATCGCGACGAGCTTGCCGTCGATGTGCAGCCATTTCTCGACGGCGACGATCACGTACGAGACCTTGCCTTGCTGCCAATCGACGACGAGATCTTTGACTTCACCGACGTTGCTGCCGGCGCTGTCCTCGACGTTCATGCCGATCCACGCGCTCGCTTTCGACAAGCCGTGTGTCGTCGGCGAATCGGCGTCCATCGACGCGACGGCGACGCCCGCGATGCCGAGCAGAATTGAGACCGCTGCGGATTTGACGAATGGGTTGCTTCTCATGATGAGTCTCCTATCTCGTTGTCGTTGTCGTTTCGACTCGCGGCAGTCCTCGTCTGCCGTCTCCCCGTCGTTGCTTCGGCGCGCGACTCGCGGCGTCGATCCCCACCCGATCAACAAACAAACAACGTGCCAGGTCGCCGATCGCGGAAATCGATCGAAAAGCGCCGGAATTCCCGGGAAATACCGCCTCGCCGGCGCGGATCGCCGGCTCGACGTCGAGTCATTCCGCCTTTTTTGCAAATCGGGTTGTACGAATTGCCGCCTCGCCTTCCAAAAGGGAAAAGAAACGGCGGCCGCGGCCGCCGTTCAATGCGAGGCCAGCCGTGGTCAGCGAATCGACAGGCGATTTTCGACTTTTTCGACGCCTGCGACGTTCGAGGCGATGCGCTGCGCCTCCGCGCTCTCGTTTGCGCTGTCGACGAATCCGCTCAGCTGAACGACGCCTTTGTACACGTTGACGTCGATGTCTCGCGCCTTGGTATCCGACGACGCGATCAGCGCACTTTTGACTTTCGCGCTGATCGCGGCATCGTCGATGTACTCGCCGGTGCTTTTCGAGCTCGGCGTCGATGCGCAGGCTCCCAACAACAACGCTACAGCGGCAGCCGGCGCAAAAAGTTTGATCGAGGTTTTCATGTCGTCTTCTCCGAACTGATGATCGAGATGGTCTTGGACCACGATCAGGTCGGAGCAAGTTCTGTGCCACGCTTACCAACGACACCATTGAGTCTCGTTGCAGCATTCGCACTGGCATGTGCATTGCAGCTTCGACGACGCGTTTCGAACGACGTCCGGCGCTAGGAGGTCATCATGTTTCGTTGGGCCGTGATCTTTTTCATCATCGCGATCGTCGCCGGAATACTCGGTTTGGCCGGGATCGCCGGAACCGCAAGCCAAATCGCCTGGATTCTGTTCGTCGTCGGCTTGATCCTTTCGATCGTCTTTCTCGTAGTCGGACGCCGACCGCCGGTATGAATCACGCGCTACAGCCGCGGCTGTAGCGGTTACAAGGGACGCGCAGCGTTTCCAACGGAGCTGCGCCGTTCGGCGCCCATCACGTCATATCGTCCTCCGCGGCGGTCTACATCCTCGGCGCGCCTCAGCGTCGTCCCACGCTTCTCCATCTCCAACGATCTACCTAAGGGGCTTGGCATGGCGCTTGCTCCAAAGGTCTTCGCCCGACCCGCGAGGTCCGGCGTGAGACCAACGACGAAGGAGACATAGTCATGCATGCACGATGGATCGCTTTTGCCGCGTTCGCAGCGGCGCTTCCGGCCACACCCACATTCGCCGCGCAACAGGCCGGGGATCGTTCATTCACGATTTCCGGTACCGGTGCCAGCGACAAGAACTTCGACTCGACGAACTTCGGCACGACCGCGGAACTCGGATGGTATCTGTCGGATCCGCTCGAGCTCGGCCTGCGCCAAAGCGTCAGCGTATTGCGCGCCAAACACGCCGACGACAGCTGGGCCGGTTCGACCGTCGGCTTCGTCGACTGGAACTTCGGCACGAACACGCTCGTACCGTTCATCGGTGCCAACCTCGGCGGCATCTACGGCGACGGCGTTCACGACACCGGGACCGCCGGCCTCGAGACGGGACTCAAGTACTACGTGAAGGACAAGACGTTCATCGCGTTCAACGTCCAGTACGACTGGCTCTTCGACAAATCGAACGACATCGACAATCGCTTCGACGATGGTGCGTTTTTCTATTCGATCGGCGTCGGTTTCAACTTCTGACCGTTCCCCGTCGAGTTTCAAACGCCCGGCTTCGTCCGGGCGTTTTCGTTTCCGATGCGAGCTAACGAGGGCGTAGTGGCGCCGGGCGGGATCGGCACCGCGGGTCGGGGCAGGAGAGCGGACCCCGCGTCCGGCGCCTATGACCGCAATCGGCATTGCCATCGGAACTCGCCGATGCGAGCCATCGTTCGGCGAGCGAGAAGCACGAGGAAGGTGACGACACAAAAGCGGAAACGGCGACCGAAGTCGCCGTTTCGAGCATCAAACGCCAACTTTCATTCGTCGGCGTCTTCATCCGGGCGGGCGGCGCGCTTCGGCATGTCGCGCTCGGGACGTTGTTCGCTCGGCTGCCGGTACGGTTCGCGGCCCGGTTCGGCGCGACGCTGATCCGGTGAACCCGGTTCTTTGTTCGGCGCGTGTTTTTCCGGGTTCTGCGGGTTGTTGTGCGATTGCTGTTGGGCCATGTCACTTCTCCTTACGTTGACGACTACTGAACGTCTCGATGTTCCGTTCGAGACAGTTGGGGAATAGCAAGCGACGTGCCACGCCTTCGAGCCCACGTTCGGCGCGCGATTCGGCCTGCAAGCGCAGGTGCCGACAGGAATACCGCGGCGAGGGTGCGTAGAAAACGCAACGAACGCGCAGAATCTACAAGACACGGAGCAACTCAGTTCACGCTCGGATAGTTCGCCTTGACGTTCGAACGTGCGATCTCGAGGTTTGCATTCGCGCGTTCTTTGCACGCGGCTTGCGCGTTACCCGACTGCGCTTCACACGCTTCGAGCGCCACCTTCGCGTCGCCTTCCGCCTTGGCCATCGCAACTTCGTACGCGCTCTTCTCCTGCGCGTCCGTCGCGTCTTGGGCATCTACAGACATCTTGTCCATCGCCTTCGCTTTCGCTTCGGCCTGATCGCGCTGTACTTGGGCGACTTTCTTCTGCGCGTCCATCTGCGCCTGCGTCCGCATGCGCGGCGTGTCCGACACGTATGCAGGCCATGTGCCACGCCTTGGAAGCGCGGCCGCCTCGCATTTCTTCGCGCCGCACGGCTATTCCTGCGTAAGAACTACTTCCGTCGTTGCAACTTTCGCCGTCGCCCACCTTCAGCAAGGTGTAACGAAGTGCTTCCTACAGAACCGTCGTTCGCGACACCTCAGGCGTTCGCCAACCGCGCGAGCAGGTCGACCACGCGCTGCGGTTGCGACACGAACGGCGAATGCGACGTCGGCCACTCGACGATGTGCGTCGCGTGTGCCGCCATCTCGCGCTGCGCGCCCGCGAGGATCGCGCGATCTTCGGTGCATACGACGTAGGTGCTCGGCGTGTCGAGCCAAGCCGGCGGCCTTTCGCCAGCGAGCGTCACGCCGGGGATCGAACGCAAGCGCGGCAGCGCGGTGTCGATGTCGGCTTGCGCGCAATCGCCGTAGAACGCCTCGACCGCGCCGGCGGGATCGACGACCGTGCGGCCGTCGACGACGTGCATGTGCGACACGAGCGGCGACGGATATCGCGCCATCATGCCGCCGACGTCGTCGCCCTCGCCCGTCATGAACGCACACAAGTAGACGAGATGGCCGACGTTGCCGAGGCCGCTCGCCGCCTGCGATATGACGACGCCGCCGTAGGAGTGACCGACGACGACCGCATCGGCACCGGCGCGCGCGATCGCTTTGCGCGCCTCCGCTGCATCCGCGGCGAGACCGTCGAACGGCAGTTCGACCGCGATCGTCGGCACGCGCAGCGCGGTCAGCCCCGCGACGACTTTGTCCCAACACCACGCGCCGTGCCACGCGCCGTGTACCAACACCACCGTATGTGCCATGAGCTGCCCCGCTGCGTGAATCGATGCGCCGCGTCGACGCCGTGCCGATCGACCGCGTGCTAACCGACGTCCAATGGCGCGTCGAAATCGACCAGACGCACATTCGGCCAGTCGATGTCGAAGATCGCAAGCGTCGCGTTGTCGCCGCTGTAGATTCGATCACCGCCGTGCAATGCGATTCCGGCGGCGAGCCGATACAGAAAATCGATCGTTCCGCCGTGCGTAATCGCCAGGACACGCTGCGCGACCGCGGCCTCACGCACCCAATCCACGACCCGCGCGAAGTTCTGCGCGCGGCTCTCGCCGTTCGGCATGGCGTAGTCGGCGTCGAACGCCCGAAATTGCGCGAACGCGTCGGGATATCGCGCCGCGCACTCGGCAGCCGTCAATCCTTCGAAGATGCCGAAGCGCCGCTCGACGATGCGCGGCTCCGGCATCCAACGCGGCACCCTGAGACATTGCGCCGTCTCGACCGCGCGCCGATACGGGCTGCAATAAACGGCGTCGAACGGCGTCGCATCGAACCGCGCGGCCGACAGGTACTCGCGCTCCGGCACCGTCAGCGGATCGTCCGGACCGTTGAAGCGACCGACGACGTTCCCTTCGGTCGCGCCGTGGCGCAAACAGACGACGCGCATTTGCGACCCGCCGACTCCATTCGAATTTCGACTACCCTACCAAACCTATGGCCGATTCAACGCAACGCATCGACGCGGCAGACGTCACGCCGGCGGGCGACTTCTCGGCGTGGCTCGCCGCGACGCGCCGCGCGCTCGCGCACGACGCCGACGTCGACGTCGCCTGCGGCACGTGCACGGCATGCTGCACGTCGTCGTACTTCATTCACGTGCGGCCCGACGAGGCGCGGACGCTCGCACGGATCCCGAAGGAACTGCTGTTCCCGGCGCCCGGCATGCCGAAGGGTCATCAAGTGATGGGTTACGACGCGCGCGGCCATTGCCCGATGCTCGTCGACGGCGCGTGCTCGATCTACGAGGACCGGCCGCAGACCTGCCGGACCTATGATTGCCGCGTGTTCACCGCCACCGGCCTCGAGCCGGACGACAAGCCGCTCATCCGGCAACGTGCCCGGTCGTGGCGCTTCGACTATCCGACGCCGCGCGACCGCGCCGAGCAGGCCGCGGTCGGCGCCGCCGTCGCGTTTCTGCGCGAACACGCCGACGCCTTCCCGACGTGGGCGATCCCGACGATCGCGACGCAGCTTGCGGTACTCGCGATCAAGGCGAGCGGTGCGTTCGAAACCACGCAGCCGCGGTCGATCGAGGCGATCGCCGCCGCGGTCGTCGACGCCGTGCGGCGTTACGACCGCAAACCGCCGCGTTGAGCGCATTCGTCGACGTGTCCAACGCGCGCCGTGCCGTTCGTCATGGGAGTGCGACGATACGATCGCGACATTCCTCGATACGGAGACCGACATGCAATATCTGCTGATGCTGTATCTCGACGAGACGGGCTGGCCGAAGATGACGCCGGCCGAGCAACAACAAGGCGTCGCCGCCTACACCGCCTTCGCCGAAGCGCTGACGAAGGCCGGCGCGATGGTCGGTTCGGGACGCCTGCAGCACAGCCCGACCGCTACGCGCGTCACCAACGCCGGCGGTAAGGCGCGCGTGATGGACGGCCCGTACGCCGACACGAAGGAACAACTCGGCGGCTATTTCCTGATCGACGTGCCGAATCTCGACGACGCCATCAAATGGGCGGCGCGTTGCCCGGCGGCGAACCATGGCACCGTCGAAATACGGCCGATGTGGACGATGTAGGCGACAATCGTC